>ERZ857827.3038-NODE-3038-length-10689-cov-3.892703_pt1 | contig 10689 bp, 8 predicted proteins | sample MGYA00519761_ERZ857827 | MGnify/ENA primary metagenome ERZ857827 (study PRJEB31778, sample SAMEA3449370) | human gut metagenome | biome: human gut; feature: human-associated habitat; material: faeces | place: United Kingdom | collected 2010/2012 ... | reverse complement strand
TAACCCCGGCAGGAGGCAGTGCCTCCTGCACCTCCACTTTTTTGACACTCTGAGCCCCTGCATTTTCGTGCAGGGGCTCAGAGTTTGCCGTATCAGATGTCAATAAACTCCCGGAATTCGCGCATAATGCCTATGCCGTCCGGATAATGGGCGGCGAACTGGGGCACCGCGTGGCTGGGGAAGCTGTTGCCCTCGATAAAGACCGGGCCTTTCTCCGTAATGGCCACGTCCCAGGCCACAAAGCGCATCTGCGGCACCTTTTGGGCCGCTTTCAGGCACATGTCGCAGGCTTCTTTGAAATAGGGAATCTGAAAGCCGATGATCGGCGTATGGGTCATGGGATGCTCGGTGTAGGTGTTGCCCTGCTTGTCCGCGCCCACAGTCAGCAGCGTACCGCTTTCCAGATCGATCCGGGCCGCCATGCCGCCCTGATCCACATTGTCCATCACCTTGCCATTGCCGATGCGCAGGAAGGCATAGACGATGCCCTGCTTTTTGTCGCCCAGCAGCGTGGCGATGCGGATGGTGTTGACCGAGGTCGGGCACATTTCCGCCATTTTCGGATGCTGAATCACCCGTTCCTCCACGATGCCGATCTTTTTATCCCTCAATTCCTGCAGGAACGCCTCTTCCCGGCCCTGCCAGTCTTCCTTCGTGTGGCGCTCGATGCCCACGCCGCTGCTTCCTTCCAACGGCTTGCAGATCAAGTCGTCGTTCCGGCTGAGGAAGGCTTTCCATTCCTCCATGTCCAGCCCGTCGGAAAGCTCGATCCAGTCCCGGTTCACCTCGTCCTTGAACAGCCGGTTGAAGGTGGCCTTGTCGTCAAAAAGATACCAGTAGGCCTTGTCGTTCATCCGGCGCACGATGGTGTTGCTCAGACCCCGGGTGATCTGAGTCTTTTTCTGCGCGTCGGTCAGCCGGTACATTTCGGCAATTTTGTAGTCCACGTAGCCCGCGTTGTATTTCAGCGCGCAGCGCAGCATGTCGCACAGAAGCCACAGGCGGCTCTTCCCGCTGCGCACCTTCAGAATTTTCGTGGTCTTCCACATGGCTTTCCAGTCCATGCGCACCAGCCGCTTGAAAAAGAAGGACAGCCTGCTCATTTTCATAACCCCTTTTCTTCTCCGGGTCTTATACGTTAAAGCGGAACAGCACGATGTCGCCGTCCTTCATCACATATTCCTTGCCCTCGCTGCGGACAAGGCCCTTTTCCTTGCAGGCGTTCATGCTTCCCAGCGCCTGCAGGTCGTCGAAGGCCACCACCTCGGCGCGGATAAAGCCGCGTTCAAAGTCGGTGTGGATCTTGCCCGCCGCCTGAGGCGCCTTCGTCCCCCGGGTGATGGTCCAGGCCCGGCACTCGTCCTCGCCCGCCGTCAGGAAGGAGATCAGCCCCAGCAGGCTGTAGCTGGCATGGATGAGCCGGTCCAGACCGCTTTCCCCGATGCCCAGCTCTTCCAGAAACTCGGCCTTTTCCTCCGGCTCCATGTTGGCGATCTCTTCTTCGATCTGAGCGCTGACCGTAAAGACCTGCGAGCCTTCCGCATCGGCGATCTTCCGCACCGCCTGCACAAAGGGCAGCTGGCTCTCGTCCGTGCCCACGTCGCTGTCGGCGATATTAGCCGCGTAGATCACCGGCTTATCCGTCAGAAGGAACCAGCTGTGGACGATCTCTTTTTCCTCGTCCGTCATGGCGAAGGTGCGGGCGGGCTTGCCCTCTTCCAGATGCGCCAGCAGCCGCTGGCCCAGCTCTACCTCCTGCACCTGCTTCTTATCGCCGCCCTTTAACAGACGATTGGCCTTTTCCACCCGGCGCTGCATGGTTTCCAGATCAGCCAGCACCAGCTCCAGCTGAATGACGTCAATATCCCGGGCCGGATCCACGGTGCCGTCCACATGAATGATATCTTCATCCTCAAAGCAGCGCACCACATGCACAATCGCGTCGCATTCCCGGATGTGGGACAGGAACTTATTGCCCAGCCCCTCGCCCTTGCTGGCGCCCTTCACCAGACCCGCAATATCCACAAACTCAATGGTGGCGGGGGTCACTTTTTTCGGGTGATACATATCGGCCAGCACGTCCAGCCGCTTATCCGGCACCGGCACGACGCCGGTGTTGGGTTCAATGGTGCAGAAAGGATAATTCGCCGCCTGGGCTCCCGCCCGGGTGATGGCGTTGAACAGCGTGCTCTTTCCCACGTTCGGCAGTCCTACGATCCCAAGTTTCATATCGTTCCTCTTCTCCTCAGTAAATCCATGGTACTTCAGCATTTAGTATAGCCCGAACCCGGCAAAAATGCAATCCAAACCGGCGTTCTTTTCCGGTTTGCTTTTTTCGACAATCTCTTTTTTTCTTTGACGTTTTTGCAATGTCTGTTATAATGTCTGTTATCAATGAAGGGACGAATCAAAGGAGGAACATATATGCAGCTAAAAAGTGGGAGGAACGATGGGCACGCATGAAGGAGCCTAAGAATTCCCGAACCATTCTCATCATCCTCTTAGCGCTTCTTGCTATCGTTTCCGCAACTTTGCTCCGAAGCGCAGCAACGTCTGTTGATACGTATGCGCCTGTCATTGAAGTTCTTGAAAAAGAAAAAAATACCGTCATGAAATTGACGGCGGCTTCCACTTCTGCCTCTGCTTTCATCAGCATGCTTCCTGATGATACCTGTACGCCGATTGTACAACAACTGGCGCAGTTAAGCACTTATTTTCTTCTTATCGTCAGTATTCTTTATCTGGAAAAATTTCTTCTCAACACCATTGGATATGCCGTCTTTACGATTCTTATTCCTGCTTCCTGTCTTTTGTACGCCTCTTATTTGGTTTCCTGCGGAAATGGCTGGAAGCAAAAAATGAGTAAAAAGCTTTTGATATTCGGTATTTGTATCGTAGCGATCATTCCCGCAAGCACCGGGATTTGTTCCATGATTGATACCACCTATCAATCAACCATTCGCACTGCCATGGATACCGTTATTGAAACAGAAGTCGCTCCTGCTGATTCTGAAGAAGGAAAAACGATCTGGGAAATGATTGGCGATACAGCGAATACGGTCGTCAATGGTGTTTCTGATACGCTTGAAAAAGCCAAAACGATTTTGAATAATTTCATTAATGCTTTAGCCATTTCGCTGGTAACGTCCTGCTTAATTCCTCTCTTGGTTGCTTTTTCCATTTTTCAGCTTATGAAAAGCCTTTTCAAAATAGATTTTGGCCTTCCACAGCGCTTTGCAAGAGGCCGTTCTTTTGTTGTTGAAAAAGAAACGGCTCCTTCCGAGAATCATATGGATGAATAGTTTTGCCGTATGGCTTTCTTCATTTCCAACCTTCCCTTTCCCAGCTTTGCCCTGCCGAAGCTTTACGCTCAGCAGGCCGTCAGCCCCATGAAGGGCGCTTATATGGAATAAACGACGCCCCCTTTTCTGCCGGAAGTCGGCTGGAAAAGGGGGCGTTCGTATTTTTCACTGATTCACCGATTCTTTGCCTTTTGCGCGGCCCGGATGATGGACGCGCCGTCGGTCAGATTGACGGTCACGAATTTTCCGCCGTAAAAAGCGGCCCAGTTGTTAAAAACGCAGGGCAGCTTTTTCGCCATGTCCAGACTGTCCACATGCCGCAGGTTCAGCGGTTCTCCGTTCTCCGCACAGTACCGGCGCAGCTTCTCAAGGGTCTGGTGGATAAACGGACACTGATCGTCGTAGTAGACGGTCAATTCCGGGCTATCGATCTCCATTTGAAATACCTGCGGGGCAAAATGAGGCTTGCTTCCATCAAAGGACAGCGCCAGCAGTTCGTAGCCGTTGGGCGTTGTCTCCACGGTTTCAAAGCCGAAATGCCGAAAGAAAGCCTGATCGGTCAGCCACGCCTTCTGCTTGGCCGCGCCCAGCAGGCACACGCCGGATTTTCCCTGCGCCCGCGCGTCCTCCAGACAGGATTCCAGCAGCGCCTTTCCGTAGCCCTTGCCCCGATTTTCCCCCTCCGTCCACAGGCAGTAGACGTAAAAATAGTTTTCCCCCACAACAGGCGTCCACGCTTTTTCCAAGGGCGCGTATTCAATAAACACCGTGGCCCGGCCTTCGAGCTTGCGGAAAACATGACCTTCCTTCAGCCGTTCCGCCAGACATTGGCGCTTGCATTCCACGCCGGGATGGGGCTTTTTCGTGCGGATGATGCAGCACAGCGTTTCCGCAGCCAAATTGTCCGCCGTCAGATCCACAAACATATCCAATCCTCCCGAAAGGCGCCCGATCATCGCCTTTCGGGAGAATTATAACACAACAGCTGTTTTTAAGGCAATGCGTCCAAATGAGGCGGTACGATAACGAGTGCATTTTTCGTCAGATGCAATGGCAAAAATCGAAGGTTTACTGGAGGTAAATCGAGATTTTGGCAAGCAGCAAATGGCGGAAAAGGCATCGTTAGCGCTGCTGCCGAATGGTACGGCATTGCCTTAACAAGAAACATCCGGCATCATCGTCATGCGCAGCGTTGTGCAGCCGTAGGGCTGAAGCCGCACCGTTTCCGTACCGGCGCTTTCCAGACTTTCCGGCTTCTCCGCGCATACGCCCGGCTGGCCGGGATGCGTCCCCCACGGGATCCGGCTCATGCTGGTTTCCAGCTGCACCGGCGGTTCCTCCCGGGAGAAGGGATATACGCCCACCGGATTTTCGATCACTCGGAAGTTCTTCTCTGCAAAGGCGTAGCCCCATTCCTGCTCCGGCAGGATGATATAGTCGCAGTATGGCGCTTTGCGCGTCACGCCGCCGCGTTCGTACTCCCATGGGAAGCTCTTCGCTGCCAGCGGCAGGGCGAAGAACAGCGGGCCGCGCTCCACGCAGGCTAATCCTTCCGCGCCGGGAACCAGCTTCGCGGCAAAGTGCAGCCTGACTTCCACCGTGTCGCCGTCCTGCCAGAGCCGTTCCGTGCGCCAGAGCTCGCCGGGCGCGGCGGCCTGTCCGTCCGCCTCCGCGCTTTCGGCAAAGGCGGGGATGCGAACCGCCAGTTCAAAACGGACGGGCTGCTGGCAGTGCACCGTATAGCGCAGGCTGTCCCGGAAGGGATACTCCGTATCCAGCGTCACCTGCGCTGCTGCACCGTCCCGCTCCAACCGAACCGTAGCGGGAACCAGCGCCGCGGACAGAACGCCCTTCTCCGTGAGCATAAAGGCGGACAGCACCAGCTTGGGCCAGCCCTGAGAAAAGTTGGCGGTGCAGCAGCCGTAGTTGGGTTCCAGCCCAAACAGGTTGGCCTGCGTACCATTGGTGCCGAACACGGCCTTTCCCTGCTGAACGGAGCAGGAGACCTGATTCAGCTGCTGATCGTACTGATGCGACCACATATCCGCCGAAATCGTAGCGGGAAGCGAGTTAAAGGCCAGCCGTTCCAGCAGATCCAGCCAGAAGGGATCGCCGGTGACAGACGCCAGCACTTCGCAGGAGTACATTTCCTCCACCACGGCGCAAAGCTCGGTTCCCCGAATGGGGCTTCTGCCTGCCAGACATTCGTCGCCCTGAATATGCCCCATGGGCGTTCCATGAGCCTCGCAAAGCTGGGCGTACATTTTCCGGGCGAAAGCGTCGGGCTCCTGCCCGGAAAGGCCGGAAAACACGGCTTCGCTTTTCAGCGCCATCATCAGATTGACGATGTGGGTCTGCTGCCGCCAGATTCCCTGCGGATCGGGCTGCTGATCCTTCCAGCAGGAGAACAGCCGCTCGTAGGAAAGGCCCTGCGACGCGAGCGTCACCGCCAGCTCGATCATCCACGCTTCCGGCCGCTGTTCGTAGATCCACTGCAGGGGAATCAGCGCCTCAAACCAGCGGCTCTGCCCCCAGTTGAACAGGGTATAGTGGGTCAGATGCGCTTCCAGATTTTTCATGGCGCGGTAGACGGCCTCTGCGGCCCGCTCATCGCCGCTGCATTGACCGTAAACCATCAGCGCCTTGCAAATGATGAACACCGCCCACACATCATAGGCGGGCCGTTCTTCCTTTTGGCACGGGCAGATCCAGCCGTCCTCCTGCTGGGCGGCCAGAATCGCGTCCACGTATTTTTTTGCCCGGGCGATCAGCTCTTCCTTTTGCAGAAGATAGGCCAGCGGAATGAAGCCGTCCAGCCAGTAGGGCACCCGTTCCCAGCCCTCGGCCTTGCCGCCGATCCATGCGGAATCCCGAATATCCGGCCAAACCTGATCCAGATGGCCGGAAAGTCCCTCCGCCTGAATTTCCAGCTGCTTTTTCAGCCAGCCCTCCGGCCGCAGCGCGCCCGGCTCCGCAAAACGATAAACCGACGAATAAATCTTCTCCATGTGTTTCTCCCCCCTTCGTTTGCCTGTATTGTACCGCCAAAAGGCGCTGCATGCCATTCTAAATGCCGGATACTTCCTTGCAAAAATGGAACTTTTTCTCTATAATTCATCGTTGGGAGGGATGGCCGATGGACGATTATCTGAGTTCCCAAACCTTGCCCCGTTTTCTTTTTTCACACGACCGGGTTTTTCAGCCGGGCGAAAAACACGTCACCCGTATTTGTTCGGAGGACGTGCTGCTTCTGATGTTTTCCGGCGTTCTGCGCTTCGTGGAGGACGGCGTGCCCGTGGAGGTGCACGGCGGCGAATACTACATTCAAAAGCGGGGACTTCTCCAGCAGGGCGTTGTGCCGTCGGACTGTCCCGTTTATTATTACGTCCATTTTTCGGGAACGTGGAGCGATGAAAGCGGCATTCGGAAGCGCGGCCCTCTTCCGGGCGACATCCGCGCGCTGACCCGCCGCCTGACCGAGGCCAACGAGCTGAACGCTCCGCTGCTGGAACGCACCTGTCTGTTTTATCAGATTTTGACGCTGCTTTCCCAAAGCCAGCCCAAAAGCCCGTCCCAGCGGCTTGCCGAAGCGGCGATGCAGCAGCTTCAGCTCCATCTGAGGGAGGGAATTTCCCTTTCCGCCATCGCCGCAGAACTGCACGTCAGTGAAAGCTATCTGATCCGCACTTTCCGCCGTCAATACCTTCTGACGCCCCATCGCTGCCTGATTCGGCTTCGGCTGGAGCAAGCGGAACGGCTGATGCGCTATTCCGATCTGTCGCTGGAATCGATTTCGCTGGAATGCGGCTTCAGCAGCTATGCCAATTTCTACAAAGCCTTTCGCGCCGAAAAAGGGGAAAATCCCGGTGAGGTGCTGAAACGAATGCGCTGACAAACCTAAACGCCCGCAGTCCGGCTGCGGGCGTCAGTCTGTCGAAAAACCCCGAGTTGGCCGCTGTTGCCCGCAAACAGCGCTACGCTGGTTTGCGGGGAAAGTGCTGCGGCACAAGGGTTAGGGGCTCTGCCCCTATAACCCCGGCAGGAGGCAGTGCCTCCTGCACCTCCACTTTTTTGACACTCTGAGCAGCCCATTTTGCTGGGCTGCTTTTTTCATACAGCTTGTCATTACGAGAAAATGCAACATGTTGCATTTTCTCGTAATGAACCTTTTCCGAAACAAGAAAGGAACCACTTTTCATGAAACTGGTCATTGCAGAAAAGAACTCCGTCGCCCGCTCTATCGCCGCTGTATTGGGCGCAAGCGAAAAGAAGAAAGGCTATTTGGAAGGGAACGGTTATTGGGTATCCTGGTGCGTCGGACATCTGGTGGAGCTGGCGGCTCCCTCCGAATACGGTGAAAAGTACGCCAAGTGGCGGACTGAAGATCTGCCGATTCTTCCTGTCAATTGGCAATTTTCCGTTATTGAAAGCACGAAGGCTCAATTCAACGTTCTACGTACCCTGATGAACGACGCCCGCGTCACGAGCATCGTCTGCGCGACCGACGCAGGCCGCGAGGGCGAGCTGATCTTCCGGCTGGTTTACTTCCTGTGCGGATGCACAAAACCCGTAGAGCGCCTGTGGATTTCATCGCTGGAAGACGCCGCGATTGCCGAAGGGTTTCGAAATCTTCGGCCTGCCAGCGAATATGATTCTCTGTATCAAGCAGCCCTGTGCCGCGCGCAGGCGGACTGGCTGGTAGGCATCAACGCCACGCGGCTGTTCTCCACGAGGTATCATCAGCTGCTGAACATTGGCCGGGTCATGACTCCGACGCTGGCCCTGCTGGTGGAGAGGGAAGCGCAGATTCAGGCTTTTCGTTCCACGCCCTTTTACACAGTGCAGTTGGACTGCGGCTCGTTGAGCGCTATTAGCGAACGCCTGACGGAGCGCGCCGAAGCGGAACGGATTGCGGCGCTTTGCGACGGAAAAGAAGCTCGAATCATCAAGCTGGAACAGAAGGAACGGTTGGAACAGCCACCCCGGCTTTATGATCTGACCAGTTTGCAACGTGACGCCAACCGTCTGCTGGGCTATACGGCGCAGCAGACGCTGGATTATGCGCAAAGCCTGTACGAAAAGAAGCTGGCCAGCTATCCCCGTACCGACAGCCGGTATCTGACCAGTCATATGGAGAACAGTACCCGAATGCTTGTGGAACAAACCGTCAAAGTTCTGCCTCTCATGAAAAATGGAATGTTCTCCTGTAACGTTGACCAGGTAATCGACAATAGCAAGGTCACGGATCATCATGCCCTGATTCCTACCGCCGGGATAGCCGAATACGATCTTCTGTCTCTGCCTGCTGGCGAACGCAGCCTCCTGACTCTGCTCATGGTGCGCCTGTTATGCGCCGTCGGAAAACCCTGTCGAATTCACGAAACCGCCGTCACGCTGGAATGTGAGGGCGTTTCTTTTTTCTTGAAAGGGCGGCAGATCATGGACATGGGCTGGAAAGCCATGGAAAAAATTTGCCGGAGTGCGCTGAAATCTGTGCCTGTGGAAGAAACTGCCGCGCAGGAGCTTCTTCCCCTGAATGACCAGATGACCTTCCTGCCGGTAAAAACGTCTATCCAAGAAGGAAAAACGTCTCCGCCCAAGTCCTATACCGAAGCCACATTATTATCGGCCATGGAGAATGCCGGTGCGGAAGAAACGCCAGACGACGCGGAACGCAAGGGATTGGGCACGCCCGCCACCCGTGCCGGGATCATTGAAAAGCTGGTCAAAACCGGCCAGATTGAACGCAAAAAGGGGAAAAAGAGCTGTGTTTTGCTTCCCACACAGAAGGGCGTTTCCCTGATTACGGTTCTGCCGGAAGAATTGCAGTCGCCCCTGCTGACAGCGGAATGGGAACAGAAATTAAAGCAGATTGAAAGGGATGAATTGGAATCCACTTTGTTTTTGCAGGAGATTACGGAAATGGTACGCGGTCTGGTGCAAAGCAGCCATTCCGTCCCGGAGAGCAGCGTCCTGTTCGCGGAAGAAACAAAAAGCATTGGCATATGCCCGCGATGCGGCAGCGCGGTTGTGGAACGGACCAAAGGCTTTCTGTGCAGCAACCGCGCCTGCCGCTTTGCGCTATGGCGGCAAAATCCCTTCTTTGCCGCAAAGAAAAAGGAGCTGACCGCCGCCATAGCGTCAACGCTTCTGAAAGAAGGACGGGTTTTTGTGAAAGGGCTGTATTCTCCAAAGACAGGCAAAACCTATGACGCAACGATTGTACTGGACGATTCCGGCGGACAGTATGTCAATTTCAAGCTGGAATTTCCGCAGAAACGCTAAAGACAAGGAGGATTTTTCATGAAGGACTTCACTTCTCATTGGCAGTTTTATGTGATTCCCGATCTGAAAACCTGGTCAACTCACGCGGCCTTCCAAACGCCTTTGGAGCATTTTGCCAATCCTGCCGACGCCTTTGCCCGTTTCAAAGAGCTGCGGGCAGCCCCCTATAACCATGAACCTCAGGATTTCCATTCAAACGGCGAACCCTACGCCCGTCTGACCCTGGGCATGGAACAGAAGGAAAGGCAGCGTTCCCTGGATCTTTTACAGGTGAGAGACGGTCAGAATACCCTGATCACGGATTTTTCCACCCTTACATACACAAGGCGGGATGCGGAAGTGCTTCGGATGGCAGCGCAGGCAGCGGAGGAGCTGGGCTTCACCCATGTTATGACCAGCGCGCCGGAAAAAGAAAACGGCGTCTGGCCCAGGGTTATTCTTCCGTTCGACGAATGGAACAGCCCGTATTTTATGAAAATTGCGCCTGCGTCCTGGTTTGAGTGGAAAGAAAAACAGTTTCTTGAAAGCGATAACGCCTACGCGCTGTATCAGCTGAAAGAGGACGCTGCGCTGCGCGGCCTGCGTTTCGAAGCGTATCAACAGGCGCGTGGTGCGATTGACAGGAAAAATTATCGTCCGGTGTATACGGGCGCACTGCCGCATGGCACATTGCCCCAGCAGCTGAATAAGCTTTTCCAGCGCTTCAACAGGGATTATCCGCAGGATTTTCACGGGCGGAGCCTGTCCGTTTCGGACGTGATTGCCGTCAGACAAAACAGCGTTCTTTCCGCTCACTATGTGGATTCCATCGGGTTTGTGGAGCTGCCAGGCTTTTTGGCAGACGTTTCGCCTGCCCGGCAGAAAATCCCCATTCAAGAGCAGCTTAAAACAGCTTCGGATGCTTTGAAAAGCAGGCCCGACAGACAAAAAGCAATGCCCATAAGAAGATTGGAGGAGCGATAACCCATGACCCATCCCACTTTTACCCTCGCGGAAACCAACCTCATGGTGATTTATAACCCCGGCACCCGCCTTGGCCTGATCGAAGAGCTGAAAGCCATGATGACGTACCTGTCCCCGGAGGAAACGGAACTGCATGACC
>ERZ857827.3036-NODE-3036-length-10694-cov-2.948961_pt1 | contig 10694 bp, 8 predicted proteins | sample MGYA00519761_ERZ857827 | MGnify/ENA primary metagenome ERZ857827 (study PRJEB31778, sample SAMEA3449370) | human gut metagenome | biome: human gut; feature: human-associated habitat; material: faeces | place: United Kingdom | collected 2010/2012 ... | reverse complement strand
CATGGCGTTCCTTTCCGTTTGCCGCCGGTCCGCTCCCCTTATTGGGGAAGCAGCTCCTCGTACAGCGCCAGCAGCTTTTTCTCCTCCGTCTGCCAATTGAAGCGGTTTTGCAGCGCGCTGTAACCGCGCTCGCCCATGGATGCCCGGCGCCCGGGATCGTCCAGCAGCGAGCGGATAGCGGCAGCGATATTCTCCGGCTTATCCGGATCGACGCAGACGCAGCAGCCGAAGTCCTTTTCCAGCGCCCGGGCCGGCAGTGTGTCGGAAACGATTACCGGAAGCCCCGCGCCCATGTATTCATAGACCTTGGTGGGGAGGTTGTCGATGCTTACATACTGGTGAATGTTCAAAAGCGTCGCGCAGCCGATCGAAAAATGGCGGCAGTATTCCGGCACCTCGGCATACGGGACGACGCCGGCATAGTCCACGCAGGCAAACTCCGGCATTTTCTTCAGTTCTTCAAGGTACGGCGGCCAGACGGGCCCGGCCAGATGCAGCCGCGCCCCGGCCAATGCGCACGCGCGGACAAGATTCGTTATGCCGCGTTCGGCGGTCACGCCGCCGACATAGCCGACAGTGTTCTCCGCATCCGGGTAGAGCTTTTCCGGCGGCGGGAAGCGCCCGGCGTCCGGGAGGTTATCCACGATCACGGTGCGCTTTGCGCACTTCTCAAACGGATTTTTCCCAAACGAGGTGCAGGGAATGATGACCGCGTCGAGCTTTTTGAAAACGCCCGCTTCCAGCGCGCCGTAAATGCGCGACGCCGGTTTTTTGAGAAAGCCGGGGATATACCCCTTTTCCTGAATGAGCAGGGAATAAAATTCGTGGCTGTCGAAAATGACGGTTTTCCCGTGCCGCTTGAGCTTGAGCGCATACGGCAGCAGCTCCGGATCGTGCAGATGGTAGAGCTCGCAGTCGAGCGCGAGCGCCGCTTCGTAGGCGTACTTCACAAAGGGCGACGTGAGCCGGTTGAGCGTGCCGACGGGCTTTTCCCCCACGCCGACGACGTGCACGCGGAGCTCCTCCCGGCTCTCGCCGGGGGCGACGAGCGTTACATCGTACCCGGCGCGCGCGAGCGATACGCATTCTTTATGGAACACCCGCGTATCGTCGCTGCTGTGTACGCTGGTGAGATGGCAGACTCGTTTCATTCCGTCTCCGTTTCGGCTCCCGATGCGGGGAGCGCAAAGGTCTCGTCCGTCAGCGACGCGCCGATGGCGCGGAATTTCCGGATGCCGCGGACGGTATACAGTATGCCGCTCCACACCGCAAGCGGCAGCGGGACGCGGATATAGCGGTATGTGCCGAACGTCATGCGCGCGGCCTTGAGCTTGTTGCCGGATTTGGACGAGCGCGACACGCGGTAAACGAGCAGCGGCTCGTTGACGCCGTAGGCCCACGGCTGTTCGCGGAGAATCTTCAGCCAGACGGCAAAGTCCTCATGGATAGCGTCGTTCCCCATGGGGAATCTCTCCATCAGCTCCCGGCGGACGAGCACTGACGAGCAGGAAATGACGTTCTGCCCGAGCAGACGGCGGTAATTCACGCGCTCCGGCACGGAAAGCGTGTAGCCGTATTTCCGGTCATTCTCGGAAATGAACGCCGAGCCCGTGAAAAAGAGGCCCGCTTCCGGGTGCTGCGCCGCGAGCGCCATCTGGCGCTCGAGCTTTTCCGGCATCCAGAGATCGTCGCTGTCAAGAAAGGCGATCCATTCGCCCCGCGCCTCGCGCACGCCGCGGTTGCGCGCTTTCGATACGCCGCCGTTTTCCTTCTGCGCGATCACGCGGACGCGCGGATCTCTCGCCGCGTAGCTTTCTGCCAGAGCGAGCGTGCCGTCCGGCGAGGCGTCGTCCACAACGAGCACCTCGATCTCCCGCCATGTCTGTGCGAGAACCGAATCGAGCGCAGCGGCGAGCGTTTTTTCGGCGCGCCATGCAGGCACGACCACGCTGATGAGACTCCCCTCGCCCATTTCTCCGTTCCCTCCGAACATCTGTATAGTTTATCAAGGTATTTTACCAATAAATCGCGGAAAAAGCAATCCTTAATAAGAACAACCGAGACCTTGCGGTCTCGGTTACGGATTTATTTGCTTTCCCCGGCGCAGGCCGGTTCCTTCTTTTCCGGCTCGGCGGGTTTGGTTTCCACGCCCTCGGTGCTCTCCTTGACGAAAATGATCTTCAGCGTATAGAAAATGAGCTGCAGATCCCAGAGGAAGGACGCCTTCTGGATATAGTACATATCGAGCAGTGCCTTGTCCGCGAAAGTGGTGTTGTATTTCCCGTAGAGCTGGGCGTAGCCGGTGAGACCTGCCTTTGCCCGCAGGCGGTAGGCAAATTCCGGGTACTCCGCGCAGTACTTCTCATAAAACTCCGGACGCTCCGGACGCGGGCCGACGAGCGTCATGTCGCCGTTGAGAATGTTGAGAAGCTGCGGCAGCTCGTCGATGCGCGTGGCGCGGAGGAACGCCCCCACCTTCGTGATACGGGAATCGCTCTTGCCCGCGAGCACCGCGCCGGTGGCGGACTCCGCGTTTACGACCATGCTGCGGAATTTTGTGAGATAAAAGGGCTTTCCGCCCAGCGTAAGGCGCTTCTGCCGGTAAAACACCGGCCCGCCGTCCTGGATCTTGATGGCAACGGCCACGGCAAGGAAGATCGGGCTGCAAATAAGAAGTCCGCACACGGACGCGACGATATCGAGCCCGCGCTTCGCGGTCAGGTAGCCGCGGTCGTGATTGCCGGTGTGCACGGCATAGAGCGGCACATCGCTCATGATGACCGTGTCGGCACAGTTTACCATGATATCCTGCATATCCGGCTTGAGCAGTATCTCCACGCCGTGCCAGAAGCAGTCGTCCATGATGCGGCGGCGCAGCTCCTTTTCCATCGGCAGCAGCACAACGGTGCCGTAGGAATGCATGATGGCGCACAGCTCATCCCACGGCGTATCCGCAGAAACGACGCGGTCGATATAGTAGCGCGTGCGGCGGCGGTCAAACTTGTCCCGGACGCCCTCTTCGGCGTCCTTTTCCGGAACGATCAGCAGCGCCGGAGCCGCCGGTTCGAGCCGGTCCGCCATGATGCGGGCAAAAATGAATAACCCCGTTTCGATCAGGCACTGCGCCAGCAGCGTGAGAATGACGAACTTCGGCGAAAGGATCGTCTGTGCGATCATGCACATGATGAAATAGGTGATGACATCCGTGAAGAAGCAGGAAAGGCCGAACGCAAACACCAGCTCCCGCGTGCGGTACTTCCGGATGCTGAAGCTGCCGTAGATCGTCATGAACAGCACGAGGATCGCGAAATAGACAACGAAAAACAGCAGATTCCCGCGCCCCCAGAACGTTGCCGACGGGTAATGGTGAATGTATGTATAGAAAAACAGCAGCGCCGGAACGAGCGCCAGCGAAACTTCAAGCAGCGCACCGAGCGCCGCCCGGCCGGTATGGAAAGTCTTTTTCATCGCACTCTCCCGATCTCAAGGATATAAAAATGCCCTTATCCGTGTACTATACCAGATAAGGGCATAAAGCGCAAGTTTTTCCGCAGAGAAGCCGGTCGAAAACCGGCCAAAACGGTATTCAGCGATCTCTGTCGTGCTCTCCCCAGTCCATTGTGGCTTCGAACTCCGGGTCAAGCGGGTAACGGACGCCGTCGATGATCTTGCAGTGGATTATCCCGGTACCGTTCATATAGAACATGTGGCCGAGCGCGTCGCGCATATCGTAGTAATCCTGATCGTACCGCCAGGGGTCCTCGTTGGACTGCAGCCAGTCGTACACGCCGTGGTAAACGATGTCCGGGTGTGCCTTCTGCAGCTTTTCCTGCTCCTCCGCGGTGAGAACACCGTAGCTGAACCATACGCGCTCGATCTGATCCATTTCCATCAGCGTCGCGAACGTGTCCTCCGGCTGAAGGAGCGTCATAAACGTGATGTTCAGATCGCGCAGGCCCTTGCAGTCCTTGAGCGGGGCGATGCTCGTCGCGTAGGCACGGTTGAGCTCCAGCCAGATGAGATCATCGCACGAGGCGATCGGCGAGAGATCGAGCGCGTGGCAGTCGAGCAGAACAAGGTACTTGAGATGGGGCATCTCATAGAGGAAGCTCAGATCCTCGATCGGGCGGTGGCCAAGGTCGAGAGCAACCATATCCGGGCAGTAGGCGAGTTTTTTGATCGTTTCGTTCGTAAAATACCCGTAGTAGCGGGAGGACGCGCGGAAATAGGTCGTATCGGTACGGATATCGTAGTGCGTGATGTGCAGCGTCCAGACAAAGCGCACATTCTCATACTTCTTATTCAGCGCGTCCATTTCCTCGTCGGAAAAGCCGCAGTCGGACATATCGACCTTTTCAAGCTTGCGCATCACGGGGAGGATGCTCTCCACCGGCTCGGTGGATTCCATCTCGATGCCGGTGAAGTCGAGGAACGTGTCCCCGGTGCTGATCGGCACGCCGTAAAGCTCGAATGTGAACACGAAATCGACGGCCGGGTATTTCTCGCAGATCGGCGTCATCTGCTCGACCGTCACGCCGGTACCGGTGAGATCGACGCGCGCGAGCTTCGGCAGCGAGGCGATTTTTTCGTACAGCTCCGCAAGGTCCGCTTCGGAGAGCGTGCGTCCGGCAAAGCTCAGCTCCGCGGTGTCGCTCGGGTAGGTATTGCCGAGGATCTCCTCCGGCCAGACAAACACGACGCCGGGGAACTCGGCGCGCAGCGCGTCCTTTTCCGTTTCGCTCCACGGGCACGCGGGAAACGACACGGTCTGTACCGCCGGAAGATACCGCAGCGCCCCGCGCAGCGCGTCCGGCGTCAGGGATACGTCCTCCACGGCGATATCACGGGCATCGTCAAGATACTCCGTGCTGCCGAGCGGCACCTGCCACTCCAGTTCGAGCGACGGATACTTCTCCCGCAGGGCGAGAAGGGCGTCATAGCATGTGCACTCCCGCGCATCGGCGGAGCGCAGCGCCGTGAAATAATCAAAAAGCGGCAGCTCGGAGGCGTCAAAATCTGTCAGCGTGATGCTCCCGGCGTCCGAGGGATACCGGCTCGCCCCGATGGGGATGCTCCAGCGCACCGAAAGCGCCGGATATGCCGCGTGAACCGCGTCAAAAAGCGCCGGGGACACATCCGCCGCCGTCAGATCGAGCGCCGTGAGCGCCGGGAGGTACGCAAGACGCGCAGCGTCCTCCTCCGTAAACGACGTGAGCACGACGGCCGTGCTCTCGCAGTCGATCGCCGCGCCGCCGATGGGCACGTCCCAGTAGATCGCGCACTCCGGCATCGCTTCACGCAGGCGGAGGTACTTTTCCACCGAGATGCTCCTGCCGCGCAGGTCGATCTGCGCGCTGTCGCGGCGGTGGAGGCCGCCGGCGTAAACGTACGCCGAGTTCAGCCACAACAGCGCCGCCGCAATGACGAGAACAGCGATCACCGGGATCAGTATCCGCAGCTTTTTCCCGCCGCGGTGGGTCCCGGAGCGCCCGGTATCGGTATGTACGGACATAGGGGGTTCCTCCCATGTGCATATATTTCCTTTTTTATTTTACCCGGCAGAGCCGGGAATGTCAATGCGGCAGTCCTTCCCTGCCGGTGCGCGTCGATTGACTTTCCCGCTGCCGCTCCGTATAATAAAAGCGCTGAAAGGAGTGTTTTTCATGCGCCACGCCTGGCTCATTCTCACGCACGGGAATTTTGAGATCCTTGAAAAGCAGCTGCGCTTTCTTGACAGCGAAAACGCCGATATCTTTATCCATCTCGACGCAAAGGTCAAAAACTTTGACTTTGCGCGCTTTTCCGCCGTGCCGGAAAAATCCCGCGTCACGTTTGTTGACCGCGTATCGATCTCCTGGGGGCATTTTTCCATGGTGGAGGCTGAGCTGAACCTGCTCTCCGCCGCCGTGCCGGGCGGGTATGATTACTGCCATCTTCTCTCCGGCGTGGATGTGCCGGTCAAATCCCGCGAGTATATCGAAGCATATTTCACCCGCGCGCCGGGGACGAACTATGTGAACTTCCTCGCGCCGGAGATCTCCCGCGCCGATCGCTACCGCGTCATGTTCCACTATCCGATGCAGCGCTATAACATCCGAAAACCCGCCGTGCGCCGCACGCTGCGCAATCTCTCCGCGGCTATGCAGCTCGGCTTCGGCATAGACCGGACGCGGCGGCTGCCGGACGGCTTCGTTTTCCAGAAGGGCGCGCAGTGGTTCAGCATCACGCACGCGCTCGCGGCATATCTGCTCGAAAAGGAGGGCGAGATCCGCGATATCTTCGCGGACACCTACTGTCCGGACGAAATGTTCGTCCAGACGGAGATCATAAACTCTCCCTTCCGCGATACGCTGCCGGAGCATGCGTTTGAGAATGACTACGCCAGCTGTCTGCGCTATATTGACTGGCAGCGCGGCAATCCTTACACGTTTACGGACGCCGATCTCGGCGAGCTTCTCGCCGCGCCGGAAACGGCGCTCTTTGCGCGCAAATTTGATTACCGCACGAGCCCCGGCGTCGTGGACGCGCTTTTTGACCGCTTCGGTTGAAATACAATCCTCCCCCGGTGCAGAATGCGCTGAACCGTCCCATACAGCCGCCATCCCCGGCAGGCGTTGGCCTGCCGGGGATGGCTTTTCATTGAATTGTTTCGCTGTGGTTGAGGACCGAGGTGCTGTAGAGAAACAGCACGTCGTCTGCCTGCGAGAGATCCACAAACCGCGCGACAAGGGCGCTCGCCATATAGCGGATATCCACGACCGTGACCTTGGCATAGCCCTGCGCAAGCAGGGGCGCCATGCTGCTGCCGAACGAATCGCGAAAAAGCACCAGCTCCCGGTCCGTTTCGGCGCCGGGGTTTTCAAGCGTGAGCAGCGCTTTCGTCCCGCCGAGAAACATTTCGTACCCGTCGCGGCCCGCGGCGAGGGTGAGATCATAGACCGGGATCTCCGCGGAAGTCTCATAATCGTACACGCGAAGGGCGCGTATCGTGTCGTTGGCAAGATAACACAGCGCGTCCGGCTCAACGGGAAGGGCGTACTGCCCGGCGTACACGCCGCGGAACGGCACAAGCGTATCCACGCTCTCATATTCCGCCGGAAGCGAAGCTCCCATCGCCGCGGCGATCCTCGCCGCCGTTTCGCCAAGCGTCTCCTGCCGCCAGTGGGTGTCGGTGCGGTAGTAGTTATCGAGCGAGAGAGTTTCAAAAATGTCGATATACTCCGCATACGGCATCCCCCCGTGCAGCGTATCGGTGAGAAGCTCATAGTCCATGGCGGGATAACCGTTTTGCTCCGCAAGGAAATAGTTTTTATCCGGCACAACGGTATAGTAAACGTTCGCGCCGGAGGCGGCAAAATACGTCTCATACACGGCGGAGAACCGCTCCGCGGCGTGCCGGACAAGATCGGAATTTACCGGATAGTCGAGCTTTGCGAGATGACCTTCGGCGGAATATACGCCGTTATTGTCGCGTTCCATCAAAATGCGCCCGGAAAAAAACGCCTTGAGCGCGCGGAAGCCGTCCCGCAGGGGGAACTGGTCGAGCGTATATTTCTCAAACGCCGTCATATACGTTCCGTCCGCCACCGCCGAGGCGCGCAGCGCCGGGCGCTGGGCGAGCTTTCGCCGCTCGGAGAGCGAGTCGGTCTTGTCCGGCGTCAGGATTGCCGCGAGCAGAAAGCCCCCAAGGAAAAGCGCGGAGAGAGCAAGCGTGAGAATGCTTCGGATTTTCTTCATGCCGCGCCTCCTCAAAACCGGAAATAGAGAAACGGATTGAACGACCCGTCCACCAGAAACGCGGTGCAGAGCGCCAGCAGCGCGAGCGTGCATAGCGGTTCGGCCACCGTGAACACCGGCGTGAGGGGCGCTGCCTCCCGTACCTTTTTCCAAAGCATCGCCGGGAGCGGCGTTGCGCCGAGCACGGCGAGCGCGAGCACGACGCCGTAGCTGCGGAGCATATAGAGCGCTTCCGTCCCCGGTCCCGGAACCGCCCCCACGCCAAAGAGGAGACCGAGCCGGTGCAGCGCATCATTCATAGACGCCGCGTCAAAGAGTACAAAGCCGAGCGTCACGGCAAGGAGCACATAGACGTGCGGCAGCAGCCGTCCCTTTTGCAGCGCCGGAAGAAGGAAGAATTTCTCCGCCATAAGAAGCGCCGCATAGAAAAGCCCCCAGAAAATAAAATTCCACGCCGCGCCGTGCCAGAAGCCGGTCGCCATCCAGACGACGAGGATGTTGAAAATGTGCCGGGCGCGGGAGCACCGGCTGCCGCCGAGCGGGATATAGAGATAATCCCGGAACCATGTGCCGAGCGACATGTGCCAGCGCCGCCAGAACTCCGTGATGCTCTTTGCGATATACGGATAGCGGAAGTTTTCCGGGAACGTAAAGCCGAAGATGCGCCCCAGCCCGATGGCCATATCGCTGTAGCCGGAAAAGTCGAAATAGATCTGAAGCGTAAACGCGATCGCGTACAGCCAGGCATAGAGCGCTGTCGGCTCCGCGGAGGCCTTGTACGCGGACACGAGCTGCGCGAGGACGTTTGCGACGAGCACCTTTTTCCCCAGCCCGACGGCGAAGCGCGAAGCGCCCGACGCCGCGGCTTCGAGCGAGTGCGTCCGCTCCCTGAGCTGGGCCGCGATATCGCGGTAGCGCACGATGGGGCCTGCGATAAGCTGCGGGAACATGGCGACATAGGCGGCAAAGTCGATGAAATTGCGCTGTGCCGCCACATTGCCGCGATAGACGTCGATCTCATAGCCGGCGATCTGGAACGTATAGAAGCTGATGCCGATCGGCAGGGCGATCTTCAAAAGCGGAAGCGAAAGCCCCGTCACGGCGCTCACGTTTTCGATAAAGAAGTCCGCATACTTGCAGTAACCGAGCAGCGCAAAGCTCAGCGCGAGCGAGAGCGTGAGAAAGAGCTTCTTTCTTCGCCCCCGCTCGATGAGACGCGCGAAAACATATCCCTGCACGATGGAAAACACCATGAAGAGCAGGAATTTCGGCTCGCCCCAGCCGTAAAAAAAGAGGCTGGCGGCGAGCAGAACGGCGTTTCTCCCCTTTTGCGGCACAGCGAAATAGACGAGAAGCACGCACGGGAGAAAGTAAAAGAGGAACGGGATACCGGAAAAGAGCATAGTCTCTTATACGATGGGGTCGTCGCTCACGGTCTTCGCGTTCGGGTATGCCGCGGCGAGCTTGGCCGTAAACGTGTCCACGGGATCGGCGTGGCCGAATACGGAGACAATATAGTCTCCCACCGTGACGATCACGAGCTTTTCCGGAAAGCCGCACATCCAGCGGCGGGCAAGAATGTTCTCGCGCAGCGCACCGCACAGCGCGGTAACATCGCCGCTATCCTTCGCATGGAACGCGCCGCAGGTGAAGGTGTTGAGATTCATCATGTGCACGAGAGAGGCCGCGCCGTCGATCTTTCCGGCTTCCGCCGTGGGAAAGCCCAGCGCGGAATCAAGGACTTCGACGTCGGTAATGGAGAAATTGCCGGGACCGCCGTCGCGCATATTCTCTTCGGAATAATCGCCGCCGGCAGCGGGGAATTTTTCGTTGTCGGAGTAGCTGTTCCAGACGGTTTCAAGCAGTTCGAGCGCGCTCGCCGGGGCGGCGTCAGCATCCGAGGGCGCGGACGCGCCGCAGGCCGTCAGGACGAAGAGCATCACGGCGCAAAGCACGGCGGAAACGATTCTTTTCATGAGTATTGATCTCCTTTTATCTCGTATTGGCAGTGTTTAGACGCAGTTAGATTGTCCAAAGTTCCCGTAAAAAAGCGCCGTCCGGCAGATTTTCCGAACGGCGCTTTGCCGCGTCTGTCTTATCCCGCGTTTTCTTCTTTCGTCTCCGGCGGATCGTAGACCTGTACCGCATTGCCCGTCCAGTAGCTCGTGAGATCCGCGGCGGACATGGGTTCGCCGTAGATCGTCGCGCGCAGGAAATTGCGGTTGATCACAAAGTCCGCGTTGTAAATGGAAAGACCGTTCGCGTCCAGCCCGCGCCAGAACGACCCGGGCGTCGGGCACTGCTGCATCTGGATATCGTAGGTCAGGAAATCGGGCGCCTGCAGCAGCAGAGAAGCGCACTGCCCCATGGTGAGGTCGGTACTGATGATGGACATGATCTCCTTGGCGAGCGCGTACTGCTCGGTGAGGCTCATCTTCTTCACATTGCTCCACATCTGCATGAGCGCGTCGCGCTGCTTCTGGCTGCGGCCGGTATCGCCGCCGATGTGGCGCTCGCGGCAGTAGCCGAGGATCTGGAAGCCGTCGCTGATGGTGTAGGTGCCGTCCTGATTGGTCGGGAAATAGCAGCGGGGTACATCGGTGCCGTAATAGGCGTCATTGAGCTGGCACGCCTCGCGGATGAGAAGGTTCATATCCGCGGCCTCCTCCTTGGTAACGGAGACCGTGATGGGGCCTACCATGGAGGCGATCTTGGCAAAGTCAAGGAAGTCTACCATCGCCCAGTTATCCACGTTGATGGCAAAGTTTCTCGTGCTCTCGATCGTGTTGATGAGCATATCCACGCCGCCGAAGCGCGTTGCCCAGTTCAGATGGCCGATGCCCCAGTCGGCGATCTCCACCTGCGTATCGCGCATAAGGGAGGTCAGCCACATGGTCTTGGTCGTTTTGTTGACGGAGAGGATGATCATGGCATCGCTGCGTTCCAGCTCTTCCGTC
>ERZ857827.3029-NODE-3029-length-10715-cov-3.942871_pt1 | contig 10715 bp, 8 predicted proteins | sample MGYA00519761_ERZ857827 | MGnify/ENA primary metagenome ERZ857827 (study PRJEB31778, sample SAMEA3449370) | human gut metagenome | biome: human gut; feature: human-associated habitat; material: faeces | place: United Kingdom | collected 2010/2012 ... | reverse complement strand
TCTTTGACTGGCTTTCCAGCGCACCCGCCAGCCGTTGGAAGCTCTCCTCGGTCAGCTCACTGCCCAGAAAGCACCACTGCGCCAGCAGATCGGCTTCTTTCCGCGTCCAACCGGCCAGTTCCAGTTCTTCCTCCGTCAGATTTGTGACTTCATAGTAATCCAATACCCGGCCGTTGGCGTCCTGCCAGTTCAGATAATCCTCCATGCCTGCCGCTTTCATTTTGGCGGAGCGCCACACCGGCATAGCGCCCAGCGCCAGCACGATCACGCACACGCCGCAAAGAAGCGGCTTCCACGAGCGCTTCTTCTTTCGGCCAAAGCCGAAATCCCGCATGGCCAGCGGAACCAGCGCCAGCGCGCAGAAAAGCGCTACCGGCAGCACGCAGATCAGCCGCAGGCCGCCGCACAGGGCCGTCAGCGCCAGCGCCAGCAGCAGAGAGCGAAAAATCTGCCCGTTGGTATAGCGCTCGCCGTCGATGGAGCAGAGCTGCAGCACCGCCGCAGCGCCCAGCACCGCCGCCGTAACGGTAAAAGTCACATGGCAGGCATAGGTCATGACGAAAAGCGTCAGGTAAACCTCCCCGGCTCCAGCGCCCGCCGCCATGGAAAGGCCCCGTTTGGCAAAGCACTGCATCAGCGCCTTGACGCTGACCGCACCGGCCAGCCAGAGCAGCGCAAGCTGCATCCAGCTGAACCACGCCACTTCGGGCGCGGCCAAGCCCAGCCACCGAAGCGGCGTGGACAAAAGCGGATGCAGAAACGCGTGCGCTTCCGGAATTTCCCCTGTGCCAAAGCCCATATACTGCCGCAAAATGGCGGTATCGTCATTCATGGCGTACCGAAGGTCCCCAAAAAGAAAAATCGCCGCCATCAGGGCCGCGCTCATCAAAAGCCCGGTCAGCCACGGAATCCACGCCGCCTTTTTCTTCACGCTGCTTCCATCCCTTCCATATCATTATGAAGCAGATGAATTATATCAAAAAAGCCATTCCGGTACAAGACGCATGTACAAGACGCATGCGGGCGGACGTATGCCTTTTTTACCGAAAGGGTCACAAATGTAACGATTCCCCGGAAAAGCCTTTCTTTTCCACAGGCCGCGTTGACATTCGTTTTTGCAGAATGCTATAATGGCTATACCATGCGGCTATCTGTGTGGCGGATCTATGTCCCGATTCATCAATCAACATACGCTAAGGAGGGTTCCCCTGTGAAAAAGCTGGTCTCCCTTTTGCTCGCTCTTGCGCTGACGCTGAGTTGCGTAACGGCTCTGGCCGCTTCCAAGAGTGCTAAATACAGCATGAGCACCGAAAACGTCACGGTTCTGCAGGATGTACCGGATCGTGAGATCCATTACAATAAGGACGACCTGGCGGTCAATCCCGTCATTCCCGGCGAAAGCCCCACCACCGGCCTGCCGGTGGCGGAAAGCGACCGCTACATGCCTATGCTGGTGCAGGTCGCCAACGAGCTGCCCAAGAGCAAGTTCAAGTATAACGGCGTGAACACCATCAGCGCCGGCGTTTATTCCCGCGCGCCCTGGGGCGGCCAGTATGCGGACATCGTGTACGAAGGCGTTCTGTACCGCACCGGCGAGACCCGTATGACCTTCCTGTTCAACGACAGCTTTGCCGAGGGCCAGCCCGTCAGCGTAGGCCCCATCCGTTCCGCCCGTTACGGCCACGCCCTCCTGCGGGAAGAGTGGGGCGGCGGTCTGGTGTTCGGCGGCGGCCCCCGTGCCCAGAACAACAACATTACCTCTTTCCTGAAGGAACTGGGCGCGCTGGAAAAGAAGGCCGCCATGGACCTGGTTCACACCAACGATTATAACGATTATGTTTCCCGTGTGGACGGTCTGCAGCGGCCCAACAACCTGAACGCGGACATCGTGGGTCTGCGCAGCACCATTCCCGAAACGACCGTGGCCACCCCTCATCCCTTCCTGTTCACGGACGAATGCCCCTACACCGACGGCTATGAGACCGCCTACTCCATCAATCTGGACTGGGGCAGCCCCAACTGGATCTCGCATTTCTACTACGATGAAAACGAGAACCTCTACCTGCGCTACAGCGGCATCGTGCCCTATTCCACCTATGCCGACGGCGAGGCTTCCGCTGCCAACAGCACCATCAAGAGCATCGAAGACCGCGAGATGGAGCAGATGAGCTTCTCCAACGTGATCGTTCAGCGGGTTCCCTATGAATTCGCCAACGGCTCCTACGATATGCCTCAGATGCAGTCCGCCTTCACCGACGGCACCGTGGCCAAGGGCAATGCGGACATCTTCATCGGCGGCCGCTACATTCCCGGCTACTGGGTACGCGAATCCGTTTCCTCCCCCACCGTCTACTTTGACAACAAGGGCAACGAAATTCAGCTGACCCGCGGCAAGACCTTCATCGCCGACTTCCCCCCGGAAGCTCTGCTGACCTACGGCATGGGTTCCGCTGAATAAAGCTTGCTTTCCCCCGAGCCTTTGAAGGCCGGGGGATTTTTGGTTCTTCCAGAGAAAGGCCCCCGGAACGGCATGTCACCGTTTCGGGGGCCTTATCTGTTTGCCTTTTTTACTTTTTCACCGTCTTCTGAGCGACGCCGCGAATCTGGGCAATGGTCCAGCCATACTCATTGCAGGTAACGACACTGCCGCAGTAGGGGCATTCGGCGCTGTGATTGATGCTCAGGGTCGCGCCGCAGTTGGGGCAATGCACGGAACGGACTTCTTCCTCTCCAAAGGTTTTCTGATCGGAAGCGCGCACCAGCGTCCATTCGTATTCCATCAGCTTGACTTCCTTTTTGCTGCCGGAAACGATCTTGCCCGTCTGGTCGTCGGTGGAATAAATGGTGATGCGGGTCTTGACCCGGGCCGTCAGCCACTGCTTCTCGTCCTTTTCCTTCCAGCCCAGCAGGGAAACGTCCAGCACGCCGATATCGTCGATGTGATTGGTCTTGCCCGCAGCGGCGATCTGCTGAAGCTGCCGGTCAAACTGCTGGTACAGACCGTCGGTGAAGAAGGGCCTCATCACGCTGAAATCCTTGGCCGTCCAGGCGTTCTGCATCCGTACATACAGGTTGGAGATCTGCTCGCACAGGGCCGCCTCGTCGAAGTCGGGATCCGTGTCCAGCAGCTCCTCCACCGGGCGCAGGTTCTTGGGCTTCTTGCCGGCGCTCCGTTTTTTCTTCCTTTCGCTCAGGTCGATCCATATGGCGATCACCACGATAGCGCCTCCCGTAACGATGGTCACCCAGCCGTCCAGTTCGCCGTCGCCGGAGGAGGAATCGGAGCTGCTGTCATACCAGGAGCTGTCGCTGTCCCAGGAGGAATCACTATCCCACGAGCTTCCGCTGTCCCAGGAACCATAATCACCGTCCCCGGCAAAGCCGCCCGCGTCCGCCAGCGCCCTTGCGCCTGCGAACAAAAGCAGCGCAGCCGCCAGCAGCGCCAGCCATTTCAGAAGTTTTTCCCTTTTGTGCCCCATCTTCCTGCCTCCCCGCCGGTCATTTCTGCCCTCTATTATAGCCGCAGTCCCTTCCCCGCGCAAGGGCGGGCGGCGTTTGTGAATTTATGGTTAAATTTGCGGGACTGTCTATTGACGAGGCAGGCGCATCCTGCTACTCTTTACCCTGTAAGAATGGCCCCCTTTGGCAATTCGGCCATTCGGAAAGGAAGAACCTGTGTGAGTTATATTTCCTTTGAAGACGTTACGAAAGAATACCAGATGGGCGGCGAAAAGGTCATGGCGGCCAACCACGTCAGCTTCGAAATGGAGCAGGGCGAACTGGCGGTGGTGCTGGGTCCCAGCGGCGCGGGCAAGACCACGGTTTTGAACCTGCTGGGCGGCATGGACAAAGTCACCTCCGGCAAGATCGTCGTAGGCGGCAAGGAGATCACCGGCCTTTCTGGCCGGGAATTGACCGAGTACCGTCGGCTGGACGTGGGCTTCGTCTTTCAGTTTTATAACCTGATGCCCAACCTGACCGCGCTGGAAAACGTGGAACTGGCCCGTCAGGTGTGCCCCAATGCATTGGATCCCGTGGAAATGATGCGGCGCGTCGGTTTGGGAGAGCGTATGAACAACTTCCCCGCCCAGCTTTCGGGCGGCGAACAGCAGCGCGTCTCCATTGCCCGGGCCCTTTGCAAAAACCCGGCCCTGCTTCTGTGCGACGAGCCCACCGGCGCGCTGGACTCCAAAACCGGCGCTCAAGTGCTGGCGCTGCTCCGGGATGTGAGCCAGACCTATCACACCACCGTGGCGATCATCACCCATAACGCCCAGATCGCGCCGCTGGCGCAGCGGCTCATCCGCATGCGCAACGGCCAGATCGAAAGCATGGAGCTCAACGATCACCCCGCCGCCGTGGAGGATATCTCATGGTAAAGAAAAACATTCTTGGCCGCAAGCTGGGCCGGGATATGTGGAAAAGCCGGATGCAGTTTGTGGCGGTCATTCTGCTGTGCGCGCTGGGTTCCTGGTGCTTCAGCGGCCTGGACGCGCTGTGGCGCACCATTGATCTGTCGGCCAACACCTATTTTGAGGAAGGCAACGTAGCCGATCTTTGGGTCAATATGAGCGTAGACCGGGAAGCGCTGGAAACTCTGCGCAATCTGACGGATGTGGAGGAGGTACAGGCCCGTTTTTCCACGCAGGTCAAGGCTGATCTGGCTCACGAGCCCGTGCTGCAGCTGGAAGCCTACGACGGGGCCATGCGCATCAACATGCCCCGGATGGTCAGCGGCGAAGCGCTGGATCCCAGCGATCTGCGGGGCTGCCTGCTGGACGACGGCTTTACGCAGGCCAACGGGCTGAAGGTGGGCGACAAGCTGACCCTGAAAACGGACGCAGGCCACTATGATTTCTGGATCCGCGGCACCTGCCAGAGCGCTGAATATCTGAGCGACAACAAGGATACCACCTACGATCCCCTGAACTACGGCTTCGTGCTGCTGTCTGCCCGGGCGCTCCCCGGGATGCCCCTGAATCAGGTCACCATCATCCTCAAGGACCGCAGCCACAGTGACGCGGTGGAAGCGGCCATCAGCGCCAAATACCCTGCGGCGCTGATCGTCAACCGGGATACCCAGCGCAGCACCTCCGCCGTCCAGTCGGATGTGACCATGTTCCACAACCTGTGCTATCTGTTCCCGCTGATGGCCTTTGCCGTGGCCGCCATGATCGTGCTGACCACCATCACCCGAATGATGGAAAATCAGCGCCTGCAGATGGGCACCCTGAAGGCCCTTGGCTTCCCCGGGCGGCAGATTCGCAATCACTACATGTGCTACGCCCTCTACCCTTCGCTGATCGGCTCCCTGCTGGGGCTGTTCGTCGGGCGGCATACCCTGCCCAGCATCCTGTGGAAGCTGGAAATGGCGCATTTTCAGTTCCCCTACCGGCTCAACGCGCCCGTTTCCTGGTCGCAATGGCTGGTCACGGGGCTGGGCGTGGCGCTGGCCATGGGCATCTGCTACCGCACCTACCGGCAGTCCGGCCGGGAAAGCACCGCTCAGCTGCTTCGGCCCAAGCCGCCCAAGGCAGGCCGCAAGCTGCTGCTGGAACGCTTTCCGAAGCTATGGAGCCGGATGGGCTTCAACGCCAAAATGGTCACCCGCAACCTGATGCGCAACAAGGGCCGTTCCATCACGTCGCTGGTGGGCGTACTGTGCTGCACCATGCTGATTATCACCTCCACCGGCCTGCAGGAAAGCGTGGCCTACTCCGTGGGGCTGTATTACAAGGGCACGCTGGCCTACTCGGCCCGGGCCAATCTGACCGGCAGCGTGGGCACGGCGGAAAGCTATGAAAAGCGCATCGACGCCCAGCGGGTGGAGACGGTCATGGACAAGACCGTCAGCATCCGCACCGCCGAAAAGAGCCGCACCACCACCCTGACCGTGCTTCAGGACGACCAGCAGCTATTGCTTCTCGGCCCGGACAATGTCTGGATGCCCCTGCCGGAAACCGGCGTGGTGCTGAGCCAGAAGCTGGCTCAATATCTGAACGCCGGAGTGGGCGACGCCGTGCGTCTCTGGCTGGCCGGAGACGATGAGGCCATCGTTACCACGGTTTCGGCCATTGCGCCCATCGACATCGGCCTGATGGCATTTATGGGCCGCAGCCAGTGGGAAGGCTTCCGAAAGGGCGAATTTACGCCCTCCGCCATTCTGCTGCTGAATCCCACAGAACGGGGCATAGAGACCGTCGACGCGCTGGACGAACTGGACAGCTGGGAGTACCCGGAGCAGCAATATCTGGATACCATGACCGTGCTGGACGCCGTTACCGGCGTATTCAAGCTGATGTTCTTCATTGCCCTGGGGCTGGCCTTTGTCATGCTGTACAACATGGGCATTCTGAATTTCATGGAGCGTTCCCGGGAATATGCCACCCTGAAGGTGCTGGGCTATCATCAGAAGGAGATCCGCCGGCTGATCACCTCGGAAAACGACCTGCTGACCGGGCTTGGCGTTCTTCTGGGCATTGGACCCGGCTTCTGGCTGACCGGCGCGATTTTGGAAAGCTGCGCCAGCAAGACCATGCAGTTTGTGCCCTATGTTTCATGGAAGGCCGTCCTGATCGGCTGCGTCGTCACCTACGCCTTCTCCTTCTTCGTCACCCGTTTCCTGGCCCGAAAGGTTCGGGGCATCGACATGGTGGCGGCTTTGAAGAGTGTGGAATAAACCAAAAGAAAAGACAAAGAAAACAAACGGGAGGAATCCAGTATGAAAAAGAAAATGATCTGTCTCGTGCTATGCCTGCTGATGCTGGCTCCCCTGTGCGCCGCCGGTGCGGAAGAAGCATCCGCCGTCACGGCCAACGCCACGGTGGACGCTGCGAACACCGTCCAGCTGACCGCCCCCTTTGCGGGCGTGCTGCTGCCCTATGACTGGGACGGCGGCGAGCGGGTCTCCTCCGGCGACGTGGTGCTGGAGATGGACACCACCAAGCTCTATGCCCCCGCCGACGGCATCCTGCAGGGCGTTTTCGCCGAGGAAGGCGACCTTTGCGAGGACGTGATCGCCCAGTACGGCAAAATTGCCAACATTGAAAAGTCGGAAACGCTGGTCATCAGCGCCACCACCTCCGGCCGCTACGACAGCGACGAAAATAAGCAGCTGCACGTGGGCACTGACGTTTATTTTGAGCAGAGCAACGATACCGACAATACCGGCGATGGCCGGATCATCGCCGTCAGCGGCGACACCTTCACAGTGGAAATGACCGCCGGGGAGTTTGACGAGGGCGACCAGGTCAAGATCTACCGGGATGAAAAAATGGGCAGCAAGACCTGCATCGGCAGCGGTACGTTGGTGCGGGGCGAGGACGTAGCCGTACAGGGCAGCGGACGGGTACTGAAAAGCTACTGCCGTCAGGGCCAGCAGGTGAAGAAAGGGCAGCTGCTCTTCGAGCTGGCTCCTGCGGACTGCGCTCCCACGGTCACGAGCGGCCAGCTGAAGGCGGACTGTGACGGCATTCTGGAGCTGAAGGCCGCTTCCGGCCAGCAGGTCTACAAGGGTCAGCTTCTGGCCGTCCTGCACGATCTCTCCGGCATGGAGGTCACGGCGCAGGTGGATGAAGTGGATCTGGACAAGGTTCATATCGGTGACACCCTGAAAGTCGTCTTCGACCGTTATCCGGACACAGAGCTTTCCGGCACAGTGCTTTCCATTTCCGGGCTGGGCGTTCAGAAGCAGAACGCCACCTACTACGACGTCAAGCTCTCTCTTTCCACCAGTCTGGAGCTTCTTCCCGGCATGAACGCCACCGTCTATCTGCCCAATCAGGGCTGAAACCGGCCGATGGTACGATGAAAAGAGCCTCGTTTGAAAAAACGGGGCTCTTTTTCTTGCTGGTCCGGCAGGAATCCGGCGGCGGGAAGCGAATATAGTCACGTCTCATTATCGCTTTCAGGGAGGCTGAACCATGGCGGCACGGACGCGGGACATGACGCGGGGCAACCCGACGAAGCTGATCCTTTCTTTTTGTCTGCCCATCATTGCGGGCAACCTGTTTCAGCAGTTTTACAGTCTGGTGGACACACTGGTCATCGGTCAGGTGGAGGGTGTGACGGCGCTGGCAGCGGTTTCGGCGGCGGGCTGGCTGGACTGGACCGTGCTGGGGCTGGCCATGGGCATGGCTCAGGGGTTTTCCATCCAGATCGCCCAGTCCTTCGGGGCCGGGGATTATGCCGGGCTGCGTCGGGCCGCCGGGCAGAGCATCCTTCTGGCGGCCATTCTGACCGTCGTTCTGACAGTCCTGTCCGAGGCGCTGCTCTGGCCCGTACTGGTGATGCTCCGCACGCCGGAAAACACCATCGCCCTGACCTGTCAATATCTGCGGGTGATCTTCGGCGGCGTGGTCTTTGTGATGGCCTTCAACCTGCTCTCCGGCTTTCTGCGCTCGCTGGGCGACAGCCGCACGCCGCTGATCGCCATGACCACCGCCGCGCTGTGCAACATCGGGCTGGACATTCTGTTCGTGGCGGTTTTCCGCTGGGGCGTAAACGGCGTTTCCATCGCCACGGTGCTGTCGCAGTGTCTCAGCAGTCTGATCTGCCTGCTGGCACTGCGGAAAACATCGGTTATCCGGATTTCCCGGGCGGATTGGAAGCCCGATCTACGGATGATGCGGCGGCTGATGATCCTGGGGGTCCCTGTCGCCTTTCAGAACCTGATCATTTCCATAGGCGGGCTGGTGCTGCAGCGCGTGGTGAACGGCTTCGGCTTTATCTTCATGGCGGGCTTCAATGCGGCCACCCGGCTGACGGGCCTGATCGAGCTGGCGGGCAACTCCCTTGGCAGCGCGGTGGGCACCTTTGCCGGGCAGAATCTGGGCGCACGCAGGCTGGACCGGGTACGGTTGGGGCTGCGGCGCTCCGCCCAGATCGCCGTTGGGCTGGCGCTGACGGTCGCCCTGCTGATCGTCTTTTTCGGCCGCTCCGTGCTGTCCCTGTTCATCAACGACGATCCCGCGCTGGTGGAGCAGGTGCTGACCGTGGGCTGCCGCTATCTGTACGTGGCCAGCTCCGGACTGTTCATGCTGTACCTGCTGTTCGTCTACCGTTCCACCCTGCAGGGGCTGGGCGATACCGTGACCCCCATGGTATCCGGGGTCATCGAGCTGGTGATGCGCATCGGCAACGCCCTGCTGCTGCCCCTGCTCATCGGGGAATGGGGCGTATATATCGCCGAAATCTCCGCGTGGATCGGCGCGGCCGTCTTCCTCATCTGGGGCTATTACCGCCGGATGCGGCTCTTGTCCGTCCAGTTGGGAGAAACCGCGGTTTCCGCGCCGGAGTCCGTCTGACCAAATCGTTTTTTTTGCAAAACAAAAGGAACCCGTACACGCAAACGGGTTCCTTTCATTGTGCTAAAAAGGGGGCCGGGCAGCGCAAATCGGAAAGGAACCCATCGTCCTCTGCCAGCAAAATACGCATGGACGTTTTTCCCCTTTCCATGAGGATACCATCCAATCAAGGCATACAAAAAGCCTGATGTGTTTCCATTCCGAAACACCTCAGGCTTATCTGTTCATCCCTTCAGCTTTTCCAGACTCTCGTCGCTCAATTCGCTCATCAGGGCAAAGGCTGCCTTGAGGCTTTCTTCGGGAGAAAGGCCAAACTGCCGGGCAAAGAGCAAGGCCAGATCGTCCCGCCGGGTCTCCAGCGCATGCGCCGCGGCCCGGCCCTTCTCCGTCAGGAATACGTCGCCGTACAGCTCCTTTTCGATCAGTCCCTTTTCCACCAGCAGCTGCAGGGTACGGTGGATGGTGGGCCGCTTGACGCCCAGCAGCCGAGCCACGTCCTTGGATGCAACGGCGTCGCAGGTTTCCGACAGGGCCAGCACCGCCAGCAGACAGCGGATCAGCGAGACGGACATGAGGCTCCTCCTCTCTTGCGCAAAACGCAGATACAAAACGGGGATGCGGGATCTTTGCCCGCATCCCCGAACACTTTTCTCAGTGGCACCCGCCGTGGCAGTGACCGCAATCGCCGCCGCAGGAATGCTTTCCCTTCTTCTTATCCTTCACCATGCCGTATACGATCGCACCCACGACCAGGAGAAGAACCAGAGCGACAATTGCCGTTGCCATCTTACATGCTCACTTTCTGAGTCAAATGCTCGTCGTCATAGGGATTCTTGCGAACCAGCAGGTAGATCATGCAGGCCAGCAGCGCAATGGCGATCACGGTCCAGAAGCTGAACGTGCCCTGGAAGAGCAGGCCGATGTTGTAGATCATCAGGGAGATCACATAAGCGAAGCCGCACTGATAACCGATGGCCGCCCAAGTCCACTTGGCGTTGTTCATTTCCCGCTTGATGGCGCCGATAGCGGCGAAGCAGGGAGCGCACAGCAGGTTGAACACCAGGAAGGAGTAACCGGCCAGACCGGTGAAAGCCTGCGCCAGGTTGGAGTACACGGAAGCGTCGCCGCCGCCGTACAGGATGCCCAGCGTACCAACGATGTTTTCCTTGGCCACCAAACCGGTGATGGAAGCCACAGCCGCCTGCCAGTTGCCCCAGCCCAGAGGCGTGAAGATCCAGGCGATCAGGTTGCCGATAGCGGCCAGAATGGAGTGGTCGATCTGATCCTCGCTCAGCATCTGGAAGGCGCCGTCCACCACGCCGAAGTAGGTGGTGAACCACACGAAGATCGTGGAGAGCAGGATGATGGTGCCGGCCTTCTTGATGAAGCTCCAGCCGCGCTCCCACATGC
>ERZ857827.3026-NODE-3026-length-10738-cov-12.161565_pt1 | contig 10738 bp, 8 predicted proteins | sample MGYA00519761_ERZ857827 | MGnify/ENA primary metagenome ERZ857827 (study PRJEB31778, sample SAMEA3449370) | human gut metagenome | biome: human gut; feature: human-associated habitat; material: faeces | place: United Kingdom | collected 2010/2012 ... | reverse complement strand
GCAAGGGGCAGACGAAAAGGGACGAAGTCCCCCCCTTGACCCCTTCGCGCGATTGGGTTGAGCGCTCTTCCATACTTTACCCGCGTGTTAATCCGTCAGGCGTTCCTTCGTCTCGCGTCCCTCACGCAATAATTTTCTCATTCCTTCCCTATCCTCATCCCGCAGCGCGTCCCGATACTCCGTCACCCGCTGCACCAAGTCCTCCACCACCGGCAGAAGCGCCTCTCGATTATCAAAGAACAGCTCCGTCCACATATCCTCATTTAGCCTTGCCACGCGCGTCATATCCGCGAAACTCCCCGCCGAGAACCCGCGGTGCTTATCCGCCAGCGGGCACTTCACATACGCGCTCGACACGACATGCGCCAGCTGCGACGTATACGCAATCATCTCGTCATGCGTCTTCGGCGTCGTGAACTGCACACGCAGGAAGCCCAGTTTCATGAAAAAGTCGCGGGCGCGCTGCAAAACCGCCGGGTCGTCGTCGCCGTGACCGCACAGAATCATCGACGCATGGTCGAACAGATCGTCGCGGGCGTACTTGAAGCCGCTGTACTCGCGCCCCGCCATCGGGTGTCCGCCGATGAAATGCCACGCATACCGCTGCGATACGGGAAACAGTGCATCGCAAATCACCTGCTTCACGCCGCCGCAGTCAATCACAAGGCTGTCGGGCTTAAAGTCCGCCGCGTGCGTGGTCACATAGTCAATAATCCCCTGCGGGTACAGGCAGATCAGCACAACATCGCACTGCGGCAGCGTCTCCGCCGTCAGTTCGCCATCAATCGCCTCCATCAGGAACGCGCGGCGCATCGTGTCCGCATTCTTATCCGTGCCATAAACCGTGTACGGCGTGTGGAGCTTGATGGTTTTCGCGAGTGAGCCGCCAATCAGTCCCAAGCCGACAATACCTACATTCTGCATGAAAAAAATCCTCCGTTCTTCTGCACTCCCGTTTCAAGGAATGCGCTGCAACGGAGGATTTCGACATATCATGCGTTTTTTCCTGCTGATTTACGCCTGAACCGTGGCTTTCTGCTGCTTTTTCTGCTTCTTCGCCGGCTGCTCGCCAACTTTCGGGACGTGGTATTCGCACTTTTCGTCAAAGCGGACGGATTCCGGCGGCTTCTCCAGTTCTTCCGGATGATTGAGCAGATACGACATCGTGCCGAAGAACGCCGCGTAGTGCGCGCCGGAGCAGACGCGCTCATCCGCCGTGATGCCGATGGGCAGGAAGCGCTTCATGCGCGCCTCCCCCTTCTCCACCACGGCAACCTTCTCCACGGTACCCATGCCGAAGAACAGCGTAACCGAACCGAAGTTGTAGATGTGGTGGTTGACGTGATGCAGGCCGATGGAAGCGTTGTTGGTGATATACATGCTGGTATGGAAGGGCAGTTCGTCCAGCAGTGCGCCGGGGCAGAGCCCGTAGCGATCAAGCAGGCGAACCAGCGCGACGATGCCCGTCGCCAGACCCGGCACGACCAGCACCGCTTTCGCCAGCTTATCCGCGAAGTTCTTCTTGTCCTCGCCGCGGTTAGCGTTGATGACCTTTTCCATGCGGTCGCGCACATCGTAGATGGTGTCAGTCAGGTCGTACTTCACCTTCACCGCCGTCTCGCCCATTTCGGCGTTCTGCGGGTTTTTGAGCATCGTGAAGGACACGGCGCACATGTTCCGCGCGAAGAACTGCTTATTGAGGATGAAGCGGTTGATTTCCGGGTGCTGGGACACAGTGCGGACGAACGCGGCAATAATAATCTGCATGAACGTGATTTTCTCGCCCTTCGCCGCCTGCGCCGCAATGTAGCGCGTCAGCAGCTCATAGTCCACGCGGTGCTGCAGGAAAACCTGCGCGTCGCAGCGCATGGGCATCAGGTACGGCGTAATGCCGACGATGGGGTCAATGGACGACACGCGCCGTCCGTCGGGTCGAAATCCGAACATGGTACTTTCCTCTCTCTCTTGTCCTCGGCTGTCCATCGGAATGAATGAAAAATGAATGATTTCAGCCGCAATTTTATTGTATGGATTTTGGGCGATTTGTCAATAGGGCATCGGCGGATGATTTCGGATGTGCGCAAAAAGGCACTGCCGCGCTGCAGCAGTGCCCATTGCTTTGCCCTTTGACTGGGATTTTTACCAAGTCGCCTTCATGGCCTGTTCCACGCACTTCTGGTGATCTGCATCCACGCGGTCTGTACCGTGGGTCTTGCTGCCATAGAAGTGCAGGCAGAACTGCCCATCGAAGTTGTTGTCCAGAATTGTGTTTGTGCCGTGGGGTTCGGAGTAAATCGACGCGGCATACACATGCCCGTTGTACTTCACCAGCACTGCGCGGCGGCGCCAGCTGAACGTGCCGCCGTTGATTTTCTTGAGAATCGCGGTATCTTCCGCCGTCAGCGGCTCGGCGTCCATGTGGTTGCCGCCGCTCTGCCGGCGCACGGAGAAAATCAGCCCCGTGCTGACGTCCTTAATCTGGAATACAGCGCCGTTCGGGATGACGTTCTTGCCGCCATTGAACCAGTCCAGTCGCTCGGTGGTGATTTTTCCGCTGCTGGCGCTCGCCACGGCGGATTCAATCTTCTTGAGCGTCGCGCTGCCCGCCACACCGTCCGCCGTCAGACCGTATTTTTTCTGGAATGCCTTGACGGCGCTCTCGGTCGTCGAGCCGAACGAACCGTCGACATACGCCGTGTAGAAGCCCAGCTTCTTCAGGTTGGTCTGCAGCGTCTTGACTGCCGTGCCGGTTGCGCCCTTGCGGAGCGAATCGTCATCGGTGCTGGTATTGCTGTCCGCGTTCTTGCACGCGCTGTCGAGCTTTTTGAGCGTTTCGCTGCCCGCTACGCCATCCGCCGTCAGGTTATACTTCTTCTGGAACGCCTTGACCGCCGCAACCGTCGTATCGCCATAATCGCCGTCAATGGACGCGTTGTAGAAGCCGAGCTTTTTCAGCTTCGTCTGCAAGTCCTTGACCGCGCTGCCGGTTACGCCCTTGCGGAGCGAGCCGTCGTCCTTGTCGCTGTCCGCGTTCTTGTAGGCGGTGTCGAGCTTTTTGAGCGTTTCGCTGCCCGCTACGCCGTCCGCCGTCAGGTTATACTTCTTCTGAAACGCCTTGACCGCCGCGTATGTGCCCGAACCAAACGTGCTGTCCACCGTGCCGTCGTAATAGCCCAGCTTCTTCAGCTTCGTCTGCAAGTCCTTGACGGCGCTGCCGCTGTCGCCCATGCGGAGCGAATCATCGTCCTTGTCGCTGTTCGCGTTTTTGTACGCGCTGTCGAGCTTTTTGAGCGTCTCTTTGCCTGCAATGCCATCCGCCGTCAGGTTGTACTTCTTCTGGAACGCCTTGACCGCCGCGACGGTCGTGTCGCCATAATCGCCATCGACATAAGCATCATAATAGCCGAGTTTTTTCAGCTTTGTCTGCAAATCCTTGACGTCGCTGCCAGTGCTCCCCTTTTCCAGCCGCGTCGCGCTGCTGGAAGAACTGGAACTGCTGGCCGTCTTGGTCACGCTGACATACGTTTTATAGACATAGCCGGTGTATTTCCCGTAAGTCACTTTATACCAGCTGCCGCTTTTGCCGAGAACCTCCAGCTTCGTGCCTTTGGGCAGGGTTTGCAGGGCATCGCTGGTCGAGGATGCTTTTTCGCGCAGAATGAGTTTGCGCGCAGTGACCGTCGCCGTATCCGCCAAGGCGGAGGAACAGCCCAGCAGCATCAGCGCCACCGCGCCGGACAGAAGCCGCCGCAGACCGGAATTCATCATGGGGAAATCACTCCTTTCCGTACAGCCTGATTTTATTACAAAATTGTTTCATTGTCAAGAGGCTTTTTCCCTGTGAATTGTAAATTCTGCGGCGTTTTCGCGGATTTTCCCCTGTTTGATTCGGCAATTATCTGCCCGTTTTCAATATCTTTTTTTGTTTTCCCATGAACATGTTTCCGATATTTGATAAAATGTTACGTTTTTATTGAGCGGGTGAAAAATTTTTCGCGCCGCTTTGCTGTCCGAGCGTCATTTTGCTGTTCGCCTTGATGAATCGGCGGAATTGTGATATAATGAAAATTGGTGCTTTGTCACCGTTGCGATTTTGATATACTTCCTTCATTATAAGAGGAGTTTTTTTCATGGCAAATCAAGCAAATCACTATGATGCAGGCAATATTCAGGTGCTGGAAGGGCTGGAAGCGGTTCGGATGCGTCCGGGCATGTATATCGGCACCACCTCGACGCGCGGTCTGCATCACTTGCTCTGGGAGATTGTGGATAACGCGATTGACGAGGCGTCGAACGGCTTTGCGGATGAGGTGCGCGTGACGCTGCACACGGACGGCTCCGCGTCGGTGTACGACAACGGGCGCGGTATGCCCGTGGATGAGCACCCGACCATGCACGTCAGCGGCGCGGAGGTCATTTTCACCGTGCTGCACGCGGGCGGCAAGTTCAACAACGAGAATTACAGCTATTCCGGCGGTCTGCACGGCGTGGGCGCGTCGGTCGTCAACGCGCTGAGCAAGTGGCTGACCGTGGACATCTACCGCGATTTCAGCCATTATGCCATGCGCTTCACAAGTCAGTTCGACGAGAAGAAAGGCAAGGTCATCGCGGGCAAGCCGGACGCGCCCTTGGCAAAAGTCGGCAACACACGCAAGAAGGGCACACTCGTGCGTTTTCTTCCCGATGACGCGATTTTCGAGGACGTGCGCTTCAACTACGACACGGTGTTCCGCCGCCTGCAGGAGTTGGCATACCTGAACCGGGGCTTGAAAATCGTCTTTCTCGACGAGCGTGTGAGCGACCCTGCCCGCCGCGAAACGACCTTCCACTACGAGGGCGGCATCATCGACTATGTGCGGTATTTGAACGACGGCAAAACCGTCCTGCACGATCAGCCGATTTACCTCGAAGGGCAGAAGGATTCCGTCATCTGCCGCGTCGCCATTCAGTACACCGACGGCTATACCGAGAGCCTTTTTTCCTATGTCAACAACATCCCCACGGGTGAAGGCGGAACGCACGAAACGGGCTTCAAGGCGGCATTCACGAAGATGTTCAACGACTACGCCCGCCGCAACGGCTTCCTGAAGGAAAAGGACAGTAACCTGACGGGCGAGGACTTCCGCGAAGGCTTGAGCTGCGTGCTGACGACGATGGTCAAGAATCCGCAGTTCGAGGGGCAGACGAAGGGGCGTCTTGGCAACAGCGAAGTTCGCCCCGCGGTGGAGGGCATCATCACCCAGCAGCTGACGGACTGGCTGGAGAACCTCAAGAATCAGGAGATTGCGCAGCAGATTGTGCAGAAGGCGATTCGCGCCGCGCAGGTGCGGGAAGCCGCGCGCAAGACCCGCGACAACGCCCGCAAAGCAAATCAGCTTGACGCCGCGCCGCTGGTCGGCAAACTCAGCGCCTGCCGCGGCAAAAAGGCGGAGGACAATGAGCTGTTCATCGTCGAGGGCGATTCCGCAGGCGGCAGCGCCAAGCAGGGGCGCGACAGCCGCTATCAGGCGATTCTCCCCCTGCGCGGCAAGCCCCTCAATGCCGAAAAGAAGCGGCTGGATCAGGTGCTGAGCAACGAGGAGTTCCGTTCGCTGATTACCGCGCTCGGCACGTCCATCGACGAGAATTTCAACCTCGCCAACCTCAAATACAACAAAGTCATCATCCTCTCCGATGCCGATCAGGACGGCGCGCACATCCGCGCCATTCTGCTCACTTTCTTCTTCCGTTACATGAAGGAGCTCGTCACTGGGGGGCATGTGTATATTGGGATGCCGCCGCTGTACAAGGTGCAAAAGGGCAGCAAAGTCCTCTATGCTTACGACGACAAGGAGCTGGCGAAGTGCATCAAGGAAGCGGGCAAAGGCTATACGCTCCAGCGCTACAAAGGCCTGGGCGAAATGAACCCCGAACAGCTCTGGGCGACGACGATGGATCCTTCCCAGCGCAAACTGATGCAGGTGACGATTGAGGACGCAGCGCTGGCTGACCGCCGCATTACCATCCTGATGGGCGACAAGGTCGAGCCGCGCCGCGACTACATCATCGAGAACGCCGACTTCAACAAGCCGGATAATTTCGAGCTGCCGGAAGGTCAGCGGGAAGGAGCGAAGTAAGCGATGGCAAAGAAAACAAGCGATAACCGCCCGATTCCCAAGGACAACCCGTCGCGCATCCTGCAAACGACCGTCGAGGACGTGATGCACCAGTCCATGATTCCCTACGCGGAGCATGTCATTCTGGAACGTGCCCTGCCGCGCGTCGAGGATGGCTTAAAACCCGTGCAGCGCCGCATTCTCTATACCATGATGGAACTGGGCACGACGCCCGACAAGCCGCACCGCAAGTGCGCCCGCATCGTCGGCGACTGCCTGGGCAAATATCACCCGCACGGCGATTCCTCCGTGTACGACGCGCTTGTGCGCATGGCGCAGGACTTCTCCATGCGCGGGCCGATGGTCGATGGGCACGGCAATTTCGGCTCCATTGACGGCGACAGCGCTGCCGCCATGCGTTACACCGAGGCGCGCATGACGCCCCTTGCGCTGGAAATGCTGCGCGACATTGAGAAGGACACCGTGCCGTTCCGCCTGAATTTCGACGACACGCTCAAAGAGCCGGACATGCTGCCCGCGCGCTTCCCGAATCTGCTCGTCAACGGCGCGAGCGGCATCGCGGTAGGGCTGGCGACGAACATTCCCCCGCACAATCTGGGCGAAAGCATCCGCGCGGCGATTGCTGTGATGGAGAATCCGGACATTCCGCTGGATGAGCTGATGAAAATCATCCCCGGTCCGGACTTCCCCACCGGCGGCGTGCTGGTGAAAAACGAGGAAATCCGCAGAGGCTATGAGACCGGACGCTCGAAGCTGTCCCTGCGCGCGCGTGTGCATGTGGAGGACGGCGTGAACGGGCGCAAGCTGCTCGTCATCACGGAAATTCCTTACATGGTCAACAAGGCCGCGATGCTGGAGAAGATTTTGAAGCTGTCGGAAGAAAAGAAGGGTCAGCTGCAAAACATCTACGACATTCGCGACGAATCCGACCGCGAGGGAATGCGCGCCGTCATCGAGCTGAAGAAGGACGCCGACCCGGACAAGGTGCTGAAAGTGCTCTACAAGTATTCGGACTTGCAGGTCACCTTCGGCGTGAACATGGTCGCCATCGCCGAGGGCAAGCCCGTGCAGATGGGGCTGAAGACGATGCTGGGGCACTTCATCCGCCATCAGAAGAACGTCATCACCCGCCGCACGGAGTACGACCTGAAGCAGGCGAAAGCCCGCGCGCACATTTTGCAGGGGCTGATGATTGCGGTGGACAACCTCGATGAGGTCATCGCGCTGATTCGCTCCTCGAAGAACCCGAAAGAAGCGAAAGCCCGCCTGATGGAGCGCTTCGAACTGTCCGACGCGCAGGCACAGGCAATCTTGGACATGCGCCTGCAGCGCTTGACGAATCTGGAAATCATCGCCCTGCGCAAGGAGTACGAGGACATCCTGAAGCTCATCGACCGCTTGGAGGGCATCCTGCACAGCGAGAAAAAGCTCTTGGCAGTCATCCGCAAGGAATTGCAGGAGATTGCCGAGGAATTCGCCGACGAGCGCCGCACGACCATCGAAAAAGCGGACGAATCCCCGCTGGAAGTCGAGGAGGAAGCCGCCGCGCCGGAAGAGGTTATCGTGGCGTTCACGGGCGCGGGGCAGTTGAAGCGCATGAATCCCGCGCTCTACAAGAAAACGCCGCTCCCGACCCGCGCGGAGGACGACAAGGAGTTCGCCGACTTCCTGTTCATGGCCAAAACAGACGAGACGCTGCTCATCTTCACCGACCACGGCAACTGCTATCCCCTGCCCGTTGCGTCGCTGAACGAAGTCAAGCCCAAGGAGCGCGGGCAGCTGCTTTCAGGCGTGCTGGCCGGGCTGGAGGACGACGAGAAGGCGCTGTGGATGACGTGCATCCGCATGGCGGACATCGGGCACCTGCCGGACATTCTCTTCATCACCCGGCAGGGCATGGTGAAACGCACCGCCGCCGCGGATTACGACGTGCGCAGCAAGAAATTCGCCGCCGTGAACGTGAAAGACGGCGATCGTCTGCTGACAGTTCTCCCCGCCGCCAGCCGTGACGACTTGCTGTTGTTCACCCGCAGCGGCCTGTGCATCCGCTTCTCGCTCGACAGCGTGCCGGTGCAGGGGCGCGTCGCCGCCGGGGTGCGCTGCATGCAGGTGGAGGACGGCGACGAGGTCATCTGGTGCGGGCAGCTGCAAGACAGCGACCAAATCGTGCTGCTGACCGACCGCGGCTACGCCAAACGCCTGCTCTCCGTTGATTTTGAGAAGCAGAACCGCAACGGCAAGGGCGTGAAGTCGTTCTATTTCAACAAGAATGGCAGCAACGGCAAACAGCTTGCGGGCGTGGTGCGGTTGGAGAAGGACGATCACCTGATTCGCGTGCAGCAGGCGAAATCCCCCGCGACGCTGGTGGAAAGGGACAACGTGCGCCTGCAAGGCAAGCAGGATCGTGGAACGCCGCTGGTTATCGCGGTGATGGACGACGTGGTGACGGGGGCGGAGCTGCTGGAATAACAGCACCCGCATGGCGCCGCCCCTTATGGGGCTTGGGGCAACGCCCCAACTGTTGCTCCGTTAAACCTACTCAAAGAGGAAAAACAAGTCCGGCAACTTCGCCGCAGGCAGCGAAGCGTCCCTGCGCACAAACTAAAAAACTTCCAATAAAAATCAAGTAGCATCCGGAGGCGAACGCCGAAGGAGTCCAGAGGGCGATCGCAGACTTCGTCTGTTTTTATGCCCTCTGGAACTCGCGGAAGTTACCACGATGGAAATGAAGTCAACTATGCCTATCCGCATAAGCATCCAACTGCTTCATAGTTGGCTTTTCCCCTTGCAACAAGCGCCAAAACGTGATATGATGAGGACGAATGACGGAGGTGAACGCGTATGAATTCGCGCAACTCTTTTTCCTCGCTGACCATTACGCAGCTGGTGATTCACCTCACCGGCGCCCTGCTGGAACTCTATGCCGATGACACACAGGAAATCCAAGTCATGGCATCCGGCGACGACCACGATATGAAGGCGGTTTCGCTCGCCCAGAACGGCGATACGCTGACGCTGGAGCAGTCCGCCGCCGCACTCTCGCCCTTGCCGCTCAGCGCCCGCTGGCTGCAAGTGACCATCCGCATTCCGCGCACGTGGAAGGGGCGGGTCGAGATTCGCACGACGTCCGGCAGCGTGCATGTCCGCGGTTTGCAGGTTAGTGACCTGTCCGTGGAGTCTCTCTCCGGCTTCGTGATGCTCTCCGACTTGAGCAGCCTGAGTCTGAAGGTCAAGAACGGCAGCGGCGACATTGCCGGCAGCGACCTCTCCGGTCAGGATTGCAGCCTGTTCACGACGACGGGGATGCTCTGTCTGGAGCGCCTTGCGTTTCTGAACATCTCGCTGTCCTCGGTCAGCCGGGGCGCAATGCTCTCTTTTGCGGAGATGTTTTCCACCTTCAAGGGCGGCTCGGTCGCAGGCGGCATCAGTCTGGAAATTCCCGGCGCGCAGTGTGACGCCATTCTTCGCTCGGTGTCCGGGCGGCTGCTGACGGACGGCGTATCCATCGTCGATGGCGCACCGTCTGTCCGCGTGACGACGGCATCCGGCAACCTGACCATCCGGCGGATTTCCCCGGAGAAACTGACAGAAAACGAATAATTAGGAGGACGATTTTTATGGCACGACAGAACTTTGGCTTCGGCGGCGGCGCGAACATGCAGCAGCTCATGCGTCAGGCGCAGAAAATGCAGCAGGCGATGACGGACGCGCAGGAAAAGCTGGATGCGCAGGAGTACGAAGCGCAATCCGGCGGCGGCGTGGTAAGCGTGAAGGTGAACGGCAAGCGCGAGCTGCTGTCCCTGACGATTGACCCCAAGGTCGTTGACCCGGACGACGTGGAAATGCTGCAGGACCTTGTGATGGCGGCGGTGAACGAAGCGCTGCGCAAGGGTGAAGCAAACCGCGAAGAGACGATGAACAAGATGGCGCCCGGCATGGGCGGCATGGGCGGTCTGTTCTGATGCCCGGACAAATCGAACCGATTGAGCGGATGGTGTCGGAGCTGTCTCGGCTGCCCGGCATCGGTCACAAGACGGCGGCGCGGCTGGCGTACCATATCGTCGGGATGCCGCTGGAGGATGTTCACGCGCTGGCGGCGGCACTGTGGCAGGGGCGCAAGGCGATTCGCTACTGCGACGTGTGCGGCAATTTTTCCTCCGCTGAAAAGTGCGCCGTGTGTGCGGATGAAAGCCGCCATAACGGGCAAATCTGCGTCGTGCGCGACCCGCGCGACGTGGCCGCGATGGAGCGAATGCACGATTACCACGGGCTGTACCACGTCCTGCACGGCACGCTGTCGCCGATGGACGGCATCGGGCCGGATGACATTCACATCAAGGAACTGATGACGCGCCTGCAGACCGAACCGGTCAGCGAAGTGATTTTGGCGACGAACCCCGACATCGAGGGCGAAGCAACCGCAACCTACATTGCGCGGCTCATTAAGCCCATGGGCATCAAGTGCACCCGCATTGCCCACGGCGTCCCCGTCGGCAGCGACCTCGAATACGCCGACGAAGTGACGCTCTCGAAGGCGATGGAGGGACGAAGGGAGCTGTGAGGGGAACCACCAGAGGCTCTGCCTCTGGACTCCGCAAGGGAGTTCCTCCCTTGACCCTTCC
>ERZ857827.3024-NODE-3024-length-10740-cov-2.382499_pt1 | contig 10740 bp, 7 predicted proteins | sample MGYA00519761_ERZ857827 | MGnify/ENA primary metagenome ERZ857827 (study PRJEB31778, sample SAMEA3449370) | human gut metagenome | biome: human gut; feature: human-associated habitat; material: faeces | place: United Kingdom | collected 2010/2012 ... | reverse complement strand
ATATACAGCTACTGATATCATTGCGCGTATGAAACGCATGCAGGGCTATAATGTACTGCATCCGATGGGCTGGGATGCCTTCGGTCTTCCGGCAGAACAGTTTGCCATTCAGACAGGACATCATCCTGCGCAATTCACGAAGAAAAATGTCGATCATTTCCGTGAGCAGATTCAATCACTTGGTTTCTCTTATGATTGGGATAGAGAAATTTCAACAACAGATCCTTCATATTACAAGTGGACACAGTGGATCTTTATCCAGCTTTATAAAAAAGGGCTTGCCTATGTGGATGAAATTCCGGTTAACTGGTGTCCTGAACTGGGAACAGTATTGGCAAATGAAGAGGTAATTGACGGGAAAAGTGAACGCGGAGGATATCCGGTCATTCGTAAACCAATGCGTCAGTGGGTACTGCGCATTACTGAATATGCAGAACGTCTGTTAAAAGACCTTGAGCTTTGTGACTGGCCGCAGTCCACAAAAGAGATGCAGATTAATTGGATCGGAAAATCCAAAGGAGCAAATGTAATCTTTAAAATCAAGGATACGAACAAGGAATTCACCGTATTTACTACCCGATGCGATACATTGTTTGGAGCAACATATTGTGTAATGGCTCCGGAACATCCTTATGTTGAAGAAATCACTACATCTGAGCAAAGAGAAGCTGTACTTGCTTATCGCAAGAGCTGCGAATCTAAATCTGATCTTGAAAGAACTGAATTGAATAAAGAAAAAACAGGTGTATTTACAGGTGCTTATGCTATCAACCCGGTAAACGGAAAAGAAATTCCGATCTGGATTTCTGATTATGTTCTGGCAAGCTATGGCACAGGAGCGATCATGGCTGTTCCGGCACATGATACGCGAGATTATGAATTTGCAAAGAAATTCGGTATTGATATCATTCCGGTACTGGAAGGCGGAAATATCGAAGAAGAAGCATTTACAGAAGACGGGGTACATATTAATTCTGATTTCCTCAATGGCATGGGAAAAGAAGAAGCGATTTCAGCAATGATCAAGTGGCTGGAAGAACATGAGTGCGGATGCGCGAAAACGACATACAAACTGCGCGACTGGCTGTTCTCTCGTCAGCGTTATTGGGGGGAACCGATCCCGATCATCCATATGGAAGATGGTACAATGCGTACGGTTGACATTGACGAACTTCCTTTGGAATTGCCTGAAACGAAGAATTTTAAACCTAATGAAAACGGTGAGTCTCCGTTAGCTCATTGTGCTGATTTTATTAATGTTGAAATTGATGGTGTAAAGGGAAAAAGAGAGACGAATACGATGCCGCAGTGGGCAGGAAGCTGCTGGTATTATCTGCGATATATCGATCCGCACAATAACGATGCACTGGCAGATCCAAAACTATTGGAGCATTGGCTTCCGGTAGACCTTTACGTCGGTGGTGCTGAGCATGCCGTACTGCATTTGTTATATGCGCGCTTCTGGCATAAAGTATTGTATGACTGCGGTGTTGTCCCTACCAAAGAACCTTTCCAGAAATTATTCCATCAGGGAATGATTCTTGGCGAAAACAACGAAAAAATGTCTAAATCACGCGGCAATGTGGTCAATCCGGATGAAATCGTCGCATCACACGGTGCGGATGCACTTCGTGTGTATGAAATGTTTATGGGACCTTTGGAAGCTTCGCTGCCATGGAGCACAACAGGCTTGGACGGTGCTCGCAGATGGTTGGACCGTGTGTGGAGAATGTTTACGGAATATGATAAACTAACAGACACGAATGATCACAGCTTAGACAAGATCTATAATGCAACAGTGAAAAAGGTAACTGAGGATATTGAAAGTCTGAATCTTAACACAGCAATTTCACAGATGATGATTTTTGTAAATGAATGTTATAAGAGCGAGACGATCTATCGCCCGTATGCAATTGGTTTTGTTAAGATGTTTGCTTGCTTTGCACCTCATCTAGGTGAAGAAATTTGGCATGAGATCTTCAAGAATGAAAATACGATTGCTTACGAATGCTGGCCTTCTTATGATGAAAAAGCTTTGATCGAAAGTGAAGTTGAAGCTGTTGTACAGGTCAATGGAAAAGTGCGTGGTAAAATGATGATCGCAACTGGCGAAGATGAAGAGGTAATGAAAGAAAAAGCTCTGGCTATTGAGAGCGTCAAACGTCAGCTTGAAGGAAAAGAAATCAAAAAAATTATTGTTGTAAAAGGAAAAGTCGTCAATATTGTTGCTAAATAAATTATTTCAAATGACCGCTCTTCAAAAGGTCATTGAGGTAACTGTTTATGGAGTATCACGTTGATGATTGAAAAAAAGAGGATGGTTCATGGCGCATGAGCGAGCATGGATTATCCTTTTTTACTGCTGATCAAATGAGTGATTTAATATAAAATAACGTCATAAGCATCGCTGAAACAAGAAATATTTCTTTTTTGTAACATAAATATCAATATGATTTGATACTATGTAGACGATAGATGGGAGAAGATCATAATGAAAAATCATTTACCTAAATTTTTAAGAGTTTTGATTTTGTTTATATTTTTGATCCTGCTAATCGTTTTTGGCGTTCTTTTTTACGCATTTAAAATAGAACCTTACTTGTTGAGGACAAAACAATATACTTTAAACGCCGATTTCACGAAACCATTAAAAATCGTTCAGGTTTCGGATATCCAGATCAGCAAGCATTTTACCATTGAAAACCTGAAAAAAGTAATAAACAAGATCAATGAACAAGAAGCGGACATCGTTTTGTTTACCGGTGATCTCTACGAGATTTATGCGGAATATCATGATGATGAGGCATTGATCGCCGAACTTTCAAAAATAGAATCTCGTTTGGGCAAATATGCAATATGGGGAAATCGTGATTATGGCGGCGGAGCGGTGCGGCAATATGAAGATATTATGGAGAAAAGCGGAATTTATCTGCTGCGTAACGAGGCCGTTTCCATTACTGTTACAGGAGAAGAACATTTGTTTTTGGCCGGGCTGGATGATGCGTTACTGGGAGCACCAGACATTACGGAAATCATGGAAAAGTTTACAGACCATCGATATTTGTATTCTATTCTTATGACTCATGAGCCGGATACCGCAGATTTATACAGTAAATTAGGTTTTGATCTGATCGTGGCCGGACATAGTCATGGAGGACAAGTAAATATTCCGCTTCTGCCACAAATAAAAACGACATTGGCTGAGAAATATGTGGATGGTTTTTATTCCTTGAATGACCAGACATCTTTGTACGTGAATTCAGGAATCGGCACATCACGATTCCCCATGCGGCTAGGTGTCATCCCGGAAATAACGGTATTTTCTTTGGAAAGAGAGACATGAAGCAATCTGATCAAAGAGATTATGTCATTATAGGTGAAAAATACAATTTATTTCGAGAGTATTTGAATCATTTTATGGAACAGTCAAAGCATACGGTTACGTTCTTATAAAATGAACTGTTGAGAATATCATTGAAGTATTAGTTCATAGGCAATCAGAAAGTAACAATCGAAATATAAGATTTAAGAATTTACAGCAGGTCTTTGGGCCTGTTTTTTTTTGAGGTAGAACGGTATGTTTTTAGACGGACTATTATATACACAGAAACAGGGGAACCACTTTATATCATCATTAAAATACGGTAACGGGATGATAATTAAGGTGAAATTCAATTATTAACGATTTACGTTTTTGAAATCAGGCTGCTCATCCAGACATAATTTTAGATTGGTGAGGGCATAATGTTTGATGGGGAGCAAACGGTTATGATAGGATAAAGCTCCAAGGATGTGAAAATGTGAGAAATCAGGACAGAAATAATGGTGTTAGAGAAAAAATGACGACAGGATCTTTTCATTCACAGGATGTACTTACTGCAAAAGAGGAATTACTATATCTTGTGAAAAATGAAGGGCTGAATCTCGTTTTGACAGAAATAGAAAATGAATTTACAGAGCAAAAATATTCGTTAGATGTATTGCTTGCAAAGTTTAAATCGTTTTATAAAACGGGAATGTCTTCAAAAGAAGCACTGAAAATGCTGATGAAAGCAGCAAACGAATTAATCGATAAGGAAAGCGGGCAATGGGAAATGATTTCTGCGCGTTTCTTGAGCTATGAGATCGATCAAAGCATCAACGAGCGCATGAAAAAAGAAGGAGTCAGCAGTTTTTACGAAAAAATCGCAGCATTGACAAAGCTGGGGTATTATGGAAAATATCTGCTTGAGCATTATCGGTCTTTTGAAATTGATGAACTGGAAAGTTATCTTGATTTTTCACGAGATCGATTATTTACTTATAGTGCCCTCGAGTTGATCATGAAGCGTTATCTTATCCAGGATCATCAGCGGCGAATTATTGAAAAACCGCAGGAAATGTTCATGCTCATTGCAATGCATCTGGCAATGAATGAAAAGGATAAGGTCGGCTGGGCAAAAAAATTTTATGATGTTTTAAGCAGGCTGAAAGCAACCATGGCAACGCCGACTCTTTCTAATGCGAGAAAACCGCATCACCAGATGAGCTCGTGTTTTATTGATACTGTCGATGATTCGCTTGCAGGTATTTATAAAAGCATCGATAACTTTGCCAAGGTATCGAAAAACGGAGGCGGAATGGGATTATATTTAGGAAAGGTTCGGGCAAGCGGAAGCAGTATCCGCGGTTTTGAAGGGGCCGCAGGCGGTGTCATTCGCTGGATCAAACTAATTAATGATACAGCCGTTGCGGTAGACCAACTGGGCGTGCGGCAGGGCGCAGCTGCAGTATATCTGGATGCATGGCATCGTGATCTACCTGAGTTTCTGCAGTTAAAAACAAATAACGGTGATGACCGCATGAAAGCGCATGATATATTTCCGGCAATCTGTTACCCGAATCTGTTTTGGGAAATGGCCGCTGAAAACCTTGACGCACCATGGCATATGATGTGTCCGCATGAAATATATGAAGTAAAGGGATATCATCTGGAAGATTACTTCGGTGAAGAATGGAAAGAAAAGTATGCGGAATGTGTGCATGATGAACGTATTGTAAAACGAACGATGACGGTGAAAGAAATCATCCGTCTGATCATAAAATCGCTGGTTGAAACAGGCACACCGTTTACATTTAACAGAGATCATGTCAATCGTATGAATCCTAATGCTCACGCAGGAATTATTTATTCTAGCAATCTTTGTACCGAGATTGCCCAGAATATGAGTCCGATGAAAATTCAACCTAGTGAAGTGCTGGATATTGACGGTAATGCTGTGGTTGTTGAAAGAACTTTCCCAGGGGATTTCGTTGTTTGCAATCTTGCCTCTCTGACTTTATCCAGACTGGACATCTCCTCGGATATGGACCTTGAAGACACCATTTATACTGTGGTTCGCGCATTGGATAACGTTATTGATTTAAATTACTATCCGGTTCCTTATGCGGAAATTACGAATCATAAGTATCGTTCGATAGGACTGGGAACAAGCGGATATCATCATATGCTTGTTAAGCAGGGGATTGCTTTTGAAAGCGAGAATCATCTGAAGCTGGTTGATGAGCTTTACGAAAAAATTAATTATTATGCATTGAAGGCATCTTGTGCACTGGCAAAGGAAAAAGGAGCATACTCTTTGTTTAAAGGCAGTGATTATGATAGTGGTGAATATTTCGAGAAACGAAGATACAGTGATCAGAAATGGAAAGCGTTAAGAGAAGATATCCAGCGTTTCGGTTTGCGAAACGGATATATCATGGCCGTAGCACCGACCAGTTCTACCTCGATCATTGCCGGCACTACTGCGGCGGTCGATCCTGTCTTGAAAAAGACTTTTATCGAAGAAAAAAAAGGCAGCATGATCATTCGGGTTGCCCCTGATTTAAATATGAATACGTTCTGGCTTTATAAAGATGCGCATCGAATCGATCAAACATGGATCGTTAAAGCCGCCGGCATCAGGCAAAGACATATTGATCAGGCACAGTCAGTGAATCTCTATATCAATAATGAATACACATTTCGGAAATTGTTGAATCTCTATATAGAAGCTTGGAAAAGCGGAGTGAAAACTTTATATTATGTTCGAAGTCAGTCACTGGAAGTTGAGGAATGTGAGTCATGCAGTGCATAGCTATATTTGGATAAAGACAGACAACGGTTATGAAAGCAGAAAGCGGGAATGTTTTATGGAAATGAATAAAAAAGCTCTTTTTAATGCGGACGGCGACATTGAGGTCGGGAAACGAAAAATTATCAACGGTAATACTACAAATCTGAACGATTTCAACAATATGAAATACAAATGGGTCAGTGACTGGTACCGTCAGGCAATGAATAATTTCTGGATTCCGGAAGAAATCAACTTGACACAGGATCTTCAGGACTATCGTCTTTTAAGCAATGCGGAACGCTCCGCCTATGATAAGATCTTGTCTTTCCTTGTTTTTCTTGATTCGATCCAAACTGCTAATTTGCCTAACATCGGCGATTTCGTCACAGCGAATGAAATCAATCTGTGTCTGACTATTCAGTCATTTCAGGAAGCTGTGCATTCGCAAAGTTACAGTTATATGCTGGATACGATTTGTTCTCCGGCAAAAAGAGATGAAATTCTTTATCAATGGAAATACGATGAACATTTGTTCAAACGTAATCAGTTTATTGGCGAGCAGTATAATTCATTTCTAGAGTGCACGGATGCATTTAATTTTGTAAAGACGCTGATCGCAAATTATGTTCTGGAAGGAATTTATTTTTATTCAGGATTTATGTTCTTTTATAATTTAGGACGAATGGGGAAGATGTCTGGTTCGGTGCAGGAAATTCGTTATATCAACAGAGATGAAAATCTTCATTTATGGCTGTTTCGCAATATCATCCAGGAATTGCAGAAGGAAGAGCCATTGCTTTTCACACCGGAAAAAGTTGAAGTTTACCGTTCTATGCTGAAACGAGGCGTTGAGGAGGAAATTGCCTGGGCACAATATGTTCTTTCGGACCGCATCGAGGGACTGAGTCAGCAAATGATCGAGGAATATATACGATATCTGGGAAATCTTCGCTCCACTGCCATTCATTTTGGAATTCTGTATGAAGGCTTTGAAAAAGAGCCGGGATCAATGAAATGGGTAAATGCCTACAGCAATCCCAATAATATCAAAACTGATTTCTTTGAAGCGAAATCCTCTGCATATGCAAAGTCGGGCGCGATCATCGATGATCTGTAAACAGGGAAAACTAAATATTTTCATGTATTTGAAAGGTTTCAAGTTGTACTTTTCATAAAATCAGTTATAATATATACATCGGCAATGAAAAGAAAGAGTATATATGGGAACTGTTTAGAGAGTGTTCGGTTGCTGAAAGAACATCAGGGAACATATAGAATACACCTTGGAGCTGCTTTCAGGAAAAGGAAAGCCGTTTATCCTCGTTACGGATTTGAGCGCGCCGTTGTAAAATGGCGAAATAAGGTGGTACCGCGTGAACAACGTCCTTATAGGGACGTTTTTTTATTGTCAAAGAAGGAGAATATGTGAGATGAAAATGACTTTATTTGAAGAATTAAAATGGCGGGGACTGATCGATAATGTAACCAGTCCTGATCTGGAGCAAAAATTGAATGAAGGCGGAATGACTTTTTATATTGGCACTGATCCAACGGCAGACAGTATGCATATCGGTCATTTTTCCAGTTTATTAACTGCTAAACGTTTGGCTGATCATGGACACCATCCGCTGATGCTGGTCGGCGGAGCAACCGGTTTTATCGGTGATCCGAAAGCAAGCGGCGAACGAAACATGCTGACAAAAGAAGTTCTTGAGCATAATTATCATGCTTTGCATGAGCAGATCAGCAGAGTGTTCGGTTTTGAAATGGTAAATAACCTAGACTGGACCAAAGACATTACGATCATCGATTTTCTTCGTGACTATGGCAAGTTCTTTAATGTCAGCTATATGATTAACAAAGAAACGGTTAAACGCCGTCTTGAAACCGGCATCAGTTATACAGAATTTTCTTACATGATCCTGCAGTCTCTTGATTTCCTGCATTTATATGAAGAAAAGAATTGTACTTTACAGCTTGGCGGACAGGATCAGTGGGGAAACATCACATCCGGTTTGGAGCTGATTCGCAAAAAACACGGGGCAGATGTTGAATGTTATGGTCTTACTATGCCTTTGATTACAAAGGCCGACGGAACAAAATTTGGAAAGAGCGAATCCGGAACAATCTGGCTGGATGCAAAGAAAACTTCTCCATATGAAATGTACCAGTTCCTTGTAAACTCCGAAGATGCAAAGGTCATTGAGTATCTGAAGCGTTTCACTTTCCTGGATAAAGAAGAAATCGATCGTCTTGAAGAATGTGTCGCAACACAGCCGCATCTTCGTGAAGCACAGAAAGCACTTGCCAAAGAAGTTGTGACTTTCCTGCACGGAGAGGATGCTTATCAGACTGCTTTGAATATTACGAACGCGTTGTTTAAGGGAAGCATTCTTGATCTCAATGCGGAAGAACAGCGTGCTGCTCTTCAATCAATGGAAAAACGTACGCTCGATCAGGCAATGGATCTCGCTTCAATGCTTGTGTCAACAGGAATTGCATCCAGCAAGCGCGAAGCCAGAGAATGGATCAAGAGCGGCTCTATTCAGATCAACGGGGAACGTGTAAAAGAGGAGACTGCAATGATTGATGCAGATAAGGTTCTGGTTGATAATCTGATGTTAGTGAAACGCGGAAAAAGAAACTATTATGTAATTTCTTTCGAAAAATAAATTGTGTGCATTTTATAGTTGAATGGAGGATGTTTCTCTGTAAATGAATCAGAGGACATCCTTTTTTTTGAAAGATCTTCAAATTAGGATTAAGAAATCAGTCCCTGTTCGTTCAGTCATTCATAGTATGGAGCGAAGGGGGAGAATCATGATTATTTCTGTATGGGGAACAGAACGGCGGATGGAAGAAGCGCGCCATCTGCTCCGTCAAAGGCACTGCTGTATTCCGATCAGTGAGTTATCAGACTTTGACTTGTCAAAAATCGATGTGATTTTGTTGCCGACACATGGAATTCAGGGAAGCAAAGGGAATTACATGAATAAAAAATTATTGCCTCTTCCTGATGATTTTTGGGAGTGTCTGCGTGATGACTGCCTGATCATCTGCGGTCAGCCAAATGCTTTTTTGAATTCAAGGCCTCAACCGAAGAAGTACTATTTATCAGACGAGCGCTACCTTGCTGTGAATTCCCGGCTGACAGCGCAGGGAACACTGTACTTTGTGCTGGATCAGGCAGACCGCATATTGACTGAAATGACTGTGGATATAATGGGGAAAGGGCACTGCGGGATTGAAATAGGAGAGCTTTTGCGTGGATTGGGAATGAACGTCCGCTATATCCGTCATGCGCAAGCAAATAAGTCTAAAAACGAATATACATTGCAGGATTACAAGCAGATGACGCCAGGTGATTTCGTGATCATATGCACACCCGTACCTGTTCTTGATGAAGATATCGTAAAAAGCTGGAATCGTCCGGTCCGCATCATTGATATCAGCGGCGTACACAAAGATGATGAGCGTTTAAGATCACATCCGTTCACCTATATCAGAGCAGGCAACCTGCCGGAACAGTTTTGCTGGAAAACAAGTGGGAAAGCAATTTATGAATTTGCGGAAAGGGTGATGAAAGAGTGAAGAAAAAGCAGATTTTGATCGGGGTTTGCGGATCATTCTGTAATCATGCACGGGTGCTTGAAGAGTTTAAAAAACTGACTGAAGATTATGATCTTCATTTTGTAATTAGTGAACAAGTAGCTTCCACAAGTACACGCTTTTTTGAAAAATCATCTTTCCATCAGCTGCTTCAGTCGTTGAGCAACACTGAGATCATAAAGACCATTTGCGACAGTGAACCGATCGGTCCCCGCAATATTTATGATTTGATGATGATTGCTCCGGCAACGGCGACAACCATCGGAAAGCTGGCAAACGGAATTTATGACAGCAGCGTAACACTCGCCGTCAAAGCAATGCAGCGAAACAGCAAACCAATTTTGATTGGTCTGTCGAGCAATGATTTTATCGGCATAACCGGGGCAAATCTTTTAAATTATTCCAGAGGAAAGAATATTTTTCTGCTTCCTATGTACCAGGATGATATCCGGCAAAAGCCATTGAGCATGACATCATGTTTTGAACTGATGAAAGAAGGAATCGAGGCAGCCCTGGAAGGAAGGCAGCTGCAGCCGATCTTCAGGGAGAAGAAGCAATGAAGAAAAAGATACTGACGGCATTGATCACCCCGTTTGATAACGACTTTCATATTGATTTTCCGGCATTGCAATCAATAATAAAGCAGCAAATGGATAACGGGGCTGATGGTTTTATTGTATGTGGTACAACATCGGAAGCACCAACATTAACGATGGATGAACAAACGGAAATCATTGAAACTGTCCTTTCGATGACAAAGGGTAATTACCTTGTTTACGCCGGAGCCGGGACCAATTGTACAGCAACGACAATAAGCAATATCCATGCATGGAATCATTTTGATTTAGACGGTTATCTTTTGACAACACCTTACTATAACCGTCCAAGTGAGGAAGGGTTATATCATCATTTTGCGTTGGCTGCTGCATCAACCGATAAAGAAATCATGCTCTATCACATTCCTTCAAGAACGGCAAGTTCTATTTCACTTTCACTGGCAAAGCGACTGGTCAAAGATTGTCCGAATATACGATCG
>ERZ857827.3023-NODE-3023-length-10743-cov-3.878836_pt1 | contig 10743 bp, 12 predicted proteins | sample MGYA00519761_ERZ857827 | MGnify/ENA primary metagenome ERZ857827 (study PRJEB31778, sample SAMEA3449370) | human gut metagenome | biome: human gut; feature: human-associated habitat; material: faeces | place: United Kingdom | collected 2010/2012 ... | reverse complement strand
GCATCCTCCGGTGCGAGACCGCCCCGCTGGCGGTGCTCTCCGCCGTCATGACCCTGACCGGGAATCTGGAGTAAGCATAAAAAAGGACGTATCTGCTTGACAAATACGCCCGGCATGATTATACTAAAAACAGAAAAGGTGCTGTCCGGCAATGGTCAGCTTCCATACCCTAGACAATCAGAAAAGATTGGCCGTTTGAGTCGGGAAAACTGTGGCGGTCAATCTTTTTTGTTTTGCTTGCTCTCGATGTACTGTAAAACTTTTAACGTAACGTCAACCGTTTCGTAGACCACGGTAACGATAAGCGTTGCCAAGGCCAAGGTTTCCAGCAGCGTCATAGGGCATCCCCCCTTTGCCGTCAGGCTCCGGGAAGATCACAGATTCTCAAAAAAGTTCCTTTCCCGGCGTTGCGCCTGATTCATTCCGAAGAACGAGTTTTGCGAGCCGGGTACGGAAGCATGACCACCTGCAATGCAGGCAACACCTAGTCTACCGCCTTTTCAGGCGGTATTTTTATTGTAGCATACTTTTTTGTTCGTTACAACAAAAATATTTGTACAGTTAAAAAGGCTGCTGCACAGGAGTTTTGTGCAGCAGCCTCTTATTATTTTGCGCTATATTACGTTTTGTAAAAGCATTTTCAGGCATTTTCCCCTGCATCCGGGTGGGCATCGGTGTCCAGCAGGGCTCGCTTTACCTTGAGCAGGTTCTGGGGGCTGACCGAGAAGCTGCGCAGACCGAGGTGCAGGTACTGCGCCGTGTTGGCGGGGTTGCCCACGGCAAGGCCGCAGATAGTCACCGGGACGTGGTGCGCATTGGCGGCATCCATCACCATGGTGATCAGCTTTTTCATGGCCGGGCTGGCGGGGCGGTAGTAGTGCTCTGCGCTGGCAAGCTCCCGGTCGGCGGCGTGGGTGTACTGGGTCAGGTCGTTGGTGCCAATGACCAGAAAATCGCACCCATGGGCCACGAATTCCTCCGCGGTCAGGTCGTTGGTGCCGATGACCAGAAAATCGCAGCCGTGGGCTACAAAGTCCTCCACGGTCAGGCAGGCGGCGGGGATGCTCAGCATCACGCCGAACTGGGTGTTCTCGTTAAAGGGCACGCCCCGCTCCCGAAGCGCGCATTTGGCGCGGTAAACAGCGTCCAGAGCATGCTCGAACTCATCCCGCGTAGAGACCATGGGCAGCAGGATGCGCAGATTTCCCGCCAGCCCGGCGCGCAGCAGCGCCCGAAGCTGCGTTTCAAAAAAATCCGGATGCGCCAGGCAGTAGCGCACGCCGCACAGCCCCATCGCGGGATTTGCTTCTTCCTCCCGTGGAAATTCCGTCCCCGTCTTATCCGGCGCCACATCAAAGGTACAGATGGTAACGGGCCTGCCCTGCGCCGCCGCCAGACAGGCAGCATAGAAGCCATACTGCTCCTCCTCGCCGTTCACGCGCCCCGCCAGCAGCAGGTATTCGCTCAGCAGCAGACCCACGCCATCCGCTCCCGCCTCCACGGCCGTGCGCACATCCTCCACCGACGCGCAGTCCGCCATCAGCGAGATGCGCGTGCCGTCCTTCGTGGTACATGGTGCCGCCCGCAGCCGCTCCTGCGAGAGCGTGTGCCGCCGCTGCAAGCGCAGTTTGTGGGCAAAGCGTGTTTTCGTCGCCTCATCCGGGTCCAGATACGCTTCTCCGGTGTCTCCGTTCAGCGCCAGCGTGCGGCCGTCACAGCCCTCCAGCAGCTCCGGCCCCGCCATCACCGCGGCGGGGATGCCCATGGTGCGGGCGATGATGGCCGCGTGGGCATTGGGGGAACCCGCGCTGGTGATAAACCCCAGCACCAGGCTGCGGTCCAGCGTGACGATATCCGTGGGATACAGCTCCTCAGCCACCAAAATGGCCGGGCCCGTCAGGCGCAGCGTCTCGTGGGGCTGGCCGTCGAGTACCTTGACGACCCGGCGGCATGCGTCCAGGATATCGCAGGCACGCTCGCGCATGTACGGGTCCTCCAGTGCACGAATGCGGCCCGCAAAAATGCCCGCCGCGCGCTCCACCGATGCCGCCGCACCCGCGCCCACCCGGATATAGGACGCCACCTCCTGCCGAAGGCCCTCGTCCTCCAGCAGCACCCTCTGCACCATAAAAATATCCCTGTCCTGTGCGGCAGCGCGCCGCTCCAGCCGGATGAGCTGGTCCTGCGCCTCCCGCACCGCGTTTTCAAACGCCTCCTGTTCCTCCTTGGGGGACCGCACCGCGCGCCCCAGCCCGCTTTGCGTATGGCGCAAATACCGCACCGTCCCCACCGCCAGCCCCGCCGAGGCCGGCACTGCCGTGATATACTTCAAATCCGCGCACCTCCCGGTTTCGCGGCAGAGGCCACAAGCCGCCCCGCCGCCGTCCTCTTCCTGCTCCAATGGTTCGCGTGCCTTGAAAATCTGTTTTTGTTCTTTTTATTCGGGCATTGCCATACCAAAACGTCCCACATCCGCAAAGCCCAGCGCGTGATAGATGCGCCCCGCCGCGGGGTTGTCGTAGAACAGGCACAGGTACCGCCGCCCGGCGGCAAAACTGTGGGCCGCGGCCGCGTGCACACAGGCACGGGCAAAGCCTCTCCCGCGCCATCCCGGCAGCGTCGCCACACCGACGACCATGGCCGAAACGCTGTTTTCCGCAGTCGTCTCTGCCAGCGCCACCAGCCTGTCCCCATCGTACACACCGAAGGCATGGCCGCCGCGCGTAAGGTTTTCCCGGCATTCCTCCACCTTTTCCTCCCGGTCCACACCGCGGAAGCTGTCGGCAAATTCATCGATCTGTACTTCCAGCCCGATCACTGCCTGCGCATCCTGCGGCCCGAGCATCCGCAGAGAAAAGCCCTCCGGCAGTGCCGCGCCGCCGGCCAGGCGGTCCATGCGCGCCAGATTCGTTCCGCGCAGCTTCCAGCCGGGCATGCGTGCGGCCAAAGCGGCCACATCTGCTTCCTTGCCCGAAAGATACTGCGCCCCGCGGGCTTGCAGAAACGCCGCCAGCTCCTCCACCGGCGCTGTCCCGCTCATGCACAGACAGTAATTGTTGAAATACCGCAGCAGCAGCGCACAAAGCGCGCCGTCCGCAGCACGTGTGCCGAAGATCTCCACCGTTTTCGATTCAAAGCCGTAATTTTCAAGGTCGCCTTGCACAAATACATTGTATTCCGGTTCGGCAGAGATATATGCCTCTACCTCGGCCCGGTTCTGCTCCGTCAGTTTTTCCATTCCTTTCCACTCCTTCTCTACATTATCTTCCGGGCGCGGCGGTCGCCCTCTCCCGCGGCATGCCGCCCCTTTTTGCTCCGCAATAAAAGGCCCTTCTTAACGGCTATAAGCCGAGAACAACCCGTATGGCCGGGAATGATCTGCAGCTCTTTTTATAGCTTTTCTATGCAAAGCTATAAAAAGCGGCCATGTGGACTGTCCCGGCCCACGGCCTTAAGATCTCAAGCGCCCGGGCACAAAGTGTCCGGATGCGCGTAAAAACCAGCAGCTGTGCTGCTGTTTTTTATTAGTATAGCACATTTTGCGCATACCCGGAAATCCGCATTGAGCGGGATTGCGGCGTTGTTTTTTCGTTTTTTTGTTCAATTGGTAAAAAATGCGTTTTTCTGTAAAAAAAATCCATCAAAAATATTGCTATTTTCACTTCATCTTGCTAAAATATTAAAATAATTTTTCCGGCCTGCCGGAAGAATTATGGCTTTTACAAAACGAAAAGAAAAGGTGGTGTAAGTCATGGAGATCAAAGGCGATCAAATCTGGCACAGTCCGTCCCCCGCAGAGCTGCTGGCCGCCGCCGGGCAGGAAATCACCCTCAAGGCGTGCGTTCACAACATCCGGGAGCTTGGCGGCATCGCATTCGTGGTGCTGCGCACCGGGCGTTATCTCATTCAGTCCGTGTACGACAAGGAGGTGTGTCCGGATAATAATCTGAGCCAGCTTTCCGCAGGCGACTGTGTCCGCGCAACGGGCCTGCTGCGCGCCGAACCCCGCGCTGAAAACGGCGTGGAGCTGCTGCTCCACGGCTTCACCGTTCTGTCCCGTCCGGCTTCGCCGCTGCCGCTGAACCTAGCCGATAAAGAGCTGAAGGCCACGCTGGGCACCAAAATGGAGTACCGCACCGTGGCGCTGCGTCATCCCAGGGAACGCGCGGTATTCCGCATCCAGCAGGCTCTCGCCTGCGGCTTCCGGGAGTTCATGCTTTCCCAGGATTTTACTGAGATCCATACTCCGAAGATCACGGGCATCGGTGCCGAGGGCGGCGCAGAAGTGTTCGAGCTGGACTACTTCGGCATGCCCGCCACGCTGGCGCAGAGCCCGCAGATGTACAAACAGACCTGTGTCGCTTTTTTCGACCGCGTGTTTGAAGTGGGAGCCGTCTATCGGGCGGAGCTGCACAACACCAGCCGCCATCTGAACGAATACACAGGCCTGGACTTTGAGATGGGATACATCGACGGCATGGAGGACGTGATGCAGATGGAGACCGCCATGCTGCAGCACACCATGGCCTATGTGAAAGAACACTGCGCGCCGGAGATCGCGCTGCTGGACGTTGATGTGCCCCGGATCGGCGCAATTCCCTGTATCCGGTTCGCAGACGCACTGGCTTTGTTGAAAACGCTCGGCGGCGGCAAAAACCGGAACGACCTCACGCCCGAGGACGAAGTGCTGCTGTGCGAGTATTACAGGGAAAAGGGGCTGGGCGAATTCGTGTTCGTGACGCATTTTCCCACGGCCAAACGTCCGTTCTATGTGATGGACGACCCGCACAACCCCAGGGAAACGCTCAGCTTCGACCTGCTGTTCCGCGGGCTGGAGGTGACGACAGGCGGCCAGCGCATCCACGATTATGACGCGCAGGTGGCCAAGATGCAGGCCCGCGGATTGGACCCTGCTCAATTTGAAAGCTATATCGGCGTACACCGCTGCGGCCTGCCGCCCCATGGCGGCCTGGGCATCGGGCTGGAGCGCCTGACCATGAAGCTGTGCGGGCTGTCCAATATTCGCGACGCCAGTCTGTTCCCCCGGGACATCAATCATCTTGTGCCCTGACATGGCGGCCGGCTGTTTTTACCGCCGCTTTGCCGCCTAAAAATACCGCCGCCCGGTTTTCGGGCGGCAGTTTTTTGGGAATAATCTGTTTTTTAAAACTATATTATATATTTTCTAAAACCTCTTTATTTTATATTAAAAACAGCGTATAATAATATTCACACAAGAGGGGAGCTGTCGCGATGCATCAAAAGCAAAACCCAGCCGGGTTCTACACAAAAGGCGAGGAGATCTTCAATGCGGTCAGCCACGGAGCGGGCAGTGTGCTGGCCATCGGGGGCACCGGGGCGCTTGTGGCGCTGGCCGCTGCTTTGGCCAATTGGCGGACAGTGCTCATCTGCCTTGTATACGGGCTTTCACTGGTGGTTTTATATACCATGAGCACTCTGTACCATGCATTCCCGTTCGAGGGCGTGAAACGCCTGTTTCGCGTGTTCGACCACTCATCCATTTACCTGCTCATTGCGGGCAGTTATACGCCGTTCACGCTTATCCTTTTGGACGGCACCTGGAAGGGCCCGGTCATCTGCGGCGTAGTGTGGGCCGCCGCCCTTCTGGGCGTCACTCTCAATGCCGTCAGTGTGGAGCGGTTTGAAAAGTTCTCCATGCTGCTGTACATCGCCATGGGATGGGCCGTTGTATTTGCAGTGGGGGATGTGGTACGCGCACTGCCGTCCGCCGGATTCTGGCTTCTGCTGCTGGGAGGCGTAAGCTATACGGGCGGCATCGTATTCTACGCCTGGCATAAAAAAGGGCGTGTGCATTACATGCACGGCGTATGGCACCTGTTCGTGCTGCTGGGCAGTGTTCTGCATTATCTGTGTATTTTGCTGTATGTGCTGCCCCGGGCGTATGCCTGACACACAACCGTTGCAAAGCCGCGCGTAAGCATTGACTGCCATCGGCCTTTTTGGTATAATAATTGAGCTGTGAGCAGATTTATTTGCAGCGCAGCATTTGCAGCGGTATCGAAGTGGTCATAACGGGGCTGACTCGAAATCAGTTTGCGAGCAATCGCACGAGGGTTCGAATCCCTCCCGCTGCGCCAGAACAGCCGGCCGGATCTTCCGGCCGGCTGCTTTTTTATAGCTTTGCACAGCAAGCTATAAAAAGCGGCCATGTGGGCCCTCCGTCCCACGGCCTTAAGAGCTCAGGCGCCCGGGCACAAAGTGCCCGGATGCGCGTAAAAAATAGTAGCTGCGCCGACTGTTTTTATCCCTTTTTGCTTGAGAGCCTTGACTTAAGTATGAAATCGGACTATAATAAACGCATTGAGTCCGAAATCGGATATGGGAGGCATGCATATGGGACAGGGCCCCGGAATACGGGAATTCAACCGGCTTTACAAAGAGCTGGACGGTCTTTACCACAATCTTGCACTGCGGCAGGGGCTTTCCGACAGCGCCTCCATCATTCTGTATGCGCTTTATCTTCTGGGCGACGGCTGCCTGCAGCGGGATATCTGCGATCTGTCCTACATCAGCAAGCAGACCATCAATTCCTCCATCCGCAGGCTGGAACAGGATGGCTATCTGTATCTTCAGCCCGGACGGGGCAGAGACATGCACATCTGCCTGACGCCGGAGGGCCGCAGGCTGGTGGAAGAAAAGGCCGCCCCTGTGGCCGCCATGGAGGAACGCGCGTTTTCCGGCATGCCGCAGGAGGACCAGCAGGCCCTTCTGCGTCTGACGCACGCCTATCTTGCCCGCCTGCGGGCAGAGGCCGGGCGCATCCTGTAAATTTCCATATCCCATCGGAGGGCGTATGGCCGCAGCCATACAGCCGGAGAAGATGACGAGTGCGCTCGGTTTTGGAAATCCGGGCGCAATTTTTCTGCCGCGCGGACATGCGCGCGGCACATTTATCCCAACCGTTTCAAGGAGTAGCATACTATGAGGATCCAATTATCCGACCACTTCACCACGGGAAAGCTGCTGCGCTTTGTGGCGCCGTCCATCGTCATGATGATCTTTACCTCCGTTTACGGCGTTGTGGACGGCCTGTTTGTGAGCAATTTTGTGGGCAAAACGGCTTTTGCGGCCGTGAACCTGATTTTCCCTCTGCTGATGATCCTGGCGCGCTTGGCTTCATGATTGGCACCGGCGGCAGCGCTCTTGTGGCCCGTACCCTTGGTGAAGGGGACAGCGGCCGGGCCCAGCGTTACTTTTCCATGCTTGTCTATGTGACCATCGGCGGAGGCATCATTTTTTCCGTGCTGGGGCTGCTGTTCCTGCGCCCCATCGCCGTGCTTTTGGGCGCACAGGGTGCCATGCTGGAGGACTGCGTCGTTTACGGCGGAATCCTGCTGGCGGGCCAGACGATGTTCATGCTGCAAAATGTGTTCCAGAGCTTTCTCATCACAGCAGAAAAGCCCCATTTTGGCCTGGGCGTTACTGTGGCCGCGGGGCTTACCAATATCATACTGGACTTTTTGTTCATCGCCGTGTTCCGCTGGGGCGTGGCGGGTGCTGCCATTGCCACGGCCGCCAGCCAGTTTGTGGGCGGCGGCGTACCGCTGCTGTATTTTGCCCGGCCCAACCGCAGCCTTTTGCGGCTTGGAAAAACGAAGCTGGACAGCCGTGCATTGCTGAAAGCCTGCACCAATGGCTCGTCGGAGCTGATGACCAACCTCTCTTCTTCACTGGTGACAGTGCTGTACAATTTTCAGCTCATGCAGCTGGCGGGGGAGGACGGCATTGCCGCCTATGGCGTCATCATGTACGTCAACTTTATTTTCATTGCCATTTTCATCGGTTATTCCATCGGCAGCGCGCCCGTGGTGGGATACCATCATGGAGCGGGGAACAGCACGGAGCTGAAAAGCCTGTTCCGCAAAAGCCTGCTGCTGGTGGGCGCGGCCGGAGTGGCACTGACTGCAGCTGCCGAGGCGCTGGCTCTTCCGCTGACAAGGATATTCGTGGGCTATGATGCGGCGCTGCTGGCGATGACCTGCCGCGGCTTTCGTTTGTATTCGCTTTCGTTCCTGCTCACAGGCTTCAACATTTTCAGCTCCGGCTTCTTTACAGCGCTGAACGACGGCTTTGTTTCCGCCGTTATCTCGTTCCTGCGCACGCTGGTGTTCCAGACAGCCGTGGTTCTGGTGCTGCCCGCTCTCATGGGGACGGACGGCATCTGGCTCGCCATCGTTGTGGCCGAACTTCTGGCTCTGGCGGTGAGCGCCTGGTTTCTGTGGCGAAAAAGGGGAAAATACCGCTATGCCTGAACGGAGCCGCGTCAAATCACATAATGGTCGGCGGACTGGGCCTCGGCTGTCAGATCTGCCAGCGTGACGCCGTCCAGATAATCCTGCACCAGCGCGTTCAGCTTCCGCCACATGGGCAGCGTGCGGCATTCGGCCCTGCGCGGACATTCCACCGGCTCCTGTTCCAGGCAGGCCACGGGGGCCAGGCTGCCCTCCGTAAGCCGCAGAATGCTTCCCACGGTATACTGCTCGGGCGACCTTGTCAGCCGGTAGCCCCCGCCCTTTCCGCGCACGCCTGTCAGAAACTGGCTCTGCACCAGACTTTTGAGAATGCTCTCCAGATATTTTTCCGAGATATCCTGACGCCGGGCAATAGCTTTGAGAGGGATATATCCCTCTGCCTGGTGCTCGGCCAGGTCAATCATAACACGCAGCGCATAGCGCCCCTTGGTGGACACCATCATACAGCCGTTCCTCCGTTTCTTTTTGTTTCCTCTGCCGCGGGCCCTTTCCCACGGCCTTTTTATTGCTCCGCAATAAAAAGCTTATCTTACTGACCGCGGGCCGGGGACGTCCCGCAAAGCCTAAAAACAGCCTGCGGCTATTTTTTATGGATTGTATAGACGGAAATTGTCTTATAACATCTTGCGAGTTTTATTGAGGTGCGGAAACTGCCTGCATTTTCAACCGTTTTCCCATTTCCGCTTGTACCTTCTCACATCGCCGTATAGGTTGGTTTTGTAGAGTTGGATACCATTTTAACACTACAGCTAAGATGATACAGAACAGGCACAGGGATGCAATCACGCCTGCAAAGGCAATTTAGGATAACTTTGTACACCATTATGGTTACGCATTCGAAGTTCAAAAACCTTGCCATAAAAACAGTACCGGCAATAAAACCGATGGGGTAAAATGCTTATACATGTCCCCCTGAAAACGCCATTTAGCTGCGCAATATATCAAAGAAAAGACCCTGCCTTGAGATTATCATTTCCTTTCTGTTCCTTTGCGAAAAATCCCGTAGCAAGCAGTGGAAAGGGGCACCCTTCCCGTAAAAATCACTCGTTTTCATCTATGACAGTATACAAATACAAATTTATTAAATTTCTCTTATCGGAAAATACATATAACCCTTTCCCGTTGCTGGATCGGTATAGTCGTGAACTGCTCCGACCAGCGACATACCTTCCTCATTCATTTGTTTAATGGTATCTTCAAACGCTCCATTATGGTTTTCAACAACTATATACTCATAACCTGGTATTATCCATTTTGTCCATCCATCAGGTGCTTCTGCATTATCAACACATTCCACTCCTGCCAGATACAAGCCTTTACTAAAGCCATCTTCCCACGGTTTAAATGAGCGAGAAATATCAGACATGGCACCCCATATTCCTACAATGCCACCGTTTGCGTCTTTCTTTGCCAGATGTGCTACCTCACTAAAATGACTATTGGCATCATCCCATAATTTCTGAATAAATCCTTCGCCATCTAATGTTGACCCCTCTTTTCCAATGACAACAAATTTTTCTTTTATCACTTTAACCATTCCATACCACCTCAAATAAACTATTCCTAATATTAAAACCAACTTGCTCTTTCTTCCCTAAATTCGGGTTGGTCGCTATGCTCATAAGGATTATAATTATTCAAATTACAACCAAACTCTTTCAATGACTTTATTTTATCATCCTTTGTCCATTCAACCAGAGAAATCCCATCAAATTCCTCTATATTCCCATTGTTCATTTCATTTTTGAAATACCATTCTACAATCGTCGTATTTTCCTTGTGGAAGAATTGTTTAATTTCCCAAACAACGACTTTGCCACGGGTATTCCATTCCTGAAACCAGTGTTTTACGATTTGACGATTATTATATTGAGGACTCCAACTTTCAGTATAAATTACATCTTCTGTAAAAATATTATCAATACCTAAATCCTGTTTTGTAAGCCACATTTCAAACCACAATTGAATAATTTTTTCTCTTTCATTCATGATTCAACACCTCACTAACTTCCGATTGAATAAAAAACACTCTATCCATACCGTTATGAATAAATCATCTCATGCAAAACAATTTCTTCTGCCCGGTTATGAATGTTATTGCAACGCTGCACCCATTCCATTTGGTGGGTACGCTTCAATTCCTCGGTTACGCCCTCGGCAGTTTTCATCTGCTCCATGATGGTGTCTAACCGTTCCTGTGCCTGTTCGTTCAGGTCTGCAAGATATGTCCACAATTCTCCGGTCAGTATCAATGTGTTCAATCTGGCTGGGTGGACTTCTCTTAAATATTCCCGGTGCATCCGTCCGTACTTTCCGATAGGGCGGTGTTCCTCCGGCAGTTTCAAGTCCGGGATGTAGTAATCTCCGACAAGGATATAATCAATTCCGTTTTCCGTTATTCTTGGTTTCAATTCGCTCATGTTCCTTACCTCCTGTGGAAGCAGGCTCG
>ERZ857827.3012-NODE-3012-length-10781-cov-2.610666_pt1 | contig 10781 bp, 11 predicted proteins | sample MGYA00519761_ERZ857827 | MGnify/ENA primary metagenome ERZ857827 (study PRJEB31778, sample SAMEA3449370) | human gut metagenome | biome: human gut; feature: human-associated habitat; material: faeces | place: United Kingdom | collected 2010/2012 ... | reverse complement strand
AGGATCTCACGTACACGCTCTACAGACATATCCATCTCTTTTGCAATTTCTTCCGGCGTAGGTTCACGTCCAAGCTCCTGCAGTAACTGTCTGGATACACGGATCAGTTTGTTGATCGTCTCTACCATATGAACCGGAATACGAATGGTTCTTGCCTGGTCTGCTATGGCACGGGTAATTGCCTGACGAATCCACCATGTTGCATAAGTAGAAAATTTAAATCCTTTGGTATAGTCGAATTTTTCTACCGCTTTAATCAAACCTAGGTTACCTTCCTGAATCAAATCCAAGAACTGCATTCCTCTTCCAAGATAGCGTTTTGCAATACTTACTACCAAACGCAGGTTTGCTTCGGACAAACGTTTTTTGGCAACTTCGTCGCCGTCAATAATGCGAATAGCAAGTTCAATTTCTTCCTCAGGAGAAAGCAAAGGTACACGGCCAATTTCTTTCAGATATACTTTTACAGGGTCATCAATTGCGATGCCTTCTGTGCTGAGAGAAGACTCCAAATCTTCATCTTCTCCGTTTTCTTCTTGTGTAAATTCGATGTCATCCAAAGCGATGTCACCAAAATCTTCTACAATTTCAACACCTTGAGACTCTAATGTATCATAAAATTTTTCAATTTGTTCCGGCTCAAAATCCAGCTCTCCCAAAGCGTCTAAAATCTCTTTTGTGGTAAGCTGTCCTTTCGCCTTTCCCATTTCCAGTAAATCTTTCATAACCGTTTTTTTATCCGGTGCTGCCATAAGTTCGTTTCCTCCCAGTTAAGCGGCCGTTTATTTCTTTTGCTCTTTCAGCCGCGCCAAATAATCCTGTATTTCTTGTGTCTGCGCATGTTTTGCGTCATTTGCATTTAATTTTGTCTTTTCCTCTATAATAACATTGATATATTCCTCCGCGTCATGCTGTCCCATGGCAACTGCATTGTTCTTTGCCAATATTCTTGCAATAGCGCTGATTTCTTCCATGGTAAAACTATCTGATATTTCGGTCAATCCCACTTGTAATCCATTTTGCATTTTATCGGTGATGCTTTCGTACACACGGCGGTTAAAGGCCGTGCTGAACTGCTCCGGCGATAATACGGAACGGACCTTTTCAGCCATATCGTTATTCTGAAACAAATACGCAATCAAAGCTTCCTCCGCATTTGCTGCGCGGAAATTTTCCCTCTTGTCGGGATTGACCTGGTCTTTCAGTCCGATGGTTTGCTGCTGAAATTCCCGAAACTCTTTTTTCTGCTGTGCCTGATGCCGTCTTTTACTGAGTTTTTCAACCTGCATCATCACGGTCGCACGTTCCACTCCGATTTCCTGAGAAAGCTTGCCTGCATAAATTTCCTGCTCCATACGATTATCCAATGTAGATAACAGCTCTGTCGCACCATTTAAGTATTGCACTTTTCCCGCCGAAGATTCCAAATCACAGTCAGATTTTAATTTTTGCAGACGATATTCCACATCATTGCCGCTTTGTTCAATCAGCTGTTTGAATCTGACCGGCCCTTGTTCTCCGTAAGAACGAATGTATTCGTCAGGGTCTTTCCCTCCTGTAATGGAAAGCACTTTTACAAGCAACCCTACACTTCTGAGCAGCTGTATGGCACGAGCTGTTGCTTTTTGTCCCGCTTCGTCCGCATCATATGCAATCACCACTTCTTTGGTATAGCGTGCAATTAAATGCGCTTGCTCTGTCGTAAGCGCGGTTCCCAAACCGGCAATGGCATTGTCAAAACCAGCTTGATGCAATGCAATGACGTCCATATATCCTTCTGCCAGTATCAGCTGTTCCTTGCCACTATTTTTGGCAAAATTCATAGCAAATAATCCATAACTTTTCTTAAAAGCCAAGGTATCGGACGTATTTAGATATTTTGGTTTCTGATCCGTCATCGTTCGCCCGCCAAACGCAATCACATTTCCCCTTAAATCTATAATAGGAAACATCACGCGATGAAAAAAGCGGTCCATAGGCTTTCCCGAACGGGTTTTCACGGCCACATTGGCTTGTACCAGTTCTTCATCCGTATAGCCTTTTCCTTTCAGATGATTCACCAATGCAAAACGAGTATCAGGTGCAAATCCCAAACCGAAATGTGTAATGGTAGAGGGTTTCAACCCTCTCTGCAAAAAATAATCCAAACCGACTTTTCCGCTTGGACTTTTTAAAACGCCATGGTAAAACTTAGCGGTCTCCCGATTGATTTCCAAAATACGGGCCCGCAGCTTGCTCATGCTGTCATCTACACCCAATTCGGGCAATTGCAGTCCTGCCCTGTCTGCAAGAAATTTCACAGCTTCCATATAATCCAGATTTTCAATGCGGCGGACAAAGGTAATGACATCTCCGCCTGCACCGCAGCCAAAGCAATAAAACGAGCCGCTTTCGGGATATAGGTTAAAGGAAGGCGTATGCTCATTATGAAACGGACATAATCCAACCAGATTACGTCCGCGCCTTTTTAGCTGAACATAGGAGGAAGCAACATCTTCAATCGAATTGCGCAGTTTTAATTCCTGCAAAAATAATTCCGGCAAAGCCATTGGCATTCCTCCTTTTCATTTTCGTTAAATGCCCCAAGATTTTGGAACCACAATTTTTTGGAACAACGCCACGGCAAAGTGGTCTGTCATACCTGCAATATAATCACAGGCAGCACGTTCAATTCCTTCCTGTTCCGCAATTTGCTGCATGTCACTTGGCAGATGGTCTATCTGCAATACATACTCATACAGTGTTTGAATCAGATTGGGCACTTTTGTTTCTTCCTCTTTTGCTTGAGGATTTCGGTACACGTTATCAAACATAAATTTATGTATCTGATGATACGCTTGTCCTACCACTTCATCCATTTTGATATTGACGTCTACGCTGTTTTCAATTAGGGAAATAACCATAGTATTGATTCTGGCAGAAGTTGTCGTGCCCAGCACTTCGGTCAAGTTGTGGGGAATATCGTCAGGGTTTAGCACTCCCGCGCGTACAGCATCATCAATATCATGATTGATATAGGCAATGCGGTCGGCAAACCGCACAATACGTCCTTCCGGAGTATCGGCAAGCTTTGGACCTGTATGGCAAAGAATGCCGTCTCTTACTTCAAACGTCAAATTTAATCCCTGATTATTTTTTTCCAAGCGTTCCACCACACGGACGCTTTGTTCATTATGATTGAAATTCAGCGGAGAAACTTCTCTCAGTGCTCTCTCACCCGCATGACCAAACGGTGTATGACCTAAATCGTGGCCCACCGCTATGGCTTCTGTCAAATCTTCATTCATGCGTAAAGCTCTTGCCACTGTACGGGCAATTTGAGCTACTTCCAACGTATGCGTCAGACGTGTACGATAATGGTCCCCTTCCGGAGAAAGAAACACTTGTGTTTTATGCTTTAAACGACGAAACGATTTGGAATGTATAATGCGGTCTCTGTCCCTTTGAAATGCGGTACGAATATCGCATTCCTGTTCAGGCCGCTGTCTTCCTTTTGTCTGCTTTGCCAAAGTAGCAAAAGGTGACAAAATTTGCTCTTCCAACAGCTCCGTGCGTTCTCTGATAGCCATAGCGTCACCACCTTTATAAAATCCGTTAAGTAGATATACGCCATTGCTTTCAAATATCCTTCTTTTTTCTAAAAAATTTTTTATTTTTACTTTTATGTCTCTGAAACGGCAAAAAATTCTTTTCCTGTAACGACTGCTTTCACTGCTCCGCAAGTGGTGTCTGCCAAGCGTTTTTCAAATGCTTGAAAATCCTCATGTGCCATATGAAACTTTATGTGCACGGTATCTTCAAATACAGTATCGTCTATCACACCAACGCATTCCGGAATGAGAGATGCAATTTTGCCGTATTGCGTATAATCGCATATCAATTCTGCCAGCAGGCATTGGCGCATATACAGCACACCGCTTGCCTCAACAGCCAAGGAAGCCGCATGAGAATAAGCGCGTACCAGTCCTCCGCCTCCCAGAAGAATTCCGCCAAAGTAGCGGGTAACCACAACTACCGCGTCTGTAATATCTGCTTTTTGCAAAACATCCAGCGTGGGAATCCCAGCCGTCCCCTGCGGTTCTCCGTCATCGGAATAGCGGCGCGTTTGTCCCTCTCTTAACGAATACGCATATACATTATGCGTAGCGTCCCAATGCTTCGATTTGATACTCTGAATAAACGCAATGGCCTCTTCCTCTGTCTGAACAGGTTTGATATAGCCGATAAACTTAGAACGTTTTTCGATAAATTCTGCGCTTGTTTCCTGTTTTACCGTACGGTATGATTCCATAGAAATCTCCTCTTGCCAATATATAAAAAATGCGGACGGTACAGCTATGTGCACCGTCCGTCAATTTTAAGGACAAACCAAAAGAAATAACAATCATTCGTAAATGGCTTATTGCTTAAGATAAATTTACCTATCGAAACAAATTTATTTGCCTAAGGTAATTTACTTACCGAAGCAATTTACTTGCTTTGCATACCATAACGTTTCTTAAACATGTCAACACGGCCGCTTGTGTCTACAAGTTTTTGTTTACCTGTAAAGAAAGGATGGCATTTGGAACAAATTTCTACGCGGATGTCCTTCTTAGTGGAACGGGTGTGGATGACCTCGCCGCAGGCGCAGCGGATGGTCGTGCGCTGGTAATTGGGATGGATTCCTTCTTTCATGTCGTTCACCTCTTGGTAGGCTGCCCTGAGGCCGAATACTCGGAGATACAAGGCGCAACGAGAATTATAGCAAACCGCGCCGATGAATGCAAGCATTTTTTGCTTCCCGGAAGAAACCTGTCCGCTCCTTCGGAAATGATAGAAAAAGGATAAGATTGCCCGGTGATGGATATTGAAAAAAAATGTTCCATCCGGCGGATATTATGATATAATCGCAATATGTGACAATATGGCGGAGAATTCCCCGTCTCTGCCGCCAGCAAGGAAAAGCAAACCAAAGGAAGGAAGAAAGGAAAGAAGCTATGTTTCCTATCGTAAGCAAGCGGCCCCTGAATGAGGCCGGCACGGTCCTTGAGTACGTCATCAAGGCCCCGCTGGTCGCCAAGAAGTGCCTGCCCGGCCAGTTCATCGTCCTTCGTCTGGATGAGAACGGCGAGCGCGTTCCCCTGACCATTGCCGATTACGACCGCAAAGCGGGCACCGTCACCATCATGGTGCAGCCCGTCGGCCAGACCACTCGTATGCTGGAGCTGATGGAAGTCGGCGACAGCCTTGCCGACTTTGTCGGCCCCATGGGCAAACCCACCCAGATCGGCGGACAGAAGCGCGTCTGCGTTGTCGGCGGCGGCGTCGGCTGCGCCATCGGCTACCCCGTGTGCAAGGGCTTCTATGAAGCCGGCATCGAGGTCGATATGGTCGCCGGCTTCCGCAGCAAGGACATCGTGATCCTGGAGGACGAGATGCGCGCCCACTCCACCAACCTCTACATCTGCACCGACGACGGCAGCTACGGCGAGAAGTGCTTCGGCAACGCCAAGCTGGAAGAGCTCATCAAGTCCGGCCGAGAGTATGACGAAGTGTTCATCATCGGGCCTCTGAAGATGATGAAATTCACCGCTCTTACCACCAAGCCCTACGGCATCAAGACCATCTGCTCTCTCTGCCCGATCATGATCGACGCCTCCGGCATGTGCGGCGGCTGCCGTCTGACCGTCGGCGGCGAGACCAAGTTTGCCTGTGTGGACGGCCCCGAGTTTGACGGCCATCAGGTCGATTGGGACGAGCTGATCGCCCGCAACTCCTTCTATGCCGGCGAGGAAACCGCCGCCAAGGAACATATCTGCCGCATCACCGGAGGTGTAAGACATGGCTAATATGAGTATGACCAAAAACCCCATTCCGGAGCAGGAGCCTCTGGTACGCAACAAGAACTTTGACGAGGTCGCTCTCGGCTACACCGAGGAGATCGCCATTGACGAGGCCAAGCGCTGCCTCAACTGCCGTCAGCATCCCTGCGTCAACGGCTGCCCGGTGAACGTCCGTATCCCCGAGTTCATCGCCAAGGTCGCAGAGGGCGACTTTGACGCAGCTTATGAGATCATCACCTCCACAAACTCCCTGCCCGCCGTCTGCGGCCGTGTCTGCCCGCAGGAGACGCAGTGCGAGAGCAAGTGCGTCCGCGGCATCAAGGGCGAGAGCGTCGGCATCGGCCGTCTGGAGCGCTTTGTCGCCGACTGGCACGCCGCGCACGCCGACCCCAACGCGAAGGTCGAGAAGCCCGTTTCCAACGGCCACCGTGTCGCCGTCGTCGGTTCCGGCCCTGCCGGCCTGACCTGCGCGGGCGACCTTGCCCGCATGGGCTATGAGGTCACCGTGTACGAGCTGTTCCACAAGGCCGGCGGCGTGCTGGTATACGGCATCCCCGAGTTTCGTCTGCCCAAGGCGATCGTGGCGCGCGAAGTCGCCGCGCTTGAGGAGATGGGCGTTAAGATCGTGACCGACGCCGTCATCGGCCGCGCGATCTCCATCGACGAGCTGCTCACCGAGGAAGGCTTTGAGGCCGTGTTCCTCGGCTCCGGCGCGGGTCTGCCCCGCTTCCTCGGTATTCCGGGCGAGAATCTGCTCGGCGTTTACTCCGCCAACGAGTTCCTGACCCGCATCAACCTTATGAAGGCTTACCGCGAGGATTACGACACGCCGATCAAGCACCACAAGTGCGTCGCCGTCGTCGGCGCCGGCAACGTCGCCATGGACGCCGCCCGCTGCGCGAAGCGTCTCGGTGCGGAGCACGTCTACATCGTTTACCGCCGCGGCATGGAAGAGGTCCCCGCCCGTAAGGAAGAGGTCCACCACGCCATGGAGGAAGAGGTCGAGTTCAAGCTGCTCACGAACCCGGTTCGCGTCATCGGCGACGAGAAGGGCTATGTTACCGGTATTGAGTGCATCAAGATGGAGCTTGGCGAGCCCGACGAGAAGGGCCGCCGCCGTCCGATGCCCGTTGAGGGTTCCAACTTTGTTCTGGAAGTTGACTGCATGATCGACGCTCTCGGCACCAGCCCCAACCCGCTGCTCCGCATGACCACCCCCGGTCTGGAAGCCGACAAGCACGGCTGCCTCATCGCCGACGAGAAGGGCAAGACCACCCACGAGGGCGTGTTCGCCGGCGGCGACGCCGTCACGGGCGCTGCCACCGTCATTCTCGCCATGGGCGCCGGCAAGACCGCCGCCACCGCCATCGACGAGTACATCAAGAACAAGAACGCCTGAGTTTTTTACATAAGGCATAAGAAAAATCCGGTTTGGGTAATCCCATACCGGATTTTTTGTTAATTCAGTTGCACGAAATAATTGGAAATGATACAATATTATATAAAAATTAATACTCGGCTTCTCATATTGGGGAAAGGAATGGATGATAGAAATGATTTGCAACAGCTGTGGCAAACAGATTCCCGACACCAGCAGATTCTGCAACTATTGCGGCGCAAATAACAATCAGAAAATTTGCCCTCACTGCGGCCATACGCTTCCGCTGGACTCTGTTTTCTGCAATTACTGCGGTAAAAATGTGGATCAAGAGTCCGACGATGCGCCAAGTCCTGCTGAAGCCTCAGCGGTTTCAACTCCAAGTAATAATCAGTCGACTTCAAAAAAACCAATGGGTTGCATTAGTGGCTTTTTTCTTGTGTTGGGTATAAGTGTTGCGCTAATAGTTTTGCCCTTTCTGATTGGCTCATTGTCTTCAAACAATTCCAAAGATTCCTCGCAGTCATCGAATTCTGCACAAAGCCCACAAATTTTTAACAACGCCGGAAAAATATACGATGCGGCGAAGGATTTCGCAAATAACAACGACGCAAATGCGTTTAAGCAATATAAAGACCTGTATACCTACTCAAATGCTGTCATTATTGAAAAAGGGGCAACCGTTGACGTCTATATTGTTTGGGGGAAAAGTGCCTATATATATTGTGAAGCCGATACATCAATCGTAAGCCCTAAATGGAGTGACTCTTTGAGGGGGAGCACCGCTACACTCAGCTTAACAGGCTTAAAAGAAGGAACTTCTGTCATCCGAGTGTATAGTGAAGAAAATGACCACGAGCTATACCTGTTGGCAATTGTAGTGGATGTCAACGATTCTTCGCGAGGCGGTACTGGGACGGCAGGACAAGTATATAATGGCATCAAGGACTTTGCGAAAATCACTGAGGCAAACGACTTCAAAAGATTTGATGAGTTCTTCACATACTCTAATGCTGTGATTATCAAAAAAGGAACGACCGTCGATGTCAGTATTGCGTGTTTAAACTATTGCACCATTTACTATAACGTAACCGATACATCTATTGCAAGTCCAGATTGGAGCGGTGATTCCTGGGCTGGAAACAGAGCAAAGCTTACAATTACCGGCATAGACGCTGGAACTTCAGAAATAACACTGTCAAACAGCTTCAATGATCACGAACTGAAAATACTGGCAATTGTAGTTGACTAACCGCGAGCATTTCGCCAATGGCGTTGTGTTTTTAAAATCCGATGCTGAGGCCAGTTCAGGTTCCTATGCTGTCGTATGCGGCGACATTACGCAGGGCCTCGCCGGTGCGCTGACGCAGCACCGGTACGACGCCATCATCGCCACCTATTCCCTGCACCACCTGACCGTCGCGGGAAAGGTCACGTTTATCCAAAGCCTTCTTCCGCTGCTGCGCGAGGGCGGCACGATCTACATCGGCGACGTCGCCTTTGCAGCGCGTGCGGAGTTGGAGGCGTGCCGGGCGCAGTCCGGAGACTGCTGGGACAAGGACGAGCTCTATTTTGTCTATGACGAGCTGAAAAAGGCGTTCCCCGCCATGAAGTTTGACCGTCTCTCCCCCTGTTCCGGGATACTGTCGCTGCGGAAGTGAGGCTGCCATGACATCCACCGACTGGATACACTATATACAGGATGCTTACAGCACAGAGCCGGAGCATCCGTGGGCGGACGAGCCGGAGTTTGCCGTATTCCGCCATGAGAGCAACCGAAAATGGTTTGCGCTGTTTATGACCGTGGCGCGCTTTCGGCTTGGGTTGCCCGGTGAGGGCGATATTGCCGTTGTGAATCTCAAGGCCGACCCGCGCCTGATCGGCTCGCAGCGGGAAAAGCCGGGATTCTTCCCCGCCTATCATATGAATAAAGAACACTGGCTCACCGCTGCGCTCGACGGCAGCGCGCCGGAGGACGAAATAAAAGCTCTGCTTGCCATGAGCTTCGGTCTGACCGCGCCGAAGCCGCACCGCCGGGGGACGCAAAAGGAGGACACACCCTGACAAATTATAATTCTGCGCCGTATGAGGCTCTCTTTGCCGAGCTTGACCGGCGGCTCGCCGGGGATGCTCCCGTTCGCCTCGCCATTGAAGGCGGGAGCGCGAGCGGCAAAACGACGCTCGGCAAAATTCTCGCCGAACGGTATGATTGCACCGTGTTTCATATGGACGACTTTTTTCTCCGCTCTGAGCAGCGCACCGCCGCGCGGTTTGCCGAGCCCGGCGGGAATGTGGATCGGGAACGGTTTCTCGCCGAGGTGCTGCTCCCGCTCCGGCGCGGCGAAAAGGTTTTTTACCGGCGGTTCGACTGCGCTTCCATGCAGCTGCAAAGCGCCGTGGAGACCGCGCCGGGAAAGCTCGTTGTGACCGAGGGGGCATACTCCATGCACCCGGAGCTTGCGCCGTACTACGATCTTTCCGTTTTTCTGGACATCTCCCCGGAATTGCAGCGCGAGCGCATTTTGCGCCGCAATACGCCGGAGAAGGCGGAGCAGTTTTTCCGCCGCTGGATCCCGATGGAGCGGGCGTATTTTCGGCGTTCGATATCCCGGCGCGGTGTACGCTGCGCTTTCCCATAGTATAAGAAAGAAAAAAAACCATCTATGACGGAAAAGGAAAAAATGCTCCGGCACATGCTGTACGACGCAAACTATGACGAGGAGCTTTTCCGGGAGCGCATCGCCGCCAAGGAGCTGTGCCACCGGTTCAACCTTCTCTCCCCGTCCGATACGCAGGGACAGCGGGATATTCTGCGGCAGCTTCTCGGCAAAACCGGCGAGCATTTCACGATCACCGCGCCGTTCTGGTGCGATTACGGCTGCAACATCGAGCTTGGCAAAAATTTTTATGCCAACCACAACCTTGTGATCCTCGACTGTGCCAAAGTCCGGTTCGGAGATAACGTTTTTATCGCGCCAAACTGCGGCTTTTATACAGCGGGGCATCCCATCGACGCCGAACGCCGCAATAAGGGACTGGAATACGCCTATCCCATCACCGTCGGCGACAATGTGTGGATCGGCGGCGGCGTGCAGGTCATGCCCGGCGTCACGATCGGGAGCAATGTCGTGATCGGGGGCGGCAGCGTCGTCGTCAAAGACATTCCGAGCGATTCGGTCGCTGTCGGCAATCCGTGCAGGGTCATTCGGCCGATCACGGAGGCGGACAAACAGACCTGCTGGGACAGATAGCGCGCGGCCGCATGGCAAGAGGAACGCAGGACGCAAATCAAAATGCGGAGGCCAGACAAAATGAAAAAAGAAAAGCGGTTTGAGATCGTATATCAGGAAGGCGGCTTTATGAGCGCAAAAACGATCTATGTGGACAAAGAGACCGGCGTGAATTATCTCTTTATCGTCAGCGGATATGCGGGCGGATTGACGCCGCTGCTGGATGCAGAGGGGAAACCCGTCGTCACCAAAGAAACGGCTGACTGAGAAGATCGCGCTTTCTTGTCCGGCGCGAAGCGGCGCTTTGATCGTGCGTACACAAACCCCCGCCCGGCGTGACCATTCGGT
>ERZ857827.3007-NODE-3007-length-10804-cov-10.435203_pt1 | contig 10804 bp, 11 predicted proteins | sample MGYA00519761_ERZ857827 | MGnify/ENA primary metagenome ERZ857827 (study PRJEB31778, sample SAMEA3449370) | human gut metagenome | biome: human gut; feature: human-associated habitat; material: faeces | place: United Kingdom | collected 2010/2012 ... | reverse complement strand
CAAACCTGACGAAGTGGCAGGACGATTTTCACGCCTATATGGTGGAGAAATATCCCGACTTGGAGCGTGGGGAGAGTGCCAGCAAGACAGGCCGGAAGCATATCCCCACCCGGCTTTTCAAACAGGCGGTTTCCCTCTCCCGGCAGGCAAGAGCCATTGAAGCCACACTGGACGGCATTAACCCGCTGAACGCCGGAAAGAAAAAAGAGGAAGCCCTCTCCATGCTGAAAAAGTGGTTCCCGCAGATGGAGAATTTCTCCGGGCAGTTGAAAAAGTACAAGGTCACAATCAATGACCTGCTGGCGGAGAATGAGAAGTTGGAAGCAAGGGCAAAGGCCAGCGAAAAAGGAAAGATGAAAGATACGATGGAACGGGCAAAGCTGAAAAGCGAACTGGACAATTTACAGCGGCTGGTTGACCGTATCCCGCCGGATATACTGGCGGAACTGAAACGGCAGCAGCGGCAGTATGGAAAGGAAAGGTGATTTTATAAGTAACAATATCAGATACAAAAAGGAAACAGAAGTCGTGACTTTTCAGGGAAAGGAAATCACGCTGGAAAACCTCTCCCCGGTGTTCACGCCGGAGCAGGAAGCGACCAAACGCCGGGAACTGGAGCAGCAGCTTTATGAGGTGTTCCGCAAATATGCCGATAAGCGGCAGAAAGAGGAAGCCGGGGCATAAATCCCGAAGCCATCGTTGATTTGCGGGGCTGCTGGCGGTATAATAGAACTGTCAGCAGCTCCGTTTCTTTTTTAAGAAAAGGAGCGACAAAATGAATAACAGGATAGACGCGATCTATGCAAGGCAATCGGTAGACAAAAAGGACAGCATTTCCATTGAAAGCCAGATTGAGTTTTGCAAATACGAATTGAAAGGCGGGAACTGTAAGGAATACACAGACAAAGGGTACAGCGGCAAGAACACAGACCGCCCGAAGTTTCAGGAACTGGTGCGGGATATTAAGCGGGGCTTGATTGCAAAGGTCATTGTTTACAAACTTGACCGTATCAGCCGTTCCATTCTGGACTTTGCCAACATGATGGAGCTGTTCCAGCAGTACAATGTGGAGTTTGTGTCCTCTACGGAAAAGTTTGATACCTCCACGCCGATGGGACGGGCCATGCTGAATATCTGTATCGTGTTCGCCCAGCTTGAACGGGAAACGATACAGAAGCGGGTGACAGACGCTTACTACTCCCGCAGTCAGCGGGGCTTCAAGATGGGCGGGAAAGCCCCTTACGGCTTCCACACCGAGCCTATCAAAATGGACGGTATCAACACAAAGAAGCTGGTGGTAAACCCGGACGAAGCGGCCAATATCCGGCTGATATTTGAGATGTACGCCCAGCCCACAACCTCTTACGGGGACATTACCCGGTACTTTGCCGAACAGGGGATTTTGTTCTACGGCAAGGAACTGATACGCCCCACACTGGCGCAGATGTTACGCAATCCCGTCTATGTGCAGGCGGACTTGGATGTGTACGAATTTTTCAAAAGCCAGGGTACGGTTATCGTCAATGACGCCGCCGACTTTACGGGGACAAACGGCTGTTATCTGTATCAGGGGCGGGATGTGAAGCCCAGCAAGAAAAACGACTTGAAAGACCAAATGCTGGTGCTGGCTCCCCATGAGGGCATTGTTCCGGCGGATATATGGCTGGCTTGCCGCAAGAAGCTGATGAACAACATGAAAATCCAGTCCGCCCGAAAAGCCACCCACACATGGCTGGCGGGGAAAATCAAGTGCGGGAACTGCGGATATGCGCTTATGAGTATCTTCAATCCGTCCGGCAGGCAATATCTCCGCTGTACGAAACGGCTGGACAATAAAAGCTGTCCGGGCTGTGGGAAAATCATCACTTCCGAACTGGAAGCGGTGGTTTACCAGCAGATGGTGAAGAAGCTGGAAAAGCACAAGACGCTGACGGGCAGGAAGAAAGCGGCAAAGGCCAATCCCAAAATCGCCGCCCTGCAAGTAGAGCTTCTCCATGTGGACAGCGAGATTGAAAAGCTGGTGGACAGTCTGACGGGCGCGAACAATGTCCTGCTCTCCTATGTGAATGTGAAGATAGCGGAACTGGACGGGCGCAAGCAGGAACTTGTGAAGCAGATAGCCGAGCTGACGGTGGAAACCATCAGCCCGGGACAGGTCAACCAGATTTCCGGCTACCTCGACACATGGGACGATGTATCCTTTGACGACAAGCGGCGGGTGGTGGATTTGATGATTACCACCGTTGCCGCCACAAGCGACAGCTTGAACATTACATGGAAAATCTGACGGGCGGTAATCCTCCCGTCAGACCGTTACCCTGTGTAGTCCCTTGTAAATTGTACTTTCCTGCTCTTAAAATATTTTTTATGGGTAAGTATAGACTAAATGCTACACAAAAAAGAAATACTGAAGCACTATCAAAATTTCCCGAATCTTTTGTAGAACACAAAAATACGATTAATAAAAGACGGGCTGGCACTTAACATACCAGCCCGATCTCTTATATTAAATCCAACATTGATAGCTGTCCTCCGGGAAGTTCCACCAGATGAATCGAAGAACTAATCATACCTTGATTTGAGGGGGAAATTGATGAACTGCTTGCAACCATTTGCGTCGCTTGTTCAGATACACCAGTAGTACATTCTTGCATTTCTGATTCTTTTACAATATCAGCTTCATTAGAAGTACTGAAGCGTCCGCGCCGCTGTACCCGTGATCTTTTTTCAATTTCTTCAGGGGGCATTTCAGATGCAATCGAAAGTAGCACTTCCTCAAGGCGAGCATTGATTTTTAGATTTCGTTCATTTTTTCTGCGGACTATCCCGAAGCAGCCAACAGGAGAAATGTAAATATCTTCCGGAGCATCCGGAGACACTATACTATCCATTCCTGTAAAAGTGCAGTTCTCAGGTGTTGCAGAACAATTCAAGGATAGCCCATCCCCCAAATAAACGATATCTTTTCCCAAATCATAAAAAATTTGAGTATCAGAAATGTAAGTGAAACGGCTGCTTAATGCAAATTTGAAGGAGTCGAGATTGATTCCAAGACTATTTCCATTAATTAAACGATTGCCGGTCCAACGAACGACCGGAACAGCCCAAGAATTTCCAGTGCTCTGATATCTATTGGTCTTTTTTGCTTTTGGAAGATTGGTGTAATTATCAGGAAAGCCCATTAGCCGCTCTGTTTCAAGCGGAGATAACCGACGAATACGATGATCTTGCACTACAAATAAAGATCCATTATATGCAGCCGCATTCCCATTCCACTTTGTCCCATATGCTGAATACAAACAATCTGTATATGCTCTAAAAACTTCGAAATGGTGTCCTTCTTTTTCAAAAACTAAGGGAAACCGAGGATAATCCGGTAGTTCGTTTTTGTGAATCTCAAACAAAACATCTTCAGGATTGAAATCCTTACCACCAGCTACGACATATAGACGGCGCCTTTGCTGGGGAAGTCCGAAAAATTTTGCATCCAGAACACGCCAAGCAACATTACGGGTCTTTCCTCGAAGGAGTCCAGAATTAGGCCATTTACCGCCCTGTACAGATAAAATTTCGTCCAGACCGGCAAGAGACGACACCAAGCAGCCAAAGGCGTTGGTTTTGTCGGTTAATACTCCTTCCACATTTTCCCAAAATACTTTGCATCGTTCTTGTCCACTTGATATACGAACAGTATCATTTGCCTCGATAATATCGACAAATTTTAGTGTAAGGTTTCCGCGGTCATCGTTTAATCCATTTTGCCATCCAGCTAAAGAGAATGCTTGGCATGGAGTTCCTCCGCAAATTAAATCCGGTGCGCTAATTTTCCCTTGTAAAATTTTATCTGGAATATCGTTCATATCTCCGAGATTGGGAATAGTAGGATATTTCTCTGCAAGTACTCTCGAAGGAAAAGATGCAATTTCTGAAAACCAATCAAAATGAACGCCAAAAGGCTCCCAAGCGACTGATGCAGCTTCAATACCAGAGCAGATGCTGCCAACAGTTTTTATCAAAGGTGCATGACCTCCTCCCGATTGTTGTGCTTCTATATTTTAGCTGATTATAAGTCACAATTCAATGGCAAATATAACTATTCGTGTTTCAATTTCTTATTTAGGGCGAGACGCCACGCATCAAAATCATACCAACCACATCCGACGCAGCCTCTTTCAGCCCCTGGTCCAGATGTAGGACAATCTTCTGGCCATCTCTCATCGCCTTCATAAAAGAATTTGATGCCCAACGGGTAACCTCTATATCCAGTTGCAATACAATGTTCACAAGCTCTGGACTTAAGCAAGTTATGATTTCCGGATTTATCCTTTTTTAACAACTGAAACTTATTCTGGATATCTTCCTCTGACATATCAATAGGATTACTTGATTCGGCGGTTCCCCACCGTTCCATAGGAAGACGGTGATCAATCACTAATTCGTGAGCCTGGCGTTTGCGCTGCTCAATTGAATCAGTATAGCCGTAGTGATCTAAGATTCTCGTCTGTAGTGCGACGGGTAAACCAGCCGCTGAATTTGACTCTTGAAACTCTCCGGTCCACTGATCCCACTTTGTTTGTTTTCCACAGACATCACAATATCGCCTCGTAGTTTCGATAACAATTCCTGGCCGATTTTTCGTCCCTCGCTCAAGGCCTTGAACACCACCTCCGCCAGCCAACTGTTCAGAACCAGTTTCCTGTTGTGCGCATTTCCGACAATGGGGGCACCATCTTGTAAAATTTCAAAATACTGACGCTGCAAACTTCCTTTTCCGAGTAAACGCTTATATTCCTCTATAGTCATTTAAGTACTCTTTTCAAAGTCGCAATAAGATTCGTGCGCCATACAGCGATATCATACCAGGGGCAACCAATGCATCCGCGTTCGGCTTGCTTTCCTTTTTTAGGGATTGAAGGATCCCAGTCTTCTGTTCCTTCATAATAGTAAGGGATTCCATAGATAATCCCTCGCTTTCCTGTTTGAAAACAGGTGCGGCAAACTTCTCTTTTCTGCTGATTTCGCTGATTTGTCAGTAACTGAAACTTTTCTCTAATTTCATCATCAGACATTGTTTCAGGATTTTCAGCTTTCGTATCGTCATCCCATCTAATTTCTGAAAACTTATGATCAGGTAAACAGCTTCTGCTAAGTGTGTTCTCATAGACATCAATGCTCCCAAGAACACGGATTATTCTATTGCGAAGGGTAGGGGACCAGGTTTCATATCCATTTCCTGCAAGTTCTACTCGATTGATGGGTAAAAGGATAAGCCGAGTACTACGATTATTTCCACACACAGGACAATGATAGTTGATGTGAGTGGCAACAGTGTAACCCATTTCTTTGATGTCTTGAATTCTTCGGGCAAAATTTGGATTGGAAATTTCACAATTTCGGCAATGCCAGCGCCCATCTTTCAAAATATTAAAAATCTCTTTTGTTTCTACTGAGCGAGTTGCATTCCACAGCTTATCCTGCTCTGCAACCCATTTTGTGTACAAGGATGGGTGCATTTGTGCATAGATATTATTCAAATAATTTTCAAGCGCCTTTTGATTATCAATCGGAATCGAAACACCTGTTCTACGGTATTCAACAGGAACCCATCCGTCCCACTCTTTATGGAAATCAGGATAGGAAAATTTAACATGAACATATTCTTCCGAAGCTTTTGTATTCAGCTTTCTAGGTTCCGCATACAACAAAATATTTGTATTTAGTGCCATAATAAAATCTCCTATAAATCCTCGAATAATTTAGCTAACGAGATATTGAATCCATCTGCAATTTTTTTAATATTTATGATAGAAATATTGCGTTTTCCAGCTTCGACCGAAGCGTAATAAGTCCGGTCCATATCGATTAGGAGTGCGAATTTTTCTTGACTAAGTCCACGCTCTTTTCGTAGCTTCTGAATTTTCAGGCCAAAGTCTTTTTGAATCAAAATCAAAACCTCCCGAAAACATTTGCTTATAGATATATGCTAAATTAAAGTTGTATATAAGACAACGGATTATGAGTAACATATTGCTTGAGGTCTTGTGCAGTCGTAGATACATATTCCCAAGTTCCTACAACGAGCAAGCCATCCCTATTAGCTGACCAATGGGATACGGGAGACAATGTGAGTATACCTGCTGTCGCTCTCCGAAAACGAACGGGATTTTTGTTCCCGTCCGCTCACAAAACTCCCGCCCGTTTTCCTGCCAGTGTAAACTGGGTGCAAACCGCATCGCACCCCGTTTCCCCTGTCAGCCACGCCAGCAGGTATAACACACTACACCTTGCAGGCAAGGTCGTGTGCCAAAGGGGAGCATAAGCCCCCTTTGGAAACCCCCGATTTTGTCGGTGTGTGGCCACGGATTGCATTTCTGCATCTATGTCCGTACCCCATCCAAAACCCAAAGAAACGGCGCAGATTAGCACATGAATGGTGGGCTGGTCTGCGCCGTTTCTTTATTCGACCTGTAGGTCGAGATGGAGGAAACCGCATAGAGAAAATTTTACTTCCGAGTTGAAAATTTATATTATTCGGGTTATAATAAAACCAACCCGAAAAGGAGGTTGAAAAATGAAAGAAGTGGGTAAGCGTTTGAAGGCTCTGCGGGAAAGTGTTGGCTTTTCGCAGGTAAAAATGGCCGAGGCTATCGGCTCCACACAGTCCAGTATCAACCGCTATGAGAATGGCCAGTCCACACCGCCTGTGGAACTGTTTCGTCGCTATGCAGATTACTTTGATGTATCCTTGGATTATATCTTTGCTCGGACGGACAAGCCCCAAGGAGTAATATACGAGTTTAAGCCTAAAGCCGCTCCAGAGCGTGAGGAAATGCGCCGCTTTATTGAGATGTGTTTTGATCCGCAATCTCCCATGAATGAGAAATTGAAAGAAACCCTGTTCCGCATGATGGAGGATGGAGAATGAAGGTTATATATGAAAAAGAAATTTCTGCAATAAAAGACTGGCTACAGCGTACCAACGCCCAACTTTCAACAGGAGCCTTACCAGCGTTCCTACAAAGCGATTGTTGGAAAATACAAAATGATTTGCAGACGATTTCGACAAATATTCAGTACGAATACCCATTTTATGGCCATGAATTATTAGAGATAAAGAACATACTTTTTTCTGCTCCCCAGCCTCCTTATGGCATGATGCTGTTGAATGCAGCCGCGTTTGGAGAGCTTTTTATAATTATCAAACACATTTCTTCGGAACCGATAGATACTCGGTTTTGGCAGGACATTCACCCGCGAATCATTGCTGTTTCAAAAGGGCTGTTTTGCGATGGTCATTTTGCCGCCGCCGGTGAAGCTGCCATTAAAGAAGTTGAAACTCGAATGCGAGAATTGTTTAAGGAAGGAAAACCTAACTCTCCCATTCCTAAAGATGCAGCGGGTTTAATTGGCGCATTACTTTCAGACAATGGCTTCTATCAGTTTTGCGATACATCAGAAATAAGCGGAGCCAATTTTCGTAAAGGTGTTAAGTCTATCTTTGAGGGTGCTTTTATGGCTTACCGGAACCTCTCTATGCACGCAAATCTAACTTGCTCACAAAGAGAAGCTTTTGAGCGGATCGTACAGGCAAGCCAGATGATGAGCATTTTAACAGACGGCGAGGTGAGAACATGAAAGCTGTAATTTATGCCCGCTATTCCTCCGATAACCAGCGGGAAGAAAGCATAGAGGGCCAAATCCGGGAGTGTACCGCCTTTGCCGAGAAGAACGGTATTACCATCCTGCGCCACTACATAGACCGGGCTTTTTCCGCCAAGACAGACAATCGCCCGGAATTTCAAAACATGATTAAGGACAGCGGCAAGCGCCTGTTCGATATGATTATCGTCTGGAAGCTGGACAGGTTTGCCCGCAACCGCTACGACAGCGCCCGCTACAAGGCCGCTCTGAAAAAGAACGGGGTCAAGGTGGTATCTGCTACCGAGGTTATTTCAGACGGGGCCGAGAGTATCATTCTGGAAAGCGTCTTGGAGGGATATGCTGAATACTACTCCGCAGATCTGTCCGAAAAGGTAGTCCGGGGCATGACGGAGAACGCCCTGAAGTCCAAGTACAACGGCGGCACCCTGCCCATCGGCTATCAGATCGACAGCGACCAGTGTTTCCAGCTTGACCCGCTCACCGCCCCTTTTGTCCGTGAGGCGTTCCAGCGGTACGACGAGGGGGCCACCATGACCCAGATACGGGACTGGCTCAACGAGCAGGGTGTGAAGAACACACGGGGCCAGAAGATGACCTACAACAGCATACAGCACCTTTTGAACAACCGCCGCTATATCGGGGAGTACACCTACCGGGACATTGTGGTGCCGGACGGTATTCCCGCCATCGTCCCCCAAGACCTCTTTGACCGGGTGCAGGAGAAGCTGGCGAAGAACAAAAAGGCCCCGGCCCGCCACAAGGCCGAGGACGATTACTTGCTAACGACCAAACTGTTCTGCGGCTATTGCGGGGCCTACCTCTGCGGCGAGAGCGGCACCAGCCACACGGGGAATGTCCATCACTACTACAAGTGCGTGTCGGTGAAAAAGAAGCGCACCGAGTGCCACAAGAAGTCCGTCAGGAAAGAATGGATAGAGGATTTGGTGGTCAGCGAAACCATGAAGATGGTGATGGACGATAAGGCGATTGAGGCCATCGTGTCCATGTTAATGGACTTGCAGGACAGAGAGAATGTCAATCTGCCGCTCTATGAACAGCAATTGCGGGAGGCGGACACGGCAATTCAAAACCTGCTAAATGCTATCCAGCAGGGTATCTTGACCAAGTCCACGAAAGGCCGTCTGGAAGAACTGGAAGCCACGAAAGAGGAACTGGAAACCAAGATTGCCTGCGAGAAACTGGCGAAGCCCAAGGTGAACGCCGAGTTTATGACCTTCTGGCTCCACCGCTTCCGCAAGTTGGATGTACGGCAGAAATCCCATCGCAAGATACTGATTGATACTTTTATCAATGCGATTTTCCTGTACGATGACAAAATGGTGATAACCTTCAACTACAAGGAAGGGACAACGACCATCACTTTTGATGACCTCAAAACCGCATTAGCCGATCAGAAAACAGGTTCGGATTTGGATTGCTCAACTGCACCATATCGAGTGTTCTTAACCAACCTGAGAGTTGGATGAGGACACTCGATTTCTTTTTGCCTTTTTGTGTCTCTTTGATATGTATGAGCAGGAAATTGATCCTGCTCTTTTTTGTTATGCCTCCTTGTAGGTTTTACCGTAACAAAAACTTGATTTTGCCGGACAGTTCATAGCCCTTGCTATACCGAGCCTCCCACCGTCCGTCTTTTCTCTTGAAAATGCTTTCACCCCTCTTCATCGTTTGAAGCCTCCTATTTTTATTGTCCGATCGGACACTATATATTTTAGCAGGTAGAATTCACCGTTTTTTTGACTGCGCGCCGGGCTGTCCATTCCTGTCGGGAACATAGTGTTCGTTTATGGCGTGACGCTTTTCGACAACCAAAATTCCGAAATTTTATTGAAAAATGGCAGAAATCAATCGAAATCACTTGATTTTCCTGCAGAGCGGTGTTACAATTTTTTCGGCTATCAGGTGAATCGCCCTCACAGAGTGACTAACTCTGCGAAAGAAATTGTCGTTTTATGTTTCCCGCATAGGTGGCGGGAAATATATTTTACGTTGTTTCATAAAGGGCTTTAAGCTATGGCAAAAAGGATGAACAAGGAGAGAGAAGCATGGCTTCGCAGAGAACCCCGGAACAGTTAAAATCCATTATTCTCAAAGCAACGCAGCATCTTGTTGCTGTCGGAGGTATGCAGAATTTCAGCTACCCAAAGTTGGCGGCGGAAACGGGAATCAATGCACCGACGGTGTATGAGCATTACAAGAACAAGGAAGCTTTGCTCACCACCTGCTTCCTGACCATCGACAATGAAATTGCCTGCAAAATTGCCAATGCCCCCAAAAACCTATCCGCCGGAGTAAAGGATTTGCAGAGCTTAGATAATCTCTGCTGGCTGCTGTGGCTGCCGTATTGGAACTACTTGACCGCCGATTATGATCGCACTCTTTTCTACTGGCACTTCTGCAATTCGGAATATTACACACCGGCAGTTGTTCAGCAGCGCATGCAGAACGGAAAAGCGTTTTGGGAGCTTGTGCAGTCAGTCAATGGGTTATCCCCGTTTTCTGAAAGGTGCAATCTGGAAATGCTGGTTTGGAATCTCCTTGACAACACGGTGGCAATGGCAGCCAAGGTGCTTAGAGGCATTTATCCAAACGATGAGGTCAATGTCAATACCGTGTATCATATAGTCTTTCAGCCGGTGTTCTCCATGTTCGGACAGAATAGCGGCGATGATAACAAAGAGGACGGCAAAATGTTGCCGCCGCCCACTTCATACAGCAGAATATTTAGCGAATTTTTGAGTGAAGGAGTGAGCCGGAGTGGAACAGAAAAAGAAAATCAAAATAGTCATCATCGTTCTTGCTATCTTGCTCGGACTCAGCCTTTTAGTTCTCAGCGGTACGCTTGTATACAACAAAATAGCGAACACTGCACCTGCCACCGTGACCGTGCCGGATAATCTGATTACGCCGGACGATGATATAACCAAGCCCGACAGCAGCGACACCGAGAAGCCGGACAGCTCCGATACGCAAACGCCGAGCAGCTCTGCCGATGCTTCTTTCTCTGACGTGACACCCACACAAAGCACCACAGCCGAAGCAAAGAAAGCGGCGGCCATTGAACTTTACAATAAACAGCCGGAGGAAAACACAGCGTTTGCCGTGGGCAATATGTTCCCCG
>ERZ857827.3000-NODE-3000-length-10833-cov-2.385136_pt1 | contig 10833 bp, 11 predicted proteins | sample MGYA00519761_ERZ857827 | MGnify/ENA primary metagenome ERZ857827 (study PRJEB31778, sample SAMEA3449370) | human gut metagenome | biome: human gut; feature: human-associated habitat; material: faeces | place: United Kingdom | collected 2010/2012 ... | reverse complement strand
GACATAATGGACATCCGCCCCTTCGTCAACGATGATCAGCGTGCGTTCAAACTGTCCCATCAGCTGTGAATTGATGCGGAAATAAGACTGCAGCGGTTTTTCCAGCTTGACCCCTTTGGGCACGTAAATGAAAGAGCCGCCGCTCCATACGGCCGTATTGAGCGCCGCATATTTATTGTCCGTATACGGTACCAGAGTGCCGAAATATTTGCGGACGAGGTCGGGGTGCTCACGCAGCGCCGTATCGGTATCCAGGAAGATGACGCCTTTGGCCTCGACCTCTTCCAGCATGTTGTGATAAACGACTTCCGATTCATACTGCGTCGACACACCGGCCAGATATTTTGCCTCTGCCTGCGGGATGCCCAGACGGTCAAACGTGTTCTTGATCGTATCCGGTACTTCATCCCAGTTCTTGCCCTGTTTTTCGCTCGGTTTGATGTAATATGTATATTCGTCAAACTGAATGCCGGAAAGATCAGGCCCCCAGCTTGGATTTTTCTGTTCCATGAATGAATCATATGCCTTCAGGCGCAGTTCTTTCATCCACTGCGGTTCTTTCTTGATGTCGGAGATCGTCTCCACAACTTCCCTGCTCAATCCTGCCTGGGTCTTGTAGACACTGACATCTTCATCATGAAAGCCGTAGGCATATGTATCCTGGAGCTGCAGCTGATCATTCTTCATTGTTTTGTCCTTCACTTTCATCCAGTATTTCTTCCAGTGCCTTCCAGCCGATCGTCGCGCATTTGATGCGGTTGGCCTGGCGGCCGACATTGGCAAAGGCAACGGCTTCCTGCAGCAGCTCTTCATCGTATTCCTGCTGATCGATCATGGCCAGGTAGTTGCGAAGGATCTCTCTCGCCTGTGCAACGCTTTTTCCGCTCACCAGCTCGCTCATGATCGATGTGGAAGCTGTCGCGATCGTGCAGGCAATGCCGTCAAAGCGGATATCTTTGACAATGCCGTCTTCCACCCTGCCCTGCACATAGATGTCATCGATACAGGAATCAGAGGCCATGTGTTTTTCCACATAGCCCTGATCTTTCACCAGTTCATGATGACGGGGATATTCATAATGATCCATGATGATCTGACGAAGCACCATCGGATCTTTCAACAAATCAGACATGTTGTTTCACGCTCCTTTAAAAAAAGATATTCAGACAGTTTTCCATCGTGCATCCCTTCAGCACTTCCAGGAAACGATCTGCCTCTTCTTTTGTATTATACAGATAGACACTGGCACGCAGCGTTGCGGATGTGCCCAGAAACTCGACCAGCAGCTTGGCGCAGTGCTGACCGCTGCGCAGGGCGATGCCGTTGCTGTTGAAGTAGCTGGCCGCATCCTGGGCGAAGATATTTTTCACATTGAAAGTAATGATGCCGCTTTGCGCAGTTTCGTTATAGAGGATCACATGGTCCATCTGTTTCATTTTTTCGATCATATAGTTACGCAGCTGCAGTTCGTGACGATGGATGGCATCCATGCTCAGATGCTGCAGATAGTCAATGGCCGCTTTCATGCCCAGCACGCCTTCGATCGGCGGTGTGCCGCTTTCGAAACAAAACGGTACTTCCTTGAGCTGCAGATTGCCGCAGGCATCAAAGCGGGCATTGCTGCCGCCGCCCAGATACAGCGGTTCACACTGTTTCAGCAGCTCCATCTTGCCATAGAGCACGCCGACGCCTGTCGGACCGCACAGCTTATGCGCACTGAAGGCAAAGAAGTCACAGTCAAGCTGTGTCACGTCAATAGGCATATGCGGCGTGGACTGCGCACCGTCGACCACGACGATGATGCCGCGGCGATGGGCCAGTTCGCAGATTTCTTTGATCGGCGCGATCTGTCCCAGGACATTGCTGACCTGTGCCAGCACGATCATGCGCACCCGCTCATGCAGTGCCGCTTTGACGTTCTCCATCGTAATGCGGCCTTCTTCATCCAGTGCGATATATTCGACGTCTGCCTTGCATTTTTTGGCTGCCCGCAAAAACGGCAGGATGCTGGAGGCATGCTCCGCTACGCTGCTGAGGATGACATCCCCTTCTTTCAGCATATGCTGAGCATAGCCGATCGCCACCTGATTGAGGGCAGCGCTGGTCCCGCTGGTAAACACGATCTGCTTTTCGCTTGGTGCATGCAGAAAACGGGCCACCGTTTTTCTTGCCGCCTCATAAGCGTCATCCACCATGGCGCTGAGCTCGTAATCGCCCCGGTGCGCATTGGCTCCCATCTGTGTGTAATAACCTGTGACCGCATCAATGACACACTGCGGCTTCAATGTCGTTGCCGCATTGTCAAAGTAAATGAGCGGATGATCCATCATCGTGCGTGACAGCAGCGGAAAATCTTTGCGAATGTTATTGATGTCCATAAAGTCCCACCTTTTCTTCCACTCTACATTGTATTTGTTCACGCAGGTCCTTATTCTCTATTTGCTCGATGACCGGCAAAAAATAACCGATTGACATCAGACCGAGCGCCTGTTCCAGATTCAGGCCGCGGGTCTGCAGATAATACAGCTGATCCGCGTCCGGCTGGCCCAGCGTCATCGCATGCGATGCTTTCACATCGTTCTCGTCAATGTATAAGATTGGCACCACTTCGCTGCTGTGGCGATCGCTCATCGTCAGCACTCGGCTCTTCTGATGGCTTTCGCTGCCGTAAGACCCTTTGGGAATGTTGCCGACAGCCTTGATGATGCAGGCGGCATCCGCTTTGACAATGCAGTAGTTTTCCATCATGCCGACCGTGTGAGGCCGTTCGTGGATGATTTCCATGTTCCAGTTTTTCCTGCATCCGCAAAGAGTCGCTGTGTGGACGGCGATCTGTGCGCCCTCACCCGCCGCTTTCGCCTGCAGTTCATAAGATGCATCACTGTCATCCACATCCAGATAGGACAAAGTGAGGCCCGCGTCCTTTTGCGCCTCGGCAAAAGAAGCAAGCCGGATGTTTCGCTGTGCGCGCAGATCAAACCAGACACGCACGTCACAGCCGGCAGCGCCATGCATCTTCACATCGCAGTCAAGCGCCTCTCCCTGCACAAGCAGATAAAGCGTGCCTTTGCTGCCTGCTTCAAAATACAGATCATAAGTTCCCGAAGCAATGATCTGCATCTGTTCGTCAAAGCTTCCTTCGAAAACGCGCTTCATATCATTCACCGCGGTGTGCGACGCAGCTGCCCAAAAGCTCCGGTTTTTTTTCTGGCTGTTTCGCACTTGTCACATGATACTGTTCTTCGATCCATTCATAGCCTTCCTGATCCACTCTGGCAATCAGTTCCTCACCGCCGCTGACCACGACGCGTCCATCCAGCAGGACATGGGCATGGGTCGGCTTGATGTAATCATAGAAGCGGGCATAGTGCGATACGACGATCAGACCCATGCCGCTTTTTTCCTGCTGTTCCACGACCGCATTGGCCACGATCTTGAGCGCATCCACGTCCAAACCGGAATCAATCTCATCCAGCATGGCGATGGAAGGCTCCAGCATCAGCAGCTGAAGGATCTCATTGCGCTTTTTCTCGCCTCCGGAAAAGCCTTCGTTGAGGAAACGGTGCGCCAGATCCTCTTTCATCTGCATCCGTTCGATGTTCTTTTCCATCTGTCGGATAAACTGAAACAACGGGATCGGTCTGTCACGGCGCGCATTCATCGCCGTACGCAGAAAATCGGAATTGGTCACGCCGCTGATCTCGCTTGGATACTGCATGCCCAAAAAAAGTCCGGCCTTGCTTCTTTCATCCACATCCATGGCCAGTACATCACGGCCGTCCAACAAGATCTCGCCGGAAGTGACCGTGTACTTCGGATTGCCCATGATGGCCGCCAGCAGCGTGCTTTTGCCGTTGCCGTTTGGTCCCATCAGCGCATGTGTCTCGCCCTCGCGGATGACGAGGCTGAGACCTTTTAATATTTCTTTATCTTCTACCTGCACATGCAGGTCCTTTATGCTCAGTGTGCTCATTCGTTTATCATCCTTTCATTGCCGGTCTTATCATAGCAAAAATCATTAAAAACCTCAATTCAAACGTCTTGTGTCATCGCCGACCCTGATCCTCATCTGAATTTTAGGTGAATTACGGCAGAAAATTGCTTTTTTAAGGGGAATCGAATATAATGAAAAGGCAACTGAAAGGATGATATTTTATGGCAGAAATCTTAAAAAAGAACTGGTTTGTCGTACTGATTGCCGCTCTTTTGTGCGGTTTTGCGATTTACTATGTCTGGGACACGACCAAAGACTTCGTAAAAGGCAAGAGCGTCGATGGAAAAGATGTCATCGCTTCGATCGATAATTATGATCTCACAGCCGATGATCTCTACGGTGAAATCGAACGCTTCTCTGTTTCCCAGCTGTACTACCGCTTCCGCAACGCAGTGATCGAACAGACCGTCACTGAGGAAACCGATGAAATGAAGGAGAACGCAGACAAGCTGAAGGAAAACCTGGAAGCACAGGCACAGTCCAGCTCCAGCTACAGCGCCGACGAATTAATCTCCAACATGCTGGAAAGTGTCGGACTGGAATCCGATGAGCTCGACCGCTTCTGCATGCTGGCACAGAAGGAAAGTGTCATGCAGCGCGACTACGTGGAAAAAAATTACGACACTCTCATGAAAGACGTGAAAAACGTACACATCATCTCGCTTATCGAAATCAGCGTTTCCGATGCGGACGCATTGAGCGATGACGAGTCAGAAACAAAAGAAAAAATCGATGCGGCCTTGAAAAAAGGAACTGCTTTCGCCGATGTGGCGGCTGATTACACACAGTCAACACAGACTGACGAAAACGGCCTCTACGGCTACGTTGACAGCGAAACAGAAGCATCTTCAACATTGACCGACGACATGCTCAAAGCAGCGCTTGCCCTCAAAGAAGGAGAAACAAGCAGCTGGATCAAGGTCAGCGGCGACAGCGGTGACAAACTGGTTCTGATCTATGCCGATGTTGTCGGCAAAGACAACATCAAGGCATCAAAAGACAGTGATGTATGGAGCTCACTTGTTTCTGCTTTGATCAGCCGTAACTCTACATTGTCCAGCGAGATCCTGTTCGATGCTGCCGATCAGCTGGAAATCACATTTACCGATGACACAATGCTCAGCCGTCTGCGCACATACGCAGGACTGGATCAGTAAAAGGAGGAAAGCACGATGAAAAAGACAAAAATTGTTTGCGCATTAGGTGCTGCCCTCGTTTTGAGCGGCTGCGGCAATGCATACGCAAATATCTCACACGGCAGTGATGTCGTTGCCAAGATCGGCGATGTAACGATCACGGACGGTGATCTCTACCCGCAGATGAAAGAAAGCAGCGGCACTGAATATACACTGACCATGATCCGTCAGAAAATTTATGAGAACGAGATCGAAGTAACGGATGAAATGAAAAAGAAGGCGGAGGAAGAATACGCATCCAACGCCAAACAGTACGAAGCCACTTACAGCACAGACATGGAAGACTATATCAAAATGATGGGCTATACAGATAAGGAAGAGTACATCGAAAAAGTCATCCTGCCGAACATCGAACAAACCGAACTGAACAAAAAATACTTTGCCGAAAATACAGAAGATATCATGAAAGAATACAAACCGGCAAAGGCACGCATCTTCGAAACCACAGATCTGGATAAAGCCAGTCAGGCATTAGAAAAACTGCAGGACGGAGAAGACTTCGAAAGCGTTACTGAAAAATACGGCGATACGACAACGTATGACGGCAGCGAGAAGTTTGTTTATGAAGGCAGCGGCCTGGCAAGCGTCGTTCTTACAAAGCTGAACGAACAGACAAAACAGAATACACTGATCAATGAAGTCATTGCCGATTCCACAAACGGAAAGTACTACGTTGTATACCTGATCAGCAATGAATACGATACGATCAAGGACGACATCAACGAAACACTGGCAGCGGACAGCACAGTGACTTCCGATGTCATGGTCTACTACCTGAAGAAATACAATTTTACGGTATATGATACAGATGTCTTCAATACTCTGAAATCAAACTATCCGCAGTATCTGGTACAGGATCCTGAAATCTCCGACACAGATACAGACAGCACACAGTCATAACAATGAAAAGCATCCGCTTTCACAAGCCGATGCTTTTTTTTCACGCCTTTTTCTGTTACAATAGCAACAGATTGGAGGTAGACAACGATGTGTATTTTCTGTGATATCGCACAGGGGAAGATCCCTTCTTCCACGATTTACGAAGATGACAAAGTCATTGCTTTTCTTGATCTTTCCCAGGTGACCAAAGGACATGCCGAAACAGCATTACGACAACTTTTTGAGCTGTGAAGAAGAAACGCTGGCCCATCTGATGAAAGTTGCATCCATGCTGGGCCGGCATATCATGCAAAAAACAAATGCAGCCGGCATGAACATCCTCAGCAATGTCAATGAGGCTGCCGGACAAAGCGTCATGCATTTCCATGTGCATCTCATTCCGCGCTATGATACATCCGATGCCATTACGCTGGAATTCAATCCGTCCCCGAAACAGGACATGGATGCGCTGAAAGAACTGCTGACATACAGCAAATAAAAAAAATTCCGTTACGGAATTTTTTTTATTTTGTCTTTTCTTCACTTGTCGGTTGCTCACTGCTGCTGAGATTTCCCCGGTTGACTTCCTCGACGCGATAGCCGTTGCCGCCCTTCTTTGCAAGATGCGCATTCAGCTTGTCTGCCACCTCGTCCTGTGTATCCTTGGAATCGACGCTCAGCAATAATTTTTCACCGTACGCATTGGCATCCATGATGACGCCCGAATCATTGATCGAAGGGAAAACGACCATATAATAAATCGTACTGCTCTGTTTTTTCAGCTGCTTCTGTTCATCGCTGCTGTTTACGCTTCCCTCGGCACTGAGCTCATACACCGCCACCAGACGATCACTGTTTTCCTCGCTTTTGGATTTCATGAATGCTTCGTAAATCAGTTCAGATGATTTCAGCGTCACATCTTCCATGCTGTAGAAATCGGTAAAGTCGTTATCCAGGATCGAATCCAGATGTTTTTCCAGATAGGAGTCGGCATGCTTGCTCAGGCTGTCCAGCAGGGTCTGCGGAATGGCCGAAGCATTTTCATAACGGTCCGGCAGCCCTTCCACCGTAACGACACGAACCAGATTGACCGGTTCCAGATGATACTGCTGGGCCAGATCACGGTCATACTCAACGGAAATCGTGAGCTGATCCCCGTTTTTAAGATTTTCGTTTGGCGTGACCGTAAAGCGCAGCGAATCATAAAAATCCTGCAGACGCTGATTCACGCTGACCTCTTCACTGGTTACCTTTACGCTCGCACTGCCGTTCTCTCCGCTGTAGCGCAGGGAAAGATGTTTCGTAACATCGATCTCACTGGTGCGCAGAAAGAAAAAATAGGCGATGAAAAAAAGCGAAAAGATCAGACAGGCCATCCAGACAAAGAAAAAACTCTTGTCCTGGATTTTTTTTTTATTTATTTCCATGTATTCACCTTGTTTCTATCATTTGGTGTAATTATATCATAAAGCTAATCAAAATAAGCAGCTTTTTTCACTGCCTCCTCGATGTAAGCCTGCAGCGGTGCATAGATTGCTTCATCCAGATGATCCAGAACATAGGCGGCATCCTCACGGGCAGCCTCCAGCATTTTCTCATCCGTAATGACATTGGCCAGCACAAAGCCGGGCACGCCGCTTTGTCTGGTTCCCAGCAAATCCCCCGGTCCGCGCAGCTTCAGATCATATTTTGAAATTTCAAAGCCATCACTGGTCTTTTCCAGCATTTTCAGCCTTGACAGGGCATCCTGATCATTGGTGGCGCTCAACAGGAAGCAGTATCCTTTATGCGTTCCGCGGCCCACCCGCCCCCGCAGCTGATGGATCGTCGACAGACCGAAGCGATGGGCATCATAGATGATCATGATATTGGCGTTTTTGACATCGATTCCGACTTCGATGACGGTAGTCGAAACAAGAAACTGCAGCTCGCCGGCAGCGAAGCGTTCCATGACTTCCTGTTTCTCTTCCCCGCTCATGCGCCCGTGCAGAAGCCCGATGCGGTAACGTTTGCCCAAAAGCGCATTCATTCCCTGATAAATATCCATGACATTGCGCAGCGGCATTTCCTCGTTTTTTTCAATGGCCGGACACACCACATAACATTGCTCGCCTTCATCCACCAGCGTGAGCACTTGTTCCAGGATCTTCTGCATGCTGGAAGAATGGATCATCCTGGTTTCGATCGGCATGCGGCCCTGCGGCAGCTGGGCGATGATGGAGACATCCATATCACCGAATAAAGACTGTGCCAGCGTTCGCGGGATCGGTGTGGCACTCATCAGCAGAAAATCGACCTTCTCGCCTTTTTCCAGCAGCTGACGCCGCTGCTGGACACCGAATCGCTGCTGTTCATCCGCAACGACCATGCCGAGATCGTAAAAGCTGACGCTTTCCTGAAACAGGGCATGCGTACCGACAATGATATCGATTTCGTTGTTCGCCAGATCTTGCAGGACCTTCTTTTTTTCGGAAGGCTTCAAAGAGGAACAGAGCAGTTCCACCCGCACATCGTGATCCGCGAACAGCCGCTGCAGATTTTCACAGTGCTGACGCGCCAGGATCTCGGTCGGTGCCAGAAAAGCTCCCTGCTTGTGCGCCAGCACGCAGGCATACAGGCCAAAGGCCGCCACCATGGTCTTGCCGCAGCCGACATCTCCCTGCAGCATACGCATCATGACTTTTTCATCGGACAAGTCGTGCAGGATATCCATGATGGCCTGCTGCTGATCAGATGTCAGCTGAAACGGCAGTGATTTGGCCAAGGCAAACACTTCATCCGTGGAAAAATGCTTCACATTGCCTCTTGCGATCGGCCGATTTTCCGCCTTGATCGCCTGCATCACCAGCTGAAAGCGGAAAAACTCCTCGTATTTTAAATGCCGCAAAGCCTGCCGCAGCTGTTCTTTGTCTGCGGGAAAATGCACCCAGTACAACGCCTGGGCACGACTGCACAGACGATAGCGCTCAACTAAGGTCGGCGGCAGAAAATCTGCAAGCTCACTGCCGCACAGATCATATGCCTTTTTGATCAGACGGCGAACGTCGTTTTGACGCATGCCCTCCTTTAAATTATAGACCGGATGAATGCCCTGCAGTTCAGCGAGCGGCTTCATTTGATACTGAGCCGCGTTTCCGTTATACTTACCGAAGACCGTGATCGTTTTCCCTTCCTGAAACTGTGACACCCAGGGACGGTTAAACAGCGTTACCTGAAACTCCTCCTGGTCTTCTGACAGGATCGAAAAACGTGTCATCGTCTTGTTTCTGCCTAAACGGATCATCCGTGCCCGCTGTACGATGATCCCCTCACAGACAATATTGTCATTGATGTTCCAGTCCCGGGACGCGCTTTTTGCCACGATCTCATAGCGGAAAGGATAATAAGTCAGCAGATCCTGGACACAGCTGATCCCCATCGTCTGCAGCTGCTGCTGGCGCCGCTCAGTTATTCTCAGTGCCTTGAGTTCCATGCGGATTCACACAATGCAGCGATCCATCCCATCCACAGCACATACAGACAGGAAAACAAAACAGCCGCTATCACCTGCATCAGCAAAAACATCATCACGGCGCTGTCATAAAGCTGATTGGTAACCATGGAAAGCAATAACGTTCCCACTTCCATCCAGCGATTCATCGTCACTCCGATATTCAGGATCAAGACATGCGGCAGCAGACTGGAAATCATGACCTCAAGACCCATTGAGAAAATATACAGCATGCAGTACACTACAGCGAGCGCCGCACATGCCCCGATCACGGCTTTCCATACTTTTGCCATAGACTTCAGTGCCCCGCCCACGATGCGCCATGGACTTTTCGTTCCCTGAAAAACCTGATAAAAGCAGAACAGCTGAAAAGCCGGCGCGAAGAAGGCATACAGATAAGCAATGATGCCGATCAAAACATAGAGGTCCACAAAGGCCACAAACAAATAATACAGGGCGATCGTAAAGAAATACAGGATCGTTTCCAGCACCAGCATGCCGATGCATTCCCTGAAATAGATCGTCTTTTCCGCTTTGGCCATGCCGGCCGCCATGCGGAAGAAAAACCGCATGTAAACATACGTTGAAATCAGATTCAGGATCCAAAAGCCGATAATGGTCGCCGCATCATGCACAATGGCTCCCAAAACAACAGAAAACAACGTATACAGGACAAAATAAAGCAGGCTCAGGATCGAAAACTGAACATACTGCCGTTTCAGATTTAGAGATCCTTTCATCCTGCTGTATAATTCTTTCATTGTCAACACCTCAATTCTTTCCTATTATAATCGATTTCAATGAAAAACAAAAGCCTGTTCACACAGGCTTCAAGGATCCTCAAATATGCTGCTTGCCGATCGGCATCTCCACATCCGGCACGTACTGACGGAAATAGTGTTCGATCTTGCGCCGGGAGAGCGAGTTGAACGTCAGACTGGTCCCGTCCCGCAGCGTAACGCTCAGCGTATCACGGAAGATGCCGCAGCAATACTGCCACTGTGCCACATCCTGCCAGAACAAAATGTAACAGCCATCATGATCCTGTGCGTCATAAAACACCACATAACGGTCAAAAAACTCACAGATCGTGCTGTTGTTTCCTACTCCCAGCTGATAACAGGTCAAAGCCAAAAGCGCAATGCCGATCACTTTCTGATTCAATGAAAACAGGATCACTGATGCCGCCAAAAACGCAAAAAGAACCGGGTAGGGCTTTGATTTCACGCAGTCCAGTTTCGTACCATAACCGGGCAGATTCCATTTCTTCAGAT
>ERZ857827.2994-NODE-2994-length-10852-cov-2.067797_pt1 | contig 10852 bp, 12 predicted proteins | sample MGYA00519761_ERZ857827 | MGnify/ENA primary metagenome ERZ857827 (study PRJEB31778, sample SAMEA3449370) | human gut metagenome | biome: human gut; feature: human-associated habitat; material: faeces | place: United Kingdom | collected 2010/2012 ... | reverse complement strand
AATACTTCGACCATCTATACGAACCGGAGTACCCGTTTTCATCCGCCCGACTGCAAAACCATATTCTTTCAACTGATCGGATAAACCATAAGTAGCCGGTTCTGAAATTCGACCACCGGGAAAGCTAACTCGTCCGATATGCATCAGACCATTTAAAAAGGTACCATTAGTCAAAATCACTCGACGGGAACTAAAAGAAATCCCTAATCTAGTTTTGACCCCGGTAACTCTATCTTTATCCAAAAGAAGTTCGATCACATCATCCTGCCACAAATCCAGATTATCGGTATGCTCTACCCTATCTCTCCATTCGGCAGAAAAAATCATTCGATCACATTGAGCCCTCGGACTCCACATAGCAGGCCCTTTAGATAAGTTCAGCATACGGAATTGGATTGTACTTTTATCTGTTACAATGCCAGATCCACCACCTAAAGCATCTATCTCTCTGACAATCTGACCTTTAGCAATACCACCCATAGCCGGATTACAAGACATTTGCGCTATCTTATTCATATCCAATGTAATAAGTAGCGTCTTCGATCCTAAATTAGCTGCAGCACAAGCTGCCTCACAACCAGCGTGTCCGGCCCCTACTACAATAACATCATATACGGGCAGTAATTGTGACATAATTATATCGTTTTAAGCAATTCTAAGCAATGATTTTCATTTTGACGCATCTCTTTCGCGTCAGCATCTGATTTATCTTTAAAACCTATTAAATGAAGTACAGAGTGTACGACAACCCTATGTAATTCATCTTCATAAGTTGTATTGAATTCTAAAGCATTGGATTGAACTGTATCAAGACTGATAAAAACATCACCTGACAATATTTTTCTCTCGGAGTAGTCAAAAGTAATAACGTCGGTGTAATAATCATGATTCAAATATTTCCTGTTTACATCCAAGATATAATCATCATTACAAAAAATAAAAGAGATCGTTCCTAATTGAAACGAATAATCATCAGCAACAGCTTGTAGCCATTGTTTCACTCTCTCTTCATTAAAAAAAGAAGGAATATCACATTCCTCACTAAAAAAAAGAAGTTCGCTCATCTATATATTATAAATTGAAAACCATGGTCACCTTTGATCCACCGTCTTCAAAAATCAAATCATCAGAAAGCGTTTTCATCAGGTAAAGACCACGTCCTGCATCTTTTTCTATATTATCCGGTAAAGTAGGGTCCGGGATATAAGAATAATCAAAACCTTCTCCCTCGTCTTTCACGGCCACGAATAAACGCTTTTCTTCTTCGTAAACCGAAAACTTAACATGCTTTGAAGAATCCAGTTTATTTCCGTAAAGAATTGCATTATTAACAGCTTCAATAACACACAAACTTATCTTGCCGAACACATCCGGTTCGACATTATAAACATCCGAGAAATAATCGATAAAGTTCTCAACTTTAACGATATTACCAATTTCAGAGGCAATCGAAAACTCTAATTTGTCCATCGCTTTTTCAAATAATTAATAACGATCATCGCAATCATAACCAAGCCTTTTTACTCACCATTTTACTCATATTCCGCAGCTATAAAAAGCATTATTCTCACTATCTACCGTCTAGCGAATGTAAGTAAAATATTTTTAAATACCAACCACCAATAAAGTATATTATTAATCTTTCAAACATACTCCTACTCTACCAAGGCGTTAACCATAATTGTGGATCTAAATTGTCTTTATCTCTCCAAACTTGAAAATTTAACGTACTGTTATTACCACTACTCACAGCCAGCTTGCCAATTTTTTGTTTCACATTGACGGTGTCCCCCTTCTTAATAAATATCTCCACCAAGTTCGAATACACCGTCAGATAATTTCCATGCCGCACAATCACAACGTTATTATCCCCCGGGATAAACATTATTTCCGTCACCACACCCTTAAATACCGCTCTAACATCAGCATTCCGGGATGTCGTAATAGTAATTCCTGCATTATTTAACTTCACCTGTTTAAAAACAGGGTGTACATTCACCCCGAATTTCTCCGACACAAATCCCTGTTCAACAGGCCAAGGTAACTTTCCTCTATTTTTAGCGAAATCGTCGGAAATAAGTTTCTCTTCTGGTGTTAATTTATATGTAGAATTTTTACTCCCCGACTTTTTAGCCTGAGCAGCAATGAGTTTCTCCAATTCTTTTTTAAAACGTTCTCTGTTCTTAATCTCAATATTCAACTTTCGAAGAAGTTCTTTTTCCTTTTTCTTCAAATCCGCTATATACGTATTCGCCTCATTTTGTTCCCGGATCAATTGATTATTTTGAGAGGTAATTTTAGACTGAGTTTCACTTTTCAGAGTCATCAATTTACTCAATTCTTTATTAATGGCGGTCAATGAATCGTTTGTCTGTTCAATTAACTGAATTTGCCGCTTGGAATAATCCTGAACCTGTTCAAAATATTTATACCGGGCATAAGCCTGAGCAAAACTCGAAGAAGAAAATATATAGATTAATTTATCCGATTCATTCCTCTTCTTCCAGGTCTCGTACACCATCTTAGAATAGAATTCCAGCATCCGTTGTTTATCGGATTCCAAACCGGATTTAACAGACTCATTCTTTTTAATCTGACCATCAAGGTAATTCACTTCGTTCGTGAGAGATTGAATCATCTCTTTTCCCTTACCGATTTTCTGGTTGATGATCGATACTTTCTGTATAGTGGAAGATTTATCTTTACGGGCATTTTCCAGCAACTTATTCAAATACGCGATTTCCTTCTCCGTCTTTTCATTTTTCTTTTTAATCGCATCAATAGACTGCGAGTAAGAAAAAGTGAAAGAAAACAAGAAAATCACGATCAATATGTTACGACAAATATCCATGCTAATACATTCTTTTATACTTACTAGGTATTTTAAAATTAGGTGAAACTTCCACATCAAATTCCAACCGGTCAAAATTCAATATAACTTCCCAATTATCATTATCCGAAAATACATTAAAAGTTATTTTCCCGGGAAACAATTTTCCACCAAAATCCTTTATATTCTTGTATTTCACGCTCATTCCGACACCCTCTTCCAAATCCTCGATAGAAACAGCATTAGGTCTGAAACAATCCGGATCAATATGTATTTTCTGTAACACTAAAGAAAATTCTTTATTCTTTCTCCTTTTCTTGTATAATTTCTTCAATTTTCTCCCCAATGCTTTCTCTTCTAGACTATACAATACATAATCGTTGCCCGACTTATCAAATTTATAACGCTTTCCCCGCACAGCCTCCGTGGTACAAGATTCAAAATCAAAAAATTGATTTGTCAGTATCCGTTGAAAACAATCAAATGTCAAACCCACGTCAAAACGTTCTGCGAAATAACTATAATCAGAAACAAAATATTTTTTCTCCCTAGGACTGATAAATTTCACGCTATCCGGGGTCAATAGCAGTCTAGCCACATCAACTCCTAAAGAGGCACTAACTGAAACCCATATAAAACTATCTCTTTGTATTCGTAAAATAGCTTTAAGACTATGGGAATTCTTGTTATCCTTCAAAGATAAATCAACTTTTTTCGCATATATCGTATTATAATCTAACTCATTAGAAATAATATTTTTAAACAATTTTCCTTCGGTAATATTCGGTAAATCTCTACGACTTTCCGTAATCTCCTTCACGGATCTACACGACACGAAACACAATAAAATCAATAATAAAACACAACTACTTCTCATGATCTACCGGTAAACCATTCTCTATCTTATATTTTAAATCACCACATTCTTCATCTCTAAATTCCAATGCTTTCTGCCACATTTTCACAGCCTCCTCCTTTTCCCCGTTCATGAATAAAATATCTCCATAGTGTTCGTATAAAACTCCACTTGGGTTCTTCTCGTTCTCAATAGCTGAACGCATATAAAATTTAGCCAAAGAATAATTTTTACTTTTAAACAAAACCCAGGCATAAGTATCCAAAAAAGTCGAATTATTCGGATCAGCACTCAATGCCGTTGAAATCATTTTTTCAGCTTTATCCAAATGCTCATTTCGTAATGAAAGATAATAGCTGTAATTATTTAATGTCATTATATCACCCGGATTTATCAACAAAGTACTGTCAAACATGGCAAAAGCCTGTTCAACACTATCCTGTTTATAATATACCTCACCAAGATAGGCAAAAAACTGAGCCTTAATAGGAGAATTATCCGGAGACAAGGCAAGTCCTTGTTCTAAATATCCTTTTGCTCGCTCTAAATCTTTCCGAATCAGTAAAGGCAAACTGATCATCACGTAGGGTAACGGCTCATTCGGGAAATATTTCAAACATTCCAACCCACCACGATACATGGCAGTCGTGTCTTCCAATTGATTATATAACATCAACAACTCTTCCCAAACCAAATAATTATTCTTCTCCTTAGAAATAAGAAATTCCAGTTCACCCTTACATTCCTCCAGTCTATTATACCGTTTCAGAAAATCAGCATTCAAAGTCCTAACGGCTATATCTTCAGGATATTTCTCTAACAATAATTGCACGTAGGAATAGATATGATCCAAAGAGATATTCGCATCGTTTTGGTTAACTAATAACTTCAGCAAATATTGAACCTTCAATCCATTTTCAACCTTATCATTCAACAAGGCCGAACGAATATATTTTTCCGTGTTTAAAGTATCATTCTTTGTACGATAATAATCAGCTAGATAAAGCCGCACAAAACCATTATCCGGATCATTTTTTACGATTTTATTCAATAATTGAAGACCTTTCTTCTCTTGATCATGTGACAAATACAGTTCGGCTAATAAACCCAAATAATCTGTTTTTTCAGGATATTTCTTCACCAACTTCATGATTTCCGCCGAAGCATTCTTTACATCATCCATCTTGGAATATAATTTAGCCTTTTCAATAATAGCCGGCTCACTTATTCCAAACTGTTTCTCGTAACGGTCCAACACGTTTATAGCCTTATCCCACTTCTCAACAGAAGAATATAAATCAGTCTCCACGATGTAAAAATCCTCTCTCTCGGGATGTAATAATATCAATTTATCATACACCTTACACGCCTCTTCAATCATTGATTTTCTCTGCAAAATATTAGCCAACAATAAATTATACCAAATATTTGTCGGCTCCAATTCCACAGCCTCCCGCATCAGTTGTAAAGGCAGCGTATAATCCTCTCCTAATACCAATATACTAGATAATTCATAACGTACCGCGGCACTTTTGTTATAAATTTTCATACACTGATCGAAATAAGCAATAGCAGATTTCAAGTCACCTAAAACCTTACAACGTACCCCTTCCATGAAAGCATAATCGAACTGTACTTTAGCCTCACCTTCTAAAGTAGGTTCTACCACTTTCTTTTTATCAGCAAAAAGCTGAGTAGTACACAAAAGCAATAAAAAAACAAATAATAATCGACCTAATTTAGTCATTATAAATGATTTATTGTTTACCCGTGTGACCGAAACCTCCTCTCCCTCTCTCCGTCTCGCCCAATTCCTCCACTTCAATTAATTCAGCCTGTTCAACCTTATTAATCACCATCTGGCAAATTCTGTCCCCGTCATTAATCTGTGTTACTTCATGAGACAAATTCACTAAAATAACTCCGATTTCTCCTCTATAATCAGCATCAATCGTTCCCGGCGTATTCAATAAAGTGATTCCTTCGTTTAAAGCCAATCCACTCCTTGGACGCATCTGAGCCTCGTAGCCATCAGGTAATTCGATAAACAAACCCGTCGGAACAAGTTTCCTTTCCAACGATTTCAACATGATAGGTTCATCAATATTAGCCCGTATATCTAAACCGGCAGATGATTTTGTCTTGTATTCCGGAAGCGGATGCTTCGATTTATTCACTATTTTAATTTTCATTCTCTCTGTAACTTTGGATGTTAATCACATTTTTAACTACTCCCATAAATTGCGCTAAGATAGCTATTTTTTATGAATTAACTTGTACATAAAATCTTTTGTCAGCAAAATATACACGAAGAGTACGAATAACGGTAAACGAGCCAAACAAGTTACCAAGTTATTGTCAAATTTTATATATCCACCAACAAAATAGAACAATAAACAAATCGCAAAATAGAAAATAATCTTAGGTATATCATAATTGATCTTGTAAAAATGTCTTCCCAGAATAAAAGATAAAATCGTCATAACCAAAAAACACGTGAAAACGGAATAGGCAGAAGCCATAAAACCTATTTTCGGCAAAAAAATCACGTTTCCTCCTATAGTGATTACGCAACCGATAATCGCCATGTAAGCCCCATATATCGTTTTATCCGTCAATTTATACCACAAGGATAACGAATAGTAAATTCCTTGGAACAAATTAGCCATCAGCACCCAAGGCAATATCGTCAACCCGCTGAAATATTCTGATCCCAAGAAATATTTTAATACATCCAAAAAGTACATAACCCCTAAAAAGATCATTAAACCGAATCCGGTAAAATAGAGCAGTACATCCTGGTATATTTTTTTTGAATCATTATGCTTGGCGTAATTGAAAAAGAAAGGTTCGAAAGCGAAGCGGAAACCTTGCGTAAAAATATACATCACCAAAGCCAATTTATAGCTTGCCCCGTATATCCCAGTTATAGCCAAAGCCTCTTCCCCATCTCCTAAAATTTTAGGCATCAAAATCTTATCTCCCTGTAAATTAATCATCCCGGCAACACTCACGATCAAGATCGGGTATGAATATTTCAAAATATCTTTCAGCAAAGAGAACGAGAAAACAAATTTGAACCGAAAAATATAAGGAAACAACATCACCAACGTACAAACAGAAGAAACCAAATAGGAAATGAAAATATAAACTACCCCACCATCAGCCTGATAGAAAGGAACAGAAATCCCTTTCTTCTCCAAAAATGGACAGAGCAAATAAAAAAACAAGTTCAACCCCACGTTAATGAGTATATTCACGAATTTAATAACCCCGAAACGAAGGGCTTTCCCTTCCATTCTCAATAGAGCGAAAGGCAAAGTACTCACCACATCAATTGCGATCGTTACAATTAATAAAACGAAGTAAATCGGATGATTCCCCACCTCAAGAAAACTGACAATTTGCGGGAGAAACGAAAAACAGAGTAATAAAAACAAAGTCGAAAACACCCGGTCTTTATTGTCTTTAGTTGCAAAGCGGAAGAACCCTGTTTCTGTGCCATAAGTCAACAATACAACTAACAAAGCAACATACCCCATCAAATTCGTGAATATACCATTATCGACCGGAGAAAGTACCCTGGTATATAGTGGAACCAGCAACCAATTTATAAACCGTCCGAGTATTGTCGAGAAACCATAAATCACGGTTTCTCCCATTAGTTTCTTTAAAGGATTCATAATAACTTTGTCTTTATCAAATATGATTCAACAGACAAAAGTAACAAGTTCCCAACAACAATATCATATATATATTATCTTTTATTTTTTTTAAAAAGAAATATGAGTATTATGATAGGCTGTGAGTTTTTGGTATAAAAAATAAGCGATTCTTTTGTTTTAATCGTTATTATTAATGGAGTGAAGAGTTATTCACAGGTTATAATTTTATTAATCCTTGATAATGAGATTTATTTTTGAGTTATCCACAATTGTTAGTAAAACAGGCTTTGGAAAAGTATTCGGTGAAATTCCCGTGAATTGATGTTAGTATTTTGTAGAAAGGAATTGGAATAATTTGAATAACTATTCTTGCATTTTTTAATTCTATTATTACTTGAATTCGAAATCGAGAAATCAAAATAAAGTTATTCTTTTTAGTTCTTTTTTATTCCACCATGAATACACGAGATACTAACAGTTACTAACAGGTATAATATAAAAAAATTGGAAATAGAATATAACGAATTTCTATTTCCAATTTATTATGACAGAACGTGTTACTTCCTATAAGAGAAATGCACGATTATTTGTTCATCTTTTCGATTGTAGCGGTAGTTGAATATCCTTCGATAAAATCAATAGTAATCACTTCTCCCCCTTTGGCCTTTACTATATCGTAACCTACAATCTCTTCAGGTTTATAGTCTCCTCCTTTTACTAACACGTCCGGTTGAACGAAATCAATCAGATCACGGGGTGTATCCGTATCGAAAAGGATCACTTCGTCAACAAACATGAGAGAAGCTAGTAATAACGCCCGGGCATTCTCGTCGTTTACGGGTCTGGAATCACCTTTTAACCGTTTCACAGAATCATCCGTGTTCAATCCGATCACTAATTTAGTTCCCAGAGAGGCCGCTTTGGCCAGGTATTCTATATGTCCTTTATGGAGAATATCAAAACAACCGTTTGTGAAAACGATCTTGTCATCTTTGAATCTCCACAGACTCAATATATTTTCAGCCTCTTTCGCCGTGTGTGCGATTTTTTTCTCGATAAGTGGTAAATAATCCATGATCATGTCAAATAAGTTTATTTGTTGCGGTGTCCGGGAAAACCAATGTAGGTTTGTGTGATTTAGCCTCTTCAAAATCCATTGAAGCGTATGAGATAATAATGATCACGTCGCCCACGGCACATTTACGTGCTGCCGGACCATTCAGGCAAATAATGCCCGAATTGCGTTCTCCTTTGATGATATAGGTATCGAATCTCTCACCATTGTTAATGTTCACGATCTGAACTTTTTCGTTTTCGATCATGTTAGCTGCCTCTAACAGAGCTTCATCAATAGTGATACTGCCCACGTACTGAAGGTTAGCATCAGTAACGGTAACCTTATGAAGTTTAGATTTTACTACTTCTATAAACATCTTCGTGTTAGTTTAAAATACAATATTATCAATTAATCGGATTTTACCGGCATAAACCGCTATACATCCAACTTTTACATTGTTTTCACTCCAGTCTTGAATAGTTTTTAGTTCTGTGTCGTCCACGATCTCAAAATATTCAGTTTCCAGATAAGGGTTTTTATTGATTTCATCTACTACCCATTTTTTTAATTCTTCCACGTTCATTTGGGAAGTTAAGTGAGTAGCTTCTTCGAGTACTTTATGAATATGCGGGGCATTTTTCCTGTATTCCGGTTCCAGTAAAGTATTTCTGGAACTCATGGCCAGCCCGTCTGTTTCCCGGATAATGGGACATGGGACAATTTCCAGATCATAATGTAATTGTTTCACCATGTTTTTGATTACTGCAACTTGCTGGAAATCCTTCATCCCGAAATATGCCCGGTGTGGTCGTACAATGTCAAATAACTTACTTACGATTTGTCCCACGCCGTTAAAATGTCCCGGACGTCTTGCTCCTTCCATGACACTCTCCACGTATCCGAAGTCAAATACACGGGTATCTTCTTCCGGGTACATCTCTTCCACGCTGGGAGCGAACACGTAATCACATCCGTTCTTTTCCAATAAAGTAACATCTTTGTCCAAAGTACGGGGATAACGTTTCAAATCTTCTTTATCATTAAACTGCGTCGGGTTCACGAACACGCTGACCACGGCAATGTCATTTCCTTTTTTACATGCTTTCACGAGGGATATGTGACCTTCGTGAAGTGCGCCCATTGTTGGCACTAAGCCCACCGTTTTCCCTTCACTTTTCAACTTCTCGATAACGGTGCTTAATTCCGTTTTCTTAGTTATAATATTCATGCTTATATTCTTGAAAATACGGGGTGCAAGTTTACAAACTATTTTCGATATAATGCAAAATTGAAAGTTGAAAATTCAAAATGATTATTTAAATAGTGAATGAATATTAGCGTGTATAGACGAGAGAGCATCCAGCAACTCGTTATGGGTAACGCCTTCCCGCATGACAATAAGGACTGTATCGTCACCACCGATAGTTCCCAGTACCTCAAAATAATTTTCATTATCAATCAGAACGGTCACGGCTTTCGCATATCCGGGAAGAGTTTTCATCACGGCAATATTTCCTGAAAAATCAATGCTTGAAATGGCGTCCGTCACGATGGCGGAGGCTTTTTCATCGGCTTGTTCATTCTGAATACTGTCCGGGATAATATATATCTTTATGAGGTATTTTAGCTACTCTCATGAATTTAAGATCGCGTGATAACGTACTTTGCGTTGCCTCTACGTTTAGCTCTTTCAGTCTGAACAATAATTCTTCCTGCGAGCAGATCTGTTCGTTCTCAATAAGCTTTCGAATGGCCAACAGGCGTTTCGTTTTATTTCTCATAGGTGTTTATATTACGCCTCACAAAGTTAGGGAAATTTGTTTTATATTCAATACGGGGATATAAAATAAAGAGAGGGTATTGATGTACTTATCTGGGGAGTATAATGGTTTGATAAGTTTTAGAATACGGTGTATTGATGTCCCTATAATCTTAAAAATATTTATTTTCATAAATATGCTTTGTAAATTCATATATTCACCATATTTTTGCATAAAATTTAATTTATAGTTGATTGATTGAATAAATATGCATGAATTAAAGAAAGCCCGTCTCGTTTTAGAAGACGGGACAGTTTATGAGGGAACTTCCTTTGGTTACGAGAAATCGGTGTCCGGGGAAGTTGTTTTTTATACGGCAATGACCGGGTATCCGGAGAGCTTAACAGACCCTTCTTATAAGGGGCAAATTCTGGTTCCGACTTATCCCATGATCGGAAATTACGGGGTCCCGGTCGATGACGAGCGAGACGGAATATCCAAGTTCTTCGAGTCGGATAAGATTCATTGTAAAGCTTTGGTCATTTCGGATTACTCTTCCCGGTATAGTCATTGGAATTCACAAAAAAGTCTCGGAGATTGGTTAAAAGAACAACAGATTCCGGGGCTTTTTGGTATAGATACCCGGGCATTGACTCAAAAGTTAAGGGATCATGGAGCAATGTT
>ERZ857827.2982-NODE-2982-length-10926-cov-10.577040_pt1 | contig 10926 bp, 7 predicted proteins | sample MGYA00519761_ERZ857827 | MGnify/ENA primary metagenome ERZ857827 (study PRJEB31778, sample SAMEA3449370) | human gut metagenome | biome: human gut; feature: human-associated habitat; material: faeces | place: United Kingdom | collected 2010/2012 ... | reverse complement strand
GTTGGCGAGTTTCTGAAACTGGAAATAAAAATCGTTCAGCCGGGCGACGAACTGCGTCTTCGACGGATCGCGTTTGATGATTATAAATTCCTCGCTAAAGAGTCGTTTGACAATAAATCGGCTGCGGTTATGCTCCGATCCGGCTTTGCAGAGCAGCTCGTTGAAGCGGATGTTTTGCTCCTCGTTAAGCCGAAACGAGTATTTATAACTCGGCGTTCGGGGCTTCTTGTCGGTCTTGTCGGTCTGTTTTCGGTTGGTATCCATATATAGCTTGAAAAAGGGGCGCGACTTGGGAGCGGCCCCGGCCTCGCAGAGCGAGGACCTTTGTCGGACAAAACGCAGTTTGTCGGACAAAGGTACACCTCGCTCCCATCTGGCGATGGGAAAAAGCCGCGACGAAGAATTGCTGCCGAAAGTTTCAGAAGTTCTCCATGACGGGTCCTGAGGCCGGGTCGGTTCCGGGTGCAATATTACAACCGGCCGGCACGAAAAAAAAGCCCGCCGAACGGACTGGAGCGGACTGGGACGGACACCGGAATTAAAGCCGGATTACAGATAGTATATTGCAGTAACAATAGTTATTTCATTATTTTATTCATAGAGCCAATATGAATTGGACAAAAGTATTAATGACGCTTTGTTTGAAATAAAACATGAAACCAATAACAGTTTAAATACAGTTGTCGATTAATCATCCAATATTTAGCACATATCTTAATGGGAAAATCCGTTCAAAAAGACAAAAACACATTCAAACATTCCTCCAGCAAACGGGTTGAAATAGACGAAGCAGCCCTCCAAAAGATGCTCCTCGGAAAAGAGCTTCCAATTGGGGATGTCGCACAAAATGATCCGAAACAGGATGATGCTGAACCGACGATACGCAATAAGACCGTTGGCTCAAAAACCGAACCGCCGGCTCCGGCAGCCGGGACAATACCGGCCGATTCCGGAACAACTCCGGACAGATCAGGATTCCAGCGAAAAAAGATTTTGCTGCCCGATTTCGAGCAGACGTTTTTCCGTCCCGTAAAGTATTCCGATGAACGGGCTGCCATATATGTCAGCCTCGAAACCAAGCACAAAATTTCGAAAATACTCCATCTGCTGGGGAATGAGCGCACAAGACTGACAGCCCTTGTCGACAATATGCTGCAGTTCGTGATCGGCATTTACAGTGATGAACTGAATTATCTCCATGAGAAGAAAAATAACAGACGACCGTTTTGAAAAAGCCAAAGCGGAATAGAGCGGATAGCGGAACCGAAATGTTGAGAATGTTGTATATTGCATTTGCCTCAAGGCACTTTCTCTATGGATGCTCTCTGGCAGCAAACTTTTATACGATCAGAAAGAGTTGCAAGCTCATCCATTAAGGATAAAATTCCTATCTTTGTATATTATATTTGAACAACCTGACTACCATGGCAACCCAAAGCGAGGCCGCATTAGAGAACGGCTTGATAAAAACATTGATGGACAATAGCTACGAGCGTGTTTTTATCAAAGAAGAAGAGAATCTGAAAGCGAACTTCAAAGTCCAGCTGGAAAAGCACAATCAAAAGGCTCTCGCACTGATCGGACGAGCGCAATTTACCGACAAAGAATTCGAGCAAATTCTCATCTACCTCGAAGGCGGGACACGGTTTGAAAAGGCTAAAAAATTGCGCGATCTTTATCCGCTGGAAACCGAAGACGGGCAACGTATCTGGGTCGAATTTCTCAACCAACGCAAATGGTGTCAGAACGAATTTCAGGTATCGAATCAAATAACGATCGAGGGACGAAAAAAATGCCGCTATGATGTAACGATTCTTGTGAATGGATTGCCGCTGATACAGATCGAACTGAAAAAGCGCGGAGTCGAATTGAAACAGGCCTACAACCAAGTGCAGCGATACCACAAGACCTCGTTTCACGGACTATTCGACTATATCCAGATTTTCGTGATTTCCAACGGTGTAAATACCCGTTATTTCGCCAATAACCCAAACGGCGGCTATAAATTCACATTCAACTGGACGGACAAGAGCAATCGGCCATTCAATGACCTGAATATGTTCGCCAATTTCTTCTTCGACAAATGCACCTTGGGGAAGATTATCAGCAAATACATCGTGCTGCACGAAGGCGAACGGTGTTTGATGGTACTGCGCCCCTATCAATACTATGCCGTCGAGGAAATTATCAATCGGGTTGAAAACACCAATAAAAACGGTTACGTGTGGCATACGACAGGCGCCGGCAAAACCCTCACGTCGTTCAAGGCGGCGCAGCTCGTATCGGACATCGACGGTGTAGACAAAGTGTTGTTCGTTGTCGACAGGCATGATCTGGATACACAGACACAAAGCGAATACGAGGCATTCGAACCGGGAGCAGTCGATGGAACGGACAATACCTACGAATTGATCAAACGTTTGAGCGGAGATTCCAAAATCATCATCACAACAATTCAGAAATTGAATTGCGCCGTGACGAAGGACTACTACAATAAGCACTTGCAAGAGATTCGCAATAAGAAAGTCGTGATGATCTTCGACGAATGCCACCGCAGCCACTTCGGCGAGTGCCATAAGAATATCGTCCGGTTTTTCTCACACCTACAAATCTTCGGATTCACCGGCACACCGATTTTTGCTAAAAACGCCAAACAGGAGCATACAACCGCTGAGGTATTCGGCGAGTGCCTGCACAAATACCTAATCAAGGATGCTATTGCCGATGAAAATGTATTGGGCTTTCTGGTCGAATATTATACAGGCAATACGACTACTGATTATGAAAATGAAAAACGGATGCGCGAAATTGCGCAATTCATTCTCAACAACTACAACAAATCGACTTTCGACGGCGAGTACAATGCACTGTTCGCCATTCAATCCGTGCCGATGCTGTTGGGTTACTACAAGATATTCAAGGAACTGAATCCCAAAATCAAAATCGGTGCGATCTTCACCTATGCAGCCAACGCCAACCAGGACGACGAGCAAACGGGGATGAACAAAGGATTTGCCTCTACAAAGGTCGATGCCGACGAGTTGCAAACCATTATTGACGATTACAACCGCATGTTCGGCACCGGGTTCTCGACCGACAATTTCGGGGCATATTACGACGATGTGAACGAACGGATGAAGAAGCGCCGGAAAGAGATGGAACCGCTCGACCTCCTGCTTGTCGTCGGGATGTTCCTCACAGGTTTCGACGCCAAGAAACTCAACACGCTTTATGTGGACAAGAACTTGGAGTATCACGGCCTGTTACAGGCCTTCAGCCGCACAAACCGAATACTGGGTGAAAAAAAGAAATTCGGTAAAATTTTTTGTTTCCGCGATCTGAAAGCAAACGTAGATGCTGCTATCAAATTATTCAGCAATAACGAGCCGAATGAGTACATCATCCGCCCTCCGTTCGAGAAAGTGCGCAAAGAGCTCAATCTGAAAATGATCTCCTTTTTGGAGAAATATCCCAATGTCACGTATATCGACGCCCTGAAAAGCGAACCGGAGAAACGGGAATTCGTATTGGCGTTTCGGGAGATCATTCGAGGCAAAATCGAAGCGCAGATTTATGAGGAGTACGAAGAGGACGATCCCTATTTCCTCATGTCGGAACAGGAGTATATGGACTTCCGGTCCAAATACCTCGACATCGCTATCGGCCATACGGGAGAAGACAAAGCCCCTTCGGCCCAAAAAAACACTCCGCAACCGGAAATTGACGGGATTGACGATATCGATTTCTGTCTGGAGTTGTTACATAGCGATGTAATCAACGTCGCCTATATCCTCGCACTGATCGAAGACCTGAATCCCGAAAGCGAAGACTATAACGAAAAGCGCCAGCACATCATCGACACGATGATCAAAGATGCAGCCATGCGCAACAAGGCGATGCTGATCGACGGATTTATCCGCCACAATGTCGACGATGATAAAACCGGATTTGCCCGCGCCAAGGCTGACGGTTCAATCGATCTGGAGACCCGGTTAACAAACTACGTATCCACCGCCCGCAATGCAGCAATCGACCGGCTCGCCGAAGAGGAGGGGCTTCCACAAGACGCCCTTCGGGATTATCTCGCACAATACGATTACCTGCAACGGGAGAAACCGGAGATCATACAGAATGCAATCAAAGAGAAAAAAGTCGGCCTGAAAGAGCGCCGGAATATCCTCAAACGCGTTATGGGTAAACTCCGCACAATCATCGAAACATTCAACTGGGAATAAAAATTATTAGCGATGGAAAAAACATATCCTGGTTTTGTATACATTCTCACAAATCCGAGTTTTCGGGAGGATTGGGTGAAAATCGGAAAGAGCGCACGCGCCGTCGACGTCCGATCGAAAGAACTGGACAACACGGCTGTTCCCCTACCCTTTGAGATCTTTGCAACAATGCAGACAACCAAGTTCAATGAAGTCGAGAAATTGGTTCATAAGACCATTGATCGATTAACCGACCTGAGAATCCGGCAGAATCGAGAATTTTTCAATGTCGCGCCCCAAGTCGCATTAGACATATTCAAGGATATTGCCCAAACAATAGACGATGCAATCATCACCCGATATGAGGGAAATCTACCAATAATAGGAAGCGGTCTGCCTTCGAACGAATCGAGTAAACATACCGTAAAACGAGGACGTTTCAAATTCAGCATGGTCGGAATCAAAATCGGGGAATACATTACATTTTCTCCGACAAATATTCATGTGAAAGTTGCCAGCGATGATTCCATCGAATACGAAGGACGCATTTATAAATTATCGCCATTTGTCGGAACCTTCATGCCGGAGGAGAGGCGCAACACATCAGGCGCATACCAAGGAGCCAAATATTTTTCCTACAATGGAAAAACCTTGGACGATCTGCGCAAGGCGGCCGAGCAATGCAACCCTAAAATTGAAAATGAAGAATAAGCCATTATGAGCGAAGAATTACAACAAAAGCTCCGCAGCCAACTTTGGACGGTTGCCAACACCCTGCGCGGCAATATGTCGGCCAGCGATTTCATGTATTTTACATTGGGATTCATCTTCTACAAATACCTTTCGGAGAAGATCGAGCTTTATGCCAATGAAGAACTCAAAGAGGATGATCTGACATTCCGTGAAGCCTGGGCTGGAACCGACGAAGATTTGAAAGCCGATCTGAAAGAAGCATGTGTGCAGGATTTAGGGTATTTCGTCGAACCGGAATACCTCTACTCCACCATTATTGCGATGATCGACCACAAAGAGAACATACTGCCGTCGCTCGAACGTTCACTCAAAAAGATCGAAGACAGCACAATCGGACAAGAAAGCGAAGATGATTTCGGCGGCCTGTTTTCGGACATCGACCTTGCATCGCCCAAACTGGGCAAGACAGCCGATGATAAAAATAAACTGATCAGCGACGTGCTCGTTGCTTTGAATGGTATCGACTTCGGATTGAAAGAGGCGCAGGATATTGATATCCTCGGCGATGCCTACGAATACATGATCGGACAATTCGCAGCCGGAGCCGGCAAAAAAGCAGGAGAGTTCTACACACCGCAGGAGGTCAGTCAGATTCTTGCCGAAATCGTCATCACGGGCAAACAACGTCTGAAAACCGTATTCGATCCAACCTGCGGCAGCGGTTCACTACTGCTTCGCACGGCCCGGAGCGGCAAAGCCGACGAAATCTTCGGCCAAGAGAAAAACCCAACCACCTTCAACCTCTGCCGAATGAACATGTTGCTGCATGGTATCAAATACAACGATTTTGACATCCGTAACGGCGACACGCTCGAAGCCGACGAGTTCGGCGACCGACAGTTCGATGCGGTGGTCGCCAATCCCCCGTTTTCCGCCGACTGGAGCGCTGCCGACAAATTCAACAACGACGACCGTTTCAACAAGGCCGGAGTTCTCGCACCCAAATCGAAAGCCGATTACGCCTTTATCCTGCACATGATCTACCACCTAAACGAAGGCGGAACAATGGCTTGTGTAGCACCGCACGGCGTATTGTTCCGAGGTGCCGCCGAGGGCAAAATACGTCGCTTCCTCATCGAAAAGAAGAACTATATCGACGCCATTATCGGGCTTCCGGCTAACATCTTCTATGGTACCAGTATCCCTACATGTATCCTTGTAATGAAAAAGTGCCGCAAGCAAGACGATAACATCCTCTTTATCGACGCATCACGCGAATTCGAAAAGGTTAAAACGCAGAATAAGCTCCGTCCGGAACATATCCAAAAAATTATCGAGACCTACCGGAATCGTTCCGAAATCGAGAAATACAGCCATTGCGCCACCTTGAAAGAGATTGAAGAGAACGACTACAACCTCAACATCCCGCGCTATGTCGATACGTTCGAGGAGGAAGAGCCCATCGACATCAAGGCAGTTATGGCGGAAATCAAAGAACTGGAAGCCCAACGCGCTGATCTGGACAAACAAATAGAGGCTTATTTAAAAGAATTGGGGATTGTCGAATAACACAACGCGAGAAGCAATGGCAACAAATAACAACGATAAAACCCTCAATGTTCCCCCTTTGAGATTTCCGGAGTTTAGTGGGGAGTGGGAAGAGCATACGCTTTCTGAATATTTGGAGTTCAAGAATGGTCTTAATCCAGACGCTAAACGTATTGGAAGTGGACTACCATTCATTTCGGTGATGGATATTCTTTCAGAAGGAGTTATCAATTATGACAATATTCGTGGCAAGGTCAATGCTACTGAAAAAGAAATAGAATGTTTCGGAGTGAAAGACGGAGATTTGCTATTCCAACGTAGCTCAGAAACATTGGAGGATGTTGGACGAGCTAATGTGTACATGGATAATCGTACCGCCATTTATGGAGGCTTTGTTATTCGTGGTCGTAAAATCGGCAATTATGATCCTTTGTTCTTTAAGTATTTGCTTGCTACGCCATTAGCGCGCAAAAGAACTTGCAGGATGGGGGCAGGAGCACAACATTTCAATATTGGACAGGAAGGATTATCCAAAATATCATTATATTTTCCATCAATTGAGGAACAGAGAAAAATAGCTGAATTTCTATCTCTCATTGACGAACGAATAGCAACCCAAAACAAAATCATTGAGGATTTGAAAAAACTAAAGTCTGCGATTAGTAAATATTTGTTCGCACGAAAAGATTTGTTAGAAACTACTATATGCTTGTCGAATATTGCGACATTGAAAAATGGTTACGCATTCCAGAGTGGCAAGTATAATGCACTGGGCAAATGGAAAATCCTCACAATAACAAATGTGCCTGGCGAGCGATATATAAACGATGAAGATTGCAATTGCATAATCAACTTGCCGAACGATATACAAGACCACCAAGTATTAAAAGAAGGAGATATTTTAATATCTCTTACGGGTAATGTTGGGCGTGTTTCTCTTTGTAAGAATGGGAACTATTTACTCAACCAACGAGTTGGTTTGTTACAACTTGCGAAAAATGTAAATCAAGAGTTCCTATATCAAATTCTATCTTCTCAAAGATTTGAGAATAGTATGATAGCTTGTGGTCAAGGTGCTGCCCAAATGAATATTGGTAAAGGGGATGTAGAAAACTATGTGTTACCGTATTCCTCAAATGGCAATAACATTCTTTTTGCTGCAAAAATACTACATTCATACGATGAGTGCATCATTAATGAGCTGCGAAGACTAACCTTGTTAACCATGCAGAAGCAATATCTCCTTACCCAGATGTTCATATAAACATCTGGGACAAAAGATAGTTCTTTTGCCTATTGAATAGTTTAAGAACTGATAACTCATTGTCGATTTTCGCATCAATGCCTTGCAGTGTTGACGCAATTTTCATATTGCGACTATGTCCATAAGTTGGAATCATTATTCCGCGAACAATATCAGCGTTAATATTACTTTGTGTACCAGTTTCAAGATATTTGTGGATGTGGCGATACTTAAAATATGACAAGTAGTAGTACAGATAATCCAATAAATCTTTGTCTCTGAGCTGCATCGCAAACATTGCCTGGCTTGTAGTAATAGGTACTTCATTTATAGTTACCAAGCCAACCGATGCGTACATTGATATTATTAAACTATACTCTGGAACCACCCATGCCGAAGAGTTCTCTAATCCACTTCGGCTCAAATGATTTTCCGTGTATCGGACATACTTACCTTGCTTTGTTATATCGTTAATACTCAAGAATGGTATTTCTCCATTATAGTATTCTTTATTTGTAGAAGTTGGAGTGCCGCCAGCCTTACCTTTTGAGAACAAAGTGTCTAATCTATTCCATCCATTAGGCTTTTGAGCAAATGCCTGTTTACTAATCGCAGACATTTCCGTTATTCAATCCTTAATCAAAGGACTTGCAGCACAACTTACACAGTCAGGAACTCCCAATATACGCTTGTGTGATTGCCTTGAATGCCATTCATCCACATTGCAAGAAAATTGCGTATCTGTGACTGGCTCATATCCTGTATATGGTGCAACTGGACTTATTGGCTATACCAACAACTATGCTTATAATGGCGAATCAATTTTAATAGTCAAAGATGGTTCCGGTGTTGGTTCTTTGTCGTATGTTAATGACCATTTTTCTGTAATTGGAACACTCAACTATCTAACAGCCAAAGAAAACTACTCAATTCTTTACCTGTATTATGCACTTATGGCGTTCAATTTCACTCCATATATAACAGGAATGGCTATCCCTCACATCTACTTCAAAGATTATGGGAAGGCAAAATTATTCTATCCATCCATTGAAAAGCGAATAAGGATTGCATCATTGCTACATAACATCGAGCAAAAGTTAGTTGTGGAACAAAACCTTGTTATATCACTAAGCGCACAAAAATCTTACCTGCTGCGTATGTTGTTTATATAAATATCATGTGCAATAGATATTGTTTCTGTAAATTCAAGAACCTTAAAAGTTCCTGTTCTATAGACAGTTTTTCCTCTATTGAGGATGTTAAGTTTGTTATATTCTTTTGTTGTGCCATAGATGGTAAAGGACATTTGATATGATTGATGTCCTTAAGATATGCAGTTTTCATTGTTCCCTCTGTAATAATTCTGCTTATTTCTTTTGAGAAGTAAGAAGAAGACATCAGCAAATACAAATACTCTACATTGATATTTGTGTTCGGAACAATGCCCAATATACCTTGCTTGGTACAAACTGGATATTCATTTATAGATATTGCACCTATGGTAGCACCATTGGAGTATATAACAGACTTTGATGGAATAAGCCATGCTGATGATTTTTGCATACCCAGTTCTGTTATAAAGTCTTTATTATTTGTCAGATATTTACAAGACAAGTCTTCAATCTTAATAAATGGAATTGTGCCTTCTGTATAATATTCAACTACCGATGTCGTCGGAGTGCCACCTTCACCAGCTTTAATATAGAAAGAAGAAAACGGATAAAGTTTTCCTTTCAAAAGAACTGTCATCAATTCGTCAACAAGTCCTTTGATTAAGGATTGAAGTTTCTCAATGATTTTGTTTTGGGTAGCGATACGCTCATCAATTAAAGATAAGAGCTTCGCAATTTGTTCCTGTTCGTTTTGTACAGGAACAGCAACTTTAATCTTGCGAATTTCATTTGCTGAGATTTCTAAGAATGTTGATCCACAAGCATTTCTAATCAAATCTTTTTTCTTAGTTTGAATCAAGTAGTATAGAAAATCAATATTACATTGTTTCGCAATAAGAGATTGAAAACCTTGATTTGTAGTACATTCATTTGATGCAATAGAACATTCTCCTACCGTGGCACGAGAACTTAATAATATAGTGTGTAATGGTAATAGCTTTGCACTTGAATTATCTAAACCATCTCTTGTAATAGTTCTTTTGCTAAAGTCTACATATTTATTTTTACCGATTTCACTTGGAGTAAACCATTGTATATCTCCACCCCAATATGATTTCACTGTAGTATCAGGTGTGCCACCTCCAACCACTGTTGCTAAATCATTTATGGTGTACTTGTTCCACTCTCCACTAAACTCCGGAAATCTCAAATGGGGAACATTGAGGACTTTATTTTCGTTATTATCTGCCATAATCATTATTCTTTATCGGGATTGATATCAAACGGCAACAATTTGTCACCATCATTAAACCGGTCGAAATCGGAGATAAACGAACGGTCTTGAATCACTTTATATTTTTCATACTCACCATACGCCTTCTCTCGTGCCTCTTCTTGAGAAACTTTACCGGCCGAATCTTGTGCTTGATAGTCCATTGTAGCAAGAAACTGTTCAAGACGCTGCTTCCAGTCTGCCATCGTTGTAATGATATGGCGTTGAGCACGCTGTTCTGCAAATTCAAGAAATGCGTTAGTTACGCCGTTGAGTTCTGAAACCTCTTTGTCAGACAAGTAGTTCTTTGCTACAATCGTATCAGATTTCTGTACTCTGCCATTGGGAGCTTTTTTCCAAGTAGTCAGTCCCATGTGCGGCATTTCCGAGTCGGCACGTTCATATACTATTTCGGCAGCAGTACGATGAGTTACAGCCAAGTGCATCATGTTTTGCACCATCTTGAAGAACAATTTGGTACAATCCGACTTCGGGTCGTAATCCGCACTGCATTCGGCATAGATGTCTGTTATCTTTTGGTAGTATCTGCGCTCTGAGGTACGTATCTCACGAATACGCTCCAGTAAATCGTCAAAATAATCTTTGCCAAAATGTTTTCCCTGCTTCAAACGTTCATCATCAAGCGCATATCCTTTAATAATAAACTCCTTCAATACAGATGTAGCCCAGATACGGAACTGGGTGGCTTGATAGCTATTGACACGATAACCTACCGCAATAATAGCATCCAAATTATAGAACAGAGGTGTACGTTCCACATCCCTTTTTCCCTCTGATTGAACTATCCCAATTTTTCGGATAGTTGCCTCTTTTGTAAGCTCG
>ERZ857827.2979-NODE-2979-length-10931-cov-6.662928_pt1 | contig 10931 bp, 9 predicted proteins | sample MGYA00519761_ERZ857827 | MGnify/ENA primary metagenome ERZ857827 (study PRJEB31778, sample SAMEA3449370) | human gut metagenome | biome: human gut; feature: human-associated habitat; material: faeces | place: United Kingdom | collected 2010/2012 ... | reverse complement strand
AAAAATAACCACCCCCCGCGGCAACCCCCCCGGCTTGCCGCAATTCGTGTTTTCGGAAGGAGGCGGACAGATGAATCAGGCGGAACGGGCCGGGCGGGAGCTGCGGGCCATGGACGATCTGGCCGCGCAGGATTCGTTCCTGCACCGGCTGAGCCCTCTGTCCAAGCTGTTTGTGACGATCTTTTATCTGGCCGTCGTCGTCTCCTTCCCGCGCTACCGGCTGACGGCCCTCGTGTGGATGGCGCTGTTCCCGGTCGCGGGCTATCAGCTTGCGGGCATCGCCCTGCGCACCTGCTTTCAGAAGCTGCGGCTCGTGCTGCCGCTGGTTTGCGCGGTGGGGCTGCTCAATCCGATTTTTGACCGGCAGATCGTGGCGCAGCTCGGCACGCTTGCCGTCTCCGGCGGCGTCGTCTCAATGCTGACGCTGGTGATGAAGGGCGTTTTCTGCCTGCTCGCGTCGTTCCTGCTCATGGCCACCACGACGATCGAGGAGATCTGCCGCGCCCTTCGGCAGCTGCACCTGCCGAAGACGATCACGAGCCTGCTGCTGCTGACGTTCCGGTATATCGGGGTCCTGCTCTCCGAGGTCTCCGTCATGCAGGAGGCCTACAGCCTCCGCGCGCCGGGGCAGAAGGGCGTGCATATCTCCGCCTGGGGCTCGTTCCTCGGTCAGCTGCTGCTGCGCAGCATGGACCGGGCGGAGGCGCTGTATGAGAGCATGGAGCTGCGCGGCTTCTGCGGGGATTTCTCCTACGCCGTCCGCCGCAAAGGCTCGGCCGCGTCCTGGCCGTATGCGATCTTGTGCCCGGCGCTGATGCTGCTGCCGCGGCTGGTCGATCTGTCCGCGCTCGCGGGCTCCCTATTTGTCTGAAAAGAGGCGAAGATGATGCTGGTTTTTGATCATGTCTGTGTATTCTACGGCGATACGCCGGTTTTGCGGGAGCTGTCGTTTCAGATCTGCAGCGGCGAGCAGGTCGGGCTCATCGGCGCCAACGGCGCGGGCAAGTCCACGCTCATGAAGGCCGCGCTCGGTCTGCTTCCCTATACGGGCAGCATCACCGTGGACGGCACCCCGGTCACACGGAAGACCCTCCCGGAGGTGCGCCGGAAGCTCGGCTATGTGCTGCAGGACGCCGACAACCAGATGTTCATGCCCACCGTGCTCGACGATATGGTCTTCGGCCCCATGAACTACGGCCTGAGCCGCGCCGCCGCCGAACAGCGGGCGGAGGAAACGCTCGCGGAGCTGCACATGGAATATCTCCGCGACCGGCACAACCATAAAATGTCCGGCGGCGAAAAGCGGATGGCCGCCGTCGCAACCATCCTCGCCATGCAGCCGCAGATGCTGCTGATGGACGAGCCGTCCACCGCGCTCGACCCGCGCAACCGCCGCACGCTCATCCGCGTCCTGCGGCAGCGGCCGGAGACGAAGCTCATCGCCTCGCACGACCTCGATCTGGTGCTGGAGACCTGCAGCCGCGTGCTGCTGCTTGCCGGCGGGCGTCTGGCCGCCGACGGCGCGGCAGGGGAGATCCTGCGTGACCGGACGCTGCTGGAGGAAAACGGGCTGGAGCTGCCGCTGTGTCTGGCGGGCGTGCCGGACGGGATCTGAGCGCGGGCCACGGCCGGCTCTCTTGCAATTTCCGCGCGCATACCGTATAATGTTGGAAGCCGGAAGAAAGAAAACCGAAAACGTGGAAATGACAGAAAGGATCGTGTTTTTATGGATCGTGCAGAATTAAAAGCCCGGGCGCGGGCGCAGCTCGGCGGCGGGATCTTCCAGAACCTGTGGATGATGGGGCTGGCGGTGTGCCTGCTGATCGGCCTGATGGAATCGGCAGCCGCGGGGATCTTGCCCGGCATCGGCGCACTGATCGTGGTCGGGCCGCTGGAATACGGCATGGCCTTTATTTTCCTCAAGCAGGCGCGGGATCACCAGCCGGTGCAGCTGGGCGACATGTTCCGCGGCTTCCAGGATGATTTCGGCGGGACGTTCCTCATCGGCCTCATGACGTCGCTCTTTACTTTCCTGTGGTCGCTGCTGTTCGTCATCCCCGGCATCGTCAAGATGTATGCCTATTCCATGGCCTATTATATCAAGCTCGACCACCCCGACTACGGCTGGAAGGCCTGCATCGATGAGAGCCGCCGGCTGATGGACGGCCACAAGTGGGAAAAGTTCGTGCTGGATCTGAGCTTCCTCGGCTGGATCATCGTGGGTTCCCTGTGCCTCGGCGTCGGCACGCTCTGGGTCACGCCGTATATGGAGGCGACAAACGCGCAGTTCTACGAATACGTCCGCTGCTGCCCGCGTATGGAGCAGTAATTGCATGAAAAAAGCGCCTGCCGCTGCTGCGGCAGGCGCTTTTCGTCTCTTTTTATTTCCGGATCGAAAGCTCCAGCAGGGCCAGCGCCTCCTGCAGGTGACTGTAGAACCCGGCGGCCGTGCGCGGCAGGGGCTGCTGCTCCTGATACCAGTCGCACTGCTCGAGCTCCGTATTGCCGAGCGTCCGGGCCAGACCCGCGCCGAGCCCGATGGCCTCGGCGTAGGGGAGGATGCGGTAGAAATACTGGCTGTCCTGCGCGAGCCGCGAGAGCAGCTGGCTCTGCGTGACGCGGCGCAGGAAGCGGCGGTAGCTCATCGCCTGCGTGACGATCTCGTCGCCGAAGGCCGTCCGCCTGCCGCCGTGGAGCGTCAGAAGCCCGAGCAGCACCAGACACACGATCACGAGCAGCACGGCGAGCAGACCCTCGCCGAACTGCGCGAGCGTCAGAAGCGCCACCGCGGCCAGCGCCGCGAGCGCCACAAACAGCTTTTTCCCTTGATAATACGCCGACGGCGCATGCAGGATCACGGCGCTCAGCGCGCCGCCGATCAAAAACGCGGCGATCAGCAGCAGCCAGCGTACAAAGCCCGCGGGCAGCAGCGGACTTGCCGCCTCGGCCGCAGCCAGTGCGCCTGCAAGCAGACCGAAGGCCCGCGCGAGGAGCGGATTGCCGCTCGACTTGCGGTAGAGCTTGCGGACCCAGTAGCGCCGCAGCACCGCGTCCGCCTTTTCCGCCGTGCGCTTGTACAAAAGGCTCGCGCCCTCGCACACGTCGCCCTGCGAAAACAGCATCTGGAACAGCCGCACCTCTGCCGGGCGGCGCTCATTGCCCATGTCCACGCGGCGGCGCAGCGCGACGCGGCCGTTTTTCCCGCAGAAGATCGTCAGATACCCGAGGCTCGCCCAGTGGCAGACCAGCATGTTGAACTGGATCGGCCCGCCGCCGACCAGAAACGGCATATCGCACGGCAGCGCCGCGTCCGGCGGGAGCCTCCGCGTCGAGGTGCGGATGGGTGCGCTGCGCAGCGTGACGAACCAGTAGCCGAACGCCAGCGCCAGCAGCGCCACGATGACGGCCATGCCGACCCAGCTGAAGGAGAGCGCGGTGTATGCGCCCGAAAAATAGCTCTTGTCGAGCGTCAGCGTCATGTCCAGCGACTCATGGTCCTTGAGCCCGGTGGCGATCGTACCGCTGATGAGCGATTCGGATACGTCCAGATCGATATAGTCCGAGATCACGTCGCTGTAATACCCGCTGACGAAGGCGGGGTAGCCCTCAAACGGCTTCGGCATGGTCACGGTGAACTGATACCGGCTGATGGGGTAGGCCCATTTCGCGCTCAGCAGCGGCAGCTGCAGCGTCTGCACGCCGTCGGCCTCGCTGACGAGGCCGGAGACCGTGTACAAAACCGTGAACGACCGCGTGCCGGTAAAGCCCGACGCGTCGCTCAGCACGAGCACCGGGCAGTCGCCGTCGGTCTGCTTCTGCGCGTCGTAGCCGGCGACGGAGGCCTTCTTCGCGCCCGGGACGAGCGGGAAGCGCAGCTGCGTCTGCGCGCCGTCGATCTCCATGGTGAAGGTTTGCGTGACCTGGCACGCGCCGCTGCCGGTCAGCGTGCAGTCGGTTTTCATATCGGAAATGGCGGGCTCCGCCGCGACCACCGTCGTACAGAGCGCCAGAAGGCAGGCCAGCAGAAGCAGCAGCCGTTTCATGTGATCACCTCAGCTCAGGGAACCCGGCGCATCCCGCAGCCGGGGAAATTCCCGTGTCTTTTTTCTAAATTTACCACAATTCCGCCCGATTTGCAACCGGGTCTGCCCAAAGCATAAAAAACGGATACGCCAGGCAGGCGTATCCGTAATTCTTATTATCCGTTCAACCGGCGGATGTAGCCGCTGCCGCAGACCTGGCTGTAGTAGACCGCGTCGCCCACGGCGAACGTGTCTGCCTGGCTGAAGGCCTGCACCTCGTAGCTCTGGCCGCCAACGTCGACGGTCAGGGGGCTCGTCGCGGTGACGGTCGCCGGACGGCTGGTCGTCACGAGGACGACGTCGAAGGCGTTGTCGCCGTCATGGTCGATCACGGTGATCTTGTCGTTGGCGGTCACGGCGTTCAGGATCTCCTTGGACGAGCGGGCGTAGTTGTAATAGTACTCCGTCTCGTCCGTCAGCCGGAAGCCGCCGCCCTGGCAGATCTCCTTGAGCTGCGAAGCGTCGGCAAAGGTGTAGTAGATCTCGTCGACCGCGTAGCAGGGCACGCCGAAGACCTTCCCGTCCTTCACGTAGATATCGACGCTGCGGCCGAGCAGACTCAGGTCTGTCGAGACCTGGAACGCCTTGTGTCCGGCGAGCTTGCTCGTCCCGGCGGGCAGGGGAGAGGAGCCGGTCAGATCGGCGCACTCATTGCCGGTCAGCGTCGCGGTATAGCGGGTCAGGCCGAAGCGGATCTCGAGATACGACATCGGGTTCATCAGCGCGTCGAGCACGTAGCGCTGCACACTGTTCTCACTGGCGTTGGCCACCTTCGGGCAGAGCGTGGCGTTGTAGATGAGCAGGCACGCGTTGTCGCGCGTGGCGTCTTCTTCATATCCGGCGGTCAGACCCGCGTAGATGCCCTTTTCAAATGCGTCCTGGTCGACGTTCTGCGCCCAGCCCGCGCCGACATAGCGCGCGCTGTCTTCCCCGAGCAGGACGAGCAGCATCTTTGCCAGCTCCCGCAGCGTCACATGATCGGCGGGGCGGAAGCGGCCGCTGCTGCCGGCGACGATCTCGTTCTGCGCGCAGTAGGCGATGAACGGCAGCGCCCAGGACTCAGAGACGTCATAGAACGGGACGGGGGCATTCTGCCCCTGCGCCTCGGCGTCCGCGTCGGCGAGCAGGGCCATGAGCTTGGCGACCTCTTCGCGGCGGATCAGCTTGTCCGGGCCGAAGCTGCCGTCCGAATAGCCGGCGACGAGACCGAGGTCGGCGAGCATCCGCACGGCGTTGTAGTTCCGGATCGTGCTCCGGTCGGTAAAGTCTGTGGGCTCGGCCGCGGCGCAGGGCAGGATCAGCAGCCCCGCAAGCACAGCCGCAAGCAGCAGACAGAGAAACTTTTTCAAGACGTCAGCCTCCTTCCGGCCGGGAAAATGACAAAGCGGTCAGTTTCCCCATAAAGAATCGTTGCACCCAGTATAAGCGGCGGCTGGCAAGATTGCAATACAATGGGAGCTTTTGTAACAAAACTGTAATGAAGTCCGGTAAAATCCGGATATTGCTGGCAAATCACGCCGTTTTTGTGCAGAAAACGCGGGCGGACCCGGCTGGGCCCGCCCGCTTGCGCGCGATGTTCAGTGGATGTTCACGATCTCATATTCGTCGGAGCCGAGCCCGAGCTTTTTGCCGTGCTCGATCATGTCCTGCCAGTGCGTGTTGTCATGCGCGGCGTGGAAGCGGTCGCAGTCGTGCTCGAGCTGCAGGTCCGTGATGGCGCAGTTCGGCATGACGGGCTGGCGGTTGACAGCCTCGGCGCAGGCCAGATCCAGCGCGACCGGGTCGGCGGAGGCAAACATGCCGACGTCGGGGACGATGGGCACGTCGTTTTCCGCGTGGCAGTCGCAGTTGGGCGAGATGTCGCGGACGATGTTGATGCAGTAGCTCGGGCGCCCGTCCAATACGGCCTTGGCGTACTCGGTGATCTTACAGTTGAGGATCTTCTCGCTCGAGTCAAGGCCCGGCCGGATGGCGTCCTTGGGACAGATCGCGATGCAGCGGCCGCAGCCGGCGCAGGCGTCATGGTCGATATGGCACTTTTTGTCCGCGATTTGCGGGCCATTGTGGGCGCAGATCTTCGCGCACGCACCGCAGCCGACGCAAAGATCGGTCTGCACATACGGCTTGCCGTCGGCGTGCATGGCCATCTTGCCCGCGCGCGAGCCGCAGCCCATGCCGATGTTCTTGAGCGCGCCGCCGAAGCCCGCATGCTCATGACCCTTGAAATGCGCCAGCGAGATGAAGATATCGGCGTCCATCACGGCGCGGCCGATGCGTGCGGTCTTGCAGTATTCGCCGCCCACGACCGGGACTTCGATATCGTCCGAGCCCTTGAGCCCGTCGGCGATGATGATGTGACAGCCGGTGGAGAACGGGGAATAGCCGTTGAGATACGCGGTATCCATGTGCTCCAGCGCGTTTTTGCGGCTGCCGACGTAGAGCGTGTTGCAGTCGGTGAGGAAGGGCTTGCCGCCGCGCTCCTTGACGAAATCGGCGACGACCTTGGCATAGTTGGCGCGCAGGAACGACAGATTGCCGAGCTCGCCGAAATGCAGCTTGATGGCGACGAATTTGCCGTCAAAATCGATCTTTGAGAACTCCGATTTTTCCAGCAGCTTCCGGAGCTTGTCGAGCTGGCTGACGCCCAGACGGCAGCGGAAATCAGTAAAAAAGACCTTGGATGCAGACATGGAAGATTCTCCCCTTTTGGATGATTTTCTTTCGATGTTTTCTATGATATTACACCGCCCGGAATTTGTCAACGCAGCCCGGAGGCTGTAAACAGGTAGTTCTGCAGGCTGAATCCGGCCGTAAACGGCCGCATGAAATTCCAGTAGCCGAGGCCCAGAAGTCCGTATTCCGGCAGAAGCGCGAACTTCGCCTGCGCGCTGCGCACGTCCTCGAACCAGACCTCGTGCGGCTGCCCGGCTTCGTCCAGGTACGTGAAATACGGCGTCTGCGACTGCGTGTCGAACTGAATCTCGGCGCCGTACTGCGCGGCGAGCAGCGGCGCAGCCTCATTGCCGATCGACTGCGCCCGCGTCGCGCCCGCGGTGAACGGCAGCGTCCAGTCATAGGCGTAGTTCGGGAAGCCCAGCAAAATTTTAGCGGCGTCCATCTGCGTCAGCGCAAACTCCACCACCCGCCGCACCGCCCCCACCGGCGCCACCGCCATCGGCGGCCCATAGGTGTAGCCCCATTCATATGAATAACTGATATTTGCACACATGGGTTTTGAATTTTCTTATTTTTCGTAAAAATAGTTACTTTTATAGACGCAAAAAAAGCATTCTTTCATTAGAAAAAGCGATATGCGAATTTGTGTGCGAATGTGCGTCACTCAGGTCGCAGCGGCACAGGACAGCGCGCTTTGCTCTTGGATTATTTTTGCGAATTCGCACAGCTTTTCATATTCATCCGCAAAGCGGAAATAAATATCAACGTGCTGTTTGCCGTGAAAGACGACCTTCTGGATGAGCTGATTCACCGTGTCCCAATCCAGCTTCTGAATGTTGCCGTACTTCTGAAAGAAAGCTACAAATTCATCATCTTGCTGCCTGGCTTCCTTTAGATGAATCAGGCATTGGTTCAGCTGCTCGATTTTCGCTTCCTGCGCGGCAATTTCGGCTTCATACCGCTTTTGAAATTGAAGATACTGCGCCTTGGGGATCAGTCCGCTTTGCAGATCGTCATAGAGATGAAACTGCGCATCCTGCAGCCGCTCCTGCTCCCGCTTGGCTTTATTGAGCGCCAGCATATACTCATTCTTTGCACCGTTTATCGTTTTGAATTGCCGGGCCGCGTCGATCACAGCTTTCACGTCGACGAGCCGGGCAATCAGCGATTGAAGCGTCTGTAAGATCAGCTCCTCCAGATATTCTTCCTTTATAGACGGACACTGGCATTTGTCAGGCGCATAGGTTCGCGTCATGCAGCGATACCGGGCGTAGCCCTGCGACACAACGCGGTTCATGCGATGCCCGCACGCGCCGCACGATACAAGCCCAGAAAGCGGATACACATGCGTTTTTCCCGGCGAGATTCGGGTCCGACGGGCAAAGCGCTCGTGTATGATTGCAAATTGCTCGTCTGAGATGATCGGCACGTGCGTACCCTCCACGACGGTCCATTCGCTTTCATCGGTCAGCATCATTTTCTTGCTGCGGTAGGACACGCTTTTGTGCTTGCCCTGTACCATGTTTCCGATGTACACTTCATTTTTCAGGATCGTCGCAATGGTCGTCGTCGTCCAGGCATGAAGTTTGCTGCTGTTCCGGTCGTGCGTGATAAAGCTCTTGCAGCCATCGCGGATCTTATAATCGCCCGGCGTCATGATCTGCATTGCATTCAGGCGCTTTGCAATCGAGCTGGCGGACATTCCATCCTCATACCAGTCAAATATCTTCCGCACGATCTCCGCCTGTTCCTCGTCCACGACGAGCCTGTGCCGGTCAGCAGGGTCCTTCTGATAACCGAACGGCGCGTAGTTGCCGATGAATTCCCCGCGCTCCCGCTTCATGGTCAGCGTGCACTTGATCTTGATGGAAAGTTGGCGGATGTAATCGTCGTTGACGATGTTGGAAAAGGATACGATCGCGCTGCAATACCCACGGGGGTCTTTGACGCTGTCAAGGTTATTCAGGACAGAGATCACGCGGACGCCCTTTTGCGGAAAATAGTCCTCCATCAGCCGCCCAAGCTCCGGATAATTGCGCCCCAGGCGGGAGTTATCCTTAAAGATGATGCAGTTGATTTTTCCGCTTTCAATGTCACGGATCAGCGCCTGATAACGCGGACGTTTGAAATTGCCGCCCGCATACCCATCGTCAGAATAGACAGTGACGGACTCGATCTGTTCGCCCTGCTCCCGCAGATACTCCAGGTGCTTTTGATTGATGCTGTGCTGGTTCTGGATGCTGTCGCTCTCCGGCTTGTCTCCGTCTTCCTTGCTGAGCCGGTTGTATTCTCCCACGCTCCATTTCGTTGTGAGATGCGTTGGTTTCTCTTTCTTTTTGTTTTGCACAAAGGTCATGGTTTCTCCTTTCTGCCGAACAAATAAGAAACAGTATTTGCAATAATATTATAGCAAATACTGCAAAAACTCTCAACTTTTCGTTGATTTTTCAATATGTTTTTCCAAAATACGCACCATACATTCCTGCAGGGTGACGCCGCCGGATGAGAAGTGCAAACGGATCGTCACGCCATCCTCACGTTTGATTTCGCGGACATCGTGATCGGTAGGTTCCACTCGCGTCGCCTCCTTGCTGCAGTCTATGAACCCGCATGCGGATTCATACGGCCACTCGTAGTCCATGGCCTTTTTAATTTTCCACAGCAGATGTTTCTCCGGTACCAACGCCTCCAGATCTATCAAGACTGCTTTTTTCGATCCCGTTCTTCTCCAGTCTTCCATATAAATACCTCCGTTTCTTTTTAACAGAAACGGAGGTATATTTGCAGTTCTTTGTCAGGATATTCCGCCGGATTTGCGGGGATCACGTGTGCAGATACGGCAGTGTTGAGCCGCCGTGGGGCATGGCGAGGACGGTGGCGGAGGGGCCGTATTTCCGGAAGGCGGCGTCCAGCGCCGCCTGGGCGGAGGGCTTTGGCTCGAGGAAGATGCGGCGGACAAAGTTGTCGTCCATTTCCGAGATCAGGTCGATGGACGCCTTCTCCAGCACCATCGCGATAGCGGCTGCCTTGTGTCCGCCCAGCTGGAAATTACGGGAGATGCGCTCCACCATGGAATGCGCGGTCGGCGCGGCGAGCAGCCAGTCAGAAAAGGTCTTGCTGCCCAAACCCTCCGGGCAGGCGCCGATCAGGATGATGGTGCCGCCGTCTTTGACGGCGTGCTTTGCGTTGTCCAGCGCCTTTTGCGTCTGGTACAGATTGGCGTCCTTCGGTGCGCCGCCCTGGCTGACCAGAACGATATCCGCTTTTTCCGGAATGGGGCAGCGGTACATCCGGTCGAGGTAGGCGCAGCCCGCGCGATGCGCAAGGGTCACGTCGCCGGCCATGGCATAGACGATCTGCTTGTGCTCGTCCAGAACGACATTGACGATGAAGTCCACGCCGCAGATCGCGGCGGCTTCCTCCAGATCCTCGCGGACGGGGTTTCCGTCCAGACGGCCGGCGCAGGCCAGCGGCGAGACCATGAGCCGGTGATTGGCCTGGATGGCCAGCGGCGTGGAAACGCCGGGCATGATGGCCTTCGCGCCGCCGGAATAGCCGGCAAAATAATGAAACTCGATGTTGCCCAGGCAGATCCGGAAATCGGCTTCCGCGACTGCACGGGTGATGTCCACCGGCGTTCCGTGTGCGGTGTCGCCCAGGTGGATGCAGTCGGCCGCATCGGAGTCGACGCAGCGGACCGTCTCATAGCATTCCCGGCCGACCAGACGGATGACCTCCTCCGGCGTGTGCCTGCGGTGCGAGCCGAGCGCCAGCACGACGGTGATGTCCTCCGGCCGGACGCCCGCCCGGTACAGCTCGTCCAGAACACCGGGGAGGATCTGGTAAGAGGGCAGGGGACGCGTGATATCGCTGGTGACGATCGTGATCCTCTGGCCGGGTCTGGCCAGCTGATGGAGCGGTGCCGAGCCGATGGGGTGCGCCAGCGCCCACGAGACCGCATCCGTCCCCCGGCGTTCATGCTCGATGGGGGCGGCATGGAGGACACCTAGCAGATTCTCCTGCGGAAGCTCCACGGTCTGCACGCCGCTGCCATATCCAAATTCCAGTTGCATGGGTCAGCATCCTGTATTCCGCTCAGATCCTTGCCGCGCCAGTTTTTCTCGCGGCTTCGGCGACTGCCTTGGCGACGGCGGGGCCGACGCGGTGGTCGAA
>ERZ857827.2978-NODE-2978-length-10933-cov-85.397683_pt1 | contig 10933 bp, 12 predicted proteins | sample MGYA00519761_ERZ857827 | MGnify/ENA primary metagenome ERZ857827 (study PRJEB31778, sample SAMEA3449370) | human gut metagenome | biome: human gut; feature: human-associated habitat; material: faeces | place: United Kingdom | collected 2010/2012 ... | reverse complement strand
CTATAGGGCAGCGTAAAAATATTTACAAATAATAATTTTATAACTAACTATTGATGAAAAGAATCTATATTTTAATTGTTCTATGTGTGGCCGCATTCGGCTTAAAAGCACAGAATCCCGAACAGGAGAGTATCAAAGCCAAGAACATTTATGTTTCATTTGACTTTGTGAAACATCTGGTATTCCCAGTACAAGTGTCCGATATAGAAGTAGGAGAGAAAGATCTTATTTCAGCAGAAAGAGTAGAAGAAGCTCCCCACGTTGTCAGGCTATGCGCACAGAGTGAAGACTTTGAGAAAGAGACAAACGTAACAGTAGTATGTATCGACGGCAGTGTCTATACTTACCATGTGAAATATATAGCAAACGGTCTTGTCGATCCTTCCCCTAATATCTATGAAGATAACGGTAAATGGGAACACAACGATTATCAGGCAGATGTCAGTGACATGCATGTGGCCGAATTTTTCTTCCCATCAGACATTATATACGGCACACAAGGTAACGAAATGTCGTTTGCTTTGCAGAGCTACAACAATCAGCTGAAGGTTTCTACCGCTAAAGATGCTGTTGAAAATTCGAATCTTTTTGTTATTGATAAGAACATGAATACATACAGCATCGTCATCCGGAGAAACGAAACTTCAGTCTTCACATATAACTATGATGACAAACGTGAATATACTGCCCACATCGATGTGAACAGTGAAATTATGGACAAATGCATTCAGGAATTGCGAACAAAAAAAAGGAACATATACAGTGTAGGCGAAGTAAAAAACAAGTTTGAATTGTCAATGTCAAATCTGTATGTACATGAAGACTTTATGTTTTTCATATTTGATTTAAAAAACAAATCATATATAGACTATGACATTGAATTTGTAAAATGCTTTCAAAGAGACATCAAAAAAAGCAAGAACGCCATACAACAGGAAACAACCATAGATCCCATATATACAAAGGACTTTGAAACTAAGATAAAAGGCAAAAGTGCCAACAGGCTTGTCTTGGGTTTTAATAAATTTACAATACCAGACAATAAAATTTTTGAGATTGAACTATATGAGAAGGGTGGTGGCCGACACATGAAACTGGCAATTGAGAATAAGTATATTATCAGAGCAGAACCTTTATTTAAAAAGTAATATGAAACTGAATGAAGCTTATGAGAACTACTCTTTTAATAATTTAGGGCAGTTCAGAGCCTTAGCGGAAACACTTGGCTATAAAACGGAATATCATGATGGTAACTATCGTTTTCACAAAGGAGATGAAAATATAACATTTTCAATCGATGAAATAAGGTCTAAAGCAAAAGAAAACCATAATACTCTTCGTACAGAAGAATCAAAAAAACACGTAGCTTCCTTTTTCGACAAGAATATGGCCAATGAAGCCAAATATATGGAAGAACTTAAAAAGAAAGGCATAAGTATAATTCGATGGAATGACATAAAAGGAGAGAATAAGGACGGATTTACGATAATAGACCATAATAAAAAAGTCTGTTATACAGGTCAAGAACTTTACGAATATGCTTATAAAAACGGTAATATGCTTGATGGTAAAGGTACAAAGCTAGAAAAGGGTATTATGTCTGACTTGATGGATATTGGAGATAAAAAAGGAAAACTTCGCCTTAACGAAAACGGTATCTCTGTATTTTATAGAAAAGAGACTCTTACTATACCTGACAGGATGCTAGGCCATAAACTCAACAAAACAGAGAAAGAAAAACTCTTGCACGGTGATATCGTTCCGTTAGAAACCAAAAGAGGTACAATCATGCTTCAGGTAGATAAAGACTTAAACTCTGTTATAGTAAAGTCGAGTAAGGAAATAAAGATACCCAATTACATTGGTCGTTCAGATGAATATGATGGATATAAACTAACAAAAGCTGATAAATACCTACTGGCAAATGGACATACTTTGGAGAGTAAGTTAATGCACAGTAAAGACGGATATATACTTGCTGATATAACACTAACAGACGACAAAAAAGGAATACAAATATCAAATATCCAAAGTATTACAGATGGAAAGGCTCAGGAACTTATAAAGGAAATGAGACCGAAAATTGAAGTTATAACACCTGGATTAGACCAGAAACAATCGGAAGAAAGGATTCGTAATTTAGAAAGCGAATTTAAAGAAGCAGTAGGAAAAAGAGATTTTGAAAAAATAGACAAACTCAGAGAAGAAGGATATAAGCCTAGTGAAGAATATATCAGAGGTGTAGGAAAGGAACTCAATCTGAGTGATAAAGAAATGAAGGAAGTTCAAAAGATATTCAATGTCAAGCCAGAAGAACTTAGTGAACATCAGAAAATGGCTGCAAGATTACTTGAAGCTACGATGGTCGGGAACTTCAGATCCATTCAAGATATACAAAAAAGCGGATATCAAATTACGCAAAATGATATAAGGGTAATGAGAGAAAATGGAGTGCAAGAAAATACCATTATTGCCGTTCAGAAGATATTTGGAATGGAAAGTAAAGGTAAGACATTAGGTGAGGTAAAACTAGCTAGCAGTCCTAAGCCTGACAATACTAAAGAGATGGCCAGACCTATTGCGAACACGGTTAACAAGATGTTCAACGATTTATAAGATAAAACATGAGTAGTTCAGGTTTTGATGAAACCATCAGGAAATTCACAGAAATGATGGTGGACAAAATAAAACAAGTAGGAACAGATTGGGAAAAGCCTTGGTTTACGCCCAGTTGTACCGGTGTTCCACAGAATCTAAGTGGTAGGCACTATAAGGGAATAAATTCTGTGGTTCTCACAATGGAGATGGAAAATAAAGGATATCAAACACCTGTATTTATGACTGCAACGCAAGCTTCAATGGAACATGTAAAAATTTTAAAGCATGAAAGACCTATAGAAGTTATATACTGGAACCATGATGTATATGAAAAAAATACGGGTAAAAAAATACCTTACGAAGAATATGAGAAGCTTGACAGAGATAAACAACAAAATTATATAATTCAGTCGGATATGAAAACGCATAATGTGTATAATATCCAACAAACAGAATATCCAAAACTTTATCCTGAGATATGGGAAAATATAAAGAACAAGTTCATGATCAGAAACCTGACTGACGAAAAAGGAATGTTTAAATCACCCCTTTTAGATACACTCATAAATAATCAAAAATGGATATGTCCAATTAAAACAGAAATAGGAGACAATGTATTATACTCTACAAAAAATAAATTAATAATAATACCACCCAAGAATCAATTCATCAAAGGAGAAGAATTTTACATCTCATTATTACATGAAATGGCACATTCTACAGGTGATATAGACCATCTAAGCAGAGATTTAAGTACAGTTTTCGGTTCACCACAATATGCTAAAGAAGAACTCATTGCTGAATTGACATCTGCGGTTTGTGGTAAAGAACTAGGTATATATCCAAATATTAAAGAAGACAATGCAATGTACCTAAAAGGTTGGTTGAATAGTATCACAGAGAGTCCTGAATATCTGTTTTCAATACTTGCAGAAGTTGGTAAAGCAAGCTTCCTGATTAAAGAAAAAATAATGGATATGAAACAATATATGTCTATTGAGGACAGATTCATGAACGCTGCTATACAAGCTGATAAAAAAGAACTTACACAATTAAAAGAAATTGGATATAACCCAACATTAAGAGAAATAGAAACACTTAATAAATGTACCAAAGACCAAGCAACAGTAAAGACTTTAAAAGAGACTTTTAATATAGACCTTAATCCTGAGTTTTTAAAAACTGAGAAAAACAATTTAAACCGACAAAATTATATGAATATGAGCAATGGTTTAAGTTTATGACAAACTAATTATTAACATTAAAATTACAATAGTATGGATTACAATGAACTCGTACAAAAAAGGCAAGATGGAATAATCAATGATCTAGAGTTCCTTCTAGCACAAACTGAACTAGCTGAAATATATCTTGAAGATATGAAAGCAAAAGGAGAAACGCCAAACAATGAAAATGCCGTCAGATGGCTTTGTGAATATGAGAATAACCATTTATACGAACAGTTATGAAAGAAGATTCAGCAGGTGACAAGGCATTAAAACAGTTTGCAGACCTCATGATTCAGAAAATCAAAGAGGTCGAAAATGACTGGAAAAAGCCTTGGTTCTCTCCATCAGGTGGAGGATTACCACAAAACATAGAGGGTAGAGTATATAACGGGATAAATCTCTTCATGCTGTATTTACTTTCGGAAGAAAAAGGTTACAATACCCCGTTATATATGACATTCATGCAAGCAAAGGAAGCCGGAGCATCAATATTACGAGGTGAAAAATCATTCCCGGTAGTTTATTGGAACTTTTCTGTAAAGGACAAGAATGGAAATAAGATAAGTATAGATGACTATAGAAACCTTTCTGAAGACGAAAAGAAAGAATATAAAGTGACACCATACATGAAGACATATAATGTATTCAATGTATCTCAGACTAATTACCCAGAAGTTCAACCTGAAAAATGGGATAAGTTGAAAACAAAGTTTGAACCTCCAAGACTGAAAGATGAGCAAGGGATGTTCACCATGCCACTACTTGATACACTAATCAAAGAAAAACAATGGATATGTCCGATATATTCAAAAGTATGTGACAGTGCTTATTACAGGCGAGGTGAAGGATGTCACATTGTTGTTCCACTAAAAGGACAGTTCGATTCTGGTGAATCATTTTATTCAACGCTGCTGCATGAAATGGCACATTCAACTGGTGAAGTCGGTCATCTGGAAAGAGAAAAAGGAGAAGTATTCGGAGATTCCAAATACGCAAAGGAAGAACTTATCGCAGAGCTTACATCTGCTTCATGTGGTAAAACAATGGGAATATCAACCTGTATCAGGGAGGAAAATGCGATGTATCTGAAGAGCTGGTTGTCGGCATTGAGTCAAGATCCGAAATTCATATACACCGTCCTTTCAGATGTAGCCAAAGCAAGTGCCATGATACAAGAAAGAGTTAACGGAATGGAACAGAAACTAAGTAATGATGATAAATTCCTATTGGCAGCAAGTCAGGGAAACGAAGAAAAGCTGAAAGAACTTAAAGATGCCGGATATACCCCTTCACTGTTAATGATTGAAAAACTTAATATCAATGTAAACAACAATGATGGTAAAGAAGCTGTAAGTAAGGTTTTTGGTATTGATATAGACACAAACAAAACAGCGGAGTTAAACAATGAAAAAGTAAAGTCCGCTGATTTAACAATGAATATTTAACCTTTAAAAAAAAGAATTATGTTTACTGGTCAATTAATCGGTTATGTAGGTGCAGATGCACGTGCTAACAAAAATGGGAAAGGATTTTACTTTCATGTTTCATCTAAATTTAAAGGAGCTGGTGATACGGAAGACAAGACACTTTGGATAACATGTTTTGTAAACTTTGAAACAAAAATCATAGACTACATCAAAAAAGGAACACAGGTATATGTAACTGGTGATATATTCGTTGATGTATTTAAGAAAGAGGACGGAAGTTGCTTACCATCAGTAAGTATGAACGTAAGCCGTGTTGAATTACTTGGAAAGAGTGAAAAGAAAGAAGATTCAAACGAATAAAGATTAAACTATGGAAAAAGAAAAGAAAGACTTGTCATTCATCCTGATACTGCTATCTACTCTGATAGGTATAGCTGTATTATTCCAGTGGGCTATAGTAAACGGTTTGTATGTTCCGGTCAGGAATCAGGCCATGTGGGAAAAACTGCTGGTAAAGGGAATCATGTTCCGTTTCCTGTATGTGATACTCATCGCCGGATTAGCTTTTCTTTTTCCATATAAGAAACCTGATGATGAAAGTAAAAAATGGTTTTACACAAGTCTGACCTTAATGACGGCCACTATACTTGTAGTTGGTTTCAGTGAGTTGTCAAACTGGTATAATCTATTCGTATTCCCGGTGATATTTGTAGCCTACACATTGTTAATCATCAAGACAATGCCTTACTTCTTCAGGAGACATGTCAAGTCAGATGAAAGTATATTCGGCCTGAGTAATGTGGAATCACCCTTTTATTTCAGATTTGAGACAGCAAATGGGCCACTTACCATCCACAAGCCACAGCAGAATATATATATTGACGGAGGTCCGGGTTCAGGTAAATCAGAAAGCTGGATAAAGGGAATGATTTATCAGTGTGCGGAAAGGAATTATGCCGGGTTTATCTATGACTGGGAGGGTGATCCTACAAAAGAAAATTCACCAATACTTTCAAGAATAGCTTACGGAAGTATCGAATACTTCAGGAAGCAGGGCAGGGAGGTACCTAATTTTGCCTACATAAACTTTATAGACATGTCGAGAACCGTCAGGGTTAATGTACTATCGCCAAAGTATATGTCAAAGGGTAATGAGTCTTTATTCATAAGGAATATTATAGTGACACTTATGAAGAATTTGGAAGCAAGCTGGAAAGAAAAAACAGACTTTTGGGCGAACAATGCAATAAATTATGTATATTCGATAGCTTATAAATGCTTCAAGGAAAAAGACCTTGGTATCTGTACCCTACCGCATGTTATAGCTTTTGCCTTATCTGACAGCAACCTTGTTTTTGAGTGGCTATCTGAAGATCCTGAAATAGCACTTAATATGTCAGCCATGTTAACAGCTTGGAAATTGGGAGCTCAGCAGCAGACAGCCGGAGCTGTTTCTTCAGCACAGACACCACTTGTTCTATTGAACAACAAATATATATTTTGGGTTTTGTCTCCGCTACCTGAAGAAGAGTTCTCACTGGATATAACAAACAAGGAACATCCTACTTTAATGTGTGTTGGTAATGCGCCCACTATTAAAGAAGCTGTATCACCGGCCATCAGCTGCATTGGCAGTGTGCTGATGTCTCAAATGAATAATCCGGGAAAGGCAACAAGCGTATTCATGGTTGACGAGTTTCCTACAATTCTTCTGCAAGGAATAGACACATTTATCGGTACAGCACGAAAACACAATGTTTCCACCATACTGGCCGTACAGGACTTCAACCAAGCAGTCAGAGACTATGGAGAAAAAAGTGCAAATATCCTTAAAGCCTCCTGTGGTACACAAGCATATGGTATGACAGGTAATGAAAAGACAGCCAAAGATATTGAAAGTCTGTTCGGCGAAAAGAAGGAAGCTCAGGAAAGCTACTCACATCAAGAAAATGGAGGTGGTAGCCGTACAGAAAGTCTTCAGAAAGAGAAAGTCCTGAAAGCACGCGAAGTTGCCGGACAATCAGCTGGTCACTTTATAGGTAAAATAGCTGGAGGACAACCACCATTTTTTAACGCACAGATGAAAATGTGTCGTTTTGAGGAAAAGGAAATACCTCCTTTCTCCTTACCAGTAAGGCTTGACGAAGGTAATGAAAAACTTGAACTAGAAATATTAGAAGAAATCGTACAACAAAACTATATAAAGATAATAAACGACGTAAATGATGTATTGAAATCAGTAGAAGAAAAAATAAAGAAACGGAATAATCCTGATACGACACAAAATCAGAGACAAGAAAAGAATTTTAATTAACTAACAAAAAAAAGAAAGACCATGAAAAAAATTATCGCAACAATGTTAACAGCAGTGAGTTTATTAGTAGTATCATGCAGTAAGAATGATGATCCATCAACTGGTAGCAGTGATGCAGGAGTGTATAGAATAACAATTGAAGTCAGTGGAACTGATGCAAAAGGATTTGCCCACATTATTAATCTGGATAGGGTTAATATAAAAAATGAAAATACTGGTGAATCATCAGCATCAATAGATGATGAGTTCCCAGTATCAGCAAGCTACGTGACCGAAGGAAAAGTAAAAGAGATTTCTGCACAAGGCATGGTACATTCTAATGAAAAGGCAAGTGTAAGAATGAAAGTAACTAAAGATGGGAAAATCGTTTTTGACGAAAGCAAAAACATTGATCCTCAAAATGGCACAGAAAAAGTAGGTGAACTTAGATTTACGACAATCTCACAATAGAAGCAATTCTTCAATATTATAATAATAGAAGAAGTTGCTAAACTGAATATAATTTCGTATATTTGTATCATTAAACACCTGGTAATCAGTAATGAAAGTTGATTTTAACCGAATAAAAACAGACATCTCTCTCCCTGATTTTTTATTAAATCTGGGCTGGAAATTTGTTACCGGTTCTTCAAATAGCTGTCCTAAAATGAGTAATGGTACGCATACTATCGTCATAAAGAAGAACTCACAAAACCAATACACTTATTGGGATGTTCACAGCGATAACATAAGGGGCAGAACAATTCTTGACATGATGCAGGAACATCTATTTGAGGTGACCGGAAAGCAACCGACATTAAGAGAAGTCGGTGAAATCCTTCAGAATTACATAAATACGAATCAGATAATAACTTCTGAAAACAGCAGATACGATGTGGGCAACACGAGCATGAATACAGATGAACTAACAATGTATCTCAAACAGCTTATGCCTTATAGGGGTAATTATCTGAAGAAACGTGGAATTTCAGATGAAAGTATAAACAGTCCGGTTTTTAAAGATGTCTTTCTAATAAGGGAAGTCAAGAACAAAAACACCGTATACAGAAACATTTGTGTAAAGATGTACAATGAAAAAGGTGTTCAGGCTATATCCCAGAGAAATGAGACGTTTAAGGGTATCATCGGCGGAAAGTTTGATTGTCTGGCAACAAGTAACCATGACAAAAGCAGACCTATTGATATTTTATATGTCGGCGAATCCATCATAGACTGTATTTCGCATTACCAGCTCTGTCACAGGAATACAAGTCTAAATCTTGTTTATGTATCTACAGAGGGTACACTCACCGAAGGACAAATGCAACTGCTCCGTATCATTATCAGCAAAAATGAAGTGAAGTCACTCCGGACTATCTTCGATAATGACAAGCAGGGTTATAAGTACACGCTATGGCTTGACAACAGCCTAAGAGGGATGCAACATGATGTAGAGCATATGGATAGTGAAGAATTAAAGGAAACAGCTTATCAAGTAAAGAATACTGAGTTCCCACAAAAAAAAGACTGGAACGATGATTTAAAAGCAATCACAATAGAAAAGACCGCCAATTAGAGCGGTCTTTTTTATTATATCTCAACTAAAACAAGTGAAATCAATCAACAAGTACTGTATCACGATTAATTAAAATTTCATGAAGAAAATTTTCTCTGTCGTTAACCGAAGTGAAAGAAGATAGTTTAATCCATGACTTTGTTAATGGATTAAACTTCTTAATTACAAACTTATTTGAAGGTGATATTCGAATTACCTGAAAACCGGCTTCAGTAAGATTTATCATGTCAGATAACTTTAACCGTTCACTAGCATTAAGAACATATTTACGACTATGCCGCATTATAGAAACAGTAAAATCAATAACAGAAAATTTAGGCGATTTTTCAACAATACACCATCCTGGGGATTGAATTGCTGACATTTGTTTTAGTATGTATAAGCCTTCGTCCGTTTTGCTTATCTTTATTACATCAAAATCACCTTGTTGAACAATTTTAAGTAATTCTTTTTCACGCATATTCAAACAATAATAAAAATAGCTGTATGAATGCAAATATAATAGTTTAGTGCCTCTAAGGCACTTTTTTGGCTATTTTTTTACAATATGTAGGCAAACCATCTATAACCTATTTTTTGTATAGGTTATAGATGGCAAGCTTTTTTTCGCGTGCCTTTCTGACAGTATATGATGTACCGCCCAATGATTTTTCATCCCAATATGCTATCAGCTGACATGAGTGTGAAATCATGTAGTCGTTACGTTTAAGGTAGGCAATATTTGAAAAGTCGTTGGATATGGTCACTACTTCATCTACCTGCTTAAGAATATTCAAATACCTATTATTATTCTCCGTGTTGTAGTACTTGTTTTGTCCGGGAAAAGGTACAACAATAATAAGAACAATATCAGCAAGTTCTGCCTTAAGGCTTATTACTGCTTCTGCCGCAACAGTATCGAAACCAACAGCTCCACCAACATAAAAGAATCTGACTCCATTATTATAACAATATCTAACAGCTTGTTTTACCTTTTCAATGGTATCATTATAGTCTATCACATGGCGATGTCCGGTGAAAGATGTGGACAGATGGCGTTGCCATCTGTCACGCAATTTTCGACAAATATCAAGACTGGCAGCAGTTGTCTTGAAGATTAGTCCATTATGAGCTGTATATGTATAGAAAATTAAGGTCTCATTTTGAAAGAGACCTGTTTTCTTAATTGTATATTCTTCTCTTTGTATCATATTATCCATTAAAAACTGTTCTACCTATAAATAGTCCACCTAACACTTCTGCTCCTAATTTTTCGATTTTATTGGCAAAAATCGCATATGCAAATCCTTTTGTTAGAATATCATCAAAAACAATTACTTTTTTCCCTTTGAAAAAATCTTTATCAAACTCTACTTCTTGATTGTTATGTATGGACTTTTTATCGATATTATCATGTTCAGCAGACTTTTCTCCTTTAACCTGAATATAATTATAAGCGTTTGAAGTACCACAAAGTTTACAAACTAAAGAAGAAAAATCTTTATATCGTTTTTCGTTTTTTTCTGCACTTGAAGCAGGAACACATGCAAATATTATATTTTTAGTTTCAGTTCCGTAAAGTTGAATTAACTTATTAGCAACTAAATAAGCGACATTAGCAAAAGATTTACCATCTTTAAAGTCCCAAATAAGTCTTCTAACCCTCCATTCTTCCTTAGTAGCATTTCTACACTTAGTTGACTGATAAGAATAAAAAGAGAACATCATTTTTCTCCATTGCCTCTCTAAACTTGGGTATTTACCGATTGTTGCTGCCATATCCGTCTGCTTTATAAGGTTAAAAACTTAAATTATTCTTCAGCTAGATTTT
>ERZ857827.2977-NODE-2977-length-10939-cov-10.789232_pt1 | contig 10939 bp, 10 predicted proteins | sample MGYA00519761_ERZ857827 | MGnify/ENA primary metagenome ERZ857827 (study PRJEB31778, sample SAMEA3449370) | human gut metagenome | biome: human gut; feature: human-associated habitat; material: faeces | place: United Kingdom | collected 2010/2012 ... | reverse complement strand
CAACTGCCGGAACCGGAACGACAACAGCTGTTCTTACGGCTGCCAGTCCTATTGGAGTGACTGTTCTTCCAAGTGCCAGACCTGTTATGCCGACAACTGTCGGAACAAAACGGCGGTTTCGGTGCCGGCCAACGCTCACTGCACGTCCTACTACTCCGACTGCTCTTCCAAATGTTCCGCCTGGAGCTGTGACTCGGGGTATTCAAAGTCAGGAAGCTCCTGTTACAAGTCTTCGTCGTCCGGCGGAAGTTCCGGAGGCTCGACGGGCGGTTCCTCAGGCGGTTCGACAGGATTTGACCGCTGCGGCGGCGGCATTAAAGGCAGCCATTGTTACTGCACCGGCGGTACTCACAGCAGATATCAACCGGCACATCCCTGTATCCAGCAAATGCGTTGATAAACAAAAGGCTCTCTTTCCGAGAGCCTTAATTTTTACGCTTCGGTTTCTTTTTTATGAAAGTGCATAAACACCACCGGTTTGATGCCGGTTTGGTTATAGATACGTTTGCGGATTTTGGCACTGATATATTCCTTAACCGCGCTTTCCCGACGGTTGAGTTTGATTGCCTCTTCGGGAATCGCTTTCAGCATATCGGCGCGGATTTCTTCAGCCAGTTTCGTCCAAGTTTCCTCATCCAGAATATCTATCGAAGATATGTCCAAATACTCGGGCTGCCAGTTTTCATTCAGAACCGCGGTTATAAAGACGCTGCCGTTATAGGCGATGCGTTTGCGGTTTTTGACCAGCTGCGAATTGATTGAGGTTATCTGATTACGGTCTACGCCCAAAATGTCGGTCGGAACTTCGCCGACGGTTTCGATTTTGTCGCCGTTCAAAAGCAAAACGTCGCCATTGCGGGGCATTACCACATGACTGATACCGCAGCTTTTAGCAAAACGGCTGTGCTCACGGATAACCCGTCTTTCGCCGTGCACGGTTATCAGGACATTCGGTTTGAGAATTTCGTACATCTGGCGGGTTTCCTTTTTGCCCCCGTGGCCGGAACAATGCACCAGATATTCTTCTTTGCTGATGACCTCTACGCCCTGATCGCGCAGTTTTTCCTGCATGCGTTCAATTTTTTTCTCATTGCCGGGAATAATTTTGGAAGAAAAAATGACCGCGTCGCCGGGACAGAGAATCATATCCTTATTTTCACGGTTGACAATACGGGTCAGACCGCTGCGGTAATTTCCCTGCGAACCGGCGCAGATATACATGATTTCATCATTGGGAATTTCCGCCGCGTCCTTGGCGTTGACGTACGGCGGCAGATTTTGCAGATAGCCGCAGTCTTTGGCCATCTTAAGGTTCTGATTGAGGCTCATGCCGGCGACAACCGGCGTGCGCCCGGCCGCATGCGCGGCAAGAATAAGACTCTCCAGCCGAACGACATTGGAGGCGAAGCAGGTGGCGACCAGTTTGTTCTTAAAAGTCGGCACCAGTTTCATCAGGCTCTCGCGCACCTGCATCTCGGTCGGCTGTTCCTCGGTGTCGAGCAGATTGGTCGAATCGCAGACAAAAGCCTCTATGCCTTCGGCGGCAAAATCCTTAAACGACTGATAGTCAAAAGGAAGCATGCCGCAGCTGCCGTCGTCAAAGCGCCAGTCGGTGGCATGGACGACATTGCCGTAGCGGGTTTTAATTAACAGCGCCGAGTTTTCAAGCGTCGAGTGCACCAAAGAAGCAAATTTGACCTCAAAATTCTGCAGTTTCACGGTTTCGCCGTCATTGACGACGTTAATCTGCGGTTCTTTTTCAAGCTTATAGTCCTTAAGCCGGGAGACGATATGCGCGGCGGCAAACGGCGTTGCATAGACCGGACACTTCAATTTCGGCCAGATGTGGGCAACGGCGCCGAAATGATCTTCGTGCGAGTGGGTAATGAACAAGCCCTCAATATTGTCAATTTCGCCTTCCAGCGCTTCCGGCGAGGCGAAGCCCAGCTCCATGCCCGGAAAATCGTCGTTAAAAAATCCGTATCCGCAGTCGACGACGATTAATTTGCCGTCCACGGCGTAAACATACATATTATAGCCGACTTCTTCGGCTCCGCCCAAAGCGATAAAATACAAACCTTTCTTATCAAAACTACTCATTTATTTTCTTTTTCCTTCAAATAAAATATATCCCCGGCATAAATTTTCTCAATGCCGGACGGGGTTTCCAGCAGCAAAACGCCGTTTTCGTCTACCCCGGCAAATTTTCCGGTTTTCCGTTCCTTTTCCATATTGACGGTTATTCCGGCTCCCAAATTTTTGGCATGTTTCAGCCAGTTTTCCCGTATCGGAGCAAAGCCTTCGTTCTCCCAGCAATCCAGATTGCGGTCATACGCCCGGACAAAGGCATGCAAAAAGGCCGTCCGGTCGGTTATTACGCCGGCCTGTTTAAGCGAAACGACCGGATAAAGTATGCTGTCGCACTGCGGCGCGGCAACAATATTAACGCCGACGCCGACGACCAGATAGTTTCCGGCGGCCTTCTCCAGCAAAATTCCCGAAACCTTTCCGCCCCCGACCAACACGTCGTTTGGCCATTTCAGGCAGACATCAGCCTGCGGCGCGAGCTCCCTTACCGCCTCAAGCAGGCTTAATCCGACGACAAAAGTCATCTGTCCCAGAAGCTGCGGTGCGACTTCCAGTCCGAAAGAAACAAACAAATTGCCTTCAAGACTGACCCAGCCCCTGCCCCGGCGGCCGCGACCCGCATTCTGCCGGCGGGCGGCAACCATAAACCTTTTGCCGGAAGGCGCCGCGGCGCAAAGCCTTTTTACTTCATCATTGGTGCTGGAAGTTTCTTCCAAATCCACCCACTGCCAATTTGCAAATTCTGCCATTCCTCTTCCCTAAAAAATCGTTACCAGCATAGCTTCGACGTCGTTCATCAGATATTTGGGGTTCAATATGGAAATAAGCACCAGAATCAGATTGACGGTTAAACATATATACACCCCTTTGTCAACGCGGTCAAAGGTATTCGTACGCGTATCGAAATATAATGCCTTGATAACGTTCAGATAAGCGTAGACCAGCATCAGCACCGCCAGCAAAACGACAAAAATTGTCGTATAGGCGCCCTGAATGACCAAATTGTTGACTACCGAAAGTTTACCCAGAAAACCCAGCATCGGCGGCGTCGAAATCAGCGAAATAAGAAAGACCAGAAAGCCGGCGGCAATGTAAGGGCGCACTTCTGACAGGCCGGATACGCTTTCCAGTTCCATCAGATAAACGCCTCGGCTCCGCATGCCCAGAAACGAGGTGTATATGCCTGACATGGCCAGAACATAGACCAACATATAAACAAAGCTGCTTAAAACCGAGTTGTCGTCAAAAGCGGCCAGGGACAAAGCGATGACGCCCAGATGATATAACGTGCTGAAGCCGAACAGGCGGCGCATATTGGTTTCGGCATTGGCTCCGATGACGCCGAAACCGACCGAAAGCAGCGCAAAGACAACCAGCACGGGTTTCAATACCGGCCAAACCGGAAAAAACGCATTCAGCACCACGTCCGTCAGACAGGCGACGCAGGCAAACAGGGGAACAATGGTCAAAAAGCCGCTGACCGGCAATATTGCCACGCCGATAACGTCAATATACCAGAAATGAAACGGAACCAGCCCCAGCATAAACAGCAGCGGCAGAAGGACCATTGCCGCGGCGGCATAGTCGGAAGAAGACAATTGCGCCGTCCGGCTGAAATACTCATAAGCAGCGGCATATTCCAAACTGCCGGCACGCATAAAAATCAGAACGCAGCCGCAGGCAAAAAAAGCGGCAAACAGCAAAGCAAAGCACAAAAAACGCCGGGCGGCATCACGTTTTTTCTTTTCTTCGTCATCGCCGAGGCGTATGAGAAACCAGTTGAGCAGAAAAGCGCCCTGAAGCCCGACAAAGAGCGCCGCAAAGTTCAAAGCGGAGATTGCCAGCGACAAAAGCAGAACCCCCAGAAGGATGAGGCTGTAAAACGACCAGCTGGAATAGTTCTTGTTCAGAAACCATTTGCAGGACAAATATGCCCAGGCCAGCGTAAAAAGACAAATAATGATTTTAAACAGGCTGGTATAAGGGTTGTTTTCAAAAATCTGCGGCAGCCAGCTTCTGTTGTAAAAGACGACGGTTGTCAGCAGCGTAAAAGCCAGAAAAAATTTTCCCAGCGTATAAAAGGTTTTCGGCGTGTTTTCGCTCCGGAAAAGACGAACCAGCGCCATGACAAGCAAGCCGGCGGCCAACGAGATTTCGGGAAGAGCGGCAATATAATTGTGAATCATCAGTTTCCTCCCTTAACCACAAACCACAACGGGTTGACAAAGGTCAGCAGCAAGAAGCCGCAGACCAGCAGCAGAACGCCGTAAGCCCTGGCCGAGATGTCGGCGGCGCAGGGTTTGTCGGGAACGACACAGCTGTTGTCTTTCAGGCGATAGAGTTCCTGCAGCAGCGCCGCGGCAGTCACAATCAGCGAAAAGACGACCAAACTGCCCATTTTAATATTTTTATCCAGCAAATCGGCTACCAAAACAAAATTGTTAAGAAACATTGAAGATAAAGGCATGCCTACCGCCGCCAGCACAAAAAACGAAAAGACCAGCGACGCGCGCGGCAAGGCGCAGAGAATGCCGGCAGAGCCGATTTCCATACATTCCTGCTGTTTTTCCAAATGGTTGGAAAGCACCTCCAGACCGGCGGCGATAATCAGGAAAGAAAACAGGGAGTAGCCGATGTTCTGCAAAACCATGTCCGTCGGCAGAAAAGCCGCCAGCAGGTATATGATATAGCCAACGGTCATAAAAGAAAAAATCTTGTATTGAATATCTTTGTTTATCAGTCCGATTAAGGCGATAAAAACCATTGAAATAACGCAGACGATTTCAAGAATTATCATGAAATACGACAATACGCCCGGAACCGTCTTCGGCCAGAAACGGACGAAACCGTAGACCCCGGTCAGCGGTATGACGTTGGTAATGATGAAGACCAGCGGATTGCGCAAACCGGTGCTGATGGAAGAAATCCAGTAGTGAAACGGCCAAATCGGTATCCGGGACAGAAACGACACGAATATCGCGCCCCAGACGAAAATTTCCAGCCGCATGTTCAGGTTTACCAGGCTGACGGCATTCAGGGCGATATTGGCGCTCCGGTAATTGTACAAAATGACCGTGGCAAAGAACAAAAAGATGGCGCCAAGCAAATTATAGATAAAAAAGCGGGCCAGCACCCCCTGCTTTCTGATACCGCCGAACATGCCGATAATCATAAACAGCGGCAGCAGCATCGCTTCGAAAAAGATATAAAAAGAGAAAATGTCCGCCGCGGCGAAAAAACCGGTAACCATGCTGACAAACATCAGGGAAAAAACCATCAGCGCCTTGCCGTCTTCTTTGTTGTGTCTGGCGCCGAACATACCGATCAGAACGGCGGCATGCACGGCCGAAATTAGCAGCAGAGAGAAAACGTCCATTCCCAGAACGATGCTGATTTTCGGGTTTTCAAGCCACTCGTAGCGTTCAACCATTTGCAGCCCCGGCGCCGAAACGTCCAGCAGCGCAAACATCCGCCAAATAACCAGAAGATTGGTCATGATTGCAAAAACGCTGACATTGAAGACATTGCGCCCGTGCGTCTTCTCGTCGTCTTTGGCCGCCAGCGCAAACAGCAGCCCGATAAAAGGAATGGCAATAATCGTCGACAGAAAGTTAAAAGAAGCAGCCATCAACCGTTCACCTTTACATAAACAGCCGCCGCCGCAATCAGCAAGCCGGCCGAAACATACAAAAGACTTCCCGCCCAGGTGCCGGTATGCATCCGGTCCAGTATGCGGACGAGCAGTGCCGTGCCTCCGCTCAGGGAAGACACTATCGTCCGCTCAATAATCAGAAAGTCGATGGTCAGCCACAAAATGCGGCCGAGAATTTTAACCGGCGCAACCAGCAGCGTTTCATACATATCGTCAAACCAATCGGCCTCCTGAACGGTTTCCGAATCATAAAGCCGCCTGAGCCGACGCAGCGGACCGGAAAACAAAACTAGCAGAAAGGCCGCATAAACATACCAGCTTCCGACATGACAAAATCCGCTTTTCCAAATCATGAAGACGACGGCGGCCGCGACGGGAAGCAGAAAAAGCAGCGGCGGATTTTTCAGAAAAGCCCAAACCCGTTCGTCCGCATTCGTCTTGCCCAAAAATATCTGATACAAAACATGTGCCAACGCCGTCAACAATACGGCCGAAAAGACATAAATCCACCGTTCGTTTTGCGGTGCGGCTGCCTTTGTTATTCCCTGAACCAAAGCAAATACCAGCAACAATGCCAGCACAAAAACCGTTTTCAACGGACGGGCAAAGGCTCCCATGTTGGAAACAAAAAGTTCGTTTGAAGCCGAAACGGCAGTCATCATCCATAATATGTTCAACAGGCAGCCAGCCAACAAAAGGCCAGGCAGAAGCTTCAGCAGCGGATTCAGCCCCAGCGAGAGCAGTCCGACCATCAATGCGTAGAACATCAGGTTAAAATAAAGCGCCTTATCCTTGAGATTATCAATGCTTATGGCACCAACGAAGGCCCAAAGCAGCGTCAGGCCGCCAAAAAGCTCCAGCACCACCGGAGCATATGGGACGTTGCCCAACAAAGGATAGGCTTTTATCAGCAGCAAAATGCCGATGAGCGGCGTTGCGCAATAGGAAACGGAAAGAATACGGTTAAAGCTCAGGCCGGCAAGATTAAGGAAGCCGCCCTGAAACAGAAACATTCCCGATTTGATAAAGGCGCAGAACAACAGAAGGCCGACGGTCAGTTCCGGATACTGTCCGGGCTGATGATAACCGGACAACGCCGACAGGCTGATGCTGCCGGTTTGCTTCCAGATTAAGGCAAAGAGGGTAAACAGTCCCATATCGGCCAGCAGATTGTAAAAAACATAGCGGCGCTTGCCTTCTATATCGTTAATCATAAACAGGCAGAGAACATCGGCAATGCAGACCGCCGTCAGCAGCTGCATGAAGTTTTGCGCGCAGATGACCAGAATAACCGCCGCCAAATTCAAAAGCAGCAGGCCGTTGAGGCGCAGTTTATCGGTTTCGGCGTTATAAAAGGTATTGTAAAACACAGACATTCCCGTCAACAGGACGAAAGGAGCAGCCAAGCCGTAAACGGCTGCGTCGGTATTCAAATTGACATCTACCCGCATCAGGGACGTGTCTATCCAGTGAAAAGCAAACGTTTCAACGACGCCGAGCTGCCCGTTTTCCCAAAAATTGAAACCCAACAGCGCCAAAATGCCGAGCAGCAGAAAAGACCACAACCTTTCATAACGGGCTTTGGCTGCCGCTTCGGCGGCAAAACCGGCGGCAATCAGACTGAAAAACAGGTTTGCAATCATTAAAAATCATCCATATAACGCTCAATTGCTGTCAATATAACAAAAAATAAGGGCATTTAAAGCCCTTATTTTACCTGCATTGTGTATAAGTAAGCGGCGTCAGGCGCTCTTGGCCGCTCCCAGAGATTCCAAACTGCGGACAATGCGTACCGGAACCTTGTATTCACGCGCAACGTCGTCGTCTTCAATCTCAACCATTAAAACTTCATCAACCGACTTAAGAGGCTGGCGAGCCGCCATATTAATGGCGTCAAGCAGAACCGCGCTCTCGCGGCTGCGGTAAAGCAGAGCCTGCGCGCCGCCGTCATAAACCAGACGCGGATTTTCCGGACCGCCTTCGCGATACTTTATAATGATGAGAATTTCGCCGGCGCCGTTCTGTAAGATATCGTATCTGCCTTCCTGCTCTGAATTAATATCCTTAACCATATTTACCTCTAAACTCGTGTTTTATCAAAATTTAGGGGAATGCTAACATATAATTATTAACAAATAAACTACATTTTGAATTTTTTTAACTTTTTTTATTTTTTTTGTTGACTATAAATTTTTTATCGACTATGTATACTTCCGTTGTCGTAAACGACGGGTGCGTAGCTCAGCTGGTAGAGCATTTGACTTTTAATCAAAGGGTCTCGGGTTCGAATCCCGACGCGCTCACCAATTAAGGAAATCTCTGTAGAAATGCAGAGATTTTTTTGTGCGCTAAGACTTAGGAAATCAGGGGATTTGAGAGAGTGAAAGAAGGGATTTTAGTCTAAGGAGTCCCGCCTTAAAAGGCTAAATTTCGGTCTAAATGGGCAAAAAGTCTACGTTATGTAGGGACACCTTAGACAGTGTCCCTACATCGGTTTTATTGGTGTTGAGGGGAAAATAGTTAAAATCGGTTCGTGAGTAAAAACCGCTTATCGGTCGGCTGAAAATATAGGTTTTCACGAACTTTTGCATCAAAAAGCCCTATATTTAATTATGATTATATATTGGCCGATTTCTGGATTATGATAAGATTTCGATAAATCAATCAAATAAGGAAATTTATTATGAATAAATTTAACTGGATAATTGCTGCCTGATTTACGCCAGAATTTTCCCTTAACATCCAAGATTATATGCTAGAAAACAATCCTGCCTGTAAGGATAAGAATGATACGAATATTTAGCAGCGTATAAAAAACTTCAGGTTAACTGAAACTTTTTAAGCTTTTATACTGTTATTCCATTTATTGTAAATGCTTTTCCATCAATTCTAACAAGCGATTAATGTTGGCAGCCATACCGTTGAACCATTTGTCCGAATGCAGCCGGAGCTGATAACCTGAAGATGTACCTTTATGCGTCATGTTGTGAATCAATTCATAATTAAATACTTACTGCTGAATTTCCTGCTCGCGCTTCATCATTCCCATGACATGAGCAACTTCATAAATAACTGCCTCGCGAGGGGGTTTGAAATTGAGTTTGTTAAAGTTTATTTCGGTCGTATCCCCCCCCTTTACTTACTTAAAATATCCCAGACAAGTATTGATTTGCAGATTGGGCGTATCAAAGGCATCCCATACCTCATCGGTAAGAGAGTTACCGTGAGTGATGCGGACAGACAACCCGAGTATGCCGAGTTGCAGATAAGCCATATTGACGCAAAGGCTGTCAATATCGGTGGCAAGAATTGCCAGTTTTCCGCCAAGATCGGTCATACCCTGCTTTTGCAGATGACGAATCAGACCGATGATCATTGCCCCCGAACCGCAAGCCGGTTCGGCAACAGTTACATAAGGCTTTCCTTGCGGCAAGCCATCACCAAAAGCCACGGCAGCCATAAACTCGCAGACATGAATCGGCGTGAAAAACTGCCCGTGAAAGTGCTTATCGAGCCGCATTTGCCCGAAATAACGGCCGAGATAATCATCCGGCTGCCAAGCCAGAAGCTCGGACAATGCCTTAATCATATTTAAAATAAGGATAATCTGCGGCTGTTTATAATATTTTGCCCGTTCAAAATATTCCGTGTGACATTGTTCGTACTTAGGCATATACCGAGCCAGCAGCGGTTCCTGCATGCCGAAATTATGAACGATGCACCGCCCCAACAGGCAGAAATCGTCAAAAACGGTATGCAAAGCCCGGTTACTTTCTACAGATAGCCGGTCAAACATTTTGAAAAATTCGGCTTCTTTGGCCGAGCCGCCGCCATAAATGAATGTATCTTCAGCTGGAGCGTTAGGTTTCGAATCTAGTGCTGAAAGACGCCGAACTTCAGGCTCCGGCACAGAATGCGGTGGAAACCGAACGGCGGACGCCTGAAGTGTCGGAAGCGTGAAATCAAAAGCAAGCTGGTCTGACATTTTGTACCCTCTCTATATATAAATTAAGCGTGAGGGTTGCTTATACGTCAGCATTAGTCCAGTTGTTTATCGGGCTTTCCCCTGAAACTGCCGCAAAAATTGAAATCCTTGCAAACCAACGCATTGCGGAAGCCCCCTCCCCGGGGGAGGGGAGTTTTTTCTGAAAAAAGGAAACAAAAAACCCCGGAAGAAACCGGGGTTTTGAGTCTGTGGTGGGTTAATCGAATTTTTGTTCGTTATAAGAAAGACCGAGAATTTTATAGACTTCGCACATCTGGGAAAGAGAAAAATTTTGTGACGGGTAATCACGCAGGTGCCGGAACATTTGCTGCACCAATTTGTAATCAGCTGCGGCCTGTTGACTGGCAAAGGCCTGCCCATAAAACTCCTGACACTGGAAAGTATAGCGGTCAATTTTATACGTTTGTCCCCAATCGTTGACCGCAGTTATATAAAGGCGGCCGATTTTGGTTATTTTCAGGAATATACCTTTCTGACGGCTATCATTGGGCTCGATCCAGATTTCATCATTAAGAGCATAAGCTTATAACATATTTTTATCTCCTGTGTTTGAATTTGGGAGCGAACTGCACCGCTCCCGAGCGGTTGGGTTCACTGTTGTTCCGGTGTGAAGCCAAGTTTTTGCATTTCAGAAAGAATAAGCGCATCTACCTTCTGGGCAATCTCGGCAAAGCGTTCAGTTAAGAAAGCGTCCATTTTGACATCCTGACGTTCACCGTAAAAACGATCGCGTTCTTCCCAATTCCGGATATCCGGCACTTTGACAAAGGTTTTGCTGCCGCTGGAGAAACAGTTGATTCTTATCTCCTGCCGAAATGGCCGGCCAAAAGAAGACGTATACGGATCATGGCTGACGTCAAAACCGCCGCCGGCATATTTGAATTCCACATCATTTTTCATTTTATGTTCCTTTCCTAAACTTCGGGGCAACCCCGTGTCGCCCGCTGATGTGTTTGTTTTTGCTTAATGTTTCGTGATTTTCCAGTTATTTGTTGCAAAAAAGGTTCTTTTTCAGATAAAGAAAATATGCGCTTGCAAGTTACGGAAACATAAGCTAGACTGGCGGTGTTTGGTTGTTGGAGATCCGCAAACTCCACTATCAATAAGATTTATCCTAACGGAATGGATATATTTCGTTAGCCTTTGAAAGGCATATATCTCGACTTGATGTAAGGTCGGGATGCTTCCGACTA
>ERZ857827.2972-NODE-2972-length-10958-cov-2.368064_pt1 | contig 10958 bp, 6 predicted proteins | sample MGYA00519761_ERZ857827 | MGnify/ENA primary metagenome ERZ857827 (study PRJEB31778, sample SAMEA3449370) | human gut metagenome | biome: human gut; feature: human-associated habitat; material: faeces | place: United Kingdom | collected 2010/2012 ... | reverse complement strand
ATTTGCATTTACCTGATATGGAATAGCATAATCCTCCATCATCTTCTGGAATAAATCGTATGCTGTCGCCCCTTTTGCTAATGTACAAGTTGTCTGCGGTATCCATTCTACATAAGAAGTATGCATCCCGGTTGAGCCATGAGCATCATCTCCTCGTAGCGTAAAAGTAACCGTTATAATCTCGGGCTCCTCAGGCGTTTCCTGGTTACCTGAACCTGCTTGCCACAACAAAACAGGGTAACCGTTGTTCTCATTTTTTACATCCAAAATAAAGCAATCCTGCCCGGCCTGCGCATTCAACATCGTAACAAATGCAGCCTTTTTCATCCCAGATGCATTTACAGCTACAGCTGTTTTATCCGTGGCTTCCTGCTGCGAATTAACAAGATAATAACTACCGTTTACAACTGGAATATAATCTGTTCCACTTAAATCACCAAGAATCCCATGCGCATAAAAACCAGAAGATATTTTGCCAATATTATAACAACCCTGCGGAGCAGCACAAACAGTTGCCTTTCCTGCAATACCACCTAAATAACGGCTACCGACTATTTCACCCGTATTATAACTTGCAGTAATAACAGCATAATTGGTCATACAGCCAGCAATCCCACCAACATTTATCGATAAATCCGTTCCAATCGAACCAGTATTAGAACAATTATATACATTTCCATAAGAAGTATCGCCAACAATGCCGCCAAGGCTCTCTTGTCCATTAACTTTAGCTGAATTTGTACATTGCAAAATATAGCTATTAACACTACTTTGTCCAACAATGCCACCAACATCATAAGCACCGGTGATACTCCCTGAAAAAGAACAATCTGCAACTTTTCCCTCTAAATATCCAACAATGCCACCGGCAGCAATCGCATCTATATCTGTAACAAGAATTGAACCAACTAAGTTTAAGTTTTTAATAACACCTTTTTCGCCAACATTTCCAAAAAAACCTTGCTCATCAAGCGCCGTTGTTAACTGGAAATTATCAATTTTTTTACTATTCCCGTCAAACATTCCCATATACGGATACGTATCATTCCCAATTGAATACCAGTTTTTTGCAGTCAAGGTTATATTACACATCAGCTTAGCATTTGCTATCGCATTTCCAGCATTAACATAACTTGCAAACCATTTCAGCTCCTGTTCATTTGTAATAATATAAACATCATTTTCTAGAACAGGCTTTATACAAACATTTTCATCCCAAATCCCAGCCTGTTCACCAGTCTGAACAGAATTTGTTTTTGCCTCGATATACCCTGGCTTTGTGCCAACTGCACGAACGGTTAAAACTTTACCCAAATCTTCTGAAGTTACCTGATAAGCATTCCTATCTGCTCCCTCAATTGCAGTTGTTCCGCGATACCACTGATATCCCGAAACGGAATCTGGCCCCAGGTACGTTGCATTTAGAACATGTCCCACAACTGCATATCCTGAAATATCAATAGACCCAGAAAATCCATCTACTTTTTTAGATATGCCTGTTACAACACCACTTAAAGACGGATCAATAACTTTTACATAGAGCCGATACCCTACCATATTTACTGGAATACTATATTCCTCTGATATAGCCAGGACATGCTGATCATACCCATCTGATAAATACCAAATAAAAACAGGAGATTCGGCATTTCCCAAATAGTTTGCGACAGCTGCCTTTCCCACTTCAAGTAGAGGAAACGATATTGTACCAGTTACAGAACTTTTCATGGGAAGCCTAAAAGCAAGAGTGCCTGCCCTTTGTGCAAGTTCATCAGCTTCAATAGCAGTGCCACCCGTACCAATAGCCAACGTTTTTACATAATAAGCCTCACTCACGCCGCTATTTACTTCTCCTACTGCACCGCCAACACGAAATTCACCCTCAATATATGCACCGCATACATCGCCTATATTATACAATTTACAAGCACTGGCACCACTAACATTAATAGCTACACAACCGCCAACACTACTACCAAGCCCTACAACATTACCACTATTATATAAATTTTGGGCAGTGCCATCATTGCGTCCTACAACACCACCGACATAAGCAAGCCTAATGGCTGCGCAACCAATAATCTGACCACTATTCACACTATCTTTTACAATACCACCATCATTATCTGATACAACTCCTGCAACAAAAGCACCCTTTCCTGTCACAGAACCACTGTTTGTGCAAAAGAGAACGGACCCTGTATTAGATGCAGTAATCCCACCTACATACTGACCACCTGTTATTACTCCCAGATTATTACAGTCTTCAATTACCCCACTGTTATTTGCTGCAATACCTGCAGCATGATTACCTGCTGTGATAACGACAGCAGAAGTAACCCCTGATATCGTCCCATTATTTTTACAGGTAATACCAGCTGCATAATCAGAACCGTTAATAATTCCACTAACAGTAAGATTTTTTATTTGACCACTATTCTCTAAAAAGAGTGCATTACCATTATTCATATACAATTCAGAAACGACATGCCCATTTCCATCCAGCATGCCGGTAAAATTGCTGATAGGAGACCACTTCTGATAGTTCAAACGAATATCACACGTAAGCACAGCTTTTATATCTGCCGTTGTCATAACAGCTTTTGCAAACCACTTTAAATCTCCGGCAGATGTGAGCTGAAATACCCCATCTTGTTGTGCAGGGGCCACAGAGGAGGTTTTTCCGTCCCAGCCATCCGGATCAGGTATGGGGGCAAGAGGATCTTCCTCTTCCTTACCCGCCTGCCAGAATAAAATCGGATAACCATTATGAATCATATCATCATCTTCATAAAATGCATCACCAAGAGCTTGTGCCATATTTTTCAATTCATCAGAAGAACATCCCTGCGCAACACCGGACTGAATAAAACAACCATTTTCATTGCCGACTATCAAATCACTAATTCCATTTAAATAGTAAACCGACTCTATTGTTTTATTTCCATTTTTAAAATCCAGACTGCCGCAAATCACACCAGCTTTATCTGCTGATACCTGGCCTATCGTGTAGGCATTGCTTATAGCACCATAACGAAACTGACCAATGATACCACCAGCTGAACCATTCTGAGCAATAACATCTCCGATATTATATACATTCTTTACAGTCCCGCCCATATAATGAACACCAGCAATGCCACCAACATTACTTAAGCCTGTAACAATACCACTATTATAACAATTTGTCAAAGCGTCAGAAAAAGCAGAGTATACTCTCCCTGCAATCCCGCCAACATAACCTTCTGTACCAGTAACAAATGCCGCATTGGAACATTTATTCACACGTCCGTCTGAATCAAGTTCACCAACAATCCCGCCAACATAAGATTTACCGGAAATAGAAACAGTTTCAGTTGTATGACAATTTTCAATATGTCCTTTCAGATCCCCTACAATTGCGCCGACATATTTGCCATTACAGGTTATGGAGCTATCAGAAATTTTTAGATTTAAAACCGAACCCCCTGTCCCTACAAAACCAAATAAACCAATATTATTCGTTGCAGATGTGTCCAGTATATCCAATCTGCTCAACGTATGGCCATCTCCATCAAACGTGCCTGTATATGCCTTACTGCTAGAAACTCCAACAGGTACCCATGGATAAAGCGTCCCTGCCTCATTAATTGTTATATCTGCCATAAGTTTTGCAGAAGAAGAGAGTGATGCATTCTGATTGAACCACATCAATTCATCCGGAGAAGTTATTAAATACACGCCCTCACTATCTACTGTCGGTTGTGTATAAGTCTTTCCATCCCAAGCTGTTTGAATCGGCAAAAACAACCCTGATAAATTGTAATCCGTACCGGCCACCACAAACTCCCCAGCTATCGATTTATAACCAGCACTAGAAATTTTATATGAATAACTTCCATCAGGAAGAAGAAAGGAACCATCTGGCTGTGCAGTTATTTCTGCCGTCGGACATTCCTTGCTAGTAACATAAATTTTTGTGCTGCTCTCTTTCCCGCCATCTTCTTTTGAATACGAAAAAGTTACACGACTTTGTGGTTTGGCCTCTAACTGCACCGTAAACTCATTCGTCTCGCCTGAGACAGAAAAAGTGTTTCTCACAGGTTCATAACCAAAAGCTGAAACTGTATAAGTATACGGATTTCCAACTTTTGCAAGCTGATATGTACGTCCATCTGAAAGAGGCATCTGCCCGCTTACAGTCAAGACAGCATTATCTGGGACAACAGTAAAATGTACATCATATTTTTTTACTTGAAGGACAACTTTTATGTTCTGCCCACCGTAAGCAACCGTAAATTGTCCGGTTACCGGTTCACATTCCTCCCCTGTAACGATATAGGTATAGTTCCCATTCATAAGATTATATACTGTTGTTTCTGACGGCATAACAGCGCCCTGCTCGTTATATACTTGCAATGAGGCCCCTGCAGGCTCAACGGTAAAAGCAACTGGATAACATGCATTTGGATCCTGCCAACCAAGTAAAGGATACCCACCTATGCAATCAATAAAATCTGAACCTACCTGCTGTGCAAAACCAGCTGCCTTCATTTCTGCCTCTGTCCGTGAATAGGCTGTTACAGATACATCATACCCATCCCCTTGCGAACAAACAGTGTCCAGATAATAACAATTTTCTATCCGGACTAAACCAGCTGTCACCACACCACTATAGTTCTTCCCACTACTATTCCCAACAATACCACCGGATAAAATTGTATTATCTACAGAGTTTACAATAATGGAACCTGTATTATAACAGTTTTTCAACGTTGCCATATTGGTATTGGAACTTACCCCGCCAATAATGCCGCCAACACCTTTGGCATTTGCATCAGTAAATTCCAACACTGGGGTATTCGCAATTACCTTTCCTGTATTATAACAAGAAACAACAGTAGATGCTTTATCAGCGGAATCTCCAACCACACCACCGACTCCGTATGTACCAGTAATGATACCAGTATTAAAAGATTTTTCCACTGAACCGCCAAGGCTTCCAACAATCCCGCCGGTGCGCTTCAATGTACTAGTAATATTTCCCGTATTTGCACACATGGTAATAGAAGATGCAGAAGTTGCTCCTCCTGCAATTCCGCCAACACAGTATGCATATGAGCCTGGTTTTCCTGTACAGTTTACATCTCCAGTATTTATACAATTTTCAATTACTGTAGAAATTGCAGTTGCTACAATGCCACCAACATAATCCCCACCACCGAAAACATTTCCGTTATTTGTACACTTTACGATTTTACTACCATTTCCGGCATAGCCAACAATCCCTGCTGCATACCCCTTATTTGGGGCAGTTACAGATACATTGCTAACACAATTTTCTACTGTCACCGGAGCACCATAACCGACAAGACCGGCAATATAAGCAGAACTGGTCGTACTTGTAGACACACAACCATTTACAGTCAAATTTTTTATCGTTCCATCTTTTACATATCCAAAAAGAGCTTGATATTGTTTTTCCGCATCAATAGATAGGCCCGTTATTGTTTTCCCATTTCCATCAAAAACACCGCCATAATACAAACATTCGTTATAACTATTATAAAACCCTATCGGTGTCCAGGGGACACCTGCAAGATTTATATCAGCAACCAATACAGCACAAAGCGTTGAAGTACTCTTTGCCGGACCACTATTAACAGTATCCGCAAACCATTTAAGGCACGCAGCATCTGTTATCTGATATGGATTTTCAACAGTTCCGCTTCCTTGCGGGGCTTCAGCAGCAGGTAATCCATCCCAGCTTTCAGCTGTAAAAAGATTTCCCCCCAAGCTAAAAACAATAATCATTACAAGAAATAAAGAACAAAACTTTTTCAATTTTTTCCCCTCTGCTTTATTATTTTACTAGGTTTTGCCTTTTTTAAACCGGCAGCTTCCAGTGCACGCGGCCATGGACCGAGCTTTTGCTTGATAAAACACATAACATTGCTATCAAAATCCGCCTTCTGCGGAAGACGGTCCAATATCTTTGCTTTATCACGTAGCAACTTCACTGCATATTCTTGTTTTTCTTCTCTTGTCATATACACCTCAAAACAAAAAAACTTTCTTTGCAATGCAAAGAAAGTACAACAGATTTTGATAAAGAGGCGCAATACCCCCTGAGAAAATACTCAAAACCGGTTGCACTTCTTCTTCGTCAAAGACGGCAAAACCACAAAATACGGGAGTATTCTGACTGATGATACAGAATATCAAACACAGTAATGACGGTTGTTCCGGAATCGAACCGGATTTCCAATTATCTACTCAGCTTACAACTTTTCAAACCGCATTTTGTTTATTTATTTTGTAAAATTATAGCATATTCAAAATAATTTGTCAACCGTGATATTAACTAATTACAGGAAAGGATTGCAATTCTACAAAAAACATGATATAATATAAAATTATTATTTCTTCAAAAATTAGTTAAAACGCAGAACTTTCTTCACATTTAAACAAATTAAAAACAATTATGCACAAATTAGGTCAAAAGGAAACATATACTTTACACATGCGAATCAACAGCTTTTTTCATTGTTTCCCTGTTATTTTAGAAATTAATAATTTCATAACGGGTGTAATGCTTTTATCTTTATGCCAGACAATATATAAATTATTCTGCAACGATAATCCATCAACATCAACCGCACATAAAACGCCATCTAATAAGTCCTGATGCACTAAGACTTCCGGCAAAACCGTCAGTCCTAAACCTGCCTTTGCTGCCTGTATAAGCGCTGATGAATTTACACTTTCCCAAACAGGATGAATAGCAATATTTTGCAAATATAATTGGCTATCCAAGACATCGCGGATTGCACTTCCCTGTTCCCGCAACAATAAGTTTTCCATGCAAAAATCTCGAATATTTATATCTTTTTTATATAAATAATTTGGAGCACAAACAACTTTTAAATCATATTCAGAAAATTTCGTACTGATAAATGGCCCATCAGGAGGCACCCCTTCTATCAATGCAAGGTCTGCTTTTCCAGATAATAGAACTTGGACAGCCTCTGCAGCAGGTACTACTCTTACATAAAATGGCGTTGCCGTCCCTTTTAATGTACGTAGTATATCTGGCAACCAAAAAGATGCAATTGTAATACTGGAAACCAAATACACCGGGGCTTTGCGCTCCAGTTGTCCAAGCCTTTTTTCAAGAGATTCATAAGCGGCCAAAAGGGGGACGACTTCCTCCAGTAACAGTTTCCCGTAGGACGTAAGATATATGTGTTTTGAAAGACGCTCAAAAAGAGGTACTCCCATAGATTCTTCCATTTCCTTAATTGTATGAGAAACAGCAGACTGTGTAATAAATAACCTCTGTGCAGCCTTTGTAAAGCTTTCAGTTTCAGCTACTGTTCTGAAAATTAGATAATGACGTAATGAAATCAATTTTTCTCCTCCATTCATGAATAAAACTAATGATATTTACAATATTATATCATTTTACAAATAGCTTAGCAAGTGTTATACTATAAAAAAGGAGAGAATACAATGAAAAATATACGTTTATATTCATGGCTGGCAGGAATAAACTTGTTTATTAGTACATTTACATTTGGTGGCGGATATGTCGTAGTGCCAATGGTACGTAAATATTTTATTCAAAAAAAGAATTATCTACATGAAGATGAATTGTTAGAAATGGCAGCGATTTCACAATCCACACCCGGTGCCATAGCTATCAATCTGGTCTCACTTGTTGGATATCACATTGCAGGTATCCCTGGACTGATTATTAGCTGTATAAGCGCTGTTATCCCCCCTTTTGCTATACTATCAGCCATTTGTACATGTTATTCTATGATTATTTCAAATACGCTCGTTTTAGCTGTTTTAAAAGGTATGCAGGCTGGTGCTGTAGCCCTGATTGTTGATTTTATTGTTGATATGTCAACCATGATTTTAAAAGAGCGCTCCATCCTCATGGTTATACTCGCCATCTTATCCTTTTTTATCAGCTTCTTTACCAGTATAAATGTTATTTTTGTATTACTTGGCAGTTGTCTTATTTGTTTTGCATGTATTTGGATAAAGAAGAGGTGTAAATAAAATGCAGCTTTTACAATTGGCAATTGTCTTTTTTAAAATCGGTTTATTCAGCATTGGCGGAGGATATGCCATTATTCCATTAATTCAAGCGCAAGTAGTTGACTCTTACGGGTGGCTAACACAGCAAACTTTTACAGATATTATAACAATTTCTCAAATGACTCCAGGCCCATTAGCAGTAAATACATCAACTTTTGTCGGCATCCAAGTGGCAGGCATAGCCGGAGCAATTGTTGCAACAATCGGTTGTATTATCAGTGGAATTTGTATTTCAATTTTTTTGTATCGATTTTTTAAAAAAAATCAAGAATCTATCTATATTACACAAATACTAAACAGCCTAAAAGCAAGTTCATTAGGACTCATCATTTCTGCTGCCGCTGTTATCCTTTTATCAACATTTACTGGGACGACAACTTTTAACACCATTCAATCTTTTGATTGGATAGCCGCTATCTTATTTACATTATCCTTTATCATTTTACGGAAATGGAAAATAAATCCCATATTTATACTTATATTTTCTGGCATAATTGGTGGAATTCTTTATTATTTATATTGAAATATATTTAAAGATATGGTATAATTTTGTCATTCAGTAAAGAAAGGAACATGAACATGAAAATCGGCATCTATGGTTATGGCAATCTTGGCAGAGGAGTTGAATGCGCTGTCAGACAAAATAAAGATATTGAACTTTTTGGAATTTTTACAAGACGAAATCCAAGCCTTATACATACACAGGGAACAACAGTGTACCCATCTAAAGATATCGAAAAGTACAAAAAAGATATAGATGTATTGATTATATGTGGCGGAAGCGCAACGGATTTACCTAAAATGACACCACAGCTTGCTGCATTATATAATGTTATAGATAGTTTTGACACGCACGCAGATATTCCGGCACACTTTGCGAATGTAAATGAGGCTGCTCAAAAAAATGGTAAGACAGCGATTATCTCCGTAGGTTGGGATCCGGGTATGTTTTCTTTAAATAGATTATATGCCAATGCAATTCTACCACAAGGCAGAGATTATACATTCTGGGGCAAAGGGGTAAGCCAAGGACATTCTGATGCAATTAGAAGAATTAACGGAGTAAAGGATGCAAGACAATATACATGTCCTGTAGAAAAAGCACTCTCTGCAGTTCGGAATGGGAAGAATCCTGATTTATCAACAAGAGAGAAACATACCAGGTTGTGTTATGTTGTAGCAGAAGACGGCGCTGATTTAAAAAAAATAGAACAGGAAATTAAAACCATGCCTAAATACTTTGCAGAATATGATACCACCGTACATTTTATATCTCAAGAGGAACTTGATAAAGACCATAAGGGGATTCCTCATGGAGGTGTTGTTATTCGTACAGGGAAAACGGGCTTACAACAGCAAAATAACCATGTTATTGAATACAGTTTAAAGCTAGATTCCAACCCTGAATTTACAGCAAACGTTCTTGTTGCATATGCAAGAGCAGCATACAAAATGAATTTGCGTGGGAATACGGGCTGTAAAACTGTTTTTGATGTTGCACCGGCAGATTTAAGTGTTTTTAGCAGTAAAGAATTACGGGCAAAGATGCTCTAATGGATTTATCAAAAATTGTAATTCCACTATTAAATTGGTATGAAAAGAATGCACGAAATCTACCTTGGCGTACAAATACGGATCCCTACCGCGTTTGGGTATCTGAAATTATGTTACAACAAACAAGAGTGGAAACCGTAAAACCATATTTTTTACATTTTATTCAGGAACTTCCGACACTACAACATCTTGCACAGGCAACGGATGAGAAGATTTTGAAACTCTGGGAAGGTCTTGGCTATTATTCCAGAGTGAGAAACATGAAAAAGGCTGCCCAGCAAATATGTAAAGACTATAAGGGGATATTTCCAAGTAATTTCCAGGATATGCTTTCTCTACCCGGGATTGGAACATATACAGCTGGCGCAATTTGCTCTATTGCGTTTGGACAACCTGTCCCAGCAGTAGATGGTAATGTGCTGCGCGTTATGACAAGATTAACGCAGGACGGAACCGACATTACACAACCAGCATTCAAAAAAACGATGACTACAAAGTTATCTACTATTTACCCTGATACAAAATGTGGAGAATTTACTCAAAGTTTAATGGAGCTGGGTGCACTTATCTGCATCCCGACAGAACCCAGTTGTTCACATTGTCCGCTACAGAGTCTATGTCAATCTGCATTACATGGAACACAAAATAATTACCCTGTTATCCCCGCAAAAAAAGAACGAGCAAAAGAAATAATGACTGTACTGCTTTTATATGACAAGGATAAAGTCGCTATTTGTAAAAGGCCGGACTCAGGATTACTGCGTGGACTATGGGAATTCCCGCATATAGCCGGGAATGCGTCGATAAACGAAATTACGGCTTATTTAAAGCGCCAGGGAATTTCTGCCCAATCTCTGCAACAAGGATTACACACAAAACATATCTTTACACACGTTGAATGGGAAATGACCAGCTACATGGTTCCATGTACTGCTGGCGGGCCATATCTATGGGTGACAAAAAGTGAACTATATAAGTCATACACGCTCCCGACAGCTTTTAAAAAATTTCTCCGTACATTGCCATTATAATAGTGCAATTATGGTCACATAATTTGGTTAAATTGCCTATTGAACTTATGCATAAATATTCATATAATATTATATATATAAATAATTATTCTATTGAAAGAGGTATTACTTATGAAAAAAAGTTTGGCGCTTATTTTTGCAGTACTTATGGTATTGGCATTGGCAGCCTGTGGTAGTAAAGACGACAATACACTTGTTATGGCAACAAATGCTGCATTCCCACCGTATGAATATTATGAAAACGGTGAAATCCTAGGTATTGATGCAGAAATCGGAAAAGCGATT
>ERZ857827.2968-NODE-2968-length-10994-cov-5.096627_pt1 | contig 10994 bp, 10 predicted proteins | sample MGYA00519761_ERZ857827 | MGnify/ENA primary metagenome ERZ857827 (study PRJEB31778, sample SAMEA3449370) | human gut metagenome | biome: human gut; feature: human-associated habitat; material: faeces | place: United Kingdom | collected 2010/2012 ... | reverse complement strand
CGGCAGTTTGGCAGCGACGATTGGTACGCTGAATCCGTTCCGCTATCGTGGGTATACTTATTTGTTTGATTGATAAGTTGTGAAATGTTATGTATGCTTAATGCAAAAATAAAGGACGTGATTTTGGTGGGGTTAAAAAGTGAAACAAATCGAATATGGTCAGAACAGGAATTGAATGAGAAAGCAGTATGGGCATTTCAACATCCACATAATGAAAAAGAGAGAAGAAAAATCCGAATAGACATTGCGGATGAAATTGAAGAGATTCTTGCAAATGAAGGTTTTGTTCGATGTAGGACAACATTTTTTCGTGCGAATGGTGACAATTTATTGCAGTATATTAGTGTTCGATGTTATGGAATGTATGGGCAACCGGAAATTGATGTGGAATTGGAACCTTTGTATAATGTGTTTGATTTTGTAAGACGTACTATGAATGAAATGGTCACAGATGAAGGGGTTGAAGGAGAAAGTATTGAAACTCTTCAAAATATGCATATACATCCTGTCTACAATTCGTATTTGGCACATAAAGATGATTATATGTCTGAAATGAAGAGAGAGAAGGAAATCTTAAGTAAAGTAATTAGAAATTTAAATGAAATAGATAATTTAAAAAAGTATGATGCGTGGTTTGGAAAAAATGTTGAGATAATAGATGACGTACATCTCGTGAGATTACCATATTTGCTGATTTATAGGGAGTATGAAAAAGCTTGCAAGATTATGACTCGATATAGGATTGAAGAAGAACACGCCTATGAGAAAATTCAAATAAAATATAAATGCGAATTTGATAAAATCAAAGAAATGCTCCCCGTAAGATTTAAAACCTATAAGGAATTTGGAGAATTGATTAGTGCAATAAACGAAAAAAATGATGATAAAATAATGGGGATTCTTAATCAATGGAAAACTGAGTCTTATAATGCCATAGAAAAAAGATCTAAGATGTTTATAAGAAAATATCCGATGGTATTATTCCACTATTAATATTTTCTATTTAGAATGGAGCGTAGAAAAAAGTCTGCGCTCTTTCTTTTTATCAAAGACGGAAAGAAAGCCGGACTGGCTGCCGGTACCGTCAAGTATTATGCGCAAATTCATTTACAAGTCTGGCAGAACTCAGTCTGCACAGGGCAGGGAAACCTGCCCTTAATTACCTAGTAGCAGAGGACAGAGGGCGCGTCAAGGCAACAACACGAAGAAAGCTCTTCGCCATCCGCTGATGGACTAACGCAAGAACATTCTCAATCAACACAAAAGGCAGCTATACGAGCGTGTAGTTGCCTTTTTCATCGGGTTAATTGAACTGAATATCCGAGCCTATATTGTTTTGACTTGTTTATTAATAGACAGCGATTAGAAGGGAAAAGCATGAATCAGGCTCAGGATCGCCTTCGAATGCAAGGTATCTACCAAACATGTGAATCCCTGCCATTGTCCAATTAAATGTGCCAAAGTAATGGAAAGCATAGGGATCATCCTGATCGGGGAATATTGTGACCTGCCATTCTGGTGTTCCTGAATCATCGGTTACATTGGGATCGCGATTGCAGAGGGTGATTTCATTGGGAACATGCGTATCATTTGACTCATAATCAAAAGAGTCGGAAAAATGGAGATCAATAATTAAAATGGAATGATTTAGGACAATCGCTGAACCTGATTCGACCATTAGATCGTCGTCTACCCAATTATCAATGTCGGAACGATACCATTCTTTGAGATCTATCTCGACATATTCCTCATATTGACTCGAATCGTAGGAATGATTCAAGACACATGGAAAGAAGGGCGTAGACTCCGCAGAAGCAATTGTGGAAAATGCAAGCAGCAAAAAAAGTGTGATCAAGAAGCGATGTTTAGCGTGCATGGCAAAACCCTCCTCATCAATTCCTATCGGTATTATACCATGCTGTATGGTTATGGGAAATATCAATTTATCATTTTGTACATAAAAATGTAATATTTTACGGCAAAGGGAAATTGAAAGATTGCAGGAAGAATCTTTTCCGCATTTATCCGTATTCCCATAGCAGGGACGCACCCGCGTTTTGTGCAGCATTTGCTTTTTCCGACTTATCCGGTTACAAATCTTTCGAAAATTAGCCAGATTATCACACCGTTATGTTGGAAATATCGAACAAATGTGCTACGATAGAATGGATCAAATAAACGAAGAAAGGGGCAGGCGGCGTATGGCCTCTGAGCGGCTGAACGTGACGGACGTGTGCGACGTGGTGGAGTTTCACGAGTCGGCGGACGGCGTGGCGCTGTATGGGCAGGAGGGGCGATGGACGCTGTCTGCACAAAGAGGGGGAAAAATGAAATGGATTATGTCACGCACCTGAAGCCGGACGGCACGTATCAGCCGCTGAGGGAGCACGAGGAGAATGTCGCGGCGCTGGCGGGAGAATTTGCGGCGGCATTTGGCGCGCAGGAGCACGGCCATCGGACGGGGCTGCTGCACGACATCGGCAAATACAGCGCCAACGGGCAGAAGCGGCAGCGCGACCCGGCGCATACGGCTAAAGTGGATCACGCTTCGGCGGGCGCGCAGATGGCGGCTCGGTTGGGCGATCTTTTCGCGGCGTTTGCCGTGGCGGGTCATCACGGCGGTTTGCCGGACAGAGGTGACAAGACGAACGACGGCGGCGGAACGCTTTGTGCTCGGCTGAACAAATGCCTGACGGGCGGAAACGATCCTTCCGCGTGGAAAACAGAAATCGAAATTCCGGCAAAAGCTCGGTTTCCTGCGTGGCTGGCGGCTGAGAAAGACGCGCGGCGCTTGGCGATGTACACCCGCATGCTGTTTTCGTGTCTGGTGGACGCGGATTATCTGGATACGGAGACGGCAATTCAGGGCGGACAGCCGCGCGGCGAGGGGGAAACGCCGGAACGCCTGCTGGAAAAGCTGAACGCCCATGTCGCGCCGTGGCTGGAAGCGCCCGCCAACGAGCTTTGCGCCAAGCGGAGCGAGATTCTGGCGCGCTGTCTGCGCGGCGGGGAGGACGAGCGGGGGCTGTACACGCTGACCGTGCCGACGGGCGGCGGAAAGACGCTCTCTTCGCTGGCGTTTGCCCTGTCGCACGCGGCAAAGCACGGGATGAAGCGCGTGATATACGTGATTCCGTATACGAGCATCATCGAGCAGAATGCCGACGTTTTCGCCAAGGTGCTGGGCGCGGAAAACGTGCTGGAGCATCACAGTCAGGTCGAATTTGCGGATGACGGCGAGGAAACGCCCGAGGCTTACCGCAAGCGGCTGGCCTGCGAAAATTGGGATGCGCCTGTGGTCGTGACGACGGCGGTACAGTTTTTTGAATCGCTGTACGCGGCGAAAACCTCGAAATGCAGAAAACTGCACCACATCGCAAACAGCGTCGTCATCTTCGATGAGGCGCAGACGATCCCGGTGCCGTTCCTGATGCCGTGCGTCTCGGTCATCGGCGAGCTGGTGCAGCATTACGGCGTGACCGCGGTGCTTTGTACGGCGACGCAGCCCGCGCTGGGCAGGTTATTTAAGCAGCTTGCGCCGACGCTCGTTCAGCGTGAAATTGCGCCCGATCCGGATGGATTGTTCGATGATTTTCGCCGGGTTTCGTTTCAGCGAGAAGGCGTTTTTACGTCTGAGGAGCTGGCGGGGCGGCTGGCGGAGGCGGGGCAGGTGCTCTGCATCGTCAACACGAGGAAACGCGCGCAGCAGGTATACGAAGGCCTGCCCGAGGAAGGGCGCTTCCATCTCTCCACGCTGATGATTCCGACAGACCGCGAAGAGACGCTGAACGTCATTCGTGCGCGGCTGCGAAACGGGCAGGTCTGCCGCGTCGTTTCAACCAGTCTGGTGGAGGCGGGCGTGGACGTCGATTTTCCGTCGGTCTGGCGCGAACTGGCCGGGCTGGACAGCATTTTGCAGGCGGCGGGGCGCTGCAACCGCGAGGGAAAGCGGAGCGCGGCGGAAAGCGTCGTGCATGTCTTTGAAGCGGAAGGAAAGTTCCCCACGTCCATGATACAGCAGCGCGAGGCTGCGATGGAGGTGATGGGGGAATTTGAGGAGATCAACACCCGTCCCGCGATTCGGGCGTATTTCGATCGGCTGCTCTGGGTGAAGGGCGACGATGCGCTGGATGCAGAGCGGATTCTAAACAGCGAACGAGCCTGTACATTCCGAAAGACGGCGGAAGCATTTCGCCTGATTGACGCCGACACCTGCACGGTGTATGTGCCAAATGAAGGGAACGAGAAGGATATCGCGCAGCTTCGCGCGGGGCTGTACAGCAGGGCGCTGATTCGCCGATTGGGGCGAAGCTCCGTGAACGTGTATCAGAACGAATATAAGAACCTTGTTTATGCAGGCATTGTGGAAGATCATCAGGAGGACGGATTCGGCATTTTGATTCAGCCGGATGCGTACAAGCCGAAATGCGGCCTTTCGACAGAAGCTGGCGATGGGTTTCTTTCAAAATAAAAATAGAGGATGCACTTGCATGCATCCTCAAACGGTTGACAACTGAATAATCCAATATTTCAATCCACGTTTCAACCTGAAGATCGAAACGACAAGGATATTGTATCATTATTTTGTTGCAGGATCAAGGAACTTGTTTACAATCATTGAGCAAAAAGCAAATTCCGGATTTGCACATCTACTAGGAAAATAATAATACAAACTTAATAAACCAATGAAAAAATACATTGACAAAAAGATGACGGAGAGATATAATACAGCTATACCGAACGACAACTGATATGGAGGTGAAAAACATGTCTGTTAAAATGGAAGTCTGGGGCGACTATGCGTGCTGGTCCCGTCCGGAATTAAAAACCGAGCGTTATTCGTACGATGTGCCGACGCCGAGCGGCGCGCGCGGCATGCTTGAAAGCATCTTCTGGCACCCCGGCCTTCGATATGTCATCGACCGGATTTATGTGATGAACCCGATTCGGTTCACCAATCTGCGGCGCAACGAGGTCAAATCCAAAATTCTGGCGAGCGCAATGCTGTCGGAGGCCAACGGCAAGGCGGCTTCGTATATCGACCGAAACGAGGATATCCAGCAGCGGGCGACGACGATGCTCCGCGATGTGCATTATGTCATCGAGGCGCATTTTGAGATGACCGATCAGGCCAATGAGTCGGATAATCCGGGCAAGTTTCAGGATATCATCAAGCGCAGACTGCGCAGGGGCCAAGCCTATTCTCAGCCGTATTTGGGCACACGCGAGTGCACGGCGCATTTTGGTCTGTGGGAAGGCGGCAAGATTCCGACGATTTCGGAAACGCGAGATTTGGGCCTTATGCTGTATGACATGGATTTTTCAGACCCGAACGACATTCAGCCGATGTTTTTCCGCGCTAAACTGGAAAACGGCGTGATCGACCTGACGAATTGCGAGGTGGTCAAATGATCCTGCAAGCGTTGGTTCGCTGCTATGAGGCGCTGGCCGAGCAGGGCGAGTTGGAAAAGCCGGGCTGGTCGCCGGTGAAGGTCAGTTGGGGCTTGGAGCTGGACGCGGACGGACAGGTGAAAAGCCTGCTGCTGATGGGCGGCACGGATGCAAAGGGCAAGCAGATTCCGCGGGTGATGAAACTGCCCGACACCGTAAAGCGTTCCAGCGGCGTGGCGGCAAATTTTCTGTGCGATAATTCCGCCTATGTGCTGGGCGTTGACGCAAAGGGAAAGCCGGAACGGACGCGCGAATGCTTTGCGGCGTGCGCGCGAAAACATCAAGATGTTTTGAAGGGTGTTCGGCATCCGACGGCCAAGACGATTTTGAATTTCTTTGAGCGCTGGAAGCCCGAAAACGCGGCTTGTCATCCGGCGATTCAGCCCAATCTGGAAACGCTGCTCAAGGGCGGCAACATCGTCTTTGTGACGCATGATGCGGAGGGAGAGCTGCAACTTGCGCAGGATGTGCCGGAAATCCGCCGCGCGTGGGATGAAGCCTACGCCAATTCGGATGACGCGGTGATGGGACGTTGTCTGGTCACGGGCGAGGAAGGGCCGATTGCCATTTTGCATCCGAGCATCAAGGGCGTGATGGGGGCGCAGTCCTCCGGTGCGTCGCTGGTTTCCTTCAACGCGCCCGCGTTTGAATCCTACGGCAAGGAAAGCGCGCGTGACAATCAGGGACAGGGACGCAATGCGCCGGTCGGTAAATATGCCGCTTTTGCTTACGGTGCGGCGCTCAATTACATGGTTGGGCAGGCGGATTTCCACGGACGGCTGGGCGACACGACGCTTGTTTACTGGGCGGAGGGCGCTGAACCCGCCTACGGCAGCGCGTTCATGGCGATGATGGGCATGGGCGGCGAAGACAAGAACGAAATCACCCAAAAGGAATTGAGCGGCGTGTTGACCGCGCTCTGTCAGGGGAACACCGTAAAATGGGAGAACGTGCCGCTGAACCCCGAAAACCGGTTCTATATTCTGGGGCTTGCGCCGAACGCATCCCGCTTGTCGGTGCGCTTCTTTTTGCAGGATTCCTTTGATGCATTTGTGAAGCATTATCAGAAGCATCAGGAGCGGCTGAACATTGTCCGCCCTGCGTTTGATGAGCGGGAGACGCTTTCCATATGGGCGTTGCTGCGGGAGACCGTCAACCCGAACAGCCGGGATAAATCGGCACAGCCTCAGCTCGTCGGCGAAATGCTGCGCGCGGTGCTGACGGGTTCGCTCTATCCGTCGGCGCTGTATACGCAGACGGAAATCCGTTTGCGCGCGGAGAAGGAGATCAACCGCGGAAAGGCCGCGATCATCAAAGCCTATTTGCTGCGCAACGTCGTTGAACAGCAGAAGGACCAAACACATGTTTATAAGGAGGTTTTGGACGTGGAGCTGAACGAACAATCGACCTATCTGCCTTATCGGCTGGGCAGGCTTTTCGCGGTGCTGGAGGCCGTGCAGCAAAAAGCCAATCCGAACATCAACACGACCATCAAAGATCGCTATTTCAATTCCGCCTGCGCAACACCGGCGCTCGTATTCCCGACGCTGCTGCGTCTGGCGCAGAGCCACCTTAGCAAAATCGGCGGCGGTGCGGAGGTCTATTACGACAAGATGATCACCGAATTGCTCGGTGACGTGACGCAGAGCTATCCGCTGCGCCTGAGCCTGCAAGATCAGGGCATTTTCCAAATCGGCTACTACCATCAGAAACAAAAGCTGTTCACCAAGAAGGAGGAAAAGGACAATGGCTGATGTGATTCGCAATCGATATGACTTCGTGATTCTTTTCGATGTGGAAAACGGAAACCCGAACGGCGACCCCGATGCGGGCAACATGCCGCGCGTCGATCCCGAGACGGGCTGCGGATTGGTGACGGACGTCTGCCTCAAACGCAAAATCCGCAATTACGTGGAGACGGTCAAGGAGAATGACCCGCGTTTCGGCATCTACATCAAGGACGGCGTGCCGCTCAACGCCAGCGACAAGGCCGCGCTTGAATCGGCGGGGCATAAGGAGACGGATTTGAAGGTGCTGAAAAAATCCGATCCGTATATCGACAAAAAGCTGATGCAGTATATGTGCGGCCATTACTTCGATATCCGCACGTTCGGCGCGGTGATGACGACGTTCGTCAAGGCCTCGCTCAACTGTGGACAGGTGCGCGGCCCCGTGCAGCTCGGCTTCGCCAGAAGCGTTGACCCCATCATGCCGCAAGAGGTGACCATCACCCGCGTGGCCATCACCACGGAAGAAGACGCGGCCAAGAAGGGCACGGAGATGGGCCGCAAATTCATCGTGCCCTATGGCCTCTACCGCGCGGAGGGCTTCGTTTCCGCCAATCTGGCGCGCAAGACGACCGGATTCGACGAGGACGATTTGGCGCTCCTCTGGAAAGCGATTCTGAATATGTTTGAAAACGATCGCTCCGCCGCGCGCGGCATGATGGCCGTCCGCAAGCTGATTATCTTCAAGCATGACAGTGAGTTGGGCGAAGCCCCCGCGTGGAAGCTGTTCAAACTCGTGGATGTTCAGCGCAAACCCGAAATTGCCGCGCCGCGCAGCTTTGAGGATTATCAGTTCTCCGTCGATACCGATCATCTGCCGCAGGGCGTAACCTGCCAAATCATGGAGTGATACCGGGCCCCTCGGAAAGCCGTGCGAAGGTGAAGCTGTCATGGCTTTCCCATGGGCTTCGCACCCCGAATATCGGGTTCTGCGCCGCAAAAAGGGGCTTGTAAAGCTCCGAAAAGCGGTGTATCATGGTTTTGTTGTGTAAGCTGACGTAAATCCGGATGGATTTTTGGAGGCTTATGCTGTCTCCCCTCGTGTGAGGGGAGTGGATTGAAACCGTAAAAGCTCGGAAAGCGGGGCGCGACGGCTGCGTCTCCCCTCGTGTGAGGGGAGTGGATTGAAACACGAAATGGAATATGTGAACGGATGGAAGTTTAAGTCTCCCCTCGTGTGAGGGGAGTGGATTGAAACTCGATTAAGGAAACGACAACGGATGATTTTTTAGGTCTCCCCTCGTGTGAGGGGAGTGGATTGAAACGCGTCTTGATAGGCCAGTCTCTCTTTTTTTCCACGGTCTCCCCTCGTGTGAGGGGAGTGGATTGAAATGCGGACGGACTACGGCATCAACATTACCGGCGTAACGGTCTCCCCTCGTGAGAGGGGAGTGGATTGAAATGATAGGCTTTTACTTGTTCCGGTCTGACAACAATGGTCTCCCCTCGTGTGAGGGGAGTGGATTGAAATACCACTCGCGCCTGACCACCAGACGACGGGGGCGGTCTCCCCTCGCATGAGGGGAGTGGATTGAAATGAGCGGCACAATGTGATGCACCATCGTCGCCCGAGTCTCCCCTCGTATGAGGGGAGTGGATTGAAACCGGCTGCGGCTCGATGTGATCCCGATGACGGCAAGTCTCCCCTCGTGTGAGGGGAGTGGATTGAAATACCCAGTTATTTGCGCTTTTCAGCGGGTTATAGGTGGTCTCCCCTCGTGTGAGGGGAGTGGATTGAAATATATTTTAATGCCCCACTTTCTCAAGCGGCACAGGTCTCCCCTCGCATGAGGAGAGCGGATTGAAATATGCTCGGCGTCATCACGGCCTATAATGCTTTTTGTCTCTCCTCGTGAGAGGGGAGCGGATTGAAATATGGAATACGCATCTAAGGGAGTAGCCAACACCGGGTCTCCCCTCGCATGAGGGGAGTGGATTGAAATACTCCGGTCATCAGCAGCTATGTGGATAAGCCGAGTCTCCCCTCGTATGAGGGGAGTGGATTGAAATCACAATAAGACGTTTCTGGCGTCGTTTCTAGCGCGTCTCCCCTCGTATGAGGGGAGTGGATTGAAATAGGTCAATTCTGACGGTGTACTTCTTGGGATTTGGTCTCCCCTCGTATGAGGGGAGTGGATTGAAATGCAAGGCCGCTCCAAAAACCTCCCGTTTCGTCGGCGTCTCCCCTCGTATGAGGGGAGAGGATTGAAATGACGAAAACCGCGAGAATGCCCTTTCCGCCCATCGTCTCCCCTCGCATGAGGGGAGTGGATATCATAGATGTACATCTGCGGGAAAACAACGGAGAGAGGACGGAGGAAGAGCATGAGCTTAAAAGAACAAATCGAAAGCGGAAAGGTTTTCACGGAGTACGGGCATACCGCTCAAGAGGATCAGGAATACGAAAAGATCATCGAAGCGCAGCGCCGCAAAAGCAAGCAGTTGTGTTTTCGGTATAACCAGACCGATCCGATGGACGAGGAAGGGCGCGAAAAGCTGGTTCGCGAGCTGCTGGGCGGAACGGGGAAAACGCTGTGGCTGGAAGCGCCCATTCACTTTGCCTACGGCTGTCACACGACGGTCGGCGACCATTTCTATTCGAATTTTAACCTGACGGTTGTGGACGACGGGCGCGTGAGCATCGGAAACAGCGTGATGTTCGGGCCGAACGTGACCATCAGCACGACCGGGCACCCCGTCCACCCGTATTATCGGATGCGGGGCGCGCACTTTTCCCTGCCGGTCGTCATCGAGGACGGCGTGTGGATCGGCGCGAACGTCGTCGTGATGCCGGGCGTGACCATCGGCAAAAACAGCGTCATCGGCGCGGGAAGCGTCGTGACGCGCGATATTCCGGAGAACGTCGTCGCCTTTGGCACGCCGTGCCGCGTGATTCGCCCGATTACGGATGCGGATCTGGAAACCATCCGACCGGGCATGACGATCAACGCGGACTGGAACGCATAAAATCGGCCGCAAAACCCGGTTGCAAATCGCGGCGCAAGGGTGTATCATAGAGCGCAGATCACTTGCGCGGAGGACATATGGCAGACAATCGACTGACGAAAAAAAGACTGAAAAACCATTTTGCGTATAACTGGTGGAAGTATGCCCTGTCGGCGGCCGTCAGCGCGATGCTGGTGAGCATCGTGTTCGCGGTGACGGCATATCGCCCGCCGGCGGAAAAGAAGGTCGAGCTGTATGTGCTCAACGGCTACATCGACACGGAGACCTTTCAGCGGGATTTCTGGCCGGAATTGCAGGCGCGAAAGCCCGAACAGGAAGAGCTGACCGTCCTCAACATCAACCTGACGGACAGCAGCAACATCTACGCGCCCATGCAGTTTTCGACCTATGTGGCGGCGCAGCAGGGCGACCTGTTCCTGATTTCGCGGGACGAGATGCGCAGAATCACGGCGGATGGCGCGCAGGAAGCGCTGGTGGAGCTGACGGGATATCTGAATAGCGGCGTGATTGACGCGGACGGGATGGATTTGAAGAACGGGACGCTCGACCGGGGCGACGGCACGACGGCGGTTTACGCCATCCCCGCCGATACGCTGACGGGGCTTTCGCGATACGGCAACGACCCGAAAAACAGCCTGCTCTGCATCCCGATGTACACGAAGAACGCGGACAGCGCGGCGGCGCTGATCGGGCTGATGCTGGAGAAGCTGAGATGACTCCTTCCGTCACGCCTGCGGCGTGCCAACCTTCGGCATCTCATCTGTTTGTTTCCGCCACAGGCGGCAACAG
>ERZ857827.2962-NODE-2962-length-11022-cov-2.496489_pt1 | contig 11022 bp, 8 predicted proteins | sample MGYA00519761_ERZ857827 | MGnify/ENA primary metagenome ERZ857827 (study PRJEB31778, sample SAMEA3449370) | human gut metagenome | biome: human gut; feature: human-associated habitat; material: faeces | place: United Kingdom | collected 2010/2012 ... | reverse complement strand
TACATATCAGTTATTCTTATATTTGTCTGTTTCAAGCAATATCCTGTAAAGCTGTTCCTGTTCTTCTTTGGTCTTGGCAGATAAAAAATCATAGCACTTCAAAGGAATATCTTTTTCCGTACTATCTTTTCCGCCTAATTTTTCAAACAGCTTTGAAAGAGGAATATTCATCGCAGAAGCAATCTTTTCTATACTTTCAAGGGTAGCGTTTTTCTCACCCCGTTCAAGCTGACCGATATAGGTTGGATGACAGCCGGACAGCTCTGCGAGCTTTTCCTGACTCCATCCGAGTTGTGTTCTATAATTTCTAATTCTTTGTCCAACGGACTTAGCAATATCACTCATAATCATCCGCCCTCCACGCTATATAGTCTATAAATATTGAAACACTTTATCCACAGACTATTGATATTATTTGCAAAAAGTGCTATACTATAAATATCATTTCACAGATAATTGTGCTTTTAGTATCTCGCGAAATGGTTTTGGTATGGCTCTTAAATGGCCACTATACACACGATTTTTATTGAGCTGCATAACTGTGCTATATGCGAAGGATTCCGAATTACCGTGTCCACAAGGACTTGAAAAAGATAGTCGAGTCATTTAAAGAAAACCCACCGCACCAAATAATTAAGGTACGGTGGGTGTTTTAGTTGGGAGAAAAATGTAGTGGATACATATACTGTTTGTTTTTTTGGACACAGAGAAATAGATAACCCCTTAGAAGTAGAAGAACAGCTTTATGATATAGTATTACATCTGCTTGAAAGCAAAGAATATGTTGAGTTTTTAGTTGGACGAAACGGAGAATTTGACCAACTTGTATCCTCGACAGTTCGCCGTGTCAAGCGGAATTATCGTGACGACAATAGCGCACTGGTTCTTGTGCTTCCTTATCTGTCGGCTGAGTATGAAAAGAATGAAGAAGCCTTTCAAGAGTATTACGACGAAGTGGAGATATGCCAAAGTTCCTCGGCGGCGCATTTCAAAGCCGCAATGCAGATTCGCAATCGAGAGATGGTTGATCGTTCCGATTTGGTTGTCTGCTACATTGAACATAACAGTGGCGGTGCCTTTCAGACCGTGCAGTATGCAAAAAAGAAAAACAAAGAGATCGTTACTCTTTCAGACCAATAACGGACGATTTGCCAGTTTGCTTCTACATTAAAAAAGCAGGGTAGAAAAATTCAGAATTATGTGCTATAATTATTATGCATATTTATGTCCGGATGCAAAAATACCGGACAAAATAAGAATTTTGCAAAGGGATATCCCTTTGTTGGTTACCGTGTAACCAACAAACAACCCCTGTCAGTATGAATTTTCGGAAAGGAGCGGAGAAAAGTGAAAGCCAAAAGCAATAAAACCGTTTGGATTACTGTGGCTGCCGTCGTTGTGATAGCCGCCGTGATCAGGCTTTACAACAATCAAAACACCTCTGATGATGTGTTGTTCACGGACTTTATCCGCTCTCTGCTCCATATCGGGCTGATTACGGCATGGGGCTTTTCCATATACCAACGAGTGGTTCAAAAGCAGGCACGGCACTATCTGTGCTGCATTGTCGTTTTGATGATCCTTTGGCTGAACTTTAAGGTTATGAAGTATTACATTTGCACGGATGTAAATGTCAGCCGGTATCTTTGGTATCTGTATTATCTGCCGCTGGTCGGGATACCTCTGTATACGCTGTTTGCCTCCCTGTTTATTGGAAAAACGGAGGATTACAAGCTGAAATGGCAGGTAAAGCTGCTGTATATACCGGCGATTCTGCTTTTCCTGATGGTTATGACGAATGACCTTCACAAGTTTGCCTTTTCCTTCCCTCAGCATGATTTCTCGCCGGACAATTACCAACACGGAATCGGATATTTCATGGTGTTCGGTTGGTTTGCACTATGTACATTTGCTTCGTTTTATGTGATGTATTCCGGCGGCAAAATAAAGCGTAAACCCCGAGCATTTGCACCGTTGATTGTAGCTTTAGTTTTGACGGTTTACTATATTATTACCTACATGGTTGAGAATCCTGTCACAAAACTTCTCGCAGCAGACCTGTCCTCTGCGTGTTCGCTGCTGTTTGCCGCTGTATTTGAATGCTGTATCTACTGCGGACTGCTCCCCACCAACACACGGTATGACGAAATGTTTGAGACTTCCGTCGGCAACAGCGCACAGATTGTTGATGAAAACTATAATGTCCGGTATGCTTCCGCATCTGCCGAGCCTCTATCAGTAGAACAAATTAAACAAGCTCTTAATGCTCCTGTAGCCTTGTCCGAAGGAAAGCTGCTGCATACGGCTCCCATCGGCGGCGGATATACGGTCTGGACGGAGGATATATCCGAACTTACCAATCTGCGCCGTGAGCTGACTGAGACCAAGGAAGAACTGGAAGAACGCACCGCCATGCTGAGGCATGAGTATGTGCTGGAAAAGGATAGAAAGGTGACTGCGGAGCAGAATAGACTGTATGACCTGCTGACCGCCTCCACGCAGAAACAGATCGACCGCATTGCGCGGCTGATGAAGGAGTACGAGCTGGTGGACGGGGACGCGGAAAAAGGAAACGCCATTCTGTCCAAGATCGCCGTGCTCGGCGGCTATGTCAAACGTAAAAAGCACCTGACGCTTTCCATCCAGAACGGGTTTGACGTTCCCCAGGGCGAACTGAAAAACGCCATTGAGGAATCTGTCCGCTACCTGAAAGCCATGGGAGCGCACTGTGTGGTGTTTGTAGATGCACAGCGGGACTATTTGCCCGGCGAGATTGCGTCCGCCGCCTATGACTTTTTCGAGGACGCGGTGGAAGCGGCGCTTTGCAGCATCACTTCCTGCGCGGTATCGGTGAGTGTGGTGGAAGGCGTGCTTCGTATCCGTGTAACCGTCGGCTGCAGGGAGAATCTGAGTCCGCTCGGGAAAGAGTGGCCGGACGCTTCGGTTGCGATGTCGGACGAGAACGAGTGGGAATTGATCCTGCCTCTGAGGGGAGGTGCCGGAAGATGACCTGCTTTTGCGAACTTTCTCATTACGCACAGATGGCGGTGATTATTATCACTTGGCTTGGCGTGCTGGCACAGCTTGTTTTGCCGTTGTACCGGTTTTTCCACCGCCGGTCGGTAATACATACTGTACTGGACGGATTTCTGCTGTACGGATTACTTGTGCTGCTTTGCTTCCTTGTTCGGTATAATCAGCATGTTACCCAAAGTGATTTTCATCTGCCGGTGCCGGCTCTGATTTGTATCCTTGTCGCCGCCTTTTCATATTCCGTCATAAGTCTTATAGCGGAAATGCGGCGCAGCAAACGGGAAATCAACGAATGGTCGGTCAAGGAAGCGATTGACGATCTTCCGGTGGGACTTTTGTTTGCGGACGCAGACGGACATATCATTCTGATTAACCGTAAGATGGCAGAACTGTCCCACTTGCTGATAGATAGACTTCCCCGGACACTCAGCGACATGACGGATGCCCTATCTTCGCCCCCATCGGAAAGCCAAGTGGAGGCCATGACGGATGTAGCGGGTTGCTACCGTTTTAGGGACGACAGAACTTGGGAGGACAGGATTTACCGCTTTTGCCGCAGCGAACTCGACGGTGAGGGACTTTCAGGTTATGTCCAGCTTGCCGCCCATGACGAGACCGAGCTTTATGAAGGCAACGTTCGTCTGCGGGAGAATAACGAGGAACTGAAAAAGGTAAACCTCCGGCTGCAAAAGATGTATGCGCGCATGGAGGACGAGGTGCGGGAAAAAGAAAGCCTAACTCTGAAGGTCTGGCTTCACGACACCCTCGGAAGCAGCTTACTCACCATTCAAGATGTCAAGAACAGCTCCTCTACCGAGACAAAGCAAAAGCTGAAGGATTTTAAAGAGGCTGTGGGTATGCTTTCGGCAAGCCGTTCCACTGCAAAAGGAACCTTTGAGGAAGCACAGCAGAAAGCCAAACAGCTCGGCGTCAAGGTGGAGCTTTCCGGCTATATTCCGCCTGACACCACGACGGAGCAGCTCATAACGGCTGCCGTGCGGGAATGCGTCACCAACTGTATCCGTCACGCCAAGGGAGACAGAGTCAATGTCAAGATCACCGAGAAGGTCGGTTTACTGCGAGTACAGATTACAAACAACGGCGAAGTGCCGAAGGATAAAATAACGGAAGGCAGCGGCCTTTCCTCCCTGCGCAGGAGTGTAGAGGCTTCCGGCGGTGATATGAAGATTTCTCACCGCCCTGCGTTTGCCCTTACCCTGTATCTTCCGAGGAAGGAGGAAGACAATTTATGATCAATATCCTGATAGTTGAGGATGACAAATACATACAGGAGCACTTTGTCAAGCTGTTTACAGCCGACGAGCGCTTTCATCTGGTGGGCGCTGTACGGGACGCCTTTGAAGCGGAGCAGCTTTGCAGCAAAGGGATTGACCTTGTGCTGATGGATGTGCAGACCCTCCACCGCCATTCGGGGCTTGCCGCAGGAAAGCGGATTAAGGAAAAATGTCCCAATACCAAGGTTGTAATAATGACTTCACTGGTTGACCCGGAGGTGCTTTCCAAGGCAAAGACAGGCTGTGCCGACGGGTTGTGCTATAAGGATCACGGGGACGATGAAGTGATGGCGGTCATTGAGCGTGTTCTCATCGGAGAGCGCAGCTTCCCCGACGAAACACCGCCCGTGGAGCTGGAAGATATCTTATCAAGCGAAATTAAGCCGATACAGCTTGAAATTCTGCGTCTGTATATCCGGGGCATGAGCTTTGCGGAGATCGGGCAGAAGCTGGGTATTACCGGCGACGCCGCACGGTGGCATATTCGCGATATGGTCAGCCGGTGCGGATTTGACAGCAAGGAGGAGCTGATGGCGGCAGCCATAGAAAGCAAGCTGATCGTCACAGCTCTGAAAGACGAATAATATAAAACATTTTCCCGGTTCATCGGATTTACGGTGAATCGGGTATTTTTTTGCCCTTTTTCAAAAACCTCCGTTTTCGGAGTGAAAAATGCGAAAAAAATCTTTATAATGTACTTGACAAATTGATTTTTTTGTGTATCAGCCGAAAAGCACTTCGGTTTTCAGCAGGTCAGAGCATAGCTGCTTTATGCAAATCATACCGGGTAAACGGTAAAAACGCGCTTTAGGCAGTCTATATATAAGCGCCTTGCCTTGTGTTCATAGGCAGGTAAATTAACAAGGAAGGAGCGAATGTGAATATGCGCAAAATCTTATTGGATATGCAGAGCGGGCTTTTCGCAAAGGCGATACAGAGAACGCTATCACAGGAACTGGACGATTATCAGGTCATAATCTCTGAGCATCCGGACAAGACCGTGCAGCGCTGCAAAACCTTCAAGCCCTATGCCTTGTTAATGGAAGCGACCGGTTACACCCCCTGGATGCTGGAAGAGCGGCTCGCCATCCGGGACAAGGTCAAGAAAATTGACCCCGACTGTAAAATCGTCATTTTAGTTGACGATCAGGCAGACAACGAGCTGGCGGAAAAGGTCAAGTCGGCAAAACGGAACGGTTTGATCGACGCCTTCCTTTTTGGAACCGTGACCGAACAGTACATGGCTGCGGTCATGGACAGTCTGTAAGAAAGGCGGTGGTTCTGATTGATAGGATGAACATTCCGCTTGTGTTTCAAACAGACAGCATGCTTTTCCCCGGAGGCCATACGCCGGAGGAAAGGCGGATACTTAGTATGGCATATACCACTTCTATTAAGGAGGTACTTTTATGAGCAACACAAAACAAGCAAAACCGAAACGGCTATTAAGCCTGTTTCTTGCACTGACCATGTTGCTGGGTCTGCTCCCGGCCATGAGCATGACGGCGTCGGCAGAAGACGCAACAGTTATCGATAATGTTGAGATAACCGGCGTTGTTATACCCATTGAAGGAGAGACACCCAAATATGACTGTATCATACCGGAGGACTGCGGATATTACATCGATGCGGTCTACTGGGAAAATTCCTCATATCAAAGACTTGATGACGACGACACATTTGTTGCCGGAAAAGCTTATACGCTCAATATCGTACTTTTTCCGGAAGACGGCTATACCTTCAAAGACCGCAGGGAGCTTAAGGCGACGGTTAACGGAGATAAAGCCAGCGAAATAAGCGTTGATGCCAACGCCCCGGAGTCACGCATTATCAAAAAAACGGTGTTCATATATCATAAGGATGAACAGATCATTGACGTCACCAGCTGGGGTGAGCTGAAAAACGCTTTCGACGAAGCAAACAAAGATTATATGTCCCCGATGGCTGCGGAGAATATTACAGTCAGACTCCAAAATGATTTGTATCTGAATGCCTACGATCTGCCCCGAAGCACCCGGTACATGGTAAGGCTGAATGTTTTGAGAAACATAACGCTTGATTTCAACGGTCACACCTTGTACGGCACAGCGGATCTGCCCCAGGACGAGAACAGCGAGCTTGAAAGCTTTCTTGAATTCAAGGTAAATCCCAATGATTATATCAAGGATATGCAGACCGTCCTGACATTCAAGGATTCGGCAGGCGGCGGCGGAGTTGACTTTGACATCAGCCAGTGGAAGGACAGCCAGCTTGCCGCAATCCATGTGGATTATGTCAATACATATTGGGTAGAGGGTTACCTGAACGGCAAACGAGCCTATATTGAGCAGTCAACCGGATACTGGGTCTGCAAGGTTATATTCGACGGCGGCAACTACAAGATGAACTGCGACACTGTCAAGTTCAGCAACGGTACCAAATCCGTGGGTGATAAGGTGCGCTACAGAGGCACGGTCGTGGTCACCAACATCCAAACCGAGGTCAACGGCGGACGGTATGAGGCTTACTGCGACGGCGTAACCGTTAAGAATGACAACTTCGGTGCCAGAGACCTTGCCGCATTTGGAATCGAGTCGATTTATACCGGCAACAGCCTTTTTGCTGACCCTGAAAACGAATACTATGAAAAGTACAAATACGGAGAAGATCTCACAATCAATGACGGCTTATTCATTTCCGACAACGGATATTCGGTCAGACACTTTGACAGATTCTGGCAGGGAGACGACAATGATGTAAAGTTTGATTATTTCATTGCTCCCATGCTGAACGGCGGCGTATATGTGGGACCTGTCAACTTCAGCTCCAAAAGCTTCATTTATATGAACGACGGATCTCCTTACCTGAATAAAAAGGATTTGACAAAGATGACAGACCCGAATTGCTCGCTAGTTCTGGACGGAAAGCCGAAGACCGCGTCACAGATCACCCTGGGTGACCTGGCAGACGAGGATACGGAACTTTTCGCGATTATCGGCAACACCTATTGTTCGCTAAAGGATGTGAGCATCAACGGCACAAATCTCGGAAAAAATCTGCGCGGAACCTGCAATACGGGAACCAACAATACCCTGACCTGGACCTACGAGGATCTGCCCCAGGAAATGAAGGATCTGGGCTTCCAGTATAAATGCAAGGTCAGAGACAAAAAGGGCGACGAATGGCGGTACGTAACGCCGAATGTCGCAGACGGCATCGGCTCTGTGGATTACGCGATTGCCGCGCAAACAGCGGGCACTCTTAAGCCTGCATTTATGCTGGAGCTGTGCTACGGCGACAGTGTGATGCGCTACTGCGGATACGCTTTCCATCTGACGGTTCAGGAACTCGACAACATCTACCGTGTGTCGGCAACCTCGGTCAACCAGCCGATCGGCGGAGCAAGACCGGACTTCTCCTTCTCGACGTCGCTGGGCAGCAAGTGTGAAGTGAACAGCACCGCATGGTACAACGAAACAGACGGAAAGGCTTTAACCTCTTCCGACGTCTTTGAGACCGGCAAGCGCTATGTTTTTACAGCGGGCATCAAGGCGAACAGCGGCTACGTTTTTGCCCCCGCAGATCAGTTGAAGGTGTTCTTCAATAGAGATCTGAAAGCAAGCTTTGATTCCGTCTCCGGTGATCGCACACAGATCTATTACAGCTACAGTTTTATCGCGGCACAGCCGCTGTCAAGTGCGGGCGTCACCGTGAACGATCTTGAGCCTTTTACCGCCTACGGATCAAAGTCCGGCGTTGCGGCAGACCCCGATAAATATACGGTGGACATTGAGGTGTTCGGACTGTACGAGGCAGTCGACGCGGATGAGATCCATGTCGATGATTCGTGCCGGATTGTGGTGGGCTTCATTCCGGAAGAGGGTTATGCCTTCCCCGACCCACAGAGCAATACTGTGACAGCGACCATAAACGGTAATCAGGCACAGCTCTACGATTATTATGACGGCTCCATATGGTTCTACATCGATCATTATTTTGCAACCTACGTATTCAATGAGGTTTCCTTCCGCTACAATGAGCCGGTTGCGGGAGACAGCATCGACGATTTCATGCTCAGTATTGAGAATTGGTCCCAAAACCCCAACGATATCATAACGATCGAGGGCATCTCCTGGGCAGACAACGGTCCGGACGGAGAATTGGACTGGATTGATATGCAGGACGGCGACACCTTCCAAGAGGGACATAACTATTATTGCATGATCATCTTCGGTCTTTCGAACAGTGATTTCTACATGTACGCCTCGGAAGACGATTTCACGGTAAACGCCAACGGCGTCAGCATACCGAGCCTTTATTCAAAGGGAAAGGACGATACAATCTATTACGATCCCTCCACGGGCGCGCACAAAAACTTCACCGTGAATATGTATTTCAAAGCAGGTGAGGACAACACCGTCTATAACGCCGCCATCACAACCCAAAATATTACCGACGGCATGACGGTTTCTCAAGCAAATCCGAAAGCAAATCTAAGCGGCGTGTACATATGGCTGCAGCTCGAAGACGATGACGATGCAGTCCGTCTGGAGGACACCGACCGGTTCAAAGCGGGGAAAACCTACCGCCTCATGGCCGATCTGAACACTCCGGAGGGGAAGGTCTTCGCTCCCAACACGACCGCAACCGTCAACAGCAATTCCGCTGTTGTTGACATGATATACGCAGACACCCTCTGCGTTCACTACGATTTCACCATGCCGGGCGAAGCTTCTGCCGGCGTGACGGTTTCCGGCACGGCCACTAGCTTCGGCAGCGATACCGATGATGTGACCATTCAGCTCATCAAGAGCGGAGCATCCGAGGCGGCATACGAAGCAGTCGTGCAGGGCAACACCGCCAGCTACTCCATCGCAGGCGTTGCCCCCGGCACCTACACCATGAAGGTGATGAAGAAGAACCATGTTACACGGGAGTACACCGTCACGGTGGGAAGCAGCAATGTGGTGCAGGATGTGACGATATACCTCTTTGGTGATATTAACGGTGACGGTGTCATCGATGCACAGGATGCATTACTGGCACTGCAGGCCGCCGTTGGCAAATACACCCCCACCGCCTATGAGCAGAAAGCCGGTGACGTGAACGCAGACGGAACCTTAGACGCCTCCGACGCCCTGCTGATTCTGCAAAAAGCGGTCAATAAGATTCAAGCCTTTCCCGTTGAAGCATAACAAATTTCTTCCCCATTATGAAGCAGGGCAGCCGTCGCCTGTCGGCTGCTCTACGGCATTTGCTACGGCAGCGAAGCATCTGCAGGCTCTGCCATGGAAAGCCACCGTATAATCATGACTACCGGCTTAGACGGTAGTCATGATTATGAAAAGTACTTCTTTGGAAAGAATTTGATGAGATACCGAAATAATAAACAATCAATCAATCAAAATTCGCACAGTAAGTGCTACCTGAAAAGGCGGCCTTTTTCCTTTGGAACCGAAAAATTTGCACGAAAGTACGATGCGCCGGACGATTTAAATCCGTATAATAAAATATGTAAAGTTATCGCAAGGAGACAGAATTTATAGGATTGGGCGGTTCCTTTCATAACTCTTTCGAAAAAAGACCCGTGCTTTTTGCAAAAGCGAGTGCGAAAAATAGGCAAATAGGATTTGTAAATTGAATGAATCGGTGCTCATTAGATAAGAGGCCTACAAAACAATAAGTGTTTTGCAGCTACCGGGGAAATAACGGTTCGGGTGACTTTGAATGAAAATCCTTATCTTTTTGTCATCAGTTTTTTTAATGCTGGTGTGTATTGCCGTTTTCCGCTTTACATGTTGCAAGGCAAAGGAAAATCCGAAATTCCCTATGAGGGAGTCAATGCGAAAAAGGACGGACTTGTTGTCTACGCTTTCCGCTTCACTTCCGCCACCGAAAGTTACCTTGCGGCTGTTGTGGACAGCATATAAAAAAGTGAGGTTGGAAAAGGAGTGAAAAAATCTATGATATTGGCACTATTGATCACGCTGGCGGTTCTGGCCGTGCTTGCGTTGGGGATTCTTGTGTACTTTAAGTTCTTTGCCTTGGTGTATGACAAGGACGGCATGGTGTATCAGGCACAAGGCGGACCGCACTTGTGCAATCCGCCCCACAGCGAGGACGACGGCCCCATTGATGGCGGTGTTACGGACAACAGCGACCTGAACGCACCCAAGAGCATGGAATCGACTCAGATCATTTCCTTCGACTGCCGGTTTTCCACGATGGATATCGCCGAGCCTGGGAAATTGGGAAACCATATATACCAACTTCATGCGAAGTTGGAGAACGGTGCTGTCCGGGGAATGTATCAGGTGAGAGACACCGGAGAGACACACTCCTTTCGGGTAAGCCAAAAATTTTTGGGCGAGGTGCAGATTCTCGTCGCGATCTACAGCCTTGCACAGTACAACGGCCACGACTATACCGTGGCGGGGCTTCCGGATGAGTACGGTGCGAAGCTTGATGTACGGTATGCCTCTCGCGAAAGCATCTATGCCAATGACAATCAGGATAATTTCCTGCCCTTGGAGGTGATGAAAGAGCTATTAAATCTTTTTGAGCGAGGTGCGGCGGTGCCGGGCAGTTTCTAATCGAAAGCACCTCAGGTTGTGGAAAAACGTATATTCGGCGTTTTGAAAGGGAGACCCTCTATTGGAGTATTGAGCCTTTGATGTAAAGAATGACGGATGACGCACTGCTGTTTGGTGCAGTG
>ERZ857827.2961-NODE-2961-length-11027-cov-6.481225_pt1 | contig 11027 bp, 14 predicted proteins | sample MGYA00519761_ERZ857827 | MGnify/ENA primary metagenome ERZ857827 (study PRJEB31778, sample SAMEA3449370) | human gut metagenome | biome: human gut; feature: human-associated habitat; material: faeces | place: United Kingdom | collected 2010/2012 ... | reverse complement strand
CTGCATAACGCAGCGTAGTTTTCAGTTCGTTCATCAGCAAACGCGCCTCTTCATAAACGACTTCCTGCCTGGCGCCTACATGCAGACTGGTAACACTGCTGCCAAACAAATGTACCATTGCCCCCATGATCAGCCCCAATACTGCCATCGCTACCACTAATTCTATTAATGTAAATCCGGACTGCTTCTTCATGCCGCCGCTCCTTTAAATCAATCTTTTGTACGGATATATGTTTCCAAAGATATCGTCTGTATCCGAGGATCACTCCATTTTACAAAAACTTTAACATAATATAATTGGTTTACACCAGTAGAATTATTATCTTGAAGAAATCTCCCCGTTCCCCAAAAATAAAATTTAATGTCATCAATCTCAACTGATTTTGCTTTTTCAGGATCTGTTCCTATATTATCCATCATAAGATCTTCAATATCACTGCTGCTGTGCCCATCGGCTGCCTTTAACAGTTCAATTTTCTCCGATGCTATCTGTACAGCCTTTTCCTGTCTGTCCGCCGATACCATCACACCGATACCATAAGTATATAAAGCCGCTAATGCAGCCAGGCCGATAGCTACTACCAAAACCCCGATCATAGCATCGACCAGTAAAAATCCCTGTTTATTTTTGCGGAACTGTTTTATGCCATTCATCTTCACAGCCGTCCTTTACTCATAAAATCCCATATTTATTATATCACATATTTTCTTTAGTTTATAAATAATAACTATCATATATTTTAAAAATACTTAGAAAAATATGTATAAAAATTGCCTCTTCTTAATTAATTAAGAAGAGGCAATAAATTTTCAGTTATTTCTTTTTATCTTTACTCTTGGACTGCACTGCCGTATCGTTGGCATTCGCAACCGGCACCCACTGGCGCAGCAGCTCGGTACAGGCCGCCGCATAGCTGCCGGCACTGCCGAAGCCGCCCGCATACGCATCCTGATTGTAAACAGTGAGGATCTCGATGTCATCATAGTAAATAGTGGCACTGCCGCCATTATCATAGACGATAAAGCGATATGGATCGATATGGCCCTTATCACGTTCACGCACGCAGTATAAACCGCCGGCAAGCATATAAGCGCGATATTCCGGGCGGTCATTACCGACAGTCTGCGTGATATTAAACCCCCAGTCACCTTCATGCACTCTGGCTGTATTATCTTCGTTAAGAGTTATTTCCGGATGTACTTTAAGCGCTTTGATCTGCTTCATAACACGTTTCAAACGTTCTTCCGGCTCGGGATGGCTCGAAAAAATACCATAGCCTGGATTACCCTGTTCCTTCGCCAAGTCTTCCAGCTTGTTGATCGTCAGCACGACACTGTAAGGATTGTAACCGGCTGCTACACACAGATTAAAACCGCCCTTATCTGCGCCGCGTTCGTCGGTACGGCTGTAACCGGCCGCTAAAGCCTGCGTCGCCAGTCCCGCTATGCCTAAATCACCTTTGGTAACGATAGCAAAAGCCAAAGTCGTTAAAAGCTGTTTTTCTATTTGATGCACAGTGTGCTTTTTGACAACGTGTGTGATCTCGTGGCCTAATACTCCAGCTAATTCTGCATCGGACGGCATATAATCGATCAGTCCCTTGAATACATAAATGAAACCGCCGGGGCAGGCCAGCGCATTTACTTCGTCACTGTTCAGCACCTTAAAGCTGTATTCCAGATCCTGGCGTTCGCTGACCTTGACCAGGCTCTGACCGATCCGGTTGACACGTTCCTGCAAGGCATAATCCTGCACGACACCGTATTTAGCTTCCAGCTGCATCGCCGTCTGACGGCCCATCTCTATTTCCTGTTCCTTGCTGATCAACCCCGCTTCTGCCGGCGGCGTCATCCCCAGGCTGCAGCAGAATACAAAGACTATTGCTAAAATAAAGCGTTTCATCTTTTCACACCCCTTGTTTTAACGTAAACTGTCAAATCGCACCAGTTTCTTTCAACTTCATAATCTCCGGCTCCGTATAACCCAGTTCAGTCAGCACATCAGCCGTATGTTCTCCTAAAAGCGGCGCCCGGCGTTCGATGCTGCCCGGCATATCCGACAAACGGATCGCCGGTTTGACATACTGCAAAGTGCCGATATCCTCCTGTTTTTGCGCCAGCATTTCTGACTGCTGTGTCAGCTCGCTGTTTAAGGCTTCCTCCAGCGAACAGACCGGCGTCACGCAGAATTCTTCCTCACCGATCAACGCCAGCCATTCGGCCTGCGTTTTGGTCTGGAATACTGCTGCCAAACGCTCCTGAAGCTCATTACCATGTTCAAAATCATGCTGACGCTCGATCAGCTCTTCACAACCCAGGATTTCGCACAAACGCCGCCAGAATTTAGATTCGATCGTCCCCACGCTCAAATAACGGCCGTCCTGCGTCCGGTAAATATTATAATAATGTGCCGTGCGCCCGAAAGGCTGACAACCTGTAGCCTTACAGCCCCACAAGCTGCTGATGCCGGTTGTCTGCAGACTCAGTGAAGTATTATATAAATTGATATCTACAGCCTGACCTTCCCCGGTACGTTCGCGCGCCAGCAAAGCCAGCAGAATGCCGCTGACAGCGTTCATACTGCTGCCCAGCGCCGCAATCTGTACCTCTGAAACACAGGCACTGCCAACGTCATCCAGTGAATTCAGACCTGCAAGTCCGATCACATTCAGGTCATGGGCCGGTTTATGACGGTAACTGCCAGTCTGCCCAAAGCCGGTGATCGAACAATAGACCAGCTGTGGGTTGATTTCCCTGACAGTTGCGTAATCCAAGCCATAATGCGCCAGATACCCCGGCCGGAAGCCTTCTAAAAATACATCTGCTTCTGACAGAAGACGTAATAAAAGCTTACGTCCGCCTTCAGTTTTTATATCGGCCGTAATGCCGCGTTTATTACGGTTAAGCGCCAAATGCCAATAGCTCATGCCTGGCAGCGCTTCTGGAAAAAATCTGCGTGTATCGTCGCCTGCAGGCGTTTCCACTTTGATAACATCGGCACCGAAATCTCCCAATACCATACCGCAGTACTGTCCCGGCAGCCATTTAGAAAAATCTATCACCTTGATACCGGTCAAAGCCTTCATTCTTCTGACCCCCAATATTTTAACTGCAAAATATCCTCTGAAAATATACTTTATAATATTCTACATTTTTTACTGTTTCCCTTTAATTTATTTGCTGTGAAATGCTATAATAAGTTATAGAAGTTGTCTGAAGAGGTGTCATTACATGAAGATCCATAAACTCACTTTAGCGGCGCTGCTGGTTGCCATCGGCACCCTGAGCGCGCATCTTATTTATATACCGGCCGGCATTTCCAAATGCTTTCCCGTGCAGCATGCCATCAACGTGCTGGGAGCGGTGATTTTAGGCCCCGGCTATGCGACAGCAGTGGCCTTTGTCATTTCCTGCCTGCGCAATATGTTCGGTACCGGATCATTGCTGGCTTTTCCCGGCAGTATGATCGGTGCCTGTCTGGCCGGACTTTGCTATAGCAGGTTCGGCTCTGTCAAAGCGGCTATGGCCGGCGAGATTTTCGGCACCGGTATTTTAGGCGGACTGACTGCCTGGGTCATCGCCCGTTTCTTCTTGAACAGCGCGGCAGCAGCCTGGTTCTTTATCCCGCCGTTCCTGATCAGCACTGTCGGCGGCAGTATCATCGCCGGACTGATCATTAAAAGCGGTATCCTTGCTTACGCTCTGCCAAATCTTTTTGCTAATAAAGGAAATAAATCAAATTTATGAATATTGATACCATGCTTTCACAAATTTTATATTGCCTGAGCGGCTTCCTTTTCGGTATTTTCGCCTCCCGCTACAGCGTCATCAGCTGGCGCACTCTGGCCAGCCGGCCGCCGCTGCTGCAATGCGCGCCCTACGTGCTGTTTATCATCGCAGCTTTTACGCTGTTTCCCTTCTGGCTGATTACCCGTACCGAAGCCGGCGGTTTTATTTATTATGCGACGCTGCTGTTCTTTTTTACAAAGGGCTACCGCGCTGATAAGAAAGGATGAGCCCCAACATGAGCGAAAATAAAACTAACAATACTGTGACCTGCGATTCCTGCGGACACAGCGCCAGAATCCACCCTCAGCTGGCCGATAAATATGTACAGCCGATGGCGGAAATATTCAAGGTTTTAGGTGACCCGACCCGCATTAAAATTTTAGAACTGCTGTCCCACGAGGATATGTGCGTCAGTAATATCGCCGAAATGCTGGATATGACCCATTCCGCTATTTCTCATCAGCTTCGGCAGCTGCGTCATGCTCAGCTGGTCAAGTTTTCCAAGTCCGGCAAAGAAGTCATTTATTCGCTGGACGACGAACACGTCCTGACGCTGTTTGCCCAGGCGCTGGATCATGTCAAACATAAGGTTTAAGCATTCCGCACATAAAAACGGAGCCTGCTGTGCAGACTCCGTTTTTTTTATTTTTACAGCTGCAGAAAATAACGATAGACAGCATCGCTGTCTGTCAATTCCGGGTGAAAACTGGTCGCCAGCAGCTTTCCTTGCCGGGCAGCTATGATATGCCCTGCATACTCCCCCAAAATTTCTGTCTGTTCGCCAACCCTTTCTATCCACGGAGCTCTGATAAATACCAGTGGCAGCGGTTCTGTCCCCAAAGCAGGCAGCAACTGCCTGCAGCTGAAACTGTCGAGCTGACTGCCATACGCATTACGGCGCACGGTAATATCCATCACCCCTAAATGCGGCTGTTCACCGACAATATTTTTTGCCAGCAGAATCAGCCCCGCACAGGTCCCCCAGACAGGCAGCCCCTCTTTCACCCTCCGTTTTAAAAGCTCAGACAGTCCCGTTCGCTGTAAAAGTCTGCTGATAGCAGTGCTTTCACCACCGGGAAGGATCAATCTGTCCACCTGCTCTAAATCAGCAGCCGTTTTTACGGCAACCGGCAAAACCTCCGTCAGCTGCGCCAGTTTAGTCAGATGCTCAGAAAATGACCCCTGCAGTGCCAGTACGCCTACACTCTGCATTACCAGCCGCGCTCCGCAAAGGTTTGTTCTGCCGGTATAGTTTTGATATCGATACCGCTCATGGCCTCGCCCAGATCTTCTGATACTTCAGCTACGATTTTAGGATCGTTATAATAGCTGGTCGCCAGCACGATCGCCTTGGCGCGCTTAGCCGGATCGCCGCTGCGGAAAATACCTGACCCGACAAAAACACCTTCGCTGCCAAGCTTCATCATCAGGGCCGCATCTGCAGGCGTAGCGATACCGCCGGCGGCAAAATTAACTACCGGCAGCCTGCCGCCCGCAGCGACTTCTGCCACCAGTTCATACGGCGCTCCCTGTTCTTTAGCAAAGCTCATCCATTCCTCCCGCGGCAGATTCTGTAGCAATCTTATCTGTCCCATCATCGTCCGCATATGCCGCACTGCTTCTACCACATTGCCGGTACCAGCCTCTCCCTTCGTGCGGATCATTGCCGCTCCCTCACCGATACGGCGCAGTGCTTCGCCCAGATTGCGGGCACCGCAGACAAAAGGGATCTTAAAAGCATGCTTGTCGAGATGATATAAATCATCGGCCGGTGTCAGAACTTCACTTTCATCGATATAATCTATTACCAGCGCCTCCAAAATCTCCGCTTCCACAATGTGACCGATCCTGACCTTGGCCATTACCGGAATCGATACGGCGCTTTTGATCTCTTTAATAAGCTTCGGGTCGCTCATTCTGGCAACGCCGCCATCCCTGCGAATATCAGAAGGCACACGTTCCAACGCCATAACAGCTACTGCGCCTGCAGCTTCGGCAATTTCAGCCTCTTGGGCATTGGTGACATCCATGATTACGCCGCCTTTGAGCATCTGTGCTAAATTACGATTTAAAATTTGTCTATCTGTCATCTTTATTCCTCCTAAAAACTTACTTTCGTTAACGACAGTTTTTATGATACAATAATTCTGTACAGTAATAAATAGCCAGAAACTATTTTTCCAAAGGGGACAGTTTTATGCTTTTGACTAATCTTAAACTTGACAAACAGACCGAAACGCCTTTATATACCCAGATCATTGACTCTATCAAAAACCAGCTCTACAATGACCAGATCGCAGCCGGAGACAGACTTCCGTCTGTCCGCAGGCTCTCAGCAGCGCTGCAGATAAGCCGCACGACTGTCGAAAACGCTTACAATCAACTGGTTGCCGACGGTTATCTGCAAAACGAACCTAAACGCGGTTATTTTGCAGCAGCACTGTCAGTCCTGAGAAAGCACAGCGACGCGCCTGTGACACAAAGTATCGAACCGCCTGCCGTACGTTATAACTTTGCCAATAATTATATCGATCCCGCTTCTTTTCCCTCCGAGCTTTGGCGGCGCTATCTGAACCGTGCCTTAAAAAATAAACACCTGCTTTCCGGCTATGGCGAGCCGCAGGGTGAAACAGAACTGCGCCGTACACTGGCCAAATACAGCTCGGTGGCCCGCGGCGTTATCTGCAGCCCCGAACAGATCGTGATCGGCGCCGGTGTGCAAAGCCTGCTGCAGATCCTGATCGACATTCTACAGCCAGATATCACCAGTATTGCTCTGGAAGCGCCAGGCTTTGCCCAGGCAGAACGGCTTTTTACTTCGCATGGCTGGCAGGTACGGCATTTCAGCACCGACCAGTTAGAGACTTCCCTGCCCAGGCTGCTTTACGTCAGCCCTTCCAATCCCTATAAAGGCCGCTCGCTCTCGCCGCAGCAAAGACTGAACCTGCTGCGCTGGGCAACGCAGCAGCAGACCTATCTGCTGGAAGATGACTATAACGGCGAGTTCCGTTATTTCGGCCGGCCGGTATCCTCACTGCAGGGCATGAGTGATGGCCGCACAGTTATCTATCTTGGTTCTTTTTCGCGGCTACTGCTGCCTTCCCTGCGTATTTCTTACATGGTATTGCCGCCGCTGCTGTTAGACCGTTACCGCCAGCTGGGACACCTTTATAACCAAACGTCTTCTACGATCGAACAGCTGGCACTGGCCGACTTTATTGCTGCCGGCGCACTGCGCCGCCACGTTAAACGACTGCGCAGGCTCTACAGTAATAAAAACACACTGCTGCGGCAAGCTTTAACGGAAATCTTCGGCAGCAGAGTCATTGTACGAGCCTATGAATCCGGTCTGCATCTGCGCCTGGCTGTCGTCACGCAGCAAACTGCCGATACCCTGTCCGAACGGGCACTGGAAAACGGCGTCCGGATCCTGCCGGTTTACGACAGCAACGGTAATTTACCAGAGATCCTGCTTTCTTTTGTCGGTATTCAGGAAAACGACATCCGACCGGCACTGCTGCAATTAAAAAAAGCATGGTTTTAGTATCTGCCAAGCTCTTGACAGTATTGACCTGCAGATGCTATGCTAAAAAAAGAGTGAAGCCGTAAGGCGTCACAAAGGGGTACACCACCACGGGTGTAGCTTTTTGTGGCGCCTTTTTTTATTTTTCTTCAAGGAGGGTTCCCTATGCAAATCAACGGTCAACCAATCAGCACCGCTACAGGCAGCACCTTGTCGCAATTATTGGCGCAGCAGGGTTTTGACGTTGCCCGCGTCGCCGTCGAACTCAACGGTAAAATCATCTGCCGCAGCGATTTCAGCAAAGTGCAGCTCGCCGACAGTGATACCATCGAAGTTGTACAGTTTGTGGGCGGAGGTTAAAAATGACTAAACAAATCACCAGGCAACAGCTTTCAGCAGCACTGGTTGAACGGCACGGACAGGAACGCCAGCAGCATTTGTACACCGCCAGTGTCGGTATCGCCGGTTTAGGCGGGCTGGGCTCCAACATTGCCGTCCAGCTGACGCGCCTTGGCATCGGACACCTGACCCTCGCCGACTGCGATCGGGTCGAGATCAGTAATCTCAACCGGCAAAGCTACCGACTCTGTGACATCGGCAGACCTAAACCCGAAGCCTTGACAGAACAGCTGCTGCAGATCAATCCCTATTTATGCTACGAGCCGCACTTTCTAAAGCTCACGCCGCAGAATATCCCGGAAATTTTTGCCGGCTGTAATATCATCTGCGAAGCTTTTGACGACCCTGAACAAAAGGCCATGCTGACAGAAACCGTCCTGCAGCGGCTGCCGCAGGCAAAACTGATCGTTTGTTCCGGCATGGCGGGCGCTGGCAGCGCCAATGCTATTACTACCAGCCGCAGGCTGAACCGTTTCTACCTGTGCGGCGACGGTACTGCCGATATTGCCGCGGACGGCAGCCTGCTGGCCCCGCGCGTCAGCGTCTGTGCCGCCCATGCGGCGACCATGGTCATGAGACTGGCGCTGGGCTTCACCACACCTTAAACGAAAGGAGAATTTTAAACTACGATGCAAGAAGATAAACTTATTTTAGGCGGCTACAGCTTCAGATCCCGCTTTATTCTTGGCAGCGGCAAATATTCGCTTCCGCTGATCAAAGCCGCTGCCGAACAGGCCGGGGCGCAAATCATCACCTTAGCGCTGCGGCGCGCTCAATCGCAGCAGGACAATATCCTCGATTTTATTCCCTCAAGCATCACACTGCTGCCCAACACCTCAGGCGCCCGTACTGCTGAAGAAGCAATACGCATAGCCAGGCTAGCCCGTGCCTGCGGCTGCGGCAATTTTATCAAACTGGAGATCATCCGTGATTCTAAATATCTGCTGCCGGACAATCAGGCAACGATCAGGGCAACGGAGATCCTCGCTAAAGAAGGCTTTATCGTCATGCCTTATATGTATCCCGACCTTAACACCGCCAGAGATCTGCGTGACGCAGGCGCAGCCTCGATCATGCCCCTGGGAGCGCCGATCGGTTCCAACAAAGGGCTGGCAACCCGCGATTTTATCAAGATCATTATTGATGAGATAGCACTGCCTGTTATCGTCGACGCCGGGATTGGCCGCCCCTCCCAGGCCTGTGAAGCCATGGAAATGGGTGCCGCTGCCGTCATGGCCAATACCGCCATCGCTACAGCCGGCGATATCCCTCTGATGGCTGCAGCCTTCAAGCAGGCTGTTGAAGCAGGGCGTGCCGCTTACTTAGCCGGGCTGGGACGTGTTTTAGAGCAGGGTGCGGCTGCTTCATCGCCTCTGACAGGCTTTTTGGAAGACAGGTGATATGAATATGAAAATCGATCAGCATACCGATCCGATGGCTTATCAGCCGGATATGGAAATAACCTCGTCAGCTATTATGGAACAGGTGCTGGCCGCCCGTGCAGCTTACGACGAAACTGTTTATACGGCGGACGACGTGAAACAGGCCCTGCTTCAGGATCACCTGACGCCTGAAGCATTCGCCGCACTGCTCGCGCCGGCCGCAGCACCATTTCTGGAACAGCTGGCACAAAGGGCACAGGCAGAAACACGTAAACATTTCGGTAATGCCGTCAATCTGTTCACCCCGCTTTATATCGCCAACTACTGCGAAAATCACTGCATCTACTGCGGCTTTAACTGCTACAACAATATCAAACGCGCCAAGCTTACTGCCGCTGAAATAGAAACGGAAATGCAGGCTATTGCCGCTCAGGGGCTGGAAGAAATCCTGATCCTGACCGGGGAAAGCCCGACTATGAGCGACGTACAGTATATTGGTGCAGCCTGCCGGCTGGCCCGCAAATATTTTCGTGTTGTCGGTCTGGAGGTTTACCCCATGGACAGCAATGATTATGCCTATCTGCATCAATGCGGAGCTGACTTCGTCACCGTTTTCCAGGAAACCTACGCCCCTGATAAATACGGTCAGCTGCATCTGGGCGGACGTAAACGTATTTTCCCCTATCGTTTTAATGCACAGGAACGGGCTTTACAGGGCGGAATGCGCGGAGTTGGCTTTGCCGCTCTGCTGGGACTGGATGATTTTCGCCGTGACGCTTTGGCAACAGGTCTGCATGCTTATCTGCTCCAACGTAAATACCCTCAGGCCGAGATCGCTTTTTCCTGTCCGCGCCTGCGCCCCATCATCAACAATGAGCAGATCAATCCCAAAGACGTCCATGAGCGGCAGCTGCTGCAGATCATCTGCGCCTACCGCATCTTTATGCCTTTTGCCTCCCTCACTATTTCCTCCCGTGAATGCGCCCGTTTCCGCGATAACGTAGTCGGACTTGCCGCAACTAAAATTTCTGCCGGCGTTGAAGTTGGCATCGGCGGTCACAGCCAGCAGAGCAAAGGCGACGAACAGTTCCTGATCGACGATAGCCGTACCGTCCGTGAAATCTGCGCAATGCTGACGAACCGAGGACTGCAGCCGGTCATGAGTGATTATGTCTATGTTTAAGCTGATCGCCGTTACCGACCAAGCTTCCTGTCCTGAAAATTTTTGGACGCAGCTCCAGCTTTTAGCTGCTTCTGAAATCGACGCTCTTATTTTCCGTGCCAAAGAATTACCGCCGCAGGAATATTATCGGCAGGCCTCACAGGTGCAGAAAATCTGCCGGACACATCAGCTGCCGCTGATCCTGCATACTTATCAGGACATCTGCCGCCGGCTTGATACGTATGGACTGCAGGTAAGCTATCAGCAGCTCCTATGCCAGCCTCAGCTGCGGGCACAGGTACAATGCCTGGGCGTTTCCATCCACCATGCTGACGAAGCGGTACGTGCCGCTGACTTGGGCGCCGATTATTTACTAGCCGGGCATATCTTTGCTACAAGCTGCAAGCAGGGGCTGCCCGGACGCGGTCTTGATTTTCTCAGCGCCGTCTGCGCCGCTACACCCCTGCCCGTCTACGCTATCGGCGGGATCACGCCTGCCAATATCGGACAGATCAAAAAAACAGGCGCCGCCGGCGCCTGTCTGATGAGCAGCCTGATGACCTGCCCAAAACCAGCAGTACTGGTGCAAAAACTGCGGCAGGCTTTACTTTAGGCCCGCATAAACAAAAAATCCCGCTTCTGTCATAAGAAGCGGGATTTTATTTCATCAGGCAAACATCCAGACAAAAAAATGGTGATCCACCCGCGACTCGAACGCGGGACACCCTGATTAAAAGTCAGGTGCTCTACCGACTGAGCTAGTGGATCACAT
>ERZ857827.2957-NODE-2957-length-11050-cov-4.678126_pt1 | contig 11050 bp, 8 predicted proteins | sample MGYA00519761_ERZ857827 | MGnify/ENA primary metagenome ERZ857827 (study PRJEB31778, sample SAMEA3449370) | human gut metagenome | biome: human gut; feature: human-associated habitat; material: faeces | place: United Kingdom | collected 2010/2012 ... | reverse complement strand
GCGGCAATAAGCTATATTCTTATGCAAACAAAGTACGGCACGGCTGCGCAGAATAAGCAGATGCCATTTCGGTATCAGGCATTGTCGTCGTGTGAAGTAGTGTTTGATTTTCAAACGGATGCGGGGATATTGAATTATCTGAAAGGCAGACATTTTTATGCAAAACCTTTTTTTGAGGATTATGAACTGGTCCGTACATTAAAAAAAACGAACTGAGCTATTTTTTCATTGGCTTATTTTGATTATGAAAAGGGGAGGTTGACAGTGCATAAGAAAACTGCTGTTTTAATTATTTTTATTTTTTGCATCGTGCTTTCCTGTGGTTGCCGGCAACATGAAATTGTTTATGTTATGGAAGCAAAAGACGATAAACCCGCACCGCGTATTGTGATAAATGAGGATGAGAAGACGTTTACGTTTACGTATGATTTATTGTCTTCTTATTTAAATGCGGGGACATATCAAGTATCTGACAATATCTTGAAGGCGACGACATCAGACGGTAAATATACGTATTTATTTGCGTTACAGGATGATGCTTTACAGTTTATCCAGGAGGGGTCCTCCGCCGTCACACCTATTGACCGTGAATTTTCCGTACCCGTACAGGACGGGGCAATATTTATTCATATGTCTTAGAAGTGTCTAAAAACAGTTTTTCTGCTTGAACAACGGCAAAATATGTATCGTCATATTCATGTATCTTTTGTTTGATTTCATTTGCAATCTGTGTTTCAGTTTTGGGGTACCGGTGTGGAACTGCCACGTCAAAAATTAGATTTGTATGTGTGTCGCCACGCACAACACGGAAATCATGGATGGTTAGTTCTTCTCCGACCTGTTTTGTCAACTTTTCTACCTGAGTACGTAATTGTGCAGTAAATTCGTCATGAACGGCAATCGGGTCCATGTGAATTGTTGCAGTGCAGTGAAATCGTTGTTTAAGCTTTAATTCTACAACATCTATTGCGTCATGCATTTTTAAGATATCTGCATCGCACGGAACTTCTGCATGTAAAGAAATGATACAGCGGCCAGGTCCGTAGTCATGAATAATAAGGTCATGTATACCTACAATATTGGGGTCCGCTAAAACGGTATCACGAATTTGTCGTACAAAATCCGGATCCGGTGCTTTGCCTAAGAGAGGAGAAAGACTGTCCCGAACGGTAGTTACGCCTGTGTACAAGATAAAGGCAGCAACAATAAGTCCAAGATACCCATCAATATATAGTCCTGGGATAAGATAGGATACGCCAAGCCCAACTAAAACAATTGATGTGGCAACAACGTCACTGATTGAATCCATGGCCGTTGCGTTCATGGTGGCAGATTCTGTTATTTTTGAGAGCTTTTTGTTAAAGAAGAACATCCATAGTTTGATGGCGATAGCTGCAAGTAAAATAAAGAGAGTAAGTAGGTTAAATTCTGTACCTTGTGCAGGATTTAAAATTTTATCAAAGGAACTCTTTGCCAGTTCAACGCCTACCAGAAAAATCACAATAGATATTGCCAGCCCCGCCACATACTCGTACCTGCCATGTCCAAACGGGTGCTCATCAAGTTTAAATCCTAAAAAAGTTACCAGTGAGGATCCGGCATCAGACAAATTGTTGAATGCATCTGCAACAATCGAGATAGAGGCCGTTGTTAACCCTGATATTAATTTTATGGAAAATAAAATCAGGTTTAAAACAATACCGGTCCCGCCACTTAGTGTTCCATAGCGGGCACGTACAGCAGGATTATCTATCTTTTGGTAGTCCCTGATAAATAATTTAATCAACATATTTGTCATAGCTTTACCTCAGATTTTAATAAATAATTCCTTCAGCAAGCATTGCATCTGCTACTTTTAAAAAGCCTGCAATATTTGCGCCTGCTACAAGATTTCCCTCCAGCCCATATTCTTTTGCGGCCTGTGATGCGTTATGGTATATGTTTGTCATAATTTCATGCAGTTTCCGGTCTACTTTTTCAAAAGTCCAGTTCAGACGCTGGGAGTTTTGGCTCATTTCTAATCCGGAAGTTGCAACGCCACCGGCATTAGCAGCCTTTGCCGGACCAAATAAAATATTGTTTGATAAAAATACCTGTGTGGCTTCCAGGGTGGAAGGCATGTTTGCCCCCTCTGCTACCGCGATGCAACCGTTACGGATGAGCGTTTGCGCGTCCTTTTCATTTAATTCATTTTGTGTTGCGCATGGCAGTGCAATCTCGCAGGGAATTGTCCATATCCCTTTTCCTTCATGATATTCAGCTGAAGGTCTTGCAGCAGCATATTCTGTAAGTCTTGCTCTCTTCACTTCTTTGATTTCTTTCAGAAGTGCTACATCGATTCCGTCCGGATCGTAAATCCAGCCGGTGGAATCCGAAACGGTGACGACCTTCGCGCCGAGCTGCTCGGCCTTCTGCACCGCGTAGATGGCGACGTTGCCCGCGCCGGAAACCGCGACCGTCTTGCCCGCGATTTCGTGCCCGTTGGCCGCCAGCATCGCCTCCGTCAGATACAGCAGGCCGTAGCCCGTCGCTTCCGTGCGCGCCAGAGAGCCGCCGTAGGAAAGCCCCTTGCCCGTCAGCACGCCCTCGTAGCGGTTTGTCAGCCGCTTATACTGGCCGTAGAGATAGCCGATTTCGCGCGCGCCCGTGCCGATGTCGCCCGCCGGAACGTCCACATCCGCGCCGATGTACTTATACAGCTCGGTCATAAAGCTCTGGCAGAACGCCATCACCTCGCGGTCGCTCTTGCCCTTCGGGTCGAAATCGCTGCCGCCCTTGCCGCCGCCGATAGGCAGTCCGGTCAGGGAGTTTTTGAAGGTCTGCTCAAAGCCGAGGAATTTGATGATGCCCAGATTGACGCTCGGATGCAGGCGCAGGCCGCCCTTATACGGGCCGATGGCGCTGGAAAACTGCACGCGGAAGGCGTTGTTGACCTGCACCTGCCCCTGATCGTCCACCCACGGGACGCGGAAGAGAATCTGCCGCTCCGGCATGGTCAGCCGCTCAAGGAGCGCCTCGCGGCGATACTTCTCCTCGTTGCACTCGATCACCGCACGCAGGGAATCAAGCACCTCGCGGACGGCCTGATGAAATTCCGGCTGGCTGGGATTTTCGCGCACCACGCGCGCATAGACCTCATCAACATAAGACATGGATGAATATCCCCCTTGGCTTGAAATATGTCTGAATGTCATAAGCTTCGTTTTCAGCTTCTACATTATACGCAGACCGGGGCATTTTCGCAAGTGTTTTTGACAAAGTTTTCGTTTTTTATTCTTTTTCCGTCAAAACAGGTCGTTTTTTGCAGATTCTCTTATTTGTTTGGTCGAATACAGCAGGTGAGCAAACCCGAGATTATGCACATCTTCCGGTAACGGGCGCGCGATGCGCGCCCCTACAATGTTGCAGAAAAAAGTAACTGTGCATTACGCCGCCGTGCCCGTAGGGGCGCGCATTGCGCGCCCGCGCTTTGTGCAACATTCGCTTTTTGCTCAATGGTTGTTTTGAGGAAAAACACGCCGGTTCGTCCCGCTTGACAAATATCCGAAATCGGACTATAATATCTCCACACAAAATCCGATTTCGGATATTCTGAGGTGAACGCATGAAAAACATCGGCGCGGAAAAGCAGCTTTCCGAATATAACCACGTATATAAAGAAAATACCGCCATCTATCGCGATCTGAGCATCCGTCTGGGGCTGAACGAAAGCACGTTCTGGATTCTCTATACCCTGCGTATCGAAGAACCGCCCGTCACGCAGAGCGACATGTGCGCCATTTTGGCTTACCCCAAGCAAACGGTCAATTCCGCGCTCAAAAAACTGGAGCAGGAAGGGCTGCTCACGCTCTTCGGCGAGCGCGGGCGCGGCGGCAAACCCATCCGCCTGACGGAAGCGGGCGTAAAGCTGGCGGAGCAGACCGTCGATCTTGTCATTGAGGGCGAGCAAAAAGCGCTGCTCGATTTTTCCGTCGATGAGCAGGCGCAGCTCCTAACCCTCACGCGCCGCTACAACGAAGCGCTTTCCCTGCATTTTGGCGCCATCGGCAAGGAGAAAAGCCATGAGTAAACCGCGCATTCAGCTTTCCGATCACTTTACCTATCCGCGCCTGCTGCGCTTCGTCGCGCCCTCCATCACCATGATGATTTTCACATCCATTTACGGCGTGGTGGACGGGTTCTTCGTCTCAAATTACGTCGGCAAAACGCCGTTCGCGGCGCTGAATTTCATCATGCCGTTCATCATGGTGCTCGGCGGCACGGGCTTCATGCTCGGCACGGGCGGCAGCGCGCTGGTTGCCAAGGAGATGGGCTGCGGCCACACGGAGAGAGCCAACCGCATTTTCACCATGATGATCGCTTTTGTGGTCGTCACCGGCCTGATCCTGACCGCGCTGGGCGTCGCCTTCATCCGCCCAATCGCCCGGCTGATGGGCGCAAGCGAGAGCATCATGGCGGATTGCGTGCTTTACGGCCGCATCACCATTGCGTTCACAACGGCGTTCATGCTGCAAAGCGTGTTCCAGAGCTTCCTCGTCGTGGCCGAGCGGCCGCGCGTGGGGCTGCTGGTCGTTGTCGCGGCGGGCGTGGCGAACATGGTGCTCGACGCGCTGTTCATCGCGGTCTTCCGCTGGGGGCTGGCGGGCGCGGCGCTGGCGACGGGCATCGGCCAATGCATCGGCGGCGTCGTTCCGGCGGTGTATATTCTCCGCCAAAAGGATCTTCCGCTTTGCTTCGTCCCCTTCAAATTTGAGGCGTCTCCCATCCTCCAAGCCTGCGCAAACGGTTCTTCCGAGTTTATGAGCAACATTTCCACATCGTTCGTCTCCATGCTCTATAACATGCAGCTTTTGCGCATGCTGGGCGAGGACGGCGTTTCCGCCTACGGCGTGCTGATGTATGTGCAGCTCATCTTCATCGGTACAGCCATCGGCTACAGCATCGGCTGCGCGCCGATTGTCAGCTATCACTACGGCGCGGGTCACCACGACGAATTGAAGAACATGCTGAAAAAAAGCCTGACGCTGATGGGCATAACCGGCGTCGCGCTGACGATGCTTGCGCTCGGTCTGGCCGCGCCGCTGGCGAAAATCTTTGTCGGCTACGACGAAGGGCTGCTTAACCTGACGCGCCATGCGTTCTCGATCTTCTCCTTCTCCTTCCTGCTTTCCGGCCTCAATATCTTCGCCTCCGGCTTCTTCACCGCGCTGAACAACGGCCTGATTTCCGCGGTCATCTCGTTCGCGCGCACGCTGGTGTTTCAGGCGGCCTGCGTTCTGCTCCTGCCCGCAATGTTCGGCGTGGACGGCATCTGGTATGCGACGCTGGTTGCCGAGGGACTGGCCTGCCTGTTGTCGCTGTGGCTGATTGATCGCAAGAAGCATTTCTACCATTACGATAAATGAGCAAATCCGGAATTTTGCACACATTCCGATAACGGGCGCGCAACGCGCGCCCCCCCAGACTGTAGACAAAAGCGCCGCCTTGTTCGCGACGCTTTTGCTTTCTTTATTTATGCTTCTTCCAGCTTTTTGAGCGCTTTTCTGAACTGCGTGCCAAACATCACCATGGTGAAGATCACGGCGAGCGTATCGGCGACAGGCTCGGCGGTATAGACGGCCATCGTCTGGTCGGGCAGGATGTGCGGCAGAATGAAGATCAGCGGAATCAGCAGCACGAACTTGCGCAGGATGGCCACGATGATGGAGCACGGCGCGTTGCCGATGGAAACAAACGTCATCTGGCAGGCAATCTGGATACCGAAGATGAACAGCGCGCCGCAATAGATGCGCAGCGCCTTGGCGGTGAAGGCCAGCAGCTCGGCGTCCGGCGTGAAAATCCCCGCGAACGCCTTCGGGAAGAGCATGATGCCGCCCCAGAGGATGACCGAATACGTCAGGCTGGCCTTGAGCAGCGCGAAGAACGTCTGCCGGACGCGCGCGGCGTTTCTCGCGCCGAAGTTGTAGCTGGAAATCGGCTGCGCGCCCTGCGCCAGCCCCTGCAGCGGGAGCATCGCGAACTGCATCACGCTGGTGAGAATCGTCATCGCGCCGACGGCGATATCGCCGCCGTATTTGAGCAGCGAGGAATTGAAGCAGACGGAGATGATGCTCTCCGTGCTCTGCATGATGAACGCAGACAGGCCGAGCGCGATGCACGGGGCGAGGAGCTTCATGTCGATGCGCATATTCTGCGCCTTGAGGCGCAGGCTCGTCTTTTTGCCCATCAGGAAGCTGACGACCCACGCGCAGGAAACGCCCTGCGAAATCACCGTCGCCAGCGCCGCGCCGCGAACGCCCATGTTCAGGCCGAAAATGAAAATCGGGTCGAGCACGATGTTGCACACCGCGCCGATAAGCACGGTCATCATGCCCGTCGTCGCGAAGCCCTGCGCGGTGATGAACGCATTCATGCCGAGCGTCAGCTCCACGAACAGCGTGCCGAAGGCGTAGATATTCAGATAATTGTCCGCGTATTCAATCGTGTTTTCGCTCGCGCCGAAGGCCAGCAGAAATTCGTGGCCGAACAGCAGCAGCACCGCCGTCAGCGTCAGCGAAATCGCGATTTGCAGCGAGAAGCTGCCGCCCAGCAGCTTTTCGGCCGTGTCGCGGTCGCCGCGCCCCATCGCGATGGAAGCCCGCGGCGCGCTGCCGGAGGCAACCAGCGCCGCGAACGCCGTCACAATCATAATGATCGGCATGCACACGCCCACGCCGGTCAGCGCGAGGCTGCCGATGTCCGCGATGTGGCCGATGTAGATGCGATCCACGATGTTGTAGAGCATGTTGACCAACTGGGCGATGACCGTCGGAATGGCCAGCCGCATCAGCAGCCTGCCGACCGGCTCCGTGCCCAAAAACGCCTGATCTCTGGTTTGCATATCAAACAGATCCTTTCTCGTTGATGTTTCGAATGTTTTCCGTGATGACGCTCAGGCAGTGCTGCCCCGCCGCCAGCTCCTCGGGCGACAGCCCCTCCAGCATGCGCGCGGTGAACGCCGCCTGACGCGCCAGCCCCTTTTCCACCACAGGCGCGGCCGCCTCCGTCAGCACCAGCCGGCATTTGCGCCGATCCTCCGGCACGCCCTCGCGCGCCAGAAAGCCGAGCTGCACCAGATTCTCGATGTAGAGCGAAACCAGCGCAGGCTTGAGCTGGCGATAGGTGCAGATATCCCGCGCGGTATCGTAGCCGGGGTTGTTGTGCAGAAACAGCAGGATATCCATCGCGGTCTGCGCGACGCCGGTTTCCTTGCAGAGCGAGCGCATCTGCGCGGCGTAAGCGTCCTCCAGACGGCGCGCCATCACATAAAACTGCGACGCGGTCATCATGCTTCCGTCGTCCCCTTCCCTTCAAAACGATATTTCAAAATTGAACATTTCAATTATAGACAGATTGATTCCGTCTGTCAAGCGCAAATCCCGCTCCTTTTTGACGATTTGCGGAAAGGCTCTGCCCGTTTTTGTTATAACGCGCTAACCGTTATTCCCCGCAAAAAAGCGCAAACGGATTGACAAACGCGCCCTGCCTGTGCTATGCTGATCCCCGTTAAAAGGGAGTAGTTGAAAAGGCATGGTCAACAAGCCCCGGCTCGTCCGCCGGTGGCCATGCGCCTATCAAAAATAGGTAATGAGACTTTTAGCACATCACATAGGCTGATGGTGCGGAAAGTCTTTTTTTGTACGATCAAATGCCTGTAACGCTCGTTTAGGGAAAGGGAGAATCGTCATGGCCATCAATTTTACGGGCTCCAACCTCTTCACCGTCCTGCTGCTCTTTGCGGCCGGGCTGGTCTTTATCATCAAGGGCGGCGACTGGTTTGTGGATGCCGCAACGTGGATCGCGGAGGCCTTCGGCATCCCGAAATTCATCGTCGGCGCAACGGTCGTCAGCTTCGCCACCACGCTGCCGGAGATGCTCGTCTCCGTCTTTGCGGCGCTTGAGGGCAACGCGGATATCGCCGTGGGCAATGCGGTCGGCTCTGTGACGGCGAACACCGGCCTGATTATGTGCCTGTCGCTGGTCTGCATGCCCTGCCTGATGACGCGCAAGCAGTTCGGCTTCAAGGCCTCGCTGCTGCTGGCGACGATCGCCGTGCTGTTCGCGTTCACGCGCAACGGCCAGCTCTCCGTCGCGCAGAGCTTCGTCATCCTGCTCTTCTTCGCCGCGTTCCTCGTGGAAAACCTGATGGCAGGCAAGCGCGAGCACGGCGCGGAGAACGCGGAAAACCGTCCGCAGATGACCGGCAAGGCGCTGGCGTGCAACCTGCTCGGCTTTGTGCTCGGCGCGGCGACCATCGTGCTCGGCGCGCAGCTCCTGATCGACAACGGCTCCGCGCTAGCGAAGATGATCGGCGTGCCGGATTCCATCATCGCCGCGACGATGATCGCCATCGGCACCTCCCTGCCGGAGCTGGTGACGACCCTCACTGCCATCCGCAAAAAGGAATCCTCGCTCTCCGTGGGCAACATCATCGGCGCCAACATCATGGATTTGACGCTGATTATGCCCCTGTGCTCGCTGATTCAGGGGCGCGCGATGCTGGTTGAGCGTCAGGGCATGCTGCTGGATATTCCGGCCTGCCTGATCGTCACGGCGGCGGCGCTTGTGCCCGCGCTGATCAGCGGCCGGTTCAAGCGCTGGACGGGCTTCCTCATCGGCGGGCTGTACATCGCCTATCTGGCCGTCATGTTCACCTGCTTCGGGGTGTAAACGGGTTCATTCACCTCCGCCCGCGTCTGCAAAGCGTCAAAGTCCTGCACACGCGGGCGATTTTACGCCATTTTTCATACGCAAAAAAGGCCTCCTGCTGCGGCGCTGCAAGCGCGGCAACGGGAGGCCTTGTCTTCTATCGGCGGGGAATATTTCTTTCACAGCCCCAGCATCGAGGTGGCAATGAGGAAATAGATCATCAGCGAGCAGGCGTCCACGATGGTGGTAATCATCGGGCTGGCCATCACCGCCGGGTCAAAGCCGAGCTTCTTCGCGCCAATCGGCAGCAGACAGCCGACAATCATCGCAATGATGACGGTGCAGAACAGCGTCACGGACACCACAGCGGCGATCATCATGCTCGTGCTGGTGAAGATGATGATGCGCAGGAAGTTGACCAGCGCCAGCGCCGCGCCGGAGACAACGGCCACGCCGATTTCCTTGGCCAGCACGTGCGGCCAGTCGCGCAGCTCGATTTCGCCCAGCGCAAGGTTGCGGATGACGGTAACGGAGGTCTGGCTGCCGGAGTTGCCCGCGCTGTCCATCAGCATCGGGATGAACGCGGTGAGCAGCACCGCGCCGGAAAGCAGCGTTTCAAAATGGGTGATGATGGTCGAGGTGAACGTCGCGGAGATCATCAGCAGCATCAGCCACGGCAGGCGATGCGCCACCAGACTCCAGACGCTGGTTTTCATATAATCCTCGTCGCTCGGGATGATGGCGGCCATCTTCTTGATGTCCTCGGTGTTCTCATCCTGAATGACGTCAACGATATCGTCGATGGTGATGATGCCGACGAGGCGGCCTTCTTTATCGCAGACGGCGATGGAGGTCAGGTCGTAACGGCGGAAATCGTCGGCAACGGCTTCCTGATCGTCCGTGGTGGCGGCGCTGACGATATTGGTATCCATGATATCGCGGATGCAGGCGCTTTCCGGCGCGATAATCAGCTTGCGCAGGGAAACCTGACCGACGAGCCTGCGCTGGTCGTCGATGACGTAGCAGGTGTAGACGGTCTCCTTGTCGATGCCCGTGCGGCGGATGTAATCCATCGCCTTGCGCACGGTGAAATAATCGTGCAGATCGACATATTCAATGGTCATCAGGCTTCCGGCGCTGTTTTCCGGATAATTGAGGAACTGGTTGATGGTCTTGCGCGTGCCCTCGTCGGCGTTCTGCAAAACCTTTTTGACGACGTTGGCGGGCATTTCTTCCAGAAAGTCCACCGTATCATCCATGAACATATCGTCCACCAGCGCCTTCAGTTCGGCATTGGTCGCGCTTTCGGCGATGAGCTGCTGCTGCTCGCTGGTCATGTAGGAGAACACATCGGAGGAGATATCCTTGGGCAGCATGCGGAACACGCGCAGCACGCGCCCCTCGTCTTCGATTTCCTCCAGCCCTTCGGCGATATCCACCGGCGGACATTCCGTCGCCTTCTGCTTAAACTCCTGAAGCCTGCCTTCTTCCAGCAGCTTGATCATTTCCATAAATTCCTTGCGGATTTCTTCTTCCATGGGGGATTCCTCCTATTCATTTTTCGTCGTTCTGCTTTGCGAAAAATGCAGGTTTGCCCCAAAAACGGCATAAAAATGCGCGCGGCAACAGACCGCGCGCTTCCGTTTTACAAATCCGCTTTATGCGTGAATCGGAAGGAGCGACGCAGCCTGTTCCCGTCGTTCTCGGGGTTTGCCCGCAAGGCTACTGGGATAGTCGTCCACGTCGTTCACCTCCGATGATATGCTGGATCCTGTCGATCCGATGGTTTGCGTTTCCGCATCCCTTTTGAGCCATGATTACAATACCGCGATTTCGCGGCAATGTCAAGGCAAAAACGGGGAATGAAACGGGATTTAAGAAAGATTTAATATTAACCCCATTCAAACGGCCGCCTTTCGCGAGCGGCCGGGAATTTGGTCGATCATGTTTACACCTGATACCCCATCCCTGCCCGAACCAGATACAGCACGCGCTCGCGTACCGGCCTGCCCGTGATGCCCGCGAGCGCCTGCGCGTACAGCTCCAACTGTGGCCGATGGCGCTCGATCGCCCCGGCCGCGTCCGCGTCGGTCTTATAATCCACCAGCACCCACGCACCGCGCTCGATAAAGCAGCAGTCGATCACGCCCTGCAAAAGCTGCGCGCCGTCCTCGGTCTCCCGGCGATAGGTGAACGCCCATTCGCGGTGCAGCTCCCCGGCGGCCAGCATGCGCACGCCCAGCGGCGAGGCGAACAGCCGCACGAGCAGACGCGGATGCACGGCGGCCAGCTCGTTTTCGCTGACGACGCCCTTTTCCAGCAGCGCCGCGCACTGGCGGTCGATCTCCGCTGCGAGGTCGCG
>ERZ857827.2955-NODE-2955-length-11058-cov-4.886122_pt1 | contig 11058 bp, 8 predicted proteins | sample MGYA00519761_ERZ857827 | MGnify/ENA primary metagenome ERZ857827 (study PRJEB31778, sample SAMEA3449370) | human gut metagenome | biome: human gut; feature: human-associated habitat; material: faeces | place: United Kingdom | collected 2010/2012 ... | reverse complement strand
CCGGCCACCAGACCGTGCCCGTCTGCGGCAGCGACGGCCCGGCGGGCGTGGACGGCTGCGCGGGCGTGGACGGCGTTCTCGAGTTCGTCACGACGAAGGTGACGCCCTCCTGCCGGATGGAGACGGTGTAGCCGCCGACGGCCGTCTCCGTGACGGTCCAGGTGATGCGGCGGCCGCTCGCGTCGTATTTCGGCAGCTTCGACCAGGTGTAGCGCCAGCTGTTTTTTGCGTTCAGACGCACGGTATCGTAGACCACGCCGTCTTTGAGCAGCTGGACGGTGATCTCCTGCGGCCGCGAAGCGGCATTGCCGTCGTCCCAGACCTTCAGGACCTTGCGCTCGACGGTATCGTCCGACGGTGCGGGCGGGAGCGGCTCGCGGTCATGCTTGGGCGCGAGGGCCGCGTCATAGTCCCAGGTGTTGGAGGTCTCGTCAGCGCAGGGCAGGCAGATGAGCGAGGGCTCGACGGTGTAGCTGTAGCCGCCGGAGACGAACGACTCGCCCAGCAGCAGATACAGCCCCGGCCGGAGCGTTTTCTGCCGGTTGGGGAAGGTGAGAAGGCCGGTGCTGCCGGTCACGCCGGTGTCGAGCGGCTTGCGGCTGTCCCGCAGGACGAAGGCGCGCAGCGTCTCGGCCAGCGCGCGCCAGCCGTCGCTGTTCCGGTTGTCCAGCCGCACGGGGTCGTCTTTGAAATCGCCGGTCAGCGTGAATTCACCGTAGGCGGACACGTCCGCCACGCGGTAAAGAGAAAACGGCGCGCCGCTGACAGGCGCTTTGTCATGGAAGAAGCGGACGGTCAGCGTGACGGGGCGGTCCGTCTCAATGAGCCCCGCGGCCAGCGCCTGCGGCAGCAGCGCCGCCAGTAGAATCACGGCCAGCAGCAGGCAGAAAACGCGTCTTGCGCGCATGTCAGTCTTCCTCCTTCTTTCGTTTTTGCTTTCCGGGCAGCAGCAGAACCAGCAGCAAAATCAGCAGCACCGGCGCCGCCAGCACCGGCGCGACGAGCAGCGGCTCGATCTGCACCGCGTCCGACGTGACGCGCACGGTCTGCGCCTGGGGCTCGTTTTCGATGCGCGTGCCGCGCACGAGCAGCCGGTGGGTGTTGATACCGTAGGGCGTGCACGTCACCAGCGTGCACAGGTCGCGCCCGGGGATGATCTCCAGCGCGGACACATCCTCCGGCTCGACGATGAGGATCTGGTCGACCTCGTAGGTCAATACCTCGTCGAGCACGCGGATGGTGAACGTATCGCCCTCGACCAGCTGGTCGAGATTCGTAAACAGCTTCGCGCTCGGCAGCCCGCGGTGGCCGGAGAGCACGCAGTGGCTGCTTTCGCCGCCGACGGGCAGGCTGGTCCAGCTGATGTGCCCGGCGGCGATCTGGAGCACGTTGTCGTCCGTGCCGTGGTAGATGGGCAGGGAGACATTGATGGCGGGGATCTCGATATAGCCCATGATGCCGGTGCCGCCGACGTCCAGGAGGCTGTCATATTCCGCCTGCTGGCGCTCGGACAGGAAATAGCTGGTCTCGCGCACGGCGAGCGACTGGTTATAGTCGCGCGCGGCCTGCAGCATGGCGTCGTAGGCGTCGTCCGTCAGGCTCTGCACGTCCTGTGCGTAGCCGGTGACGGCGCGGGAGGCGTGCAGCGAGTTCCAGTAGTCGCTGACGCTCGGGTACAGAAGCAAGGACAGGCCTGCGGCGAGCAGCAGAACGAGCAGCACGGTCGTGCCATGTTTTTTCACTTGCAGGACTCTCCTTTCCTCTGTTTTGAACGCCCGGGGCGCAGGGGCCGGAGACCGGCCCCTGCAGAATTACCGGAAGGATATAATTACGCGTTCTTGTTCATCCGCCGCTTCGTGATCAGCAGCACGCCCGCGCACACGACCAGCAGGCCGCCCAGCACGTAGAACACCGTCGTGCCGATACCGCCGGTGGAGGGAAGTTCAGCGCCGGTATTGTTGAGAATCTTAATGTCAGGATTTGCGGTGTTTTCGAGCTTATCGCCGTACTTGACCGTCGCGGTACCGACATTTGTAGAAGAATCAACCGTTCCCTGAATCTGAATTTCAATCGGATCTTTCAGGATGTTGTAGCCAGCAGGAGCCTTCGTCTCCTCCAGATAGTACGTACCGCTGTCCAGACCCGTAATTGTGAACTTGCCGTTGTCAGGTGTTGTGAACTTCGAAGCTTCGGCCTGATTCTCTGTCCAACCAGTGATTTTGTTCTCAGCGTCGACCTTTGCGTAGTAGGTCTTATCGCCGTCTTTTCTGTACAGAACGAACTCAGCGTCCTTCAACGCGGTTTCTGTACTATCTCTCATTGTGTACTTGAAGACATCTATTTTCCAGACGTAGGTATAGGTTTTGGACGGAGTGGTCTCACCAGTCGTATTGTCAGTATTCTTATAGCTCAGCTTGATTTCGTTTGGGTTGCCGGTACCGGCAATGACAGCATTGCTGTTGACAGTTGCGGAATAGGAAACAGTTACAACATCATTGGGCTTGAGTATATTTTCCGCAAAACGAACCTCAAATGTGCAATCATCGTCAAGACCGGTGGTTACAAGCGTGTAATCCGTTCCGGCAACGAGTGTACGATTACCAATGGCGACAGTCAGATTCTTTGCATCTTCTTCGCTGAAAGTCAGACCAGCACTCATTTTATCGTGCAGAACATAGTCCTTCGGCTTGCCGTCGACGACCTTGATCGTGGTCCGGAAGTTCACGGTATCGCCGATACCTGCGTCGTTCGTTGCGCCCCACGCATTGGTGCTGTTTTCCTGCACTTTCTTTTCGGCGGTAGGCTTGCTGTTCTTCTCCTGAATGGTTACATTGGGATTTGTCGTGTCCAGCGAGCACAGAGCGCCCAGGTCAGAATAGACCAGATAGTAGCCGAGATTCAGATTCTCAAATTTCACTTCTGCAGAAGTCGCCTTCGAAGAACCCTGATTTTGAATGCTGTTGTCAGTTGCATACTCTTTTGCCAGTTCCGCAAATTTAGCAACATCTGCGCCATCTTTCCATGTCACATAACCCTGACTATCAACCGTCACATACGTGCCCTTGATGTCGTCGCTGTTGATAAAATTGTTCCATGCGTCAGTTGCTTTGTAGGAATAGGCTTCCTGACCTTCTGTGGCATTGTAGCTTTCCAGATAGAGAATTTCATAGATTGTATATGGCTGCCCGACAACGGCATTGTTAATTGTGATACTGCCGGTGTCGTCTGCCGCGAATACCGTCGCGCTCATCGCCAGCAGCAGGGTCAGCGCCAGCACGAGGGCGAGCGCCCGTTTTACTGTTTTCATTGTCTTGTTCTTCCTTTCGCTTTTTGCTTTTTTGTTTTTATCCAGTTATAAGCGGGGAGCGTCAGCAGCACCAGCGCTGCTCCCGCGAGCTGAAGCCATAGTGCGCCGCCGCCTGTGCCCGGCAGCGCGTATCCGGCCGCGTTGACCGCCGTGATCGCGGCGTCGGCCGTCATGCGTTCGATGGTGCAGGTATCGCCCTGCGCCAGCACGGTCTCTGCGTTCTTGAACGTCACGGCGAAGCCGTCATGCTCCGTCTCGATGATTGTGACCGCCGCGCCGTAGGGGATGGAGAGCTCTTTGGACTCGCCGCCCGCAAGCTCGAGCTCCTGCGTGACCGTCTGGCCGTTGATCTCATATGAGACGGTAAAGCGGAACTTCTGTGTGCTCTGGCTGTTGACGAGCTCCTTTTTGAGCGTCAGCGTCAGATCCTCATGCCGGTTCCGGACCTGCAGAATGCCGTCGTTTGCCACGATGGCGTCGGTGATCGTGCCGTCCGCCAGCGTGATGGTCCCGTCCGCGCCGACGCGGAAGGAGATGGGCTGCGAAAGCTTCTGATAGCCGCCCGGCGCCTGCGTCTCCGTCAGCGTGTACGACCCGGGCAGCAGCCCCGCCAGTTGCAGAACGCCGCCGTCGTCGACCGCCAGCTCCTTCGTCGTCTCCGGCGGCGCCGCCTCCTCCACCGGCACCAGCAGCCACTTCTGCGCCGCAGTGCCGTTGTCCTTATAGACTTGAATTCGCTGACCGTCAGAAGCTACGCCGGTGTTCAGGTCCAGAACGGCGGTGCTTTGGTTCAGGACGGCCACGCGCGGCTTGATCTTGAACGTGCCGTCTCCGTTGGCAATCAGATACCATTTCTGGTTCGTGTGCGGCGTTTCCTCATTGCCGTTTTCGCCGGTGTAGAAGTGCACCAAATGTCCGTCTTCCAAAATAGCAGAGTCCAGATCCAGATACCGTTTGTTTTCTTCGCACCGGAAACTGTACGAGCCGTCTGTTTGCCGGACGACATACATCTTCTGTGAGCTGCTGCCTGTTTTTTTCTGCAGCTGCGCGTCATTCTGGTCCAAAGACGAGTTTTGTCCGATAACGAAGTTCGAATCCGATGCCAGCGCGATGTAATACAGCGCCCCGGACTGGATCTGATTCGCCCCGCTCGACGGAACAGTGTAGGTAGTGCTGCTGCCGTCCGTCTTCTTGACCGCCCATACAACTTCACCGGCTGCGTTTCTGAGCTCGAATACAGCATCCTTGAGCGGCTGCCCGTCCTGATCGAGCTTTTGCAGCGTCAGGGGGACAGTCCCACGCGTGTTGGTGAATATGACTTCATTGAGCATGTCCTTGATCAGCACGCCCGTGGCGTTCGCCCCCGCGCTGACCACGCCGTTGACCGTGTTTGTCACGCTGTAGCCATCATGCTCGATCTCTTCGAAGCTGTACTGCATACCGATAGGAAGGTTCTGGAACTCGATGTGTTCGCCCGCCTTGAGCGTGAAGGTTTGGCCGCTGGAGAGCAGCAGTTCTTGGTCTGTGTCGATCCGAATGCCGTTCGCGTCAAAGCGGTAGTAGGCGAAGGCACTGCTCGAGTCGAAGGTCGCCCGGAACGTAAAGTCTTTGGTCGGGTCGCTTTCGCCGACCACTTCCTTGCCGACCGACAGATTTCCCGTCGTCTGCTTGAGCGTGACGCCCGAGACAGACGGCAGCGTGAAGTTCATGTAGCATGTGGAACCGGATGCGCCGCGTTCCGTGTAGAAGATCGTCAGCGTATGCGTTTTGGTCTCTGTGCGTTCTTCCCCATCGATTTTGTTGATATAATCCCACAGATTGACGTACTCGCCAACCGAGGAGTGGACGCCGCCGATGTCGCAGACGAGCTTGTCGTCCAGAAAGACCCACATATCGTCGTCGCCGAAGAACGTATAGTCCAGCGGCCCCACATAGTCCGGCGTCAGCGTGAATTCAACGGCGTACTGCATCCCGAAGTAGGCGTTGTGCGCCCAGCCGTCGTCGCTCGTCGAAAAGATGCCCATGTTTTCTGTTTTGGATGCAAAGGAAAGGCCATCCGCATTTAAGTAGCCCTTGTATCTGATCGTTCCAGCGCCGATGTGCGGGTCCTTGTTATATGTTGCGTCCAATGGCCAGAAGTCATTGGTATAGATCGCCTTCCCGGTCGTATTAGCACCGTTTGCCTTACCGTTGTAAATAGTACCTGCTACCGGCGACGGATTGAAAAGCTTTTCCAAATTGCTGACCGAGCCACCGCCCGCAACGCTGGCGGAAGAAAGCGTGTATGTATCACCGACCCGATTGAACGTCAGGCTGCTGCCGGAATAGGTTTTCTTGCCGCTTGCATTGCCGTCGTTGAAGAGTTTTGGCGTGATAAGCCAGTCGTTATATATGATGTGGCCGTTTGCGTCCAAACCCTTTGCCAGACCAAATGCGCAGCCAGAGTCGACAGCGGTGTTATGGCGGTTCAAATAAAGCGTGTCGTAATATTTGTAGTTGGCCATACCAGTACCGGTGTCTGCGTTGCCGAAAGCCAGCGTGTCCCGCGCGACGCCCCAACTCGTATGGTCATTAGAGGAATAGTTGCCGCTTTGATTGATACCAGCAAAGCCGGTGAGCCAGTAGTCTCCATCCTTGTTTCCGTCCGTGATATCATAATCATAGAACGCTGCGGACGAAGTGAAGGAATCTTTCTCGGCGGTATAGACCAGCCGGAGCGTCGTCTGCCCGCCGGGGCGGATATAAATATAGGTGCCGGGGTTTTCGGCAGCGACTTCCGCACGGTTGGTAAACTGGACGGTGTCAAGGTTTTGATAGACAGTCCAGTCGTTCTGGTCGGTGCTGTTGGGGTCGCCGCCTTCCTTCAGGACCCAGAGCTCCCTGCACTTATAATGCTCGTTGTCGGTCAGCTTGTCGATGTATTTCAGACCCGGCGAGCTGATATACGCAAAGGTATTGTCGCTGTACACCTGTGTCAGCGTGTTGGTCGTTGCGACCGTGTAATAGTACGATCTGTCACCGGCGTTCACACCGTTGGGCGTTTGCTTGTCTGATTTTGCCAGATAAATGCTCTTTTTCTTATTGGTCGTGTTGTTCCCGGGAAGGACGCCGCCGCTGGTATCAAAAACAGTCAGGGGATAGTCGCCGCTTTTGTCAAACCGCGGGATCTCCGCATAATACTGTACCGTAAACTGCGGATTTGCAGAGGAAGCCAGCACCGCGATCGTCCCGCTCTGGACGCTGACGGTGAAGACCGGCGCGGCTTCCTCGGCCGAGATCGTCGCGCTGTCCAGCTCCTGCAGGCCCTCGTCTCCGGCCTGCATCACGGCCAGCGTCACGCCCGTCTCCGCCTCCGGCGCAGCCTCATCCAGCGCATCCAGCTGGCCCAGCAGCGGCTGCAGCACCGCGTCCGTGACCGCGATCTCGGCCGTCATGCGGTAAGCCGCCGTGTCGAGCGCCTCGCCGCTTTGCACCAGCGCGAGCTGCCGGACGATCCACTGCTCCGTGCCGTCCGACGCTTCGCCGTCGGAAAGCCCCGAGAAGACGGCTGCGTCCGCCGTCTGCACGTCAAGCTCCGTGCCCTCCGGCAGCGGCTGCGCGCTCTCGACCGTCAGCGTCAGCTGCAGCTGCGCGTCCGCGTAGGAAAAGCGCTGCGTGCTCGCCGCCTCATAACAGGCGTCCGTGTGTGTGCTCCGGCAGCTCGCAGACGAGCGTGCCGTCCGCGCTGTAGCAGTCTTCCGTATGCGTGTGTTCTTCCAGACCACAGAGCGGCGTCTTCTCCACCGCCGGTTCGTAACAGGCGTCGGTGTGCGTATGTTCTTCCAGCGTGCAGATCAGCGCGCCGGTCTCGTCGTAGCAATCCGCGGTGTGCGTATGCGCTTCGTGCCCGCAGAGCGGCGTTTTTTCCGCCGCCGTCTGATAGCAGGATTCTACGTGCGTATGTTCTTCCAGCGTGCAGATCAGCGCGCCGGTCTCGTCATAACAATCCGCGGTGTGGGCATGTTCCTCATGCCCGCAGAGCGGCGTGCGCGCCGGGGTTTCCGGTTCGGCCGGTTCTTCCGGTGTTTCGCCATTATCCTCCTGCTCCGGCAGAATGCCGAAGCCGAGAAGCCCGGCCTCGTCCAGCGCGTGCTGCTTGCGGACCACGCAGCCGCCGACGTTTCCTTCGATCGTGGTGAGCGACGCGCCGTCCGCCGAGACCTCCGCCACAAGGGCGACATGGTCGGCATAGCCGTCGCTGCCCGTGTCAAAGAAGACCAGATCGCCGGGCAGCGGCGCAGCGGTGCCCGCGGCGGCATATCGCCCGAGCGCCTGCAGCTGCTCCGTCAGCGGATGCAGTCCGCCTGCGCCGGGATGCTGTCCTCCGGCACGCCCGCGTAATGCAGGCAGAACGAGGCGAACATCGCGCACCACTCGCCGTACGGGCTGCCGTACCACGCGCCGTAGCGCGTGTAGCCGTGCATCCCGCCGGCTTCATCTACGATATAATTGCGCGTGCTGGCGGCATAGCCGAGCTGGCTTTCCGCCACCGCTACGACGTCCGCGCGCCATTGCCCGCTGAGCGTCTGCGGGATCGTCTGCTCCCAGACGGACGCGGATTCCAGATCGGCCTGCGCGTCGGCGTAGCAGCTGAGACTGTGCGTATGCTCCGGCTTTTCGCAGATCAGCCGCGTCTCATAGCACGCGTCGGTGTGGACGTGGGCCGTGATCTCCGGCTCGTCCTCCGCTTCGCCCTCCTCGAGCGGGCAGATCAGCTCGTACTGCGTCTGGCAGCAGTCCTCCGTGTGCGTGTGTTCCTCGCTCTCCTCCTGCCCGCAGACAAGGACAAGACGGGCCGCGTAGCAGTCCTCAGTGTGGACGTGCGGCGTCGGCTGCTCCACAGGCAGCTGCTCGTCCTGGCCGCAGATGAGGATCGTCTCATAGCAGCTCTCGTCGTGCGTGTGCGCCTCCTGCCCGCAGAAGGTCTGCTGCGTCATGGTCAGGGCGGGGCGTGTCAGGGCATAAGCGGTCGCGGCGGCGACAGCGCAGCAGAGCCCCGCGACCCATATGCGCCGTTTGCGCCGCCTTGTCTGCGCAGCCGCGCGGCTGCGCGTCTGTTCCTGCAGGTCATCCTGCATCTGTGTCACCTCCCATCACCGTACCGGGCCGAAGTCTGACAGCGGCCAGATCCGGAAAACGACCTTTCCCACGACCTGATCCGCCGCCACGCAGCCCACAGCCGTGCTGCGCGAGTCGATCGAGACGTCCCGGTTGTCACCCATCAGGAAATACCGCTTGTCCGGCACCTGATAGGGCAGCGTGATCGTCGTCTCGCCATACGCATGCGCCGTCAGATAGGGCTCGTCGAGGACGTTTCCGTTGATGGAAACGATTCCATCTGCGTCGATGTCGACCCAATCCGCGGGGCCTGCGATATACCGTTTGATCAGAAGCTTGTTGCCGTAATAAAACGCCGTGATATCGCCCGGCGTGAACGTCTCCGTTTTGATCGCCACGACCAGCTGTCCGTCGGACAGCGTCGGCGCCATCGAGCTGCCGTAGATCCGCAGCACCGGCATCCAGAGCGTGGCGACCAGCACAGCCAGCGCCGCCACCACGAGCAGGATCGCCGCCGTGCTCCGCAGCGTCCGGCCATACCGCCGCTTGTAGCGCAGGCGGCTGCGCTCGCGCGCGATCTGCTCCGTGGTCGGCAGATCCGCGGCCGTTGTGTGTTTTTTCATCGGTTCGCCATCCCTTTGAACATCTCCTGCAGCTCCGCGTGCGCCTGGATCAGCTGTCCGGCCTGCAGCTGGAATCGTTTCCAATGCTCGGCAGCCTGACGCTCCGCGGTATCCACGATCTCCTTCGCCTGCCGCTCGGCGTCCGCAAGGATCTGCTCCTTCTGCGCCTGCGTCTCGGCAGCGGAGGTCCGGACGGCCTGCAGATACTGATCGGCCGCCGCCTGCGCGGCGTCAAACACGCCGTTCAGCGAGAGCGCGGCCTCGGCGATGGAGCCGGCGTTTGCGAGGCGCAGCTGCCGGTCCTGCAGCTGCGCCTGGGCCTGGGCCAGCTGCTGCTCGGCCTGCTCCTTCTGCTGCTGCAGCGTATAGATGATATCGATCAGATCTGCGCGGCTCAGCCGCCGCAACTCCTGGTCCGTCATGGTATCGCACCATCCTTTTTTGTTCGCCCGTCTGCTCGCAGGGCGGGGGAGAGGGGCGGAAACGCTATAAAAATGTCCCGCTCCGCCGCGGCGATGCGGGCAATATTGTCATGCGCCTGAACCGGCGGGCGTGATCTCATTTCGGATACTTATAGTAGCGCAAAGCACGGAATCTGCCGATTATAATCCTGAAAAAATTGAACTTTTTTCACGAAAAAACACTGGAAAATACCATTATACTAGAAACAATGGAAGTATACTTACAATTTTAGAAGATAGAGTAAAAACACAGGATATTCCGGAAATCGCAGTTTTACAAGACCTCCCTTTTCCACCGCCATCTTCCATCCGACCAAGCCGCGATCCATAAAAACCCCCCGGCCGTCGCGCACGACGTCCGGGGGTGGGTACATTATATAGAATATGAGAGACGGGAATACTCCGCCGACTGCGTCGGCTACGTGTCCCTACGCATTTTCTTTTGACTACGCCAAAAGCTGCGATGCTTCGCATCGCGGCCATCTGACGATGGCAAAATGCTTGTGATTGAACCCGATGGGTTCGGTTCGATGCACGAGGCGCAAAAAAATCCAGACATCATAAAGATGTCTGGATTTTTTGGTGACCCGTACGGGAATCGAACCCATATTACCGCCGTGAAAGGGCGGTGTCTTAACCTTTTGACCAACGGGCCTGGTAGCGGCAATCTGACTCGAACAGATGACACTCCGGGTATGAACCGAATGCTCTACCAACTGAGCTATGCCGCCATAAATGTGCCGTATCTCACGGGCACGATGTATTATAAAGGATATTCAGAGATTTGTCAACTGCATCTTTGCGCTTTTTCTTAAATTTTTTCCGTGTTTCCGGGCGCGGACTGCGCATACTAGCTGCGGGAGGAACGAGAATGGATCTGCGGCATTTTTTCCTGCTCCTGCTTGCCGGCGGGAGCGTATATGTGTGCATCGAGCTGCTCTGGCGCGGGCGGTCGCACGGGAGCATGTTCCTCTGCGGCGGGCTGTGCACGGTGCTGATCGGGATGCTCAACGAGTGGGCGCCGGGGCTGGCGCTGACGGCGCAGATGCTGCTCGGCGCCTGCGTGATCACGGCGTCGGAGCTGCTGTTCGGCTTTTTATTCAACCGGAGCTATGCCGTCTGGGACTACCGGGGGCTGCCGCACAACTTACGCGGGCAGATCTGCCCGCAGTATTTCTGCGGCTGGCTCGGCATCGCGCTGCTGGCGGTCTTTCTGGACGACGGCGTGCGGTATCTGGCCTTCGGCGAGGTAATTGAGCCATACCGGTTATTCTAATTCTCCAAAGACTCCGTCGCGGCAGAGTTCGGTGATGCGAACGGCGCGGATCTCGTTATGCAGGTCCGCGGCCTGTACATAGACCTTGACGTAATTCATGGCGTGGCCGGCATAGAGCCCGTCTTCCTCCTGCTCGAACAGGACCTGCTGCGTCGTGCCGAGCAGGGCGGTATGATACTGCGTCTCAAGCTCGGCGGCGACGGCCGCGGCCTCGGCGGCGCGGCGCTCCTTGACGGCGTTCGGGATCTGGCCGGGCATGGCGGCGGCGGGCGTCCCCTTGCGGCGGGAGGAGGG
>ERZ857827.2951-NODE-2951-length-11071-cov-24.167393_pt1 | contig 11071 bp, 10 predicted proteins | sample MGYA00519761_ERZ857827 | MGnify/ENA primary metagenome ERZ857827 (study PRJEB31778, sample SAMEA3449370) | human gut metagenome | biome: human gut; feature: human-associated habitat; material: faeces | place: United Kingdom | collected 2010/2012 ... | reverse complement strand
GCTTAAGCTCTTTTGAACCCCGCCACTATGGCGGGGTTTTCTGGATACAAAAAAGTGGCCTTTCGGCCACTTTTGCCTTATTGCACGCTTCATAAACCAAAAGTCCCCACTCCGTTTATGAAGGTGACACTTTATATTCTCCTAAAATTCGCTCACCTTTGACCCTATCTTTGACAGATTGATAGCGTTTACGCTGCCGATAACATTGTTCATAATCATTTGATACTGCAAGCTTGAAAGCTGGGCATTCGCATTACTCAGGAGCGACTTCAGGTCAACAAACTGCATCTCCTGCTTCTTCCGCCAGTCGTATTCGTCGTAAGCTTTATATGCCTCGCCCAGTGTATGCACTTTCTCAAGGTCAAACTCATGCACCATATAGCGCACTGCGTCAGGATAGCGGTATTCTCCGGATACATAGGTCAACTCCGTAGTATATGTGCGGCAAGCGTCATTATATTGTTCGGTAGCTTGAGCCAATTCTTGCTCTTTAGCTTCCAATAGACCCTTATTTTTGCTATAGTTCACTACCCAAACTATCACCATGGGTATTCCAATCAAAAACGCCAGCGGAATAATGCTCAGCACAATGCCTATAATCAGGTTCTTTTTGTCGTCTATTTTGGCTTTTAGCTGGGAAACCTCGTTTTCCAGCTGCATAAGCTTCTGCACATACGGCCAAACGGAAACAACCGCCATTTCTGCCTTTTTCAGTTTCTCGTAATCCGTAAGGCTTCCAACATGTTCCATACTCTTTTGTCCTCCCAACCAAGAATAATTAGCTTATATACAGTTTAACATAACGGTAGTTTAATTACAAGTATTTTGTATGCTACTTTTCGACGTAAAAGTAAGATTAGTACAGAAAGGAAGTGATCCATACGGTAAACACGCACGAACGTTTGCAAAAACTTATGGATGAGCGCGGCTGGTCCAAGTATCGCCTGTCAAAGGAATGCGGCTTATCCGAATCCACACTTGCAAACATTTTCCGCAGGAATGTGGAACCATCCATAACAACGCTTGAAGCCATATGCAGCGGCTTCGGCATCACCCTGTCGCAGTTTTTTGCGGATGATACAATGGTTGAACTCTCGCCCGAACTTAAGGAGTTGTTCGATAACTGGGTGGCATTAACGCCGGAGCAAAAGCAGCTTACAATTCAAATAATGAAAGCATTCCAATATAAATAAAAGGGAGCAGCGCAGCATCTGCTCCCCTTGTTTTATATTCTTCTCAGCTCACTATATCGCCCTGGTGCGATATCAGCGCCGCGTCATACACGCCTTCAACGCGCATGAACTTTTCAACAAAGCCGGTTTCGTTATCCTTCAGCCTAAGCTCAAGCGTCATCTCTATGCCGTCGCGCTGCACGGTCTTGCTCTTCAGCCGCGGGGACGGGAGCTGCTTGACCATCTGCTTTATCTGGCCGGAGGCGGATTCGTCATAATGCAGTATCAGTATATACGGCCTCGTTCCCTTGAACTTGAACGCGCCCATGGCCGCCAGCACCACGCCGATTATTATGGCGGAAATTATGGCTATGTCATAAAACTTAGTGCCTATGGCAATGCCCTCACCCACGCTCCAGAACATGAACACCGTGTCCATGGGGTCCTTTATGGCCGTGCGGAAGCGGATTATGGAAAGCGCGCCCACCATACCAAGGCTCAGCGCAAGGCTGTTGTTTATAAGCATGAGCATCAGCGCCGTTACCATTGTAAGCACGATAAGGCTAAGGTTGAAGTTGCGCGAATACATAACGCCGCCAAACGTTTTTTTGTATACAAAGCATATGAAGCCGCCCACTACAAGCGCCATCAGCAGCGTAACTATGACCTGAAGCGGGCTCATGCTCAGCGAGAAAATGTCTGCAAAGGTAAAATCGTTCATGTTATCCTCCGTATTTATGTTTTATGCTTGGTTCCTTCGTATTCTTTCTGTTGCCCCGCGGCTACAGTTCAAACTTTCTGCACAGCACATATTTGCTTATGGCGCTCCTTTGGCAGCGATCCAGCTGCAAAAGCGACCTTACATATGTGGACAAAAAGCGGTTGAACTTGACTTCCAGCACCATGTCTCCCCCGTCTATCACCGGGTATGTGGGCAGATTGGCGTCGAACATATCCGTTGCGCGGTACGCCGTGCGTATGTTTTTATCGAACGTTATGCGCACGTCCTCCATGGGGAATACGAACGGCTCGCGCGTGTAGTCAACTATTACGGCGGGCTTTAGCGCGCGCTGCGTAAATTCAAGATACATCCTGTGCGCAAACGGCTCCGGCCTGTTCAGCAGAAAGCCGCGCCTGCCCATCATAAGCTGCTCGTATTCCTTGCGGCTCAAATTGACGGACTGCTTTTTTATGTATCCGTTTGACTTATGCTTGCATTCAAGCTTTATCACGTCGTCCCGCATGTTGTATATGCGTATGCGGAACTTATCACGCTCGTCAATGCCGTCCAGCTTTTCGCGGAATGCGGAATCGTCCCTGTCGTCAAAGTACAGGCTGCGTATAAAATACTCCCCGCCGTTCTTCTTGGCAAACGCATCCTGCTCCATTGTAAGCGAAAGCTTGCGCTTGAGCAAGGCATGATCGCCTTCCGTAATATAATATTTCAGCTCGTGCCGGAATCCCTTTTCGCCAAGCTGCTTTTTCTCGCTCATCCGAACACCTCCGCCATGTAGCTGTCGCTCAGCCCAAGCACGCTTTTAAGCTGCTTCTTTATCTCGTCCGGCCGCTTTTGGGCAAAATCCTTTATGCGCGCTATTTCCCTTTCAAAGCCTTCGTATGTGCCAAGGACCTGGCTGTTTTGCTTAACGCCCATGAACGTTTCGCCGTTGAACTTTTCGCGTTCGCGCGCTATTTCCGGCTGAACGTAGCCGTAAAGCTCGTCCACCAGCGCTATCACCCTGTCCGGTGCGAATGCGGTATTCAGCAGCTCCGCAAACCTGCGCACGAATTTGTCCCTCCATTCGGCGTTGTTCAGCAGCGCCTTGAAAAGCCTTCCGCTCGCCGCGTCCAGCCCCGTATCGCCCATCCTTGCTTTAAGGGTCTGATGGTTAACGTTATTGAAGCCCCAGCAGAAATCATAGAATATCCATTTCCATTTGCCGCCCTTGAGCTTATAGCATTGGATATTGTATGTGTCCGTATTGCCGTTGTACACTTCGGCTATCATGTAATCCATAAAGCTGTCCACGTCCATGTTGTCCGTAACGAACTTATAGTTTTCGGCCTTGGAAAGATCGCGCTTGCAGGCTTCGTCATAGAATTCCACCCATTCGGTCACGTCGCCGTAGGTAGTCTGCTTATAGCCCTTGGCAATTATCATGTCCGTAACGTTGTCCGTACCCTCATGCTGCGCCACGAAGAATCGGTTGCGCTTCTCCCTCAGGAAGTACACTCCCCAGTATTCGCCGTTCAAATACAGCACGCACGGCCTATACGCCTGGTAAAGGAAGTCCACGTCCGTCCCTTCCAGCAGGCCGGCCGCAAGCTCATCGCGTATTTTGCTGCGGTTTTGGTCCTGCGCACCCGCGCGCAGCACCAGCGCCTTGTATTCGGTAAAGTCCAAATTGTCAAAGAACTTATAGTGCATGCGGTCTTCGCCGTATTCATCCCGCGCAACTATGTTAAAGCCCTTCTGCGCACGGCCGCGGCCGTAGCTGCCCGCAATGCGTATGCCTATATTCTGGTTGAATACCTGCCGCTTCGTTTCCCCGTCAAACATGGCAAAGTTCGCCGCCCGTTCCCACGCATTCGCATCTGTTCTATCCCTTTTGTAATAATTCGCCGTCAGCAGCATATCGCCATACGGAAGATCGGGGTCAAAATTCTCGCCGTAGGCATATATGCCCGTTTTGCTGTCCCAAAGGTTATCGGGGTCGGTAATCAGCGTAACCACCGGCAGCGCGTGGTTAACGTTATCCGCAGTAAACAGGAATGTGCCGCTTACGGCAGCGTTTGTTATGTAGCCCTCGCGCACGGATACCGCGCGGATAACCGTGTTCTTCTCCGCCGTTATGGGGCCGGTGTATACGGGTGAGGATTCATTGGGCGTTGTGCAGTCCAGCGTATAATGCACCGTTTCGCCTTCCGGCACGTTTATGGTAATCTGTATAGCTTCATCATATACGCCCGGCGTTTTTGAAAAAACGGGCACCGCCGTGATGCCTTCATAGCCGGTACCATTGGCAGCGCCCACGGTGGGTTGGGTGAAGTATGCAAGCTTGCCCGCCGTGTCCCTGCCGTAGCTTACGTTTGGCAGGAATGAGGCGGCCTGTAATTTGTCGCAAATAATGCCGTTCGGGTCGAAAAGATACACGCTGTCGCCATCCTTGCTTATGCCGAACGCGCAGCTTAGCTCGCTCCCCTCGGTTTTGGCGGATGCGCCCTTACCTTTGGCGTAAACAACTATATGCCCGCCGGCGGGTATGCTTACGTCCCCGAACACATAGCTTTTGGGGTTCTTGGGATTGTTGCTCAAAGCGTACCCCAAAAGAGAGACCGGCTCGCCGCCGGCATTCTCAAGTTCTATTATGTCGTAATAGTTCCCGTCCGGCGCTTTATACGCGGACCGGTTCCTGCCCATTATCTCGCTTATTACTATGTTTCCCTTTGGCAGCGCGGCGCTTGCCATGAATTGGTTATATCCCGCATCGTCGTTCGGGTAACCCGGCGTCGGGTGGCTGTTCTGCTGCCATTCGCCGGCGCCGTCAACCGTGCGCGCCATGGATGAATCCGTCTGCTGCAGTCCGTATGAGTAGCTGTCTATTATAGAGCCGTTGCGGGAGGAAAGCACAACGTCCTCTCCATATGCCTTCAGCTTGAACGGCGCATGAAGCTCGCCCGTTTCGCTGAAGCCCTGATTGCCGGAGCAGAATATCAAAATATAGCTCTTCGCGGCTATTACCGTGCCTTCAGGCAGAACGTATTTCTTCGGCTGGGCAATGTTGTCGCTTATGCCGAAGCCTGAAATGTCAACCTCTGCATCGGTTGAATTATAAAGCTCTATCCAGTCGCTGTAATTGCCGTATGAATCGGCAACGGTGGTTGCGTTGGAGGCCATAAATTCGTTTATGTATACCCCGCAGTCCTCACCCGTTTCCATAAGATAAGCTTCGTATGCCTTAACGCCCTCATCAGTGTTCGGGTATCCGGGTGTAGGCCGCATCTCGCTCCAAAGGCCGTTCTGGCCCAGGGCGTATGTGTTGCCCTTTTCAATGGACTTGGTCATAACGCTGTCTATGGTGCCGCCGGTGGAGTTATACAATATAACGCTTTCGCCCGCGCTGAGCGAAAACGGCGCATACAGGCCGCCCTCGCGCTCCTCACCGGCGCACCAAACAACTATGCGTCCGCCCGCTTCAAGCTTTGTCCCCTGCGGGAAAACGAACTTCACCCCGCCGGTTATGTTGTCGCTGAGGCCATAGCCGGATATGTCCACCGCCTCGGCAGAGGAATTATACAGCTCCACCCAGTCGTAATACTCCCCGTTTTCATCGGGAACGGAGCCCTTGTTGCTGTCCATAATTTCGCTTATCCTCACGGGGGATTCGGCGTGCGGGTTCTCCTTCCCGCTCAGCGAAACATAGATTATCAGCGCGGCAACGAGCGCAATGCACATCGCCGCAAAAAATATCAGTTTTGAACTTTGTTTCATATTTCCGGTACGGCCGCCGGTATGAATTCAAACATTGCCGCAGCCACCCTTTCAGGTTTTTCTTCGTGCATCAAATGCCCCGCGTTGCGTATCAGCGAATAGCCGCAGTCCCTTATGGCGCTGTGGTAAAGCTCCATGGCCTGGCTGTCCGGCGTGTGCCACTTATCCTCGCCGCCGGTAAGTATAAGCACCGGAACGTCAAGCTCCCTCAACCGCGCAACTATGGGCTCATCGTCAAAATATTGCAGCGCGCGCCTTACGCAGCGGCGGCTTACGCTGTCCGCAATGGGCTTATAGTATTCCTGCACAACATCGGGCGTGATATTGGTCAAATCGAACACCGCATCTCTCAGCAGCTTTTCCACCGCGTTCATGTTATACAGCATGCTGGCTATGAAGCCGAAAAGCGGGCTGTCTATCATTCTTATGGTCAGCGGCATTTCCGGCGTTATCCCGCCCGGGGAAAGCAGCGCCAGCCTGCCCATGCGCTCCGGATGCCTGAGCGCAAAGCTTACGGCATATGCCCCGCCCAGCGAAAACGCCGCAATGTGCGCCGATTCTACGCCCTTCGCATCCATAAAGCGGGCGATGACCTCGGCATAATCCTCCACGCTGAAGCTGAAATTCTCCGGCCTGTCCGAATAGCCGAAGCCGGGCAGATCTATGGCTATGACCCTGTATCGTGCGCTGAGCAGATTGAATACGCCGCGCCAGGTATAGAGCGACTGCCCAACTGTATGTATAAGCAGCAGCGGCTCTCCCATGCCGGCTTCCATATAATGTATGCGGCAGCGTTCCTGCTGCATAGTGCCTTGGTTTATATCATGCGTTTCGCCCTCGTTCTCCTCGTCCATAGGATCGTCCGGATCGAAGCTTGCCGCGTCCTCCGCCTCTGCGGGTGCATCGCTTTCCTTCTTGGGCTTCAGCTTAACGCCTGCTGCGCTGTTTATGCCTATCTCCCCCGGAAGAATTATGTCCACATATTCTCCGCTGTGTTCGGAGTTGATAAACTTCTTTACCTTTAGCGCCAAACTCACAAATACCTCCATCACCGCGCCAAAGCACGGCTCAACATCGATAATCGGTTTATTTTACTATTTTTCCCGCACTATTGCAACCCGTTGCGCCCCCTTTACGCCCAATAGTCACGGATAATTAACAATATCGGCTTTCCCCCGCCGCGCATGCGTTTTATATATAGTCTTTTGCTTATTATTCCATAATAAATATTTTCTCATCGTTTTCTAATGCAAATCTCTAAATTTATGCTTGCATATATTCACATCTGCCTATATACTATTAAAGGTTTTTATTAGCATATAAATTTTTGTTTAGGAGATATAAAGAATGGACCTCTTCTCTGTGCTCACCCTGCTTGGCGGCCTTGCCATGTTCCTTTACGGTATGCATACCATGAGCGGCGGGCTTGAAAAGCTTTCCGGCGGCAAGCTGCAGTCAACGCTCCAGCGCATGACGTCAAACACCTTCAAAAGCCTTGCCTTCGGCGCGGGCGTAACAATAGCCATTCAGTCCTCCTCAGCCCTTACGGTAATGCTTGTCGGCCTTGTTAACAGCGGCATACTCAATCTTGAGCAGACCACGGGCATGATAATGGGCAGCAACATAGGCACAACGCTCACCGCTTGGATACTCTCCCTTGCGGGCATAAACAGCGGCAGCGTGCTTTTGAGCATGCTCAAGCCGGAGAACTTCTCCCCGGTTATCGCCCTTATAGGCGTAATTATGATAATGGTATGCAAAACACAAAAGCGGCGCGACATGGGCGGCGTTATGGTGGGCTTTACAATACTTATGTTCGGCATGACCATGATGGGCGATGCCGTAGCCCCGCTGAAGGACATTCCGGAGTTTGCAAGCATACTTACTTTCTTTAATAATCCCGTGCTCGGCGTGCTTGTGGGCATGATATTCACAGGCATAATCCAGAGCAGCGCCGCCAGCATGGGCATATTGCAGGCGCTGTCCCTTACGGGCATGATAACATACGGCATGGCTATACCGGTTGTAATGGGCCTTAACATAGGCACCTGCGTAACCGCGCTCATCTCCAGCATAGGCACCAGCGAAAACGCCCGCCGCGTGGCTATAATCCATATTGTGTTCAACATGATAGGCACGCTGCTCGGCCTTGTGGTGTTCTATGGCATAGGCGGCCTGCTCGGCGGCTTTCCCTTCCTTTCCAATTCTGCCGATGCCGCGGGCATAGCGCTGTGCCACAGCGTGTTCAATGCCGCAACAACGTTCGTACTGCTGCCCTTCGGCAGGCAGCTTGTTGCCCTGTCCCGCATAATAATCCCTGTTGGGGAGGATGAAAGGCAGCGCGAAAAGATATTCCTTGATGAAAGGCTGCTCCTCTCCCCCGGCATGGCCGTGCACGAAAGCTTCAACATGGCCTGCGCAATGGCTAGCCTTGCCAAGGATACCGTGCTTGATTCGCTCAGCATAATGCAGAAATACGATGTCAACAAGGCCGAGGCCATAAAAGAAGGCGAAAGCGAGCTGGATACATATGAAGATAAGCTTGGCAGCTTCCTTGTTAAGGCGGCAGCATGCGCGCTGAATGAAAGCGACAGCCGGGATGTTTCCAAACTGCTGCACAGCATAAACGATTTTGAACGCATTGGCGACCATGCGCTGAACATAAAGAACAGCGCGGACGAAATGAAGGATAAGGCGCTGCATTTTTCCGCGGAGGCGAAGGAAGAACTCGGTCTGCTGTTCATGGCGCTGAACGATGTGCTTTCCCTTTCGATAGATTCGTTCGTGAATAACGATCTTGAAAAGGCCGCGCACGTTGAACCGCTGGAGCAGGTGATAGACGTGCTCATAGGCCAAATAAAGCGCCGCCACATAGAGCGCCTGCAGGCGGGCCGCTGCACGATAGAGCTTGGGTTTATATTGAACGACCTTCTGAACAACTGCGAACGCATAAGCGACCATTGTTCAAATATTGCCGTATGCGTAACGGAAATAGACCGCGGCGAATTCGATACGCATGAATATCTTAACACCGTTAAGAGCGGCAACGATACCCGGTACAAGGCCGACTTTACCCGCTACGCAAAGGAATACGAACTGAAGTAATTATAAATACGCAAACGGCGTGGCTTTTTCGGTCACGCCGTTTTACTTTGCTTATTTATGCGTCAGATTCGCTTTATTTCGCCGCAAGCGCCAGTATCGCGTCCGCCATTATCTTGGCGTCCTCTATAAGGTGGTCTATGCGTATATTCTCGTCCGCCATGTGTATGCAGGCGGGCTCGTCCTCGCGCTCGGTGCCGAAAGCAACGGCGTTGGTAAGGTGGCGCGCATAGGTGCCGCCGCCTATCGCCATGGGCTTCGCGTCCGCGTTGAAGCGCGCGTTGTATACGCCTATCAGCTTGCTCACCAGTTCGCTTTCGGGGGACACATAGTATCCGTCGCTCCAGCCATGGTGCGTTTCTATCATGTTCGCCCTGCCGAAGGCATCGCGCAGCTTTTCGGTTATCAGCTCGCCGTTGGCGGTTATGGGCGCGCGTATGTCCATGGTCAGGCGCTTTATGCCCGTCTCGTCCCAGTCTATTACGCCAACGTTGGTGGTCAGCCTGCCGGAATCATCGGTGGAGTCTATGCCTATGCTCTCGCCGTGGCAATCGAACTTCAGTATGTCCCAAAGCACCGCAACGGTATCGGCATCCTCCTCGGGCAGGTTCAGCTTGTTCATAAGCTGCACCGCCGCAAGGAAGGCGTTCTTGCCCTGCTCCGGCGTGGACGCATGCGCCGCTATGCCCGTTATCACCACGTTCGCGCCGTTATCCGCCGCGCTTACATTATATGTAAAGTCCGCATTATTAAGCTTTGCCACAGCAGCTTTCACTTCATCCGCGCTTACGGGGACGAAAACTTCCGCCTTGCCGGGTACGGCGTTGGATACCGTGCCTGCCTTTACGCGCACGGAGGAAGCGTATTCCTTGCGATAGGCGCTGTTGTATATCATCTTTTCGGAATTAACCAGCGGATAGCTTGCATCGGGAGAGAAGCACATATCCGGCGCCTTCTCCACCTCATTATAATGATGCAGGCAGTCCATGCCGCATTCTTCGTCGCAGCCCAGTATCAGCCTTACGCGGCGCTTGGTCTCAACTCCGCTTGCCTTTACCGCCGCCAGTCCGAACAGCGCCGCAAACGCGGGGCCCTTATCGTCCATGGTGCCGCGGCCGTACAGGCGGCCGTCGTGAATTTCCGCAGCATAGGGCGGATATGTCCAGCCTTCGCCTTCGGGCACCACGTCAAGATGCGCCAGTATGCCCAGCTGCTCCTCGCCCGTGCCGTAGTCCACCGTGCCGCAGTAGCCGTCAAGGTTTTTCACTTCAAAGCCCATCTCCTTGGCGGTATTCAGCGTGTCCTCCAGGCACTTCGCCGCGCCCTCGCCAAAGGGTGCTCCTTCCCTTGTGCTGTCATCGTCGCGCACAGAGTTTATCCTAACGCACTGCTGAAGCTTCTCCACCAGCTCGTCCTTATGCTCATCTATCCATTTGTCCGTAAAAACGCTCATATCAAAACCTCCCTTGAGTTTTGACATTATTGTACATTTACGCGCCCCGTTTTACAACAGAGGAATTGTGAAACCTGCCCTTATTTTTCGGGTTCAAGCCTGTACCACGCGCTGTAAGTGTAAATCGCCAGTTCGTCGCCTATCCTGCCAACTTCCGCGCCTATCACGGGCCAGTTGGCTTCGCCATCGTTTTGCGGCATGCGCGACAGATCAACAACCGCCGTAATGTTTCCCAGCACCTCCGCCGCGGCGTGCTCATCGTTCAGCTTTTCGCCGCGGTAAGCATACACCTGCCCATCCCAGCGCACCGAGGGCGGGCATCGGTATCTTGGCTGCGTTCACAAGCAGTATTCCCACCGCAACCAGCAGCGCGAATATTATAGCCGCCATTATGATAATTATTGTCTTGGTGTGTTTTCTATCCATAGCTGACTTCCTCCTGTTATCGGTTTATTCTCGTTTAAGCTCATGGGATTCTTCGGCCGTTTACAAAGGCAGCTTATCGCAAGCGGCGCTTCCCGGTGCAAGCAACCAATGCATGGCATGGCTTGGCATAATGCGCCTTCCGTCCCTTACAGTTTAAGCATAATTGGTAGCGATATGCCTTGTCAATAAGTCTGAAATTAGTTCACATTTGGTATTAGCTGTATATCCCCGGTTCGACGTATGATGACTGCCTGCGCAATGTGAAATATGGCTGCGCCATGTGAAATCCGCCCGGCGGCGGGTGAACGCAAGAGATTATGAAGATGTGGGGACGGGAAACCGTCCCCGTGTTCATATATGAAACTATGCTGCACCAAAAGGCTCCCCGGCCGGGGAGCTGGCAAACCGAAGGTTTGACTGAGGGGT
>ERZ857827.2950-NODE-2950-length-11074-cov-83.777475_pt1 | contig 11074 bp, 10 predicted proteins | sample MGYA00519761_ERZ857827 | MGnify/ENA primary metagenome ERZ857827 (study PRJEB31778, sample SAMEA3449370) | human gut metagenome | biome: human gut; feature: human-associated habitat; material: faeces | place: United Kingdom | collected 2010/2012 ... | reverse complement strand
CTATAGGGCAGCGTAAAAATATTTACAAATAATAATTTTATAACTAACTATTGTACCTTTATAATCATAATTTAAACGATAAAAAGCGGCACGAATAGCCCATTCTGCTTTTGAACCCAATAAATCAATATTTTCGCCTGTTGTTAAGTTGAATGAATACAAGTCTTCTGATATCGGACCACTACGCATGGCTACAGTACGTTCCCAGTGTCTCCATTCTTGGTTGAAACCAACCATAGCTTTTATGTTATGGTCATCATTAAAAGTATGATTGTATGTTGCAAAAGCATTAAAAGCCTGATACATAGAATGCCAATGGCGCTCTTTATACAATTCGGTATTTGGTTTGTAATCAGTTACTCCTTCACCATTAGGCTGATTTGTATGTGGTGTAGAAACACGTAGCTGACGAGAGAAAGGACTTTCTTTTCTAAATGTATAGTCAGCATTTAAATCAAGGCCTTTTATAGGTGTATATACTAAACTGAATGTATTCATCAAATCATACTCTGAATCAGTACCATGACTTTTCCCATATGTTAAGTCTGCAAATGTACCGTCTGCTATATCTCTACCTGGTGAGTAAGCACTATTTATCATTATAGAACCATCAGGGTTGCGTGGCAAGAACAGCGGAGAAGCATGGTAAGTATATTTTCTCCAGTCCTCATCATTGTTATTACCACTCATATCACGTGTATTAGTCACCGGATAATCATAATCACTCATATATAGATTGGTAGAGTTTGTGAACTTAAGATTATCTAATATTTGAAAATCAACCTTTGAACGTAATGTATAGCTTTTCATTTTATCCGGGTTGATTTTATAAATACCTTCTCTTGTGTAGAATCTTCCAGACAAATAGTATCTTACTTTATCTGAACCACCAGATATATTAAGATTGTGTTCCATAGATGGCTGGTTACTGCGGAAAATATAATCCCACCAGTCTGTGTTTCCATAATGGACATACCTTTCTACTCCATCAACAGTTTTAATCAATACACTTGGCAATGATGGATCTTTTTTTCTTGCTTCCATGTATGCATAATCTTCTTCAGTATATCCAAGATATGTACTTGTGTTTTCCAACAAACTTAATTTATCACTAAGGCGAGCCCATTCAAGTCCATCTGTAATAAAATTGTCAGTATTGATAGTTGGGTTACTCCAAGCAAAATGATTCGAGTAATTAACTTGTACTTTCCCTTTCTCTGGATTTTTTGTTGTAACAAGAACTACACCGAAAGCAGCACGTGCACCATATATAGCGGCTGAGGATGCATCTTTAAGTACTGTTACAGAAGCAATATCTTTTGGATTGATATAGTTCATATCTCCTTCAACTCCATCAATAAGTACTAATGGCTCACCACCATTTATAGAACCTTCTCCGCGGATGTTGAATGAAGCCTTCTTATTAATAGCACCATCGCTGAATGATACATTAAAGTTTGGTATAAGACCCTGTAACGCTGAACCTGTATTTGATGTTATGCGATGTTCAAGATCCTTAGAGGAAATTTGAGCGACTGAACCAGAAAGATTTGCCTTCTTTGCTGTACCATATCCTACTACTACAACTTCTTCCAAGACTTCTGTGTCTTCTTTTAGGACTATATTAGCTAAAGCCTTATCAGTTGCTTTAAATGATAAAGTTTTGTAACCAATATAAGAAATGTCTATCATTGCATCAGACGGAACATTTGAAACAGTGTAATTTCCGTCCATATCAGTTATAGAACCATTTGAACTTCCTCTAACTAATACGCTTGCACCTATAACAGGAAAGCCTGTCTCATCGTTAATAACACCATTAATGGTGATTGTTTTTTCTTCTTTCTGTTTTTTTTCTTGTGTTTTTCTTGAAATTATAATCATTTTATCTTGTACAGTCCATGTTAATTGACTGTCCAAAATTTTTGACATAACTTCATTTAGAGATGCATTGTCAAACGATGCACTTACTTTACGGTTCACATCTACTTCATCTGTCTTGTAAATAACAGAGTAGCCTGTTTGACTTTCTAATTCTTTCAAAACGGTTTTCAAAGGTTCATTTGTAAATGTCTTATTTACCGTTTGGGCATTTAAAGACATTGCACCCCAACCTAACGAAAGACTTAAAAAAAGTCTGATAAAACTTTTTCGGTTGTTCATGTTGAAATTGTTTAAGGGGTTAGTTTATAAAATATTCTTTGTTTTCTTTTCTGATTTTAATAGGGATGATTTTATTTATTGCATTGAAAATCTGATCTATACTTTCATCATTTCTAAGGGATATACTGAATTTACTACCTTTTAATTTATCGTTTTGTATTGTGATTTTTATATCATATTTTCTTGACAATATTACCATTAATTCGTCTAAGGTGATATCATCGTACTCTATATTGTTTTCTATCCAAGTATTAGTATTAAGATTATCTTTTCTGTAGTTTCGTATTTCTCCCGTTTCTTTATTTAGAAAAACCTCTTCTCCAGGGTTCATATCTATACTTTTATCATTGTAATCTATCTCTACTTTACCTTCTATAAGGGTTGTACGTACAAAAGAATCGTCCTTATATGCTGATACATTAAATTTTGTTCCTTTTACTACTATATCAATTTCATTTGTTCGTACTTTAAAAGGTATCCCATTTTTCTTTGTTACTTCGAAGTATCCTTCACCTTCTAAAAGTACTTCTCTGTTTTTATTATTAAATGATGTAGAGTATTTTAATATTGATCCGCTGTTAAGCCAAACTGTTGAACCATCAGCTAATATTATTTTTGATTTTTCTCCATAAGGTACTTCTGTTTGAAAGTATGCTTCATGATCAATTCCTTTTGATTTATAGGTAAATAATATAGAAAATCCTATTAATAATATTATTGATGCTGCTACATATAATGTATGTCTGAATCTAAATTTCTGCTTTGGTATGCTTCTTATAAGTGTTTCCCTAGTTTTGATTCTAAGTAATAATTTATTCCATTCATTATTGTTCTTATTATCGTAAAATGATATAGTCATCCACTCCTTTTCCCATTCACGGAAAAGGGACATATTACTTTTGTTTGAATTTATAAATTCAAACAAAATTTTTTCCTCATCTTTATTTATTTTCCCTTCAAAATAGGAAAAGGCAAGTTGTTTTATTCTTTGTTGTTTCTCCATATTTTTGTCCTTCTATAGATATAACAACAAAAATACTTCTTACCCAACCTTAGATGTGAAATTTTTTATTGTTTTATTGAAATAAAAAAAGATAGTATGATAATATACTCGTCATAACTTACGTTATCTTTCAGGTAAGTTGATATCTTTTTTAGTGAATTAGAAATATGTTTTTCTACCGCTGTAGTTGAAATATTTAGCTTCTCTGCTATTTCTCTATTTTTAAGACCTTTGAATCTACTAAGTAAAAATACTTCCCTTGCTCTATCTGGTAAGATTGATATGACGTTTTTAATTTGTATTTTAAGTTCCTCATATAAAGTCTGTTCGTCAGCAGATAAGGCAAAATCGGTCATAAAAAGCCTTTCTTCTCCATTTATATCTGAAAGGTATTCAATAGATAAGTTCTCTACTAGTGCTTTATGTTTTAAGTAATTAAGGCACGCATTTCTTACCATACAGAATAAAAGGGAGCTGATAGATATGGAATTTAATACATTTCTTTTTTCCCAAAATGTTATAAATACTTCTTGCAATATATCTTCTGCTATTTCTTCATTGCCAACAAAACGAAGTGCATAGCCGTAAAGTCTAGCATAATACTTCTTAAATAAAAATTTGAAAGCATTATTTTCATCTCTTTGGATTAGAATTAGCAATTCTTCATCTTTTAATGAGATGTATTTATCAATATTGCAACTGATATTCTGTATCACTTCACGAGAAAATTAATAATTATGCTCCAAATGTAGTGAAAATAAAATTAATTTTTGTATTAAATCTTTTTTTCTTCATAATTTATTTATTTGAAATCTCATTTTGTAATATAATCTTAATACTAATGTATGATAGTTACTTGGTTTTAGTTTTTTAAACTATTTACTTTTTGGTATTATTCCCTGTTTTATTTTATTAATAAATATTTTCTGTTGTCTAAACTAATCTATAGTTTATCATAGACAGTGATAATTTGCCCTATACCTTATATATATAGGGCATTTTTCTTGCTTTTGATGTCCAAATATAGTAACTTTGGAAAATTAAGTTTATTATGGACAATGGGAGATAAAATTGGATATGCCAGGGTGAGTACGAGAGAGCAAAATCTCTCTTCTCAGATAGACGCGCTGAATAATGCCGGATGCGTGAGGATCTTCACAGATAAAATATCCGGAAAAGAGTTCAAGCGTGAAGGCCTTACTGCCTGCTTAGATTACCTGCGCTCCGGTGATACACTTTTCATTTACCGTTTAGACAGACTTGGGCGTTCAGTCAAGGAAATGCTCGAACTTTGTGCTCAATTGGAGCAACGGCGCATTAAACTTGTTTCACTTCAGGATAATCTTGATACCTCTACTGCAGTTGGTAGGTTCACCATGCAGATACTCGCATCACTGGCAGAGTATAACCGCAATCTTATCCTTGAAGGTTGTAAAGCTGGAATTGATGCAGCTAAGAAACGGGGTGTCAAGTTCGGGAGACAGGAAGGTACGAAGATGAAGAAACCGAAGAAAGAAGCGATAATACAGTTGTACAAGTCTGGAACCACAGTATCGAAAATAATGGAAATTACCGGTATCAAATCAAGGCAGACTGTATATAATTATTTAGCGGAAGAAAAAGTTCAACCTAACAGATTATAATAAAATGATATAAATCATGGAAGATAAAATATATATAACCGAAGATGAATTTATAGCCATAAAATTAGCAATGCGTAATTTACAGGATGATCTGGAATTCTCAGTGAAGGCACACCCAGACACTATCAAGAATATAATTTATCCTCATGGTCAGAAACAGATTCAAGATGTTTTTTCTATCATTGATAGAGTCGAGAAAGAACAAAAGGAAAAGGCTGAAGCTTTCAAGAAAAAAATGGAAGAGAGCAGTAAGAAAACTGCTGAATTCTTAAAACGCAGGGAAGAACAACTGAAAATAGCTGAAGAAAATCTTCGTAAAATAAATACTAATCTTGAAAAGATAAGATCAGAATCTAAATTTTGATTATGCAACATAATCAAATTAGATTATGCCAATACTTCCTATTAAAAACATAATTATCAAATATAAAACCATCACAATATGACAAAAGAAGATTTTATAAAGAAATTCCCCGATATAAAGGTACAGCAGTTTGAAACTGAAACTATACTCAGTAAACAGGAAATCATGGATATAGTAGAGCAGGCTACACAGTCTATGGATATGGGCCTTGTCTATTATGAACATTGTGGTTGCGATATAACTGTTTTTACCTCAGATAAGATGAAAGCCGAACTTGCCAAAATGGTACCAGGCTACAAGGTTACAGATCCGAATACAGGAGAAGTCGGTACTGTCGTTTCTGATAAATATATTGTTTGCGGCAATTACTGTGTGAGGGTGGAGTTTCCTTCTGGTACAGATGTTTATGATTGTGATTTCTTTGTTGAATAATATTCTGTATAAATTCTAAACAAAATGGAACAAGGAGAAATAATACTTTACCAACCGGATGAAACTGTCAAGCTGGAGGTACACATGGAAGATGAAACAGTCTGGCTTACACAAGCACAAATGGTTGAATTATTCTGTTCTACAAAACAGAATATAAGTTTACATATAAATAATATATTCAAAGAGAAAGAGTTAGTAAAAGATTTAGTTGTCAAGAAATCCTTGACAACTGCTTCAGATGGCAAAAAATACCAAACTAACTTTTATAATCTAGATGTCATTATCTCAGTGGGATATAGAGTTAAGAGTGTCAGGGGTACACAATTTCGAATCTGGGCGAACAGCGTACTGAAGGAATATCTGTTAAAAGGATATTCCATAAATCAACGTCTTTCTGAATTGGAAAAAACTGTCGCCTTACATTCGGAAAAGATAGACTTCTTTGTCCGTACCTCACTGCCGCCAGTGGAAGGTATCTTCTTTGACGGACAGATATTTGATGCCTACAAGTTTGCAACGGATCTTATCAGATCTGCCAGGAAATCCCTTCTTCTGATAGATAACTATGTCGATGATTCTGTATTGCTTATGCTGAGCAAACGCAATCCGAGTGTGTCGGCCACTATCTATACACAGAAGATTACACCGCAGCTTCAGCTTGACCTTGACAAGCATAATGACCAGTACCCACCCATCAATATCAGAACCTACCGGAACAGTCATGACCGTTTCCTGATAGTTGACGATAAAGAGGTTTACCATATAGGAGCTTCATTGAAGGATCTTGGCAAGAAAATGTTCGCTTTCTCGAAGTTGGAGATAGATCCCGGACTTATAACTGACAAACTGTAAGAAAATATATAATGAAACCCACCGACACACCCCATACCCCAGATGGTAGCATCCCTACTCCAGGCTACTACCCTCTCTACGAATACCCGGCATATACCTTCGACAGGAAATATGAGAATGACGAGTTCCAGAAAAAGGTAATCACCCTCGACAGCGGTTATCACCTGGTTCTGGCTCCTCCAGGATGCGGCAAGACGGATATCCTTGCCGAAAGGGTGGTTCGTGCCCTCTCATGCGGTGTGTCGCTGGATGACATGCTCTGCCTGACCTTCACTAACAGGGCGGCCAGAGGTATGCGCTCCCGAATACTCGAAAGACTGCAAACCTCAGGAGATATGAGTCTGTTTGTCGGAAACGTACACCGTTTCTGTTCGCACTACCTCTTTGACAACAACGTGGTGGCATGTGATACCACCGTCATTGACGAACAGGAATCTTTGTCTATTATGGCTTCCATTTTCGGCTGGAAAGAAGGTTCCTATGCCGGCAGTGGCTACAATCGTATTCTTACCAATGCCATCAAGTTGCAGCACCTTGGCTATATGATTGCCAGCGGATGCCCTAAGGAGTTCCTGATGCACACCGATCTGTTCCGCACGTTTGATTATAAGACGCTGTTCAAGTTGGTGTCCCTCGATTACACGATGGAGAACTTTGCCGGACTCTACAACGGTACTGTTTTTCCGAAAGTAGATACTTCCGGTCAGCCGTCTAAGTACTTGGATGACTGCCTCCAGCAGTTCAAGTTTGCAAGAAAATACCAACAGTACAAGGAAGAAAGGAACCTGGTTGACTTTGATGACCTGCTTATCCTGACCTATATCCACGCTTCACAGCATCAGGACAAGCTGAAGAAATATTCCTGGATTCAGATTGACGAGGTTCAGGATCTCTCCCCTTTTCAGTTCGGTATCATCGATCTGTTTACAGACCATTCTAAAGAAAACGTGACTCTTTATCTCGGAGACGAGCAGCAGGCAATCTTCTCATTCATAGGCGCAAAGCTCGCAACGCTTGAATGGTTGCGTGAACGCTGCGGAGAGAATATGCACCGCCTGTATTTCAATTATCGCTCCCCAAAATATCTCTTGGATGTCTTCAACACATACGCCAACATGGAGCTTGATGTTGACCCTCATTTCCTGCCCAAGACGAACAATCTTACTGAAGCCGGACCTGACTCACTCTGCATCATGTCCGCTCCTGATAAGGATGATGAAGTGAAGCTGGTGGCCGAAAGTGTTGGCAGTTTCTGCACCTCGCATCCTGATGAAAGGGTGGCTGTTCTTGTGCCCTGGAACAAGGATGCCGACCAGATTTCGCATGAACTCTCAAACCGCAATATCCCCCACTTCAAGATTTCTGGAACAGACCTTTTCACTACCCGACAGGCGCAGCTGCTTTTCGCCCATCTGCAGGTGGTGTACATGGATTCCAACATGATGGCTTGGTCAAAGATCCTGACCGGGACAGGTATCTTCAATGAAGACTCCGAGGCTCGCCGCTTCGTGAAGTATCTCCGTGACAACTACCTGCTGCCGTCTGATTTTCTCAACTACACGCGCAGCTCATACATGCTGGAGCTTTACAGGTGCTGCCAGGGCGAATACGTTATCTTTGATACGGAAACTACCGGCTTGAATGTCTTTGAGGATGACATCGTACAGATTGCGGCCATCAAGGTGAATGCCGGGAAGATTACCGACAGCTTCAACATCATCCTTCACACAGACAAGCCGATACCGGCTATGCTCGGAGGCATTGTAAACCCTCTTCTTCTGGAATATGAGCGTGCGGAAAAGGTTGACCGTAGGACCGGTCTGTGTGCGTTTATTGACTTTGTGGGTGACTGTACCCTTATCGGCCAGAACGTGGAATATGACTGCAATATCCTTGACTACAATCTCCGTAGGGATTGCGGTGACTTCTCTTTCCCTACTGTTCATCCTCTGTATTTCGATACCCTCAGGGTGGCACGTATCATGGCTCCACGCTTGAAGTCCTACAAGCTCAAATCCCTGCTGGAGGTCTTCGGTCTCGAAGGTGAGAACTCCCATCTGGCTGATGATGACATCATCGCCACCAAGTCCGTGCTTGACCATTTCCTGGGTATCTTTGCTGACAACATGCAGCAGCACATCGACTGCCTTCAGAACAACTCAGCCGTGGCCGAGCTGTTCTGCAGAGCCTATGCCGACATCTATCACGGCACACTCAGCCGTCTTTACCAGAGATCGTTTGAATCTCCTCTGCTTGTTGACGAGCTGGAGCAACTTTACGGTACATTCATACAGAAAGAGTGGATAGCGGCGAACCCGAAGATGCAGTACATCTTCAGCTTCCTCCGTAACGATGTAATCTCTCCGGAGAAAACTCTGAGCCTGAAGGAGCAGCTTTCAGCCCACCTTCTTGATATAACTACTTACCGTGAAGCCGACCTGTGTGACAGTTCATGTATAACAGAAAAGGTGTTCGTCTCTACAGTCCACAAGGCAAAAGGCCTGGAGTTTGAGAACGTGATCATCTTCGAAGCTACCGATGGTGTCTATCCGTTCTTTGACAAGAAGACTCCGGAAGAAATCAGAGAATCCGCAAGGCTTTTCTATGTGGCCATGACCAGAGCAAAGAAACGCCTGCACATCACATACGCAGCATCCGTGTCAGGCATATCCAAATGGGGAAATCCTTACTCTATCGACAAGGAACCTACCCCATTCCTCCGCCACATAAAGAACCACTTCCGCTTTTGATTGTGTAACGCATTCAAAAACAATAATGGAAGAACCTACTTTATCCGTTGTTCTTCCATTATTCAAGGTCTATGTGGTAATAATAAAAGGCTCTTGACGAGAGCCTTTACTTGCTAATAACCATTCTTTATATGTTTCTTGTTTTTTTAAAATTATTATTTCCCTTGTTTTTTATATCTTTACTTCTATAATATCTTATCTTTATGAAGCAGAATAGAAAAGAAATACTTAAAACCATTTTCAAATTATTCCTTACTCGTCATTATGAAGATGTTTCTTATGACGACATGATAAAAGCTACAAATATTTCCAAGGGTGGCTTATATCATTATGCGCCTAATAAAATTGAACTTTTCCGGTTGGTTGTAGATACTTTTTTTCTTGACCTGATTAAAGTTGAAGATGATATTATGATTAAGACTTCTGGTTCTGATAAATTTGCTCTTCTTGACTTTCTATTGAGTTATGCAAGTTTCTTGAACAAGCGTTTTCGCCGTATTCAGGATTTCCTTCAGCTTCCTGTTGATGAAACAGCACGTGCCTTTTCTTTTTTTATTCTTAATTCTCAAAGATATCATCCTTCTTTCTATGAAAAATATCTTTCTCTAGAAGCCAGAGAAAAAGAACTTATAAAGAATGTTCTTCTTATAGCAGAGAAAAACGGAGAAATTAAAAACAATATGAATCTTCTTTTAGTTTCTGACATGTTCTATAATTCATACAGCGGACTACTTTTTTATTCCTCATTCCATCCTACCGATGATTTTGAGAAGAAACTGCTTATGCTTTTTGAAAATGTTTACTCTCTTATAAAAGTAGATAGCTGAATTTTATTCCTCACCATCCCTTCTCCTGTCAGTCTTCACCCCACTGGCTCTGAGAATCCTGAATACTGAGCTTTTGCTTCTGAAACCAACCTGCTTTTTTATCTCATCTGTCGGAACGCCCGCTTTGTACAGCTCCACGCATTTCTCGTTGCGAAGCTGCCTGGCTTGGCTTCTGCTCCTTTCTCTTTTTTCCGAAAGTTTCCTTATCTTCCTGATTGCGTATGAATCTTCTGTCAGTGTCGATATGGCGTGCAGCAGATTTTCGGTGGAACTCTCATATTTCTCTCCGTAACTGTCTATCCTGTCCCTTAAGAATATAATTCTGAGATTTTTAATTCTACTGATATTGAGGAATAAACAAAGCTGTCTTACTCCTTTAAAGGCATTTGCCATTGATAAGAAGATAACTTCATCCCTGTCGTTCAGATTGTCTATAAGTTTCTTCAGCTCTTTAGTTTTCCCCTCTACGTTGTACCGCTCCCTGTAGATGATGTCGCAGTTCTCTTTCTTTATCCTTTGTTCGTCTTCCTCGATGCGCTGTTCTGGTAGTTCTGTCACTATATATCCTATTCTTGCCATAATCCCTTTTTCTTTCAAATTTATACATTATGCATGAGAGACCTCGTTTCCTGATGTCACATTTCATAGGCTATAGAGTTAATTAACAGATAAAAATGGTACTTTCGGAAGAATTGCTTGAATGACAATGTGTTATGCTGTTTTTAAGTGAGTTTGATTTTTTGCTTGTATGATTCCTGAATTTCATACTTCGTACTTTGCTCGGAATTTCTTCCTGATGATGAAGGATTCTGTTGTGATATTTTGTACTGTTTATTGGGCGTTTCAGTAAACTGCCGGGCTATCCGCGTCAAGTCCTCGCCTTGCTGTGGGCTTTATTCTCCTATCCCTAACGCATATCTCTTACTCCCACCAACCCCCATTAATAGGGAAACTCATAATTAACCCCTTTTTGATTGATATTGATACTTTTCCTTATTGTCTTTGTAGCTCTTTTCAATAGTCCGCTTCCTCATTAGAAA
>ERZ857827.2940-NODE-2940-length-11118-cov-2.766248_pt1 | contig 11118 bp, 11 predicted proteins | sample MGYA00519761_ERZ857827 | MGnify/ENA primary metagenome ERZ857827 (study PRJEB31778, sample SAMEA3449370) | human gut metagenome | biome: human gut; feature: human-associated habitat; material: faeces | place: United Kingdom | collected 2010/2012 ... | reverse complement strand
TTCCCGGAGGGGGGGTCACCTGCCCTTCAGGGGGGTCAATCGGGTCCGAGGGGGGCACTTGCCACAGGGGGGTTCAAAGTGAACGATTACTGATTTGCCTTTTCCTCCAGCGCACGGATACGGTCGGAGAGCGCATCGATTTTCCTCATGAGCATACGGAATACCTCTGCATACATTTTTGCATTCATTAATGCAGAATTCATGCTTTCCTGATCTGTCATGCTAAGACGGATGGCGTCATCGCCAGCATAGCCATAAGCAGTCATCAGCCGCCCCTGAGCTATAACAACTGCCATATCGTTCAATGAAAAGCTCTCTTGGTGGCCCAGCGCGGCATAAAGCTGCTTGATGACCTGCACCTGAGTAGAGTATTGCGTTCCGGGATTTCTAAAACGTAGCATTCTTTCACCACTCTCAAATGTAGATAGTCATATTATGCTTCTTTGACCACGAAAAATCTACATTTAAAGGCCCACTTCGCAGGGGGCAATGTTGAATTTATCAGGTTCTCGCAGTATAATGACCACAGAAAACAATAAGTGGGTGAAAGCAATATGGCCGACGAAAAGAAAGTATGGGGAATTCACACACAGGATGATAGTCTTTTCCTACAAGGCAATGTGATTGCAATCGGATGGAAAGAGATGGGAGATTTATCTGTTCTCGCTCCAGACCGTGAATCGTTTAGAGACAAGTACCTTGCTGTGTTCCCTGATGCAAAAAAGGGCAGCGTTGCGACCAGTTCAGGTATGCTTTTCCGCTTTGTGCATGAGATGCAAATTGGTGATTACGTTGTATTCCCGTCAAAGACTGACAGAATGGTGAACATAGGTGTCGTGGAAAGCGAATACCAGTATTCACCAGATGCAATAGAGTACAAACAGCAACGTAGTGTTAAGTGGATAAAACACCTGCCGCGCATGTCGTTTTCTCAGGGGGCTCTTTATGAGATCGGATCATTCATGTCACTTTTCACCGTGAAAAACTACGCGGATGAGTTTCTTTCTGCACTCGACAAGGGATTTAAAAAGAGCCTTCCAGAGGAAGATGAGAGCGTTGGTGCTACCGCAGAAGAAATAATCGAGAACACAAAGGATTTCATTCTCAAGGAAATCAGCCGCCAGCTAAAAGGGTATGATCTTGAAGAGTTTGTCGCGGACCTGCTGCAGGCCATTGGGTACCGTACAACAGTCTCCCCGCACGGTGGCGACAGCGGAATTGACATCACCGCCTATAAGGATGAGCTCCCGCCTCGAATCCTTGTCCAAGTTAAGAGTCAGGATGGGGATATAAAGGAAACGACCATTCAATCTCTCAAAGGCGCAATGCGTGAGGGCGATTATGGGTTGTTTGTCACTCTGTCCAACTACACGAAAAACGCGAAGAAGTATCTTGAAAGCACGCCGATTATTCGGGGAATCAATGGTACAGAACTGGTTGAACTCGTTTTGAAGTATTATGGCCAGCTTAGTGAGAAATACAGAAAAATGATCCCGCTGAAGATGGTTTACATACCCGTGACGCTGGACACGGACTCAAATTGAACGATTACCCTCTGTGAGAACGATACCCCTCAAATTGAACAATACCCCTCTGTGAGAACGATTTGTCCGGGAGAGGGGTGCCGGGGACAGCCGAAAAGTAAAAATGCCGCTGCGGAAATAGCTCCGTAGCGGCTGCTTTTTTGTTGCCGGATACCGAAAAAGCCCTGAAATCAAGGGCTTTCGGGCAAAAAGAAAGGGTAGGCAATTTCTATCAAAATTACCTACCTTTTATGGCGGAGAAGGAGGGATTCGAACCCTCGATACCCTTATGGGGTATACACGATTTCCAATCGTGCGCGCTCGACCGGGCTACGCGACTTCTCCATAGCGGTCCAACGGAAAACTATTCAATTCAGCTTGTCTACTATAGCAAATGCGCGCGGCAAAGTCAAGAGCGACTTTGCCGCGCGCGAAGATTTTTTCGGTTTTTTTCAGTTATCCTCGCGGTCGCCCTTCTGCCGGACGGTGATGCGGATGGGCGTGCCCTCCAGTCCGAATGTCGAGCGGATCTGGTTTTCAATATACCGCTGATAGGAGAAGTGGAAAAGCTCCCGGCTGTTGCAGAAGATGACAAAGTGCGGCGGCCTTGTGCCGGTCTGGGTCATATAATAGATCTTCAGACGGCGGCCCTTGTCGGACGGCGGCTGCACGCGCGCCTGCGCGTCGGCGAGTACGTCGTTGAGAAGGCCGGTTGTGATGCGCATGGAGCTTTGATCGTTCACAAAGTTCACAAGCTCAAAAATACGCTCGGTGCGCTGGCCGGTGAGCGCGGAGATGAAGAGGACCGGCGCATACGTCATGAAGGAAAGATCGCGATAAATATCCTTGCGCATTCTGTCCATCGTGTGGGTGTCCTTCTCGACGAGATCCCACTTGTTGACGACGATGATGCTTGCTTTACCCGCCTCGTGCGCAAGGCCGGCGATCTTGGTGTCCTGCTCGGTGACGCCCTCGCGCGCGTCGATCATGATGAGACACACGTCCGCGCGCTCAATGGCGAGCTGCGCGCGCATGACGGAAAACTTTTCGATGCGGTCGTCCACTTTGGATTTGCGGCGGATGCCGGCGGTGTCGATGAAAATATACTTGCCGTACTTGTTCTCGAGCCGGGTGTCCACGGCGTCGCGCGTCGTGCCGGCCATATCCGCGACGATCACGCGGTTTTCTCCGAGCACAAGATTGACAAGCGAGGACTTCCCGACGTTCGGCTTGCCGATGACGGCGACGCGGATGAGATCGTCCTCCTCCTCGCTCTCTTCCTCGGGCGGGAAGTTTGCGATGCACGCGTCGAGCATTTCGTCCGTGCCGTGGCCGTGGATGGCAGAGAGCGCGATCGGATCGCCGAGACCGAGCGAGTAAAATTCATAGATGCCCGGATCGACCTGACCGACGGAGTCCATCTTGTTCACACAGAGCACGACCGGCTTGTGCGAGCGCTTGAGCATTGCGGCAACCTCCTGATCGGCGGCGGTGACGCCGGTGCCGATCTCGGTCACGAACACGATCACGTCCGCGGAGTTGATGGCGATCTCCGCCTGCTCGCGCATGAAGAGCAGGATCTCGCTGTCCGCCGTCGGCTCAATGCCGCCGGTATCGACAATATCAAAGGTGCGCCCCGCCCATTCGCACGCGGCGTACAGGCGGTCGCGCGTCACGCCGGGAGTGTCCTCTACGATGGAGAGACGCTTTCCGCACAGACGGTTGAAAAGCAGGGATTTACCCACATTGGGGCGGCCGACGATCGCAACAAGGGGTCGTTTAGCCATAAAATGATCCTCCTTTCGGGGGTGTTAAAGTTCTTCAAAGCGCATCGCGGCAAGCAGCTCCGCGCCGTCCACCTCAAGCGGGATGACCGGCACGCCGAGCTCGCGCGATACGTCCTCGGGCGTGAGATCGTCAAGAAACACGCCCTCGCCGTGGCGCAGCATCGTTTTGGGAATGTATATCCGCTCACCGATGTCCTTATCCCGGAGATGGCGGATGATGTCCCGTGCGGTGAGCAGTCCGGCGACTTCGATCGTGTGGCCGAAGAAGTCGTTCGGGATGCCGTAGACCGTGCCGTTTGCTCCGGCCTTTTCCACGAGCGCGCGCAGATGCGACTCCGCGGCCTTGCCGGTTGCAATGGAGAAGCGCGGCGTCGCCTTCCGGTCGGACCCGTCCTCCAGCGAGAGGGCAAGGTCAAATTCCGTTTCGAGCAGACGCAGCATACCTACGCCGTTTTCCAGCTGGGCATAGTCTTCGTAATATTCGTCCTCCGGCAGAGGAAGACCGGCGCGCAGATACATTTCGTCGCTGCAGTAGAAAATGTGACTGCCGTATTTTTCAAAGCACTCCGCCGCGAACGACTCCACCTGCGCGATCGTCGCGCGCGCTTGCTCGGGCGAATAGGGGGAGAGCGGCGTGAGCTTTTCACGGTGGCAGGTGAGACCTACCGGCACGATGGAAACGCTGCTCACATGCGGGTAAAGCCCCGCAAGATCCTCCAGCGAGCGCTGCAGCGCCGCGCCGTCGTTCCAGCCCGGCACGGCGACGATCTGACACTCCATGAAGATACCGGCTTCGGCAAACCGGCGGAGAATGTCCATGATCTCCCGGCCACGCGGGTTGCCGATGAGCTTTGCGCGTAGCTCCGGGTCGGTCGCGTGCACGGAGATATTCAGCGGACTTACCTTCAAATCGCAGATGCGCTGCAGCTCGCGCTCGGAAAGATTGGTGCAGGTGATATAGTTCCCCGTGAGGAACGAAAGGCGCGCGTCGTCGTCCTTGAAATAGAGCGTTTTGCGCATCCCGCGCGGCAGCTGATCGACAAAGCAGAACACGCACCGGTTGGAGCAGCCCGTCGGCTTATCCATCAGGTACGTTTCAAAGTTCAGACCGAGATCCTCGCCTTCCTTTTTTCGGATGCGGATCGTGCCCGCGTCCCGGAATTCCAGCGTCAGCGAACGGTCATACGCCCAGTATTTATAATCGAGCACGTCGCGGATCTCGTGCCGGTTGATATAACGCAATTCGTCTCCGGGGAGCACCCTGCCCTCGAGCCGGGAGCCGGGGTCCACGGACGAGATCGTGTTGAACATACAAACTCCTCATAGCAAAAGAAGAGGGGGCAAAGCCTCCTCTTCTTAAGCTCGGTTACTTTTTCTCCTCGTCTACCTTGAGAACCTGACGGCCATCGTACATGCCGCAGGCCTTGCAGGCCCGGTGGGGGAGCTTGAAAGCGCCGCACTGGGGGCACTTGACCAGAGCGGGGACGGTGAGCTTCCAGTTGCTGCCGCGTCTCTTGTCGCGTCTGGTACGGCTTACTTTACTCTTGGGGACTGCCATGGTGACACCTCCTCGTACTTTGGCTGCTTTGAACAGCGCATAATCATGGTTTATCGTCCAACAGCTGTTCCAAAACAGCCAGTCTTGGATCCGACTCCGCCCTGCAATCACAGGGACCTTCGTTGAGATTCTTGCCGCAGCGGGAGCAGAGCCCCTTGCAGTCGGCCCGGCAAAGGAACCGGGTGTCCATGTTCAGGATGAACACGGTCTCCAGCAGATCCTCCAGATCAAGCTCATCGCCCTCCAGCAGGAAATAATCGGGGTTTTCCTCGTCCTGCAGCTCGGACGCGAGCGGGATATCGAGCGGGCAGCTCACTTCCCGGTCAAACTCGGCGGCGCATCGGTCGCATACACAGCGCATCGCTGCCGAGAGCGTGCCCCGCAGCGTCAGCGCGCCGGCGCTGTTCACGATATAGCCCTCGCCCACAGGGGCGGCGGTGTAGGAGAGAACGGCGGGGAAATCCAGCCGGTCCGTGGAAAGCTCACACCGAAAAGGCAGCCGCGAGCCGGGATTCCGAAGAAGTTCGTGGAGATTCATGTTGATTCCAACCCTCTGTCAGCATCTCACAAGCCTTGCTATTATATATGAGCATTTCTGTATTGTCAACAGAAAAATCACCGGACCGCCTATTTTTCGCGGCTGAGCCGCCTGATAGGAACCGCAACATATTGTATCACATCTTCTCGGAAAAAGCCAGAGGAAGACAGCGAAAAAAGAAAAAATCTTGCCCATCGCAAAAGCCTATGATATAATAATTATTCGCATATGAGACAGAAACGAGGAATGGATCCCATGGAGGAAACAAGCAGCCTGGCCCGGTCGCGGCGCATGGGCGAAATGCCGGAGGGAAAGCTGCTGCTTTCGATGGCAGTGCCCATGATGCTCTCGATGCTGGTGCAGGCTCTCTATAACATTGTTGACAGCGTATATGTGGCGAGGGTGTCGGAGGACTGCCTTTCGGCGCTCTCGCTGGCGTTCCCGGCGCAGAACATTCTCATCGGTCTCGGCACCGGCACGGGCGTCGGCGTATCGACGATGCTCTCCCGTTCGCTCGGCAGCCGGGACAATAAGCTCGCTAACCGCGTGGCGGGCAACAGCCTGTTTCTCTGCGTGTGCTGCTGGATCATCATGGCTGTTTTCGGTATATTCTTTGCCGACGCCTTTATCCGATCGCAGACGGATATCGAATCCATCCGAAGCTACGGCGACTCGTACCTGCGCATCGTTACGATCGGCTCGGTATTCGTGTATTTTGAGATCAACTTTGAGCGCCTTCTGCAGTCCACGGGCCAGACGAAGCTCTCCATGTGGGCGCAGATGATCGGCGCGGTGGCAAACATCATTCTTGACCCGTTCTTTATCTATGGCTGGTGCGGCCTGCCTGCGATGGGCACCACCGGCGCTGCCATCGCCACGGTCATCGGCCAGGCATTCGGCGCGCTGGCGGGCTTTCTGTTTCACCACAAACATAATAAAGAAGTCAATATCCGTCTTTCCGACTGCCGCCCGGACGGGCGCATCATCCTTGATATCTACCGCATAGGGTTTCCGTCCATCCTCATGGTCGGTATCGGTTCCCTTACGAACTATCTCATGAACCGCATCCTCATGGCGTTCACGTCCACGGCGGTCGCGGTCTACGGCGCATACTTCAAGCTGCAGAGCTTCTTTTTCATGCCGGTGTTCGGACTGAATAACGGCATTGTCCCCATCGTCGGCTATAACTACGGCGCGCGGAAAAAGGAACGCATTTACCGGACGATTCGCTACGGCGTGCTGTATGCCGTGTGCATCCTCGCTGTCGGCCTGCTGCTCTTTGAAGCGATCCCCGGCGTGCTGCTGCAGGCGTTCTCGCCGTCGGAGCACATGCTTTCCATCGGCATTCCCGCGCTGCGCAAGATTGCCGTCCATTTCCCGATCGCGGCGTTCTGCATCGTGGGCGGGTCGATCTGCCAGGCGCTCGGCAAGAGCCTCTATTCGTTTTTCACATCGGTGATACGTCAGATTGTGGCGCTTATCCCGGCGGCGTATCTCCTGTCGCTGACCGGCAGCGTGGGCAATGTATGGTGGTGTTTCCCGATCGCGGAGGTCGTGTCGGCGTGCGCGACGGCGTTTTTCCTGCGCCGCGCGCTGCGGGACATGGACCGGAAGCTGACGCTTTCGGAGGAATAATGAAGGAATTAACCATCGGCCGGAACGACGCCGGGCAGCGGCTCGACCGGTTTGTGAGCAAAGCGGCGCCGCTTATCCCGGAATCGCTTCTGCAAAAGACGCTGCGCAAAAAGGATATTAAGATCAACGGCCGCCCGGCAAAGGGCGAGGCGCGCCTCGCGGAGGGCGACACGGTGCGCATATATCTCCCGGACGAGTTTTTTGAGGCGCCGCGGGAGGAAAATGCGTGGCGCAAGATCGCCGTGCCCCGGCTCGACATCGTGTATGAGGACGGGAATATCCTGCTCGTGGACAAAAAGCCGGGCGTCCTCTGCCACAGCGCGGGGGAGTGGAGCTGGAACACGCTCATCGCAAACATTCAGGCGTATCTCCGCGCGAAAGGCGAGTGGGACCCAGCGCGGGAGAACAGCTTTGCGCCTGCGCTCTGCAACCGCATCGACCGCAACACCGGCGGCATCGTGATCGCGGCAAAAAATGCCGAGGCGCTGCGTATCATGGACGATAAGGTAAAAAACCGCGAGATTGAGAAGATCTATCTTGCCGCCGTTGTCGGCGTGCCGCGTCCCGCTGCCGGACGGCTCGAGGGGTATCTCTTCAAGGACGCGAAGAACAATCAGGTCTATGTCTACGATACGCCGCGCACGGGGACGAAAACCGCCGTGACGGAATACAGAACGCTCGCGACGGACGGGCGTCTCACGCTCGTGGAGTGCCGGCTCATCACCGGGCGGACGCACCAGATCCGCGCACAGTTCCGCCACGCCGGATGCCCCCTGCTCGGCGACGGGAAATACGGCCGGGAAAAGGACAACCGGGCCTACGGCGAAAAGGGGCAGGCGCTCTGCTCCTGGCGGCTGCGATTTGCCTTTGACACCCCTGCGGGCGCGCTGGAATATCTCAACGGGAAGAGCTTCCGTACCAAAACGCCGGAGTTCGTGGAGAAGTATTTTCCGTCGTTCAAAGCATGAAAAAACTGCCGAAAACACCGCTTGTTTTCGGCGGTTTTTTACGCGGTGCAAAGCGCAGAAAAATATTTGAACGGAAAAGGGAAATTGCATTGACAAACCCCCTTAAAATCTATATGATTGCCCTAACGCGCAAAGCGCGAAAAATCGGGAAAAGAGGGGGAGGATAATGGCCAAAGAACTCATCCGCCTGGTCGATTGCACCATGGCCTTCGACGGTGAGACCGTTCTGGATTCCATCAACCTGTACATCAACAACAAAGAGTTTCTTACACTGTTAGGACCCTCGGGATGCGGCAAGACGACCACGCTGAGAATTATCGGCGGGTTTCTTAAGCCTACCTCGGGGGACGTTTTGTTTGACGGCGTAAGGATCAACGACATTCCTCCGTACAAACGGCAGGTGAACACCGTGTTTCAGAAATACGCGCTGTTCCCGCATCTGGACGTGTACGACAACATCGCTTTCGGCCTGCGGAACCACAAGGTCCCGGAGAACGAGATCGACGAGCGCGTAACGGAAATGCTCGAGGTCGTATCGCTCAAGGGCTTCGAAAACCGCAAGGTGACGTCGCTCTCCGGCGGCCAGCAGCAGCGTGTGGCGATCGCCCGCGCGCTGGTGAACCGCCCGAAGGTGCTTCTGCTTGACGAGCCGCTCGGCGCGCTCGATCTGCGCCTGCGCAAGGATATGCAGCAGGAGCTCAAGCGCATCCAGCAGCAGATGGAGATCACCTTCATCTACGTCACCCACGATCAGGAAGAGGCTCTCGCCATGTCCGACACCGTTGTCGTCATGAACGAGGGCATCATCCAGCAGATCGGCACGCCGGAGGATATATATAATGAACCGAAGAACGCCTTCGTGGCGGACTTCATCGGCGAGAGCAACATTCTCGACGGCATCATGCGCGAGGATTATGTGGTCGAAACGTTCGGCCGCCGCTTCCAGTGCATGGACAAGGGCTTTGCAAAGGACGAGCCGGTAGACGTTGTCGTCCGCCCGGAGGACATCGACATTGTTCCTGTCGGGGAGGGCATGCTGACCGGCACCGTGACGAGCATTACCTTCAAGGGCATGCAGTACGACGTCATCGTGGACTTCAAGGGCTTCAAGTGGCTCATCCAGACGACCGACAGCCCGGAGGTCGGTCAGCGCATCGGCATCCGCATTGTGCCGGACGGCTTCCACATCATGCGCAAGAGCAAGTATTCCGGTCTCTACGGCGACTACAGCTCCTTCTCGGAGGAGTACGACGAGCTGTCCGACGCGGAATACGATCCGGAGGCGGAGGAGGAATCCTCGGAGAGCCGGGAGGAATCCGCCAATGAAGAATAAAGCGCTCGCGGCGCCGTATCTCGTGTGGATGACGATCTTTACGGTCGTCCCGCTCGGCATCGTGATCTGGTTTTCGTTCACCGATTCCATCACCGGCGCTTTTACCTTCGATAACATTTCCCGCATGGGGACATATCTCCCCATTTTTCTCAAGAGCATATGGCTGGCGATCCTCTCGTCGCTCATCTGCCTTGTGATCGGCTATCCGGTGGCATACTCTCTGGCGTCCGCCGCACCGGAGCGGCAGCGCTTTCTCTATATGCTCGTTATGCTGCCGATGTGCATGAGCTTTCTTCTGCGCACGCTCGCGTGGGTGGCGCTGCTCGACGATACCGGCATCATCAACGGCCTCATTTCGAGTCTTGGCCTTCAGCCGCTACCGCTCATCCGCACGGACGGCGCGGTCGTGCTCGGCATGGTGTATAACTATCTGCCGTACATGATCATGCCGCTCTATTCGGTGCTCGTAAAGCTCGATCCGCGCCTTACCGAGGCCGCCGAGGACCTTGGCTGCACCCCGGCGCAGGTGTTCACGCAGGTGACGCTCCCGCTGAGCGTGCCGGGGATCATCTCCGGCTTCACGATGGTGTTTGTCCCTGCTGTGTCCACGTTCTATATCTCTCAGAAAATGGGCTCCGCCGGTACGACGCTCATCGGCGACGTCATCGAAAGCCAGTTCAAGGCCGCCTACAACCCGAACCTCGGCGCTGCGCTCTCGCTCGTTCTGATGGTGATGGTGCTTGTGTGCGTCGCGGTCATGAACCGCTTCTCGGACGGGGAGGAGGTCGCGACGATATGAAGACCTTTAACCGCGTTTTCACCGTGCTCGTGTTTTTGTTCCTTTATATTCCCATGATCGTTCTGGCCGTTGCGTCGTTCAACGCCGGGACGGATATCGCCGTGTGGAAGGGCTTCACATTCGCGCAGTACGGAGCGCTCTTCCGCGACGATGTGCTGCTGCCGCTGCTTGCCAATTCCGTCATTATCGCGGTGATCGCCTCGCTCGTGGCAACGGTGCTGGGCACCATGGCGGCCATTGGCATCCGCGCCATGTCCGGCCGGATGCGCCGCGTTACCATGGCCGTGACGAACATCCCGCTCACGAACCCCGAGATCGTCACGGGCGTTTCGCTCGCGCTTCTCTTTGCGTTCGCCGGGCAGATGATGAAGCTCAACAATGTGCTGGGCTTTTCGACGCTCCTCATTGCGCACATCACGTTCAACCTGCCGTACGTCATCCTGTCCGTGATGCCGAAGCTTGGCCAGCTTGACCCGAACCTGCTCGACGCCGCGCTCGATCTCGGGGACCGACAGACCCAGCTCCTCACCGACCGCGACCGCGAGCGACGCGGCGTAGATCATGTGCCGCCCGGGGGCGGGGATATTGAGCTGATACTCTGCGCGCTCGGTGGTCACGGTGCAGGCGATGCCGTCGATGCCGCGGTCACGCAGCGCGGAAACGCGGACGTCCGCGTGCGCGCTCTCGCCGCAGCGGACGATGCGCTGCGGGAGAGCTACCGTGTCGAGCAGCGCGTCGTCGCCGTTGAGGTTTTCAAAGATCTCGCTCTTGGCCTTCAGAATGCCCTCGCGCGAGCCTAAAAACTCGATATGCGCGTCGCCGATGTTCGTGATGACGGCGATGTGCGGGCGCACCATCTCGCCGAGATAGCGGATCTCGCCGAAATGATCCATGCCGGTCTCGATGACGGCGGCCTCATAGGTGTCGTCCAAGCCGAGCAGCGTGAGCGGCGTGCCGATGTCGTTGTTGAAGTTCTC
>ERZ857827.2936-NODE-2936-length-11137-cov-84.392619_pt1 | contig 11137 bp, 15 predicted proteins | sample MGYA00519761_ERZ857827 | MGnify/ENA primary metagenome ERZ857827 (study PRJEB31778, sample SAMEA3449370) | human gut metagenome | biome: human gut; feature: human-associated habitat; material: faeces | place: United Kingdom | collected 2010/2012 ... | reverse complement strand
TTAATTTAAATCGCTGATTTTTAAGTGTTTAATTAATTATTTACCGAAGTATTGATTTTAATAAAACAATCAAAAATAAATTATTTAAATTTTAAACAAAAATATTTTGATGATAAAAATAAAGTTATTATTTTTATACATCTATTAACCTTAAATTTAAAACCAATGCCGATATTTATCTATTAATTTATCAGATTCAATTTTCACGTTCATTACTGAAAGTTCGTAAAATAGTTTTTTTATAGAAAGAGATTTAAAAGAATAGAATTTAAACCGAACACACTAATGATTTTTACACAATGAAAAAACTTAGAGAAATATATTTATTATTTTTCGTATTTATACCTCTATGTACTTTTTCACAGACAACGAGAACATTTAATGCTACATTAAGTTTAAAGGAGCTTTTTTCACCTTATACAGATTTTACAAATGGTATAGAAGGGACAGTTAATAGCGGTGGGAAAGTGGAGGTAAAAATATATGCTAAGGAATTAAATACCTTAATTTATTATGCGTATATAACATCTAATTCAACTACATTTGGAGGCCAATCAGAAAAGTACCACAAAAATGATTTAGGCCCTGGTGCTATTTACTATCCAGAGTTATGGGATAGTAGAGATATGAAAACATCAGTTTTTGGTTTAGATAGAAAAAGATATGATAACTCACAACAAAAACCATACCCTTTTCTTTCAACAAATTTAGAACTTAAAATTGATATTATAGAAACAAATGGTACATTAACTTTATGTAAAATACCCGGTATAGGCATAATTAATAGGAACGGTGGAAATGCTTTATTTGATGAATCGCATTTCTGTTATAACATACAAAACGCAGCTAGTCCATATTATAGAATTTGGAATCGATTAAAACAACCTCGAATTGATATAGAAGCCGATGTTGCAGTTGCAGCTCATAGAGGATTTTGGGGAGACAATCTTGGTAGCGGTGATCCTGAAAATTCAGTTGGGGCTTTTAATAATGCCAAACAATATACAGATATATTAGAAACAGACATAATGATTACCAAAGACAAAAAAATGGTAATATCACATGATTATAGTTTATCTAGATTATCTGACTATCAAGGCCCCCTCACAGATTATTTATTTGACTTAGATTCGAGTGTATTAAATGGTTTACACCTCAGAAGAAGAAATGGCTCAGTAAGTAATTATCCTTATATGTTCTTTGCTGATATAGTTGATATTTTATTAGAAAAAGAGATGGTGTTAACGGTTGACATAAAAGATGTAAGAGCTCGATACCGAGATGGAGTATGCATTGCGAACTGTGATTATGATCCCAAACAGCACGGTGATGAAGCAAGAAGAAAGATAAAAGAAAGCTGGATGACATGCATACAAGAGTGCATAAGAATAGCTAATGAAAAAAATGCACTACAGTGCCTTGCCTTTAAAACCCCTTACACATATTCAGAACTTAAAGAATATGTATCAGAAGATCTTCTGAAAAAAGTGCTTTTTATGCCAGTTATTCAACCTCGTAGGCAAGACTTTCTGACATTTACAGACGATTGGATAAGAGACGGGAATGTAAAAGTTATAGCATATGAAACAAATTTTGTAAATGAAGATGATATTTATTTACAACCTTTCGACAGAGAAGGCAAAAGATATGAAAATCTTTTACACTATGTATATCAAAAAACAGGTTTAAGAAGCGGTTGCTATCCTGAAGAGGTTATAGGTCCAATGGGAACCGTAACTAGATGGGTTGAATGGAAAATGAAAAATACAAAAAAAGATAGAAGAGGAGACCATTTTTGGCTATTAACCGTACCTTATGGCAGTACAATGATTATGACAACTGATAGACCTGATATTTGGAAAGTCGTTAATGAGATTTGGAACAATAAAAGAACAAACTAATATTATACGTATATGAGAAAATACTATAAGATTATTTTTTCCATTTTTGCTTTTACTTTTATTTGTTGTAATTTAATAGCCCAAGATAAAAGGGATTACTTAACCCCACAAGGAAAAAGTTTATTTTACAAACAAATAAATGATGCCAATGGCTTGACTATTTCAATGGATCAATTATCAGAGGTATCAGCACAAAAGAATGGCTTGTCAATAACTTTTTTTCTTAAAGCCGACTTAAGTTCTATTGTATCTCCCTTAAAGTTACTAAGTTTCTTTTATGACACAGAAACTAGCACATTCTTAGAAGTGTTTTACCATAATGGAACAATAATGGTTCGTAGAAGGGTAAATTTATTGGAGCCAAAGTTAACATATGATTATGAACTTTTTGATCCTTTATTCGATATTGAAGCAGGGCAAACAGACACAAGGATTGTATCAATTTTCTTTACAAGAGATTTCTTTTGGATAGAAACAGGGAATAGTGCTATTACAGTTCCAGACAGACGTCATAGTGCAATATTTTTCGGCATTGATATACCAACTTATACTTTCATGGCTAAATATTTACAAAGAGATTCAAAAGCAAAAATAAAATTAGGTGACAGTTCATTCACGGGGCAATTTTCAATGCCTGGTGAGGTAAATATTTATGAATTTAATCAAGATGACTTGGTTAACGAATTACAAAAAAATTTCTGTGATAATAATTAAAAATGTGAGTTATGAAAAAGATTAATTTTATTAAGGTTAGCTTGTTTATCTTTATATGCATTCAGACTCAGTTTACATTTGCTCAATGGGCTGATTTTACAGGAGCTACAATGGAGGAATATGCAGGAAGTAAGGTTCTTATGATTGGGAAAACGCTTGGGCATTCTTTTAACGGATTCCAGGTAAAAGATGGGAACACCATAACGAATCAATATCCTATATTTCAAATTGATAACGATGGGAATATGGTTTTTGGGCCTCCTGTAGGAAACAAACATGCTTCTCTATATTTCATGCAACAAATGGAAAAATATGGAAGTATTAATACTAACTTCGAAGATTTTCATGTAGATGCAGCACGAAAATTATGGCTTAGCGTGAGAAATGGTAACACCATTGCGACTTTCGATAGTAACGACCTAAATTTCTATGGTTCCACCAAGATAAATATTCCAACTGGAACAGAAACAAAAGGTATATTTACATTTAAGAATGGAAGGAATGGTGATGGAGAATTATCATATAGTTTAAGCAATAAATGGCTGCGAATTGGGAATCCTGGAGGATTAGCTTTTTGGGGAAATAATGGATTTGAAAACAGTGACATTCCCCATTTCCAAATTCTAAGTGATAGATGTGTCTTTAATAGAGATGTATTTGTAAATTCTAATATTCGCACTGATGCTAATAATATAAAATTGCTTTTAGGCTGTGATAACTCTAAAACATATGGATGGATAGGCAGTTCATCGAATCATGGTCTATATTTAGGTGCAAATGATCATGCTTGTATATTCCTCGACACCAATTATGGTGTTTATGTAGGATTATATTCAGACGAAGTAGCCAAAATAAGAAGTGAGTTAAAAGCAAAATATAGACTATTTGTAAAAAAAGGAGTACTAGCTGAGGATTTTGGAATAGCACCAATTAATAACTGGGCAGATGATGTTTTCAAGACAAATTATTATCTTCGTCCTATATCTGAAATTGAAACATTTATAAAAAGTAATGGTCATTTACCAGAAGTACCATCTGCAAAGAAAGTCGCAGAAGAAGGATATTCTCAGCATGAAATGAATAAAATTCTTCTCAAGAAAATCGAAGAACTAACGCTATATACAATTCAGCAACAGAAAGAAATTGAAACACTTAAAAAACAGCTCAATTCAAAATAAGTTGTGATAATATAAGAAGGCAGGTCTCTTGATAAAGAAATCTGCCTTCTATTAACAAAATGGACTAATGAAAAAAATATTTATTTGGATCATAATTGTAGTTATTCCACTATTTATATCATGTGGTACATTACCTAAGGAAACGATAACCATATCAGAGACGATAGGTAAAGATTTACAGGTTTTACATGAATCACATAAATCTACATTAAAACTATACTATAATAAGATAGAGGTGGAAATCAATTCATTTATTGACAATGTTTATGCCCCATATGTAATACATTATGTTTTAAACTCGGAACTTAACAAATACAAGAATGGTGAACCTTCATTGTACAAAACAATTGAAGAGGCAGGAATTTCTAGCCAAAAAGAAAACACTGATGCTGCACTCAATGACATGGTAGAATTTACAGAAGACGCCTACAATCAAATAAATCTGAGAAGGGAAGAACTGCTTACGCCCATAAGACAACAAAAAGACAGTATTTTGTCTAAAGTAGACGCATCATATCAAAGCATTATATACGCCAATACACGCCTTACAATGTATTTAGAGTCGGTAAGAAAGGTAAAAGATACCAGAAATGAAGCTTACTCGATTGTCGGATTAGACGGCCTGGAAGATGAGGTGACTGAAAAAATAATTGAACTCTCCAATTTTCTGGATAATGCTATAAAAGTGGGTAATAAAATTGATGTAAAGAGTGAAGAAGCTAAAGAAAAAATAGAGAATTTAATAAACCAAATTAAAGAACAAACAAATAAAATTAATCATGGGCAAATTTAGTGAGTTATTCAAAGAAGCAGATAAAAGTTTCAACCAAAACTATGGTGAACAACTAAAGCAATTAAGAGCTTTAACACAAGAAGAGAAATCAAAAATAACACCTAATACTACAGACAAGGAAGTATATGATAATCTAATTAAAATAATAGATGAAGCAACCCAAAAGAATCTAAGTCAAGCTGAAATCATATCAAAAATAAGAGACCTTGGCTCAATAGCCATCAACTTGTCAAAGAAGATACCTGGTTTAAAGGAACTATTATAAAAGAGGCAATCTTAAGTTTTCAAAGAATGCCTCTTAAAAAGGAACGGAGTGGAGGGATAATTTAAATTTATTATTTATTATCATTTTTCTTTTTTTTAGGTTTATTCAAAAAATCAAGGAACTTTTCTATATTCATCCGAACCTTTTCACTTCTTTTGTCTGTAAAGGTTAAAAGTTGAGACATAATCCAATAAGCCTTAAATTCTAATATCGTTTTATAGCAATTTTTTAAAATGGTTATAATAGAATAAATTAAAACACAAATAATAAAAATCTTAAGTAAGAAAATAGAATTAGAATCAAAGTAATCTTTTAAAGATTCAAGCAATATAGGCAAGCTATATGGTAAATGAATCATTGAGAGTAATAAAAGGATAAAGTATTTTGGTCAGTCCAAACTGGATGAAGTAAACCTTGGAAAAGATTAAATCTTTTTCTCTTATGTTTTTTAAGCTTGCCTATAATTGACAAGGTTTCAAAGAATAACAGTCTGAAAAGGCCAAAACAAAACAATTTGTAATGGTATAGAAATTTAATTATATTCATAATAATAATATTTTTTAGGTTTAAAAACAAGTCAAACATTAAGGTATAAGAGGAATACCATACAAAATAAAGTTCTTTTATGGAAACAAATTAATACATAATGCACCTCCTTTCATTTTATAACAAATCAAATATATATGATTTTATGCTATTTTGCAATTAATTTCACTTGTTATATAGCATATTTATAACATTTTGTTCATAAGCTAATTTTTGGGAATAAATACGACAAATGCCGTACTGATGATAGACAAGAACAGGAACAAAACGATTAAAGCGGCATGATATGATTTTTCAGAAAGAATCAGAAGAGGTTATCAGGATTCTTCAGAGGCGTCATTTCCTGTAGGATAGAATTTTAAGAAACAAAGAAAAATGGCATATGAAGATAATAGGCCATAATCACTTCATATAGCATTTTATTTCAGGGAACATTTACAGAATATGCTTTCATAAAATAAAAGTAGCTTTAAATTATTACATAGATACCGTCACGAATGTCAATACAGTATGAAGCGATTGTATAAAGTGAAAGTTTTGTTTTATTATCAAGATTATATAATACATATTAGATGAAATAGTGAGCTAATCAACGAACATACACCAGAGGTTTGTCACAATATCATATATTAGAAACAACAGCTTTGGAGTATAGAAATTCACATAAATTGTCCGAAATCATGTACGAATTTCGGACAAAATTAGCCAAGAACTTGTTTTGTCCGAAAAAAAGCATTAATTTCGGACAAAATTAGATCTCATGGTACTATCAAAAGTCATTAAAGAGCACATAACTAGGAACGGAGAGAACAAGATATACACTGTTTCTGATTTTGCAGACTTGAACAACGATATGCTTGTTACAAGGGTGCTGTCAAGGCTGAAGGAAGAACAGTTCCTTATCAGGCTTTCACAAGGCATATACCTGTATCCGAGCAGGAACAGGTTTGGTATTTGCAAGCCGAGTATTGATCAGATAGCCAATGCAATAGCTGAAAAGGATCATGCAAGGATAATACCTTCCGGCCTCACTGCCCTGAATGAACTGGGTTTGTCAACACAGGTGCCAATGAATGCAGTGTACATAACCAACGGAACACCGAGAACCATAAAACTAGGCAACCGCTCAATCACATTCAAGAAAGGGACACCAAGATACTTTGCTTATCAAAGCCGCGTTTTCACGATGGTCGTGACCGCCCTCAAACAGATAGGCGATGATAAGGTAAGTGATGAAGTTCTCCTGAAGATAAAGTCGATACTTGATACGGAAGAAAAGGAGAAGGTAAACCATGACTATAGGATAGCACCGCAATGGATCAGAAAGAAACTTAAAACCGTTTTATATGGAAACAACTGAGAAGACAATATGGATAAACCTGCCGGAAGATGAAAAACTCACAATATTGAGTAATATCGCCGAAGAAAAGGGAATAAAGGAAAATGCTGTTGAAAAGGATTTCTGGGTCAGCATGGTTCTTAAGGCTATGTTCAGTTTGGAATATAGTGACAACCTGGTTTTTAAGGGAGGTACAAGCCTCAGTAAAGGCTGGGGGCTGATAGAACGGTTTTCTGAAGACTGTGACCTGGCTATAGACAGGAAATATCTTGGTTTTGGAGAGGAATTATCCAGAAAGGACAGAACCAGATTAAGGAAAAAGTCTAAAGAGTTTATAGAAAACACCCTTTCAAAGGATTTAAATGTAAAACTTGAAGAACTGGGACTGGCCGGAAAATTCAAGATTAACATACCGGAAGTCAAGGAATCCGATAAGGATCCGGTCGAGTTCTTTGTAGAGTATGAATCCTGTCTTAAGGACAAGGAAGATTATATAAAGGAAAGGGTAAAGATAGAAATAAGCTGCAGGTCTATGTTCGAACCGTTTGAGAACGTGGAAATGCGGTCAATGATAGAGGATGCATATCCGGAAGAGTCATTTGCACATCCCAAGTTCAGTGTCCCGACAGTAATACCAGGCAGAACCTTTCTTGAAAAGGTGTTCCTGCTTCACGAGGAGTTCAACAGGCCGGGTGGCTGTACGAGACTTGACAGACTGACCAGACACATGTATGATATAGAAAAGATGATGGACCGGGATTTCGCCAGGGAAGCGATGAACGATTCAGGAATGTATGAGGAAATTGTAAAACACCGCCAAAACCTGACCGCATGGAGTGGTCTGGACTATAAGCTGCATAAACCATCAACCATTGATTTCATACCAGATGAAACAACAAGAAAAGAACTGGAAAAGGACTATTCGAAGATGCAGGAAAGTTTCATTTATGGTCAATCATTATCCTACGAGGAACTGATAGCAAGGTTAAAAGAACTGCAAGAACGCTTCAGGTCATTGACTTGGGAAAAAGAAAGCGAATTCTTTAAGGAAGAGAACTAACTCAAAACATATTCATCTTTAAATATATAATATTATGGAAAAAATTATAGTAGAACAACTTAGAGACAGACTTTATTATGCAACAGACACAATAGTTACATATATAGACAGCAGGGTACTTATTTGCAATTCAAATGAGTTCTCCCAAAGTCTGGAAGACAAAGCAGAATTTATAACTACCAGTAAATACTACATACTGGAGTCTGGCGACCTGTGCCCATGTAACGATTTATACTATAAAGAAGACATCAGGCTGTTCAGTAAAATCAGCTTCGAGAGAAAAGAAGAAATCAGAAAAATTACTTTTGAATGTGTCTATTACGGGCTGATGGATGAACTGGAAGACGAAGGTAAGAAGAAAGACCTTGGTTTCCTCTTGAACAGAGCCATAGATTATTTGGATGAAATTGGGCTAACGCCGGCAGAAAAATACAAGGCTGAAATATCTGACACATTACAAAGAATGATTGAAAAAGAGAAGGAATAAGCAAGATACTTCAAGAGAGAGAAATACATATTCTCTCTCTTGAAGCAATAATATTATAAACCAAAGGATGGCTTTAGACTCTTCAAAGCCTTATCAACTTCAACCTGATTTACGTCCATAAGGTCATCACCCCAGTACTCAGGGAAATCTAAGATGGATTTTCCGTTGTTCAGGACTGCATTCCTGATGGCTTTCTTTACATTCGGAAAAGATGGTTCTATCTGGAAGTGCAGGCAATGGCGTATAGCCATTGTAAGAGTTTCCTCGTCGATGAAGAAACGGATGGTCACATTCATGTGAATCTGGTTTTTCTGTTCAAATTTTTTCCTCTTTGTCTGGAGTTTTGACAACCTGGAGTAGAAGAATGACGGAACATTCTTTCCTTCGGAAACAAGCCTTTTAATTTCATCCTGGATTTCATTGATACCGTCACGGATGTCAGTAAGGTCAGTACAGTTTGAAGCGATTGTATAAGGTGAAAGTTTTGTTTTCATGTCAATGTGATTTATAGGGTTAAACTTTATATCTGTAGTTCTTGTAGGATGTCTTGCGTATATCCACAGCATCATATACTTCGTCTGTATGTTCTGATGGCATTATAAAGCCGTTACATTCAAGAATATGGCAGACAGTATATCTGGCGGTAATCCTGTTGTCCAAGATGATGAACTCAACATTCCTGAAAAATCCTTTGAAGGTCTTGCCGTTTGCATCTGTGATTATTACAAGCTCTCCCTTCAGGTGGTCAAGTTCTGCAGCTCTCTTCTGTGCATTCTTAAGCAATATATTGGCACCTTTCAAGCCTTGCTGAATAATTACTTCCGGTTTCATATGATAACAAATTAAAGTGTTGTATAATTGGGTTGATTATTCCCTATCCTTTATACCTTAATACAAAGGATAGGGAAAATGAGTCAGTCAATGTCATAGCCTATCATGGTATTGTCATTGATAAGCAGGTAATAATAGCCGTTCCCGGTATTTCTGTATTCCTTCATAAAGCCAGCTGCCATGTCACCGTCCTCACGGGGTTCGCACCAGAGTGTACCGTCATAGCCACAAAAGTCAAACCTGTAGCTGGAATACTTTTCTTTCTTCCTGAAGGCTTCCCTGAAACATTCCATCACCATGTAGCCGCAATACTTCTCGATGGTGCTCAGTCTGATACATTTTCCGTCAATGGTGGTTCCTGTCGTGATATGGTTCTCAAACAGTGATTTCTCCGGATCTGCGTCTGCAATCTGTCTTAGCCAGGCATTGGTATGTGAAGCCAGTCTCGCCAGCTTCTTATATTTCAAGACTTCTTTTCTGACGGTTTCTTTATCATCCTCACCGGTCGGATAATAAACAGCCTGAATGGATGCCCAATCATAAAACCTATAGCCTTTCCTTTTCTTCCTCTCTGCGATGATACCTATCACTCCTTCCTGACGATTGATAAAAAGCCTTCTGCGCTTACCGTTGATTCTTACGTACAGTGAAGATGGGTTGTTGGGGTTACGGAGATATACTTCTGCCGGATGTATCGTTGTTGTGTTCATATCGGTAAATTTTGAAAATTAATAGCATTTTGATTCTGTGACATAATCAGATTAAGAGTAAACCATATCTTCGGCAAACCTCTCAATCCAGTCAACGATATGGTTCATGTTGTATTCAGAAGTGATAATAGCTTCCGTTTCGCTTATCTGCGTAAATCTTGAAGACTCATATCCGTCTATGAACTCCTTAAGGCTCCCGACACCGAACATTTCCTTTTCTTCTTCGAACTCCTTATCTATTTCAGTAAGAGGTTTGTTGAATTTAATGCGTAAAGTTTCATAGCTCTTTTCCATAATACAGTCATTTTGAGTTATTTATAATGGTAATATTTCCGTACACTTTTCTGAATGCTTCAGATACATCATCAAAGTATCTGCTGCCATATTCACAGGTAAGTTCCTTTGTCCAAAAGTCAAAGCTGAAAGATTCAGTACAGTCTATCGTTACACTAACATAGTCCTCCATACCACTCTGACACACAATGGTATGCCGTTGTACCTTAAACTGACGGTTCAGGCTCATATATCTTGCGGTCAATTTCTTAACCATCATTTCAATCCACTTCATAATGTTTGTCATTTAATTGTTTTGCTACTTTTTCTTGAAAAAGTAGTCACAACCTTTTTTAAAAGGTTGTGCTACTCGGTTCACTTAGATTCTGCCTTCATCTGCATAACTGTAATAAGAATCATTGCAGATGATAACATGGTCAAGCATTCGGATATTAAGTGTCTTTGCTGCCGTTGCTGCCGATTGGGTCAGCTTATCATCTTCTGTACTCGGTTTGGTTTTTCCGCTCGGATGATTGTGTGAAAGGATAAATGATGTAGCCTCGCAAAGAATAGCCTCTTTAAGCAGTACCCTTATATCAATCAGGCATGTATTCAGCCCACCGGAAGAAATACGTATTCTCTTGATTACTCTTGCAGACGAGTTCATGAAGATAGCCCAACATTCTTCGGTCTTGTTATCTCCCAAAACAGGCTGCATATAGTCATAAATGTCTGTACTCTGTCTGATAACCGGTCTTTGGTTCTTGTTGGAGTTGCAGCGTTTGTAAAGTTCCACACCTGCCATGACAAGATTGCGCTTGCCTGGGGTCATCTTCGCCAACACATCCTCAAAGCTGCATTCTTCGCCATAAACCACTTCCTTTTCCTGTACCTTATTTACCATTACTGCGCTGTTAGTAAGAATGTACACAAGTTCTGAACTATCCATCAGTCTGTAGTCGCCGTTTACTTCAAATCCTTTTCTCATATCCGTCTGCTTTATAAGGTTAAAAACTTAAATTATTCTTCAGCTAGATTTT
>ERZ857827.2930-NODE-2930-length-11151-cov-4.146359_pt1 | contig 11151 bp, 6 predicted proteins | sample MGYA00519761_ERZ857827 | MGnify/ENA primary metagenome ERZ857827 (study PRJEB31778, sample SAMEA3449370) | human gut metagenome | biome: human gut; feature: human-associated habitat; material: faeces | place: United Kingdom | collected 2010/2012 ... | reverse complement strand
GAAGTCGGCGATCCAGCCTTCACGAGCGAAGTCGTAGTTGCCGTTCTTGCGGTCCTGCAGGAACACGTTCCAGTCGCAGGTGCGGATGGTCAGGGTGATGCCCACCGCAGCCAGATCCTGCTGGATGCACTCGGCGATGGCGATGTGGCCGGAAGATTCGTTGGTCAGGTATTCGATGGTGATGGGGGTGGAGGCGGACAGCATACCGTTGTCGTCGAACTCATAGCCGGCGGACTTCAGCAGCTCGATAGCACCTTCCACGTCCACATCCTCGGCATAATAGCCGTCGCCCACGGGATAGGTGTAATCGTCGTCGCTCTGCTTGAACACGCCGCCGTGGCCGTCCATCATGCCGGCGGGGATGTAGCTGGTGGCGACCTTCTGCTCGGTCTGGCCCACGGTGTCGATGATGTACTGACGGTCGATCAGCTTGGAGAACGCTTCGCGCATGGCGTTGGCCTGCTCCACGGTCTTGCCGTCGAAGATCTTGCTCTTGACGTTGAAAGCGGCGTAGTAGGTGCCCAGAGCGTCGATCACGTGGAACTCGGGGTCATCCTTCAGAGAGGCGATCATGTCGGTGGGAACGCTGTCGGCGAAGTCCAGGTCGCCAGCCTGATAGGCGGCATAGATGGCGGTGTCGTCAGCGGAGAGCATGAACTCGATCTTGTCGATGGTGACCTTGTCAGCATCGTACCAGTTGGGGTTCTTGGTGTAGGTCATGGATTCGTTGTGCTTCCACTCGGTCAGAGTGAAGGCGCCGTTGGACACGAAGCCCGCTTCGGTGCACCAGGCGCCGGGCTTGTCGGCGGTGGAGTTGGCTTCCACATAGGCCTGCTGCACAGGCAGGAAGGTGGGGAAGGCAGCCAGATCCAGGAAGTAAGCGCAGGGAGCGCTCAGAACCACGGTGAAGACCTTGCCGTCTTCAGAGGCGGAAACCTGCAGATTATCGGGATAGCCCGCGATGCCGTTGAGCATGTAAGCGTAGTCGGCAGCGGTCTCAGGGTTGGCGGCGCGCTTCCAGCTGTAGACGAAGTCGTTGGCGTCCAGCTTGGAGCCGTCGGACCACTTCAGGTCATCCTTCAGGGTGAAGGTGTAGGTCAGACCGTCTTCGGACATCTCGTAGCTTTCCGCCAGAGCGGGAACCAGAGAGCCGGTGGAGTCATAGGTGTACAGACCGGAGAAGCTCAGCGCGGCCAGGCAGGCGCCGTCCACGGAGCTGTTCAGGGCAGGATCCAGGAAGTCGGGCTCAGAGGCAATGTTCACGCGCAGGGTATCCGCATTGTCGCCGGTCTTGGTGGCGTAGGCGAAGAACTTGGTCTGGAACAGGTTGGCATAGATGCCTTCCACGTTGGACTTCTGCATGTACAGGTCGTTGTAGTAGTACAGCGGCACGACGGCGTAGGTGGCCATCAGCATTTCTTCCGCCTTATGCAGCAGCGCTTCGCGCTCCACAAAGTCGGTGGTGGACTTGATTTCGGCTACCAGAGCGTCGTACTCGGTCCAGTCGGGCTCGGAGCCTTCGTCAGCCAGAGCGGGCGCGGCGCAGGCCATGAGCATGACCAGAGCCAGCACAAGAGAAAGCAGCTTTTTCATAGTGGTTTTCCTCCTTTAAATTTATATCCAAAAGCGGTTTGCCGCTCTCAGATCAGTAGTGGGGATTCCAGCACGCGATGCTGTGGCCGGGCGCGGTCTCCTGCAGCGAAGGACATTCCTTGGCGCAGCGCTCGGTAGCGTAGCGGCAGCGGGTGCGGAAGGGACAGCCGGAGGGCATGTTCATGGGGCTGGGCACGTCGCCCTCCAGCGGGATCCGGTGCCGGGTCTTGGCGACGTCCGGATCGGGAATGGGAATGGCGGAGATCAGCGACTGGGTGTAGGGATGCTGGGGATGGTTGATGATTTCGTCCGATTCGGCCGTTTCCACAATCCGTCCCAGATACATCACCGCGATCCGCTTGCTGATATGCTGAACCACCAGCAGGTCGTGGGCAATGAAGAGATAGGAAATGCCCAGCTTCTGCTGAAGCTCCTCAAAGGTGTTGATGACCTGCGCCTGAATGGATACGTCCAGCGCGGAGACCGGCTCGTCGCAGACGATGAACTTGGGCTCCACTGCCAGCGCCCGGGCAATGCCGATGCGCTGCCGCTGGCCGCCGGAAAATTCGTGGGCGTAGCGGCGGGCATGGTCGCTGTTCAGCCCCACCAGATTCAGCAGATGAGCGATCTTTTCCTCCCGCTCCTTTTTGCTGGCATACAGATGATGGATGTCCAGCGGCTCGCCGACGATGTCGCTGACCGTCATGCGGGGATTCAGGGAAGAGTAGGGATCCTGAAAGACGATCTGCATTTCCTTCCGGTATTGGGCAATGTTTTTCGGGGTGATGTGAACGCCCTTGTAGATCACTTCGCCGCCGCTGGGCTTGTACAGGTGCAGAAGGCTCCGGCCCACGGTGGTTTTGCCGCAGCCGCTTTCCCCTACCAGACCCAGCGTTTCGCCCGCGTCGATGGTAAAGCTGACGCCGTCCACCGCCTTCAGCGGCGTGTTCTGGAACCAGCCGGTGTGGATGGGGAAATACTGCTTCAGATCCCGAACCTCCAGCAGATGCTCCGGCTGTCCGGCCTGCTTTTCCAGCCGTTCACTCATGAAGCGTCCCCTCCTTCTGTGCTTCGTCGTAAACCTGCTTGACGTTCATCCAGCAGGAGGCGATGTGGGAATCGTTCACCCGAACTTCTTCCGGCTGATCGGTCAGGCAGATCTTCATGCAGTGGTCGCAGCGGGAGGCGAAGGCGCAGCCCGCGGGCAGGTTGGTCAGGTCCACTGGGGAACCGGCGATGGGGATCAGCTTGTCGTGGCCGCCGTTCAGGGTGGGAATGGAACGAAGCAGGCCCTTGGTGTACTCATGACGGGGATTGTAGAAGATCTCGTCCACCGTGCCCCGCTCGCACACCCGACCGGCATACATGACGATGATCTCGTCGCACATATCGGCGATCACGCCCAGGTCGTGGGTAATCATGATGATGGCCATGCCCATTTTCTTCTGCAGATCCTTCATCAGCTCCAGAATCTGGGCCTGAATGGTCACGTCCAAAGCGGTGGTGGGTTCGTCGGCAATCAGGATGTCCGGCTCGCAGGCCAGCGCCATGGCGATCATCACCCGCTGGCGCATGCCGCCGGAAAGCTCGTGGGGATACTGCTTCAGCCGCTTTTCCGGCTCGTTCACGCCCACCAGCTGGAGCATTTCCAGCGCCCGGGCGTTGGCCTCGGCCCGGTTGCGGTCGGTGTGGAGCAGAATCGCCTCCCGCAGCTGATTGCCGATGGTAAAGGTGGGATTCAGCGAGGTCATGGGATCCTGAAAGATGATGCTGACCCGCTTGCCGCGGAACTCCCGCATCTGCTTCTTGGAATACTTGACAATGTCCTCGCCGTTGAAGAGAATCTCGCCGCCGACGATTTTCCCGGGCTCCACCAGAATGCGCATGATGGAGTAGGCGGTCACGCTCTTGCCGGAGCCGCTTTCGCCCACGATGCCCAGCACCTTGCCCTTGTCCAGATTGAAGGAAATGCCGTTGACGGCCCGAACCTCGCCCGCGTCCACGTTGAAAGAGGTGCAGAGATTTTTGACTTGCAGCATAGGCGTATCCATATCGTTCTTACCTCCTCAGCTTGGGGTCGAAGGCGTCGCGCAGGCCGTCGCCCAGCAGGTTAAAGCTCAAAACGATCAGGCAGATCGCCATGGCGGGGAAAAGCATCTTCCAGGGGTAGGACTGCATGCCGCCGCGGGCCGCGTTAGCCAGCGAGCCCAGCGAGGGCATGGGCGCCTGAACGCCCAGACCGATGAAGCTCAGGAAGCTCTCGGTAAAGATGGCGGAAGGAATCTGCAGCGCCACGGAGATGATGATGACGCTCATGCAGTTGGGCAGGATGTGCTTGCGGATGATCCGCCGGGGCTTGGCGCCCATGGCCTTGGCCGCCAGCACGTACTCGTTGTTTTTGATGGAGAGGATCTGGCCGCGCACCAGACGGGCCATGCCCACCCAGTACAGCAGTCCGAATACAACGAACAGGCTGATCATGTTGTTGCCGATGGAAGCAAGTACCGTACCCTGAATCACGGGGCCGATGGTCTGCCCCAGCACCACGCTGAGCAGGATGACCATCAGGGTGTCGGGCAGAGAGTAGATAATATCCACAATCCGCATCATAATCAGGTCCACCCGCCCTCCGAAGTAGCCGGAAATGGAACCGTACAAAAGACCGATCACCAGCACGATCAGGCTGGCGAACAGACCGACCAGCAGGGAAACCCTCGCGCCGAACACCACGCGGATAAAGTAATCGCGGCAGAGTTCGTCGGTGCCGAAAATGTGCGGGAAAATCTTTTCGCCGTTTTCGATGGCCTTCAGCTCGTTCTTGGAATATTCAAAGGGAGCCAGGTTCTTGGCCGTCTTGTCCCGCTTGCCGTCCACGGTAATCATTTGAGAGTAGCTGTAGGGATAAACGGCGGGCACGATGATAATCGTCAGCGTCAGGATGATGAGGACGATCAGACTGGCCACGGCCAGCGGGTTCTTCATCAGCTTGCGCATGCCGTCCCGGAAGAAGGTGGTGGATTCGCGCATGGTCTCATGCTGCTGTTTTTCTTCATCCGTGGCGGGGGAAAACTTTTGCAGATCAATCTGCAGGCTCAGAAAATGCTTTCTGGGCAGCATATCGTCCTTGAATTCGTGATTCACGGCGCGTCCCTCCTTAATCCAGTTTGATGCGCGGGTCTACCAGCTTGTAAACCAGGTCGCTCAGCAGCGTGGCCACCACCATCAGTACCGCCAGGAAGATTGTGGTCGCCATAATCATGGGGTAGTCCTGATTGTTGATGGACTTGACAAACTGAGTGCCGAGGCCGCCGATGGTGAACACGGTCTCCACCACCATGGAGCCGGTCAGAATGTAGGCCGTCATGGGGCCAACGTAGGTAATGACCGGAATCAAAGCGTTGCGCAGGGCGTGCTTGAAGATCACCAGCGAATCCTTCACGCCCTTGGCGCGGGCCGTGCGGATGTAATCCTGCCCCAGCACATCCAGCATGCTGGACTTCGTCAGCCGGGTAATGTAAGCCATAGGATACATGGCCAGCGAAATCACCGGCAGGATGTAGTTGGGATTGGAGGTGCTCCATACGCCCACCCACCTGAGCTGCAGGCAGAACACCAGCAGCAGAATGGTGGCCAGCACGAAGCTGGGGACGGAGACGAACAGCGTTGTGATGAAAATGATGATCCGGTCGGGCCATTTGCCGCGGCACAGGGCGGCGATGGAACCCAGCACCAGACCGACCACCACGGCGATCAGCGCCGCCATCAGGCCCAGCCGGGCCGACACGCCGAAGGATTCGCCGATCACGTCGCTGATTTCGCGGCCCGTCTTGAGGGAAACGCCCAAGTCGCCCTGAAGCAGGTTGCGCAGATAATTGACAAATTGCTCGCCCAGCGGCTTATCCAGACCGTAACGGGCCTCCAGCGCGGCCAGCGTCGCGGGGTCGATGGCTTTTTCACTGGAAAAAGGGCCGCCCGGAATGGCGTTCATAGCAAAAAAGGTGATGGCCGCAATAATCAGAACGGTCAGCAGCGCCAGTAGAATACGCTTAATGGAGTACCGCAGCATTCCTTTCCATCCTTTCCCGGCCGGACGTTTCGAAATCCCGAAACATCCGCCGCACAGGGAAGCCCTGTGAATGATAAGATTATAGAGACAACTTGCCGAAGTTTCAACGAAAATACAATAAAAATACACCCAAAATGCATAGAAATACAAAGAAAAAACAGAATTTGCCCGTTGACAGTCGGGAAAAGGCCGTTCTTTTGGGAAAGGGCGCTGAAGTTTAGCGCTGCAAACCGTTTTTCAAACCGTTGGGAAAGGAAATTCGTCGGAGGCGTTCTTGCATCCGGGCACCGATTTCATTATAATGAATTACAAACTTTGACCTGCCGTTTTGGGGCGGAAAGGTGTGTGGAACGGTATTCGCTCCACAGGAAAGGCGGACGAAAAGCATGGCGTGTTCCTCCCCCTGCAAGGAATTCTTTCAAAGGCTTCTGCGGATGTGCGGCATTCTGCTGGCGGGTGTCGTGGTGGGCTTCGGCCTGCTGACGGCGGTTTTCATGCTGCCGGTAGACTCCATGGAGCAGCATGTGCTGGAATCTCTTCCGGCGCTGAACGGCGAATGGGGCACGGGAGAGGAATCCTACGAGCAGGTGGTCAAGGGCTATCTCTCCACCCAGCTGGACAATTCCACCGACGCCTATATGCTGCTGACTTCCATTCACCGCTCGGAAAAGAGCGCGGTGGATCAGGCGATCAATCTTTATTCCTGGCAGGCAGGGGGGGCCAATCAGTATGTCAGCCTGCTGCGCTTCGGCCAAAGCGGCTCCGACGGCATGTATGAGGTCGCGGTGGCGCGGTACTGGCTGGGCTTTCTCGTCGTGCTGAAACCGCTGCTTCTGTACCTGAACTACATGGATATCCGCATGCTGAACATGATCGTGCAGATGGCGCTGCTGATGGTCATCTGCCTGCTGATGCAGAAGCGGGGACTGGGAAGGTACGTGCTGCCCTACGGCCTGTCCATGCTGTGCCTTACGCCCGGCATTACGTGGCTGTCGCTGCAGTTTTCCACTACCCTGCTGGTGGTGCAGGCGGCCATGGCCGTGCTGCTGTGGAAGCCGCGCCTGAGGGAAAAGCGCAGGGGAGAGGATGCGTTTTTCCTGCTGGCGGGAATGGCGACCAGCTACTTTGATTTTCTGACCTATCCGGTGGCTTCGCTGGGCATGCCGCTGATCGTCTGGCTTCTGCTGCACCGGGAAGAAAACGCCCGGGCCCGTCTGGCGCGGATGCTGCGCTGCGGCCTGTGCTGGGCCTTCGGCTATGCGGGCATGTGGGCCGGAAAGTGGGCGCTGGCGCTTTTGTACGGCAGCGAGGGCTTCTGGTCCACGCTGGTGGGCAGTCTGGGAGTCCGCACTTCTCACGAAATTCGGGGCGTAGGGGAAATCGGCCCTCTGGACGCGCTGTGGAAGGCGCTTTCCGTCTTTGCGAAAAAGCCCTATCTGATGGTCGGTGCGGCCGCCGCACTGGGCTACGGGGTGCTGTTCTTCCGAAGGAAGGCACGGCATCTTCCGGCAGCGGAAAAGCCCGATCTGGCGGCATCCCTGCTGGCGGTGTCGCTTCTGCCCATCGCATGGTATTTGTTCGCAGCCAATCATACCTATAACCACGCCTTTTTTGCCTCCCGCGCCCTGTGCGTCACGGTCTTTGCCATAGGAAGTGCCCTGATCGCGCGCCTTCCGGCGGAAAAAGAAACGCCAAACTGAATTTTGTTCAAAAAATAAAAAGAAACCGGCGTTTGCCTCTTGCGAACTTCGGTTTTTTCCTGTATGATAGGCGGGCGAGACAACCCAACGCCGCACGCCGGCCGTCCCGGGATGATCCCCCGAAACGGCTGCGCATTTCATCATTCTGTTTCCTGATTCCGCAAGAAAAAAGGAGAATATTTGCCATGCCTCAAGCAAAGACACAGGCCGGAGGGAAGAAAGCCCGGCTGCTGTGGCATTTTCTCAGGGGCAGCAAGCGGCTTTATCTGGCCGCTGTGCTGTGCTCTGTGTGCATCACCTTTCTGGATATGCTGACGCCGCAGCTGATCCGCATCACGATTGACAATGTGCTGGGACAGCTGCCCATGGCCGTGCCCGCCGCGCTGGAGCCGCTCTGGCTTCGGCTGGGCGGCGTAGAAGCCCTGCGTACCCATCTCTGGTGGATCGCGCTGGCGGTGATCGCCATTGCGCTGGTGATCGCCTTCTTCCGCTACGGCAACATGACGCTGACCACCAAGGCCTCGGAAACCTTCGTGCGCACCATGCGCAACGATCTGTTCGCCCATATCCAGCGCCTGCCCTTCTCGTGGCACATGAAAAACCAGACCGGCGACATCATCCAGCGCTGCACTTCCGACGTAGATATGATCCGCAACTTCGTTACCGAGCAGCTGGTGCAGCTTTTCCGGGTCGCGGTGCTGCTGGTGCTGGGTCTGGGCTTCATGCTCCGCATGAACTGGCGGCTTTCCATGGTGGCGCTGGCCAGCATTCCCATCGTCGTGGGCTATTCCACCTACTTCCACCGCCGGATCTCCAAGCGCTTTACCGAGTGCGACGAAAGTGAGGGCGCGCTGTCCACCATCGCGCAGGAGAACCTGACGGGCGTTCGGGTGGTTCGCGCCTTTGGCCGTGAACTGTATGAAAAAGAACGCTTCGACAAGGAAAACGAGCATATGACCAACCTGTGGGTCAAGCTCTGCGGTTCGCTGAGCCATTTCTGGGCCTTGGGCGACTGCGTGAGCATGCTGCAGGTCATGCTCATCATCGTGCTGGGCGCTGTGATGTGCGTCCAGGGCGACATGACCTCCGGCGAGCTGGTTTCGTTTATTTCCTATAATTCCATGCTGATCTGGCCCGTTCGTTCGCTGGGCCGCACCATTTCCGAAATGAGCAAGGCGGGCGTTTCCATCGACCGTATCCAGTATATTATGGATTCCCCGGAGGAGCACGACAAGCCCAACGCCTGCACCCCGCCCCTGAACCGGGACATCCGCTTCGAGCACGTGTCCTTCGGCTATGAAGGGGAAAAGAAGGTGCTGGAGGACGTGAACGCGGTCATTCCCGCGGGAAGCACCTTCGCCATTCTGGGCTCCACCGGCTCGGGCAAGTCCACCCTGATGCACCTGCTGAACCGGCTGTACGACCTGCCGCCGGAAAACGGCCGCATTACCATCGGCGGCGTGGACATCGCCGACATGAAGGCGGACTGGGTGCGCGAAAACGTGGGCATGGTGCTGCAGGAGCCGTTCCTGTTCTCCCGCACCATCGGCGAGAACATCGGCATTGCCAGCCGGGAACTGAGCCTGACGGAAATGCGGGAGGCGGCTCACATCGCCTGCATCGACGAGACCATTGATTCGCTGACCAAGGGCTACGACACCATCGTGGGCGAGCGGGGCGTGACCCTGTCCGGCGGTCAGAAGCAGCGGGCGGCCATCGCCCGTACCCTGACCCGCAAAACGCCCATTCTGGTCTTTGACGATTCCCTGTCCGCCGTGGACGCGCAGACCGACGTGCTGATCCGCACCCGTCTGCGGGAGCGCATGAAGGACAGCACGGTCATTCTGATTTCCCACCGCATCACGACCCTGATGGAGGCCGACCAGATCATGGTGATGGACAAGGGCCGGGTGACGCAGCTGGGCAGCCATGAAGAACTGATGAAACAGGAGGACGGCATGTACCGCCGCATTTACGACCTGCAAATGTCTTTGAAAGAGGAGGAAGACGCGTGAGCAAACAGGAGCAGCTGAGCAGCGTGCATCTTCCCTGGTTTGGAATTCCCCGCATCGCGCGGTATTTCAAAACATACCGCGGCATGATCGCGGTCATGTTCGCCTGCGTGCTGATCAACGGCCTGATGGACATCATTCTGCCGCTGTTTCAGCAATATGCCATCGACGTATTCGTGCTGGGAAACACCACCCGGGGCATCGTACCCTTCACCGTCCTCTACACGGCGCTGATTCTGACAGAAGCGCTGCTGATCCGGGCGGGCATTTACCGGGCCTGCAAGCTGGAAATGGACATTGGCCGCGACATGAAGCGGGATGCGTTCCAGCACCTGCAAACCCTTTCCTTTTCCTATTTTAACACCAACAGCGTAGGCTACATTCACGCCCGGGTCATGAGCGACACGGGGCGCATCGGTTCCACCCTGTGCTGGGGCATGTTCGACGGCATCTGGAATGTGACCTATGTCATCGGCTGCGTGATTTCCATGTTCTGCCTGAACGCCCAGCTGGCGCTCTGGGTGGTGATCATCGTGCCGTTCGTGGCGCTGATTTCCGCCTTTTTCCAGCGGAAGCTGGTCATCGGCAACCGCCGCATTCGGGAGGCCAACTCCAAGATCACCGGCGGCTTCAACGAGGGCATTACCGGCGCCAAAACCACCAAAACGCTGGTGGTGGAGCAGCGCATGGACGAGGATTTCCACAGGCTGACGGATGAAATGCGTGCGGTATCCGTGCGCACGGCCCGCTACCGGGCGCTGTTCGTCTCGCTGGTGATTTTTGCCTCGGCCATTGCGCTGGCCATGGTGCTCTGGAAGGGCGGAGACATCGCCCAGAACGCGCCGCTGATCATGCAGATCGGCACGCTGAGCGTCTTCATGACCTACGCGACGGGCCTGATGGAGCCGGTGCAGTGGCTGGCGCGGGTCATTTCCGACCTGATCGCCGTGCAGGTGAACATCGAGCGCGTGACCCATCTGCTGGCCACGGAATCCGACGTGAAGGACTCGCCCGAGGTAATCGAGAAATACGGCGACTGCTTTCATCCCAAAAAGGAGAACTGGGAGCCGCTGGCAGGCCGCGTGACCTTCGACAACGTGACCTTCCGTTATCCGGACGGCGACGTGAACGTGCTGGAGCATTTCAATCTGGAAGTGCCGGAAGGCTCCAACGTAGCTATCGTGGGAGAGACGGGCGCGGGCAAGTCCACCATTGTCAATCTGGTCTGCCGCTTCTTTGAGCCGACCTCCGGCCGGATCCTGATCGACGGCGTGGACGCGCGGGAGCGCAGCCAGCTCTGGCTGCACCAGAACATCGGCTACGTGCTGCAAACGCCCCATCTATTTTCCGGCACGGTGCTGGAAAACCTGCGCTACGGCAAGCCGGACGCGACCATGGAGGAGATCGAGAAGGCGGTGAAGACCGTCTGCGCCGACCGGGTGATCGAAAAGCTGGAAAAAGGCTACGACACCGACGTAGGCGAGGGCGGCGACCTGCTCTCCACCGGCGAAAAGCAGCTGATCTCCTTTGCCCGGGCCATTCTCTGCGACCCGCGCATCGCCATTTTGGACGAAGCCACTTCCTCCATCGACACCCTGACCGAGCGCTGGATCCAGGAAGCCATCGACAAGCTGATGGAAGGCCGCACGTCCTTCGTCATTGCCCACCGGCTTTCCACCATCCGCAAGGCGGACGTGATCCTGGTCGTGGACGACGGCAAGATCGTCGAGCGGGGCAGCCACGCCGAGCTGATGAAGAAGCGCGGCTTCTACTACAACCT
>ERZ857827.2928-NODE-2928-length-11162-cov-15.707662_pt1 | contig 11162 bp, 6 predicted proteins | sample MGYA00519761_ERZ857827 | MGnify/ENA primary metagenome ERZ857827 (study PRJEB31778, sample SAMEA3449370) | human gut metagenome | biome: human gut; feature: human-associated habitat; material: faeces | place: United Kingdom | collected 2010/2012 ... | reverse complement strand
AGAGCGTCTGTTGCAGGCGTAGGGTGAGCTTCAGCGCTATGCTCAAAGAAAAGTTTGGATGCTTTTTGGAATTTGCTCATTCATAGATCCAAAGAAAACACCAGCCCCAGATCATCCCAGGACTGAAAATTCAGATAGCCGTTTCCGTCAATGGAGCTGTTGACCATCTTGTCATACACATCTGCTGCCACCTTTTCCATCGTACTGGAATAAGAGCCCTTCATCAGGCCCAGTTCATCGTCCGACTCCATGACGAGATATCCATCCTCGGAAATATAGAAGCCTTGAATGCCAGACATCGTTGCATCCACGCACTGCTTATAGGTCAGCGTTGCAATCTTCCGGTTCGTGATTGCTGCCCGTGCCACGTTCAGGGTCAGGTTGAACATTCCCAGCACATCTCCTTCATCGGAAAGAAGGTAAATGTCGATAGGGAAACGACCATATACTTCCGTCATAAAAGAAGTGACGGTCAGGATGATCGTACCGGAATCCACAAACACAAGCTCCGGTCTGGACTCACTGGAATACTGGAACACCGCTCCATCTGGCCTTGTACCTGAATAGCTGACGATGGTACCTTCCTGCACAACATATTCCACCGAATTTTGATATAGTCGGCATCTGACTTTTCGTGCCTGATTGTCAAACTGTTTGACTGGGATCTGGACAGGGATCAGATTCTCCGTGAAAGACAGTTCAACCTCCTGAAAGATCCGGACTGGTTTCACTGTTGTCACTGCCGTCTCCTGTGATTCCTGTGTCTGTGTTTCCACTATTCGTTTCCTCCTTACTGCCATCGCTTTCGCCTCCTCCCTGCCCGGTGTTGTCCGGTCCTTCTGGCTCTACTGGTTTCTCTGGTTCTTTTGGATCTTCTGGCTCATATCCAACAGTCCGCCAGTTTTCTCCATCCCACAGCTTCAGCCGCAGATTCTTCTTATCGACCCAGAGCGCATCTGCTGCCGGGGCCTCCGGCGCTTTTTCCGATACTGGAATACTTGCCTGATACTTTTTATCCAGTTCTTTTTCGACATCTTCCGACAGCTTCTTTGCCACGCTGTATCTCTCATCCAATTCCTTTTGCAGTGCTTCTGAGAGTGTCGTGACATTTCCATACCGTCTGTCCAATTCCTCAGACAGTTCCTTGGATAACTTCTTTGCAGCTTCATACCGCTGATCTAGCTGCTCTTGTAGTTCGGAAGAAAGTGCTGTTGCCGCCTTATACCGATCATCCAGTTCTTTCAGCAGTTCCTCGGAAAGCTCTGTAGCTTTCTTATAGCGATCATCTAGCTCCTTGAGGGTCCGTTCCAGCAGGATTGCTGTTTTTACTGCAGTGTCATCGGATTCCCATCCGTAGCCCCAAGTTTTACCTCCGTCTGTGGATACAAATAATCCAGCAGGGCTGTTTTTCCACGCAACTGTTGATTGTTTCAGGGATGCAGCATTAAAAGCATACCGAATCGTATTGCCCTTACTGTCCGTCTCATTCTTATAATGAAGGCCAAATAGTGCAGCCAAAAGCGCACCGTCATAAATGATAGAGGCGGTGATCCCACCGACCTGTTCCCCAACTGCAGTCTCCGCACGAACGGCAGTGTCGTAAGCAATAACAGCTGTATTTCGGATACTGTTGAGCGAACCTGTCAGGGAGGAATTCCGGCTGCTGACCGTGGAGTTTGAAAGCGTGATGCTGTTATAGCGTTCCAGCAGTGCGTCATACTCGGTTTCGGTTACTTTGGAGCTGACTTCGATACCAAGCTTTGAGATATACACATGGACCGTATCGCAAAGGGAGACACGCTCTGCTTCCACGATGTCCTCATACCCCGGCGTATTCCAGAGCTGTAAAAAGTCGATCTTGATGTCGATTTCCGGCTCCGTTAAGTCCGTGGTGTCGATATAATTCTGTGCGTATTCCCGGAGTGCCGTCTCAGTCGGCTTTTCCTGAAAATTGCTGGTACAGTCCAGCACGGTGACCTTCTGGTATGGGATTGACCGTTTGCTTTGCAGCACCACCTTCTCCGGCAGTTCCATGACCGCCTGAGTTTCATTATCCACCCAGTACGGATGCACACCAGTGATCGTGTTCTCGATGGATCTTTCCATCTTGAAATCCGTCAGGTTCTTACCGTAGATGATGTGGACGTTATGGTCAGCACCTCTTGCCTTATGGAACTTGACCGTATACCGGTCCCACTCGAATTCACCGCCAAAAACATCCAGAACTGACCCGGCCATACCTCCAAGGCAATTTCGGAAGGAGGATGGAACTCCCAGCGTAAAGGTTGCACTGGATTCCACATCTGTCCAGACATTAAACGGACAGTCGGAAGCCGCATGGCTTTTCAGTCCCTGCATTGCCCCGACACAGCCGGTCACTGAAAAAGGTGATACCGTGATAAAGTTAAGCTGGTAGGAAATATGCCGTGCCTGCACTTCCAGCTTGCCATCAATCGGAGTCGTAATCTTGTAGATTCGGAACGGCTGAGGCTGCATGGTATCGGATGGCTTGGCAAGGATGATATTCCCTTCCTCCAACATTTCCGCATGAATGCCATCTGCCGGACAGATGAGCTTCAGCTCATAGCTTCCGTTTCTCTTTTCTGTCACGGTACAGGACTGTGCATCTGCCAGCTTTCCGATGCCGTTATGGTCAAATTTCATTTCTCTGGAATCATATAAACATGGGATCACTGGCTGCACCTCCCTCTTACAGCGTCCACCAGCGAGGAGTCACCTCCACCGCTGTGATACCGCCTGTCCATGTGATCTGTGTCTTTCCCTCCGGCAATTCCGGGAAATCATCCGAAAGGATGGTCTCATTGCAGAAGCCGGCGGCATTGTAGGCGTTGTGCGTTTCACAGTTGAGCAGCACATAGTCCTTGATGCTGTGGATGGTGATCTTCTCCTCACCCACATACAGTTCGCCGCCAGAATCTCCGTAGACCTTGAAGATGGGCTGTGCCGGAAAAGCAAAGGGGTTCTTTAGGGTTGACCTGCTTTCCAATCGAATGCTCCTCTGCCCGTCCACGCTCCAACGCTGGGGCTTACAATTGAAGGTCAGTTCCATCTCAGCGGCTTTCTGGGCGGTGATATCAAATCCCAGGGCATCCTTGCAGACTGCCATCCGGAAAAAATTCGGATCGTAGGTATCCTGCAATTTCTGATACCCGATCGGAGATAACAGCCACGCCTTGACCGCTGCTGTCTTGGCTGGCAGACCATTGAAGAAAAATGCCTTATACTTGATATCCACGTTCTGATATCTGCGCCTTCCTGTCCTTGCATTCTCGGTGATGATGTCCCCGTTCCTGCCGGGTACGGAGGTACTCTCCACATCTGCAGCCGGGGAATCATATACACCGGGTCCAGACAAATATAAAAGGAAGTCTTTGCTGGACTTCCCGGCAAAGGACAGATACTGTCTGGCGTATCTGCCTTTGAGCTGAAACTGTGATACTGTCTGCTTTGGGGTGTTGTAGCCCATACGCATCTCCTCCTTTACTTGAAGACTGAATCATCCTCGTGGATCATGCCGTTGATCTTATCGGCAACGGTCTGTGCGAGTTCATCATCGTTCCGAGCGTTATAGCCATTGACCGTGATATACACACCGCCGAGGTTAGTCGTCCGGGTGGTACCGCCTCCGGCCGGAGCTGCCTGCGGGAAGTTCCAGCCAGAGCCATCGAAGTGCGGCAGGGTCAGTTCCGGCAGACTGAAGGAACTGATACCCTCCATTCCCTGCTGTACCTTTGCTGCCATCGACCTGATCTGGCTGATCAGTCCGCCCTCGCCTTTCTTGATGCCGCCGGAAAGCAGCTTCATGAAGTCCGGCATATAGGTGTCTGCATCAGACAACGGGCCCTCGTCCGGCACCGAGAAGTGCAGGAACGAGCGGATGCCCTTTGCCACACTCTTGACTGCACTGCCGACCCAGCCCACGCCCTTCTTGATACCTCCTGCGATACCGCCAACGATGTCCTTGCCCCAGTTGACTGCCGAGGAAGCCACATTCTTGATACCGCCCCAGATGGACGATGCCACATTGCCAATAGCAGATGCTGCATTGGAGATACCGTTCTTGATGGCCGACACGCCCTTGGAAAACACCGAAGTAACCTTGTTCCAGATATTTGTGACTCCCTCTCGGAAGCCATCGCAGTTTTTCCAGAGAGCGGTCAGTCCAAGACCGATGCCGCCAACTGCCGCCACTGCGATACCTGCAGGACCCGCCAGGCCAGCAAGTGCTGTGCCTGCGGATGCGAGGAAACCACCTGCGGAGCTTGCTACCCCTGCAAGGGCTGTACCTGCGCCAGCAGCCAGACCGGATACGGTCGTACCCACAGAACCGAGCAGACCGGAAAGCGTTGTGCCGACTGTACCGGCAATACCGCCCAGCGAAGAACCGATAGACGATACGATGCCGGAAAGACTGCCGCCTAAGCCGCCGATCTTCGACACTACACCGGAAAGCAGCCCGCCCAGATTCGACAGGATTCCCCCACCGCTGGAACCAAGGCTTCCCAGCTTCGAGATGATGCCGGAGATTCCCTCTCCCAGGCCACCCATTTTGGAGGTCAGCCCGGAGATCAGGTTGCCAAAGTTCGACACGATCTGACCGCCATCTGCGCTGCCGATCTTCGACAGGAAACTGCCGATGTTGGACAGCAGACCGCCTCCGTTTTCGGAGCCAAGAACATTGCCGAGGTTCTGCAACGTGCTTCCGAGGTTTCCGATGGTGTTCTTCATGGAGCCGAGCTTGTCCACAAGACCGGTGACCGTATTGACCGTGTCACCGACTCTGCTGATGCCGTTGCCCAAGCTCTTTAGGAAATCCGAGTTGAAGGTATCGCCAAGGCTGCGGATCGCATTCCCAAGGGAACTGGTCTGAGAACTCAGTTCTCCAATGGAATCCTTCATATCCGCAAAGCCCTGCTTCACTTCATCGCTCATACTGCCGACTGCGGTTTTGGTGATGCCCTGCAGGTCAGTCCAGAGCTGCTGGAACTGTGTCTTCACACCGGAAAGTCCGGACATTAGCTGGGTCTGGATACCGCTGCCCACATCCCTTGCAGCACTGCCGATACCGCTCTGGCTTTTCTTGATCGTGGTAGCAAAACTGCCAATCACGGAATCCATCCAGTCGCCCAGAGAATCTACTGGGGTTGTCAGGTTGCTGCTCATAGACCCGGCAAGTCCCTGCACGGCTTTCACCACCGACTTGACATTTTTCTTAATGCCGGTCGCCAGCAGCTTCATGAAGTCGGGCATATAGGTATCTGCATCGGACAGAGGTCCTTCGTCCGGCACAGAGAAATGCAGCAGACTTCTGACCCTGCTTGCGACATTTTCTGCCGCCGCGATCACGGAACCGGCCGCTGCCCGGACACCTGCCGCCATCTGGGAACAGATATCTGCACCCCAGCGGTATGCCGAAGAAGCAATCGAACCAAGCGAGTTAAAGCTGTTCCTGATATTTGCAACACCGGAGGAAACCGTGCTGCGTAGACTGGACATTGCCGAAGACACCGTGGACTTGATGCTATTGAAAGCAGAGGTCGTGGTGGATTTCAGTGTGTTCCAGCTGCTTGTGACCGTACTGCGAACTGCGGATACAGAGGAAGTTGTAAGAGACTTGATACTGTTCCACGCCGTCGTGATGACTGTTTTGATACCATTCCAGCTTGTGTTCGTCAGAGTTTTCACTGCGTTCCATGCGCTTGTCATGGACGATTTTACAGAAGCAGTCGCCGAAGTAGTCAGAGACTTGATTCCGTTCCATGCTGCGATGATAACGCTCTTGATGCCGTTCCAGCTGGTCGTTGTCAGCGACTTCACGGCATTCCATGCACTGGTCATGGAAGATTTGACTGCCGCTGTTGCAGAGGTCACATTGGATTTCACCACCGAGAAGCTGTTCTGGATACTGGACTTGATGGTATTCCATGTGCTGGCGGTACTGGTCGTAATGGAACTCCATGCAGATTTCATCACGGCACTTACACCTGCCGTTCCGTTTCTTACCGTCTGGCTGATGGCCGCCCAGCTCTTACTGTATGCCTGCTCCACACCTTTCATGGAGTTGGTGATGGAGGTAGACAGCGTGGTGGACAGGTTTTCTGCCGCCGCAGTTACAAGGCTGGTGTTGGTCGTGATACCGTTTGCCAGTCCCTGCATGAAGTCCGGCATCCAGCTTTCCATATCAGCCAACGGTCCTTCGTCCGGCACGGAGAAGTGCAGGAAGGAACGGATACGGTCCGCCACTCCCGATACGGCACTTGCCACATCCTGAATCCTCGACTGGATACCGGACACAATGTTGCCGATCATGTCAGAGCCCCACGAGAATGCCTGTCCAGCCAGACCCTTGATAAAGGAAACTGCACTGTTAAAGCCGTTCGTGATGGTGGTCTTGATACCGGAGATCGTAGAGGAAATCCCGGATTTCATGGAGTTAAAAGCTGTGGTCGCCGCACTTTTGATGCTGGTACTGAGGGACGATACTGTGGATTTCATGGCATTCCAGCCGGAAGAAACCACCGATTTGATGCCATTTACCACACCGGAGATCTTGCTGCTGATGGCAGTCCAGATAGAAGAAACCGTGGACCGAATCGCAGAAAGGACAGTCGAAATGACCGTCTTGATCGCATTCCATGCCGTGCTCATCCGGGTCTGAATGCCAGTCAGCAGCGGAGACAGGAACGATATAATGGCATTCCATACCGTCGTCACTGCAGTCTGGATTGCTGTCAGCACCGTAGAGATAGCTGTCTGAATCGCTGACCAAACTGTAGAGAAAGTCGTCTGCAATCTGGTCAACATCGGAGTCACAAAAGCGACGATGGCGTTCCAAATGGAAGTGATCTTCGTTTGGATCGCGGTCAGTGCTGCGCCGATCAGGATCTGTATTGCCTGCCAGATGGTCTCAAACAGATATTTGAACGCATCCAGCAGAGGCTTGATGGTGTTGTAGATTCCGTTCCACACCGAAGTGATGGTCGTGCTGATGGAGTTCATGACCGTAGAGATTGCGGTCGAGATTGCCGTCCACACAGTCGTCACCGTGGTTTTGATCGTATTCAGCACAGAGGAAACTGCTGTGGAAATGGCAGTCCAGATGGTACTGAAGGTCGTCTGGATACTCGTAAGGACGGTGGTGAAAAATCCAGACACTGCTGTAAATACAGTCGTTGCCACACTTTGGATAGCAGAAACTGTGTTTGAAAAGAAGCTGCTGATTCCGTTCCACACGGTCTCGAAGAAACTCTTGATACTGCCCCAGACAGTCTGCCAGTCCGTACCGAACAGGCCAAGGAACACATCCAGCGCACTCTTTAATGCAGTAAGCGTAGTGGTAAATACGGACTTCACGCCTTCCCAGATGCTGGAGAAGATACCCTTCACCGCTTCCCATGCGCCACTCCAGTTGCCGGAGAACACATTGGAAAAGACATCGAACAGGCCGAGCAGCGTATCCAGAACCACACCGAGGATGGTAGCAATATTCTGGAATGCTCCCTCAAACAGCGGTGCAAGCACCTGACAGAAGCCATCCCACACTGCCTTCAGCACCTCAGTGACATCCTTGAAGTCAAAGCCCAGTCCGTTGATCCGCTGTGTCAGCTGGTCGCAGAAACCTTTCACCTTGGAAACAACGTCGTTCCAGATGCCGGTAATGGCAGTACGGAACTCCTCGTTCGTATTCCAGAGGTTCATGAACGCCGCCACCAGTGTGCCGATGACCGCCACCACTGCTACGACCGGCCCGGACAGACCGCCCAGAACCACCCCCAGCTTGCTGAACACACCACTGGCACTACCCACATGGGTGATAAGAAGCCGGACACCCTTTGCAAGAGAACTGAACCCCCGCATCGCTGTGCCGACGGTCGATATGGTCTTGCCCAGCACAATGAGCAGCGGACCAATGGATGCTGCCAGGAGTCCGATCTTGATGATCGTTTCCCTGGTACTTTCATCCATGCTGTTCAGTTTATCCACGAACTGCTGCACGGCAGATACGATCTTGCGGATGGTCGGCATCAGGATATCGCCAAAAGAAATAGCCAGCTCCTCCAGCTGAGATTTCAGGATGGTGAGCTGACCATTTAAGTTGTCCTGCATGGTCTCTGCCATGCTCTCGGATGCGCCGTCACAGTTTTCAATGGCACCACGCAGTTTGTTGATATCCGTCTCGCTGGAATTCATCAGGGCAAGGAAGCCGGACATGGCATTCTTGCCGACCAGTGCCTCTGCGTTGGCTGCTTTCTCAGATTCCGACAGCCCGGAAAATGCCACACGGCAGTCCGCAAGGATGTCGTTCAGGCTTCTCATGCTGCCATCTGCGTTGCTGGTCGCAATCGTGACCTCACCGATGTTCTTGCCCACAAAGGTCACTTCACCGGAAAGGTTGTTCATGATGGTACGAAGGGAAGTACCAGCCTGAGAAGCCTTGATACCACTGTTTGCCATCAGACCGATGGCTTCTGCGGTATCCTCTGCCGAGAACCCAAGCGCACCGGCGATAGGCGCACAGTACTTGAACGTCTCGCCCATCATGCTGACATTGGTATTCGCATTGGAGGAAGCGGCTGCAAGAATATCCACGAAATGACCGGAATCCGCAGCGGATAAGCCAAAAGCTGTCAGAGCGTCGGTGACAATATCCGAAGTCGTGGCGAGGTCTTCACCGGATGCCGCCGCGAGGTTCATGATACCTTCGATACCATTCAGCATATCCCCCGTTTTCCATCCGGCCATGGCCATGTACTCCATCGCCGAAGCAGCCTCGGATGCGGAGAACTTTGTCTTTGCACCCATTTCACGGGCTTTTGCACGAAGCTGGTCGAAGTCATCCCCAGTCGCACCGGAAATGGCAGAAACCTTGCTCATCTCGGAATCGAAGTCGGCTGCGGTCTTCACTGCGGCAGTGCCAAGACCCGTTACAGCGGCAGTCACCGGCAGGAACTTCTTACCGACATTTTCTACAGAAGATCCGACGTTCTGGAGCTTTTCTCCGGCTTCATCGATCTTGGCAAGTGTCGCATTGGTAGTAGCCGCCTGGTCCTGTAGGGATCGCAGATTCTGTTCGGTTTCCGCAATCTCACGCTGGAGGGCATCGTACTGCTGCTGGGTGATCTCACCGTTGGCAAGCTGCTCATTGGCCTGCTGTGCGGCAGTTTTCAAAGTTGCCAGCTTTTCCTTGGTGGCTTCAATGGCATCCTTGAGCATCTTCTGCTTCTGGACGACCAGTTCTGTATTGGAAGGGTCCAGTTTCAGGAGTTTGTTGACATCCTTCAGTCCGGACTGCGTCCCCTTGATTGACTTGTTTACACTTTCCAGTGCTTTGGAGAGCTTTGTGGTATCGCCGCCGATCTCAACGGTGATGCCCTGGATTCTGGATGCCATTTGCGTAACCACCTCCTTGCAGGCATGAAAAAAGCCCATCTGCACGGGACAGACAGGCTAAAAATGGGTATAAAAATACCCCGTCAGATTTCTCCAACGGGGTTGCTACCGATTATTGAATTTTACTCCATAAGAGCATTGTGCTCTCCATAATATCCTCATAGCTGATATCAGCAGCATACGGATATTTCTTCTGGTAGGACTTCCAAAGTGTATGTAACTGTGCGTCATCACTGACGGCAGCCATAATTTTGGGTGCTTCCTCTTTCAGATTTTCGGTGCTTCTTTTCTTACAGGTTGCCTCAAATGCCTTTTTCAGCACATCAGCATCGATGTCCTGCTCGTAAATAGAAAGCAGGGTCTTGATATCATAGAAATCTCTCATTCGGGTATTCAAAAGACCTCTTGCAAGGACCGTCTGAAGTTTTTCTGCCAGAATTGTTTCCAAATTATACGACCAAAGGCTGATGGAACGGTCATCCAAGAGCAATTTATAGTTGTACTCGATTGCTCTTGGCGTGATAACATCTCCTGTAGAAATATCAATCTTCATCGGTGTAACGAGTTTTCCCATCACGGCATTCATGGTAAACCGAATACCCGGATATTCCATTTCATCCATGATATTGGAAACTTCCTTAACCTCAAAGGTCACTCCATCGCCAAGGTCGATGTCCTTGATTTCATCCACAATCCGTCTGGCATCTTCTGCCGACAGATTCTGATTTTTAATACTCGTATCGATATCCATCGTGGACCGCAATGCTACGCCAACCATCGCTGTCACCAGCATTCCGCCTTTGATGATAAAATTATCTTTATACTGCGAATTGGCAACTCTCTCAAGGAAACGCTCCATCATATAAATTCGCATGAGCGTTCTGGCATCTGCCTTGTTTTCCTTTGCCACATTCTTAATTCTTCCCTTAACCTGTTCAGGTGTCAGCTGCATTTTACAATAATACCCCCATATATCTGCGGATCACATTATCAACCCGAAACAGCTTTGCATATTCCATAAGTCGATTCAGGTCCTTGTCTCTTCTGGAAACATATGTCTTCAGAACGGAATTGAAATCCTGTGCTTCAATACTGCTCCGACTTCTCATCAGATCACAAATCGTTCGTTCCAAGTCATACATTGGAATCATGTTCCCATCGTTGTCTTTCACAATGATCTTTCCGACATCCAGTAATTCCCGTTTTACCGTATATACTTTACAACTTCCATCCGCTATAAGCCGATGCGCATTGTAACCGCTGTATATGGTAAGTGTGTGGACAAACGGTTCTCTGTCTGTCAGACCATGATAATAAAAGGCCTCATCATGTGAAAAAACAGCATTCGGGCATCTCTTATGAAGCACATATAACTCATCGACCCAATCCGATCCCGTAGAATACACACCACGGCTGACCGGCTCCAATCCGTTTTCTCGAACATATTTGTAAAATTTAAATTTTGAAATTCCAGATTTTCCCGCAATTCTCGGCGTAAGGTAATCATGATTTTGAACTAATCTTGTCATCTCATTCATAGAATCACCATCCTTCCGTGCTTATATTGTAATCGAAATAAGCACGATAGTCAAGTAAAATCAAACGAGCGTGCTCATTTCATATTTAATATATGCACGCTCGTCGAGTTTTATTCTGTCAAAATTTGTCAAAATCAGCTTGAGATGCCAGCTCTTTATACGGATAGTCGTCGTTCTGCCGCTCCGTGAACATATCATTGACCAACCCGATGG
>ERZ857827.2926-NODE-2926-length-11170-cov-3.835268_pt1 | contig 11170 bp, 8 predicted proteins | sample MGYA00519761_ERZ857827 | MGnify/ENA primary metagenome ERZ857827 (study PRJEB31778, sample SAMEA3449370) | human gut metagenome | biome: human gut; feature: human-associated habitat; material: faeces | place: United Kingdom | collected 2010/2012 ... | reverse complement strand
CGACGATTGAGTGGCAGCAGTGCCTCCTGCACCTCCACTTTTTTGACACTCTGAAAGAAAATCAGTCTTCCTCCTCTGCCGGTTCCCAGAGGGCGTACTGCTTGTAGTTCCGCAGCGCGCCCAGCATGCTTTCCTCCAGCGTGGGGTAGCGGCGGGCCAGCTCGTAGATCAGCTGCTTCATTTCCTCCCGCTTGGTGTAGCCGTTGGTGGGACAGGGGTTTTTCAGAATGGGCAGTTCCAGCTCCCGCTGCATATGGATCACATATCGTTCGGGAACGTAGACCATGGGGCGGATCACCGTCACGCCGGTCTTGCTCATCAGGGTCTTGGGATGGAAGGTGTGCAGCCTGCCTTCGAAGATCAGGCTCATGAGGAAGGTCTCCAGCACGTCCTCCCGGTTGTGGGCCAGCGCCAGCTTGTTGCAGCCCAGCTCTTGGGCCCGCTGGCACAGGATGGAGCGCCGCATCTTGGCGCACAGGGCGCAGGGATGCTTGTCCTTGCGGATGTCGAAGAGAATCTCGTAAATGTCCGTATGCTCGATGTGGATGGGTACGCCCACCTCGGCCGCATAGGCTTCCAGCGCGGAGGTGTCGGGCTTTTCCTTCCCGGAGGTCAGGGTGATGGCCTGCAGGGAAAAATCCCCGTGGCGCACATAGCGGTACAGGCTCAGGGCCTTGAGCAGCAGCATGCTGTCCTTGCCGCCGCTGACGCCCACCGCTACCCGGTCGCCCGGGGCAAACAGATGATATTCCTCATCGCAGCGGCGAATCTTTCCTAAAACAGTCTTCATGGGTTTGCCATCCTCAGTATCTCGGCGTAACGCCCACCCAGTAGCGATCGGCGCGGGCGGGATAGGTATCGCGGCTGACCCGGGTGCGGTCGGTTTCCACACCGTCGGTGTAGGTGACCAGATAGGCTTCCACCACATAGCCGTCCCGGCCCTTGGAGCGCAGCTTGGTCTCGTCCTCGTAGATCACGTTTTCGCCGTCTTCATCCTTCACAAGAACGGCTTCCTCCGGCTTGGGCAAAACCTCCACCGTCTCGCTCACCAGCTGATAGCTGACGTTTTCCAGCGATTTTCCGTAAATGCGCACATCACACATCAGGCTGTTTTTGTTGGTGGAGGAGGTAATCACGTGGGCGGAAATATAGATGGGGCTGTCCGTGTTGTTGGTGAAGGTGAAGTCCACCTCGTGGCCCCGGGTGCTGTTGACGGTGGCGTCCATGCCCATTTCCGTGTAGTTGACGGGATTGGAGTGGGCCGACCGCTTATTGATTTTCAGCCCGGCCTGAATGGCCGCCAGATAGACGGTGGTGCTGGCCTGACAGACGCCGCCGCCGATGCCCATGACCTCGCTGCCGTAGGCGTATTCAATGGCGGGATAGTAGCCGTTTCCGGCCTCCCGGCGACCGACGGCGCTGTTGAAGGAGAAGGTCTTGCCGCTTTGCAGGATGGTGCCGTTGATCCGCTCAAAGGCCACGCGGATGTTGTTGGTGCGATCCTCCGTGGAGCTTTTGGAAATGGCCGTGGTGGCGCGGTAACGAAGCTCCACGTTCTTTTCCAGCTCCGCCACGGTGACGATGGGGGCGATGGGCGTGGTTTCCAGCAGAATTTCCCCGCTTTGCAGGGTAGAGACCATTTCCAGAATCTGTTCCTTCACGGCGGTCACATCCAGCCACTGGCCGTAGCTTTCCTGCTGGAAGGTGAAGGGGTTGTTCAGGTCGTCCGGATTGAAGGACAGCAGGGCCGCATCCTGCGGGGCCTTGTAGGCCACGGTCTGCAGGGTGGTCAGGATGTTGTCGATGGGAGTGGTATCCGCGCTTTGCTGGGCGCTGGTAAAGGAATAGGTGGTGTTCTTGGCTGCGGCGATTTCCTGCTGCAGCTCAAAAATATCCTTCCGTCCGCTGGCGTCCGTGGCATGGCCGATGGCCCACGCCTCTTCCAGCGCCGCCGAGGGGTCAAAGGAGATGCCCAGCATGTCGGCAGTAATGTCCTGATACTGGCCGGACGTATTCTTCAGCCGCACATACCAGCTGTTTTCCTTGGCGTTGGCCTGCTCCCAGACCTTCTGACTGCCCTCCTGCCAGCTGAGCCCCGACAGGGAGATGCCGTCCACATAGATATTGGGCAGGAAAACGCTCATGTAGGGCTTGACCTCGTTCTGGGTCTTCCAGATATAGCCGCCCGCACACGCGCCCGCGATCAATATGATGACGATCAGCACCTTGACCAGCTGCCACTTGAGAGAGCGCTTCTTCTTCGGCTTTTTGGGCGGCTGCTTGCCGGAGCTTCCCCCGGAACGGCGGGCCTGCTGCTGGCGGGGCTGGGGCGGGGGAGCGTACCAGCTGCCGCTCTGCTGGCCTTGATTCTGGGGAACATAGCCTTGGTTGTACATACAGCGCACCTCGTATTTCGTGTCAGTCGCAAGGGGAAATCAGGTCAAAGAGAAGCTGCGAATCCTCCTGCCAGCGGTTCCAGCCGGAGGGCATATGGCCCAGCGCCGCCTGCGTGTTGGCGTCTCCGTGAAAATCGCTGCCGCCGGTGACCAGCAGGCCGTTCCGCCGGGCAAAACGATCCAGCTCCATGGCCTGCGTCCGGTTGGCAGAAGGGTGCCACGCTTCCAGCCCGGCCAGCCCGGCTTCCTTCAGGGAAAGAACAAAGCTGTACAGGGCCGCAGTTTCCAGCCCCAGCCGGCAGGGGTGGGCCAGCACCGGCGTCGCGCCCGCCGCTTTCAGCAGGGTCACGCCTTCCTGAGCCGTGGGGCATTTTCGGGGCACATAGCCGGGCTTGCCCTTGCCCAAATAGCGGTCGAAGGCCTGCGCCACGGTGGAGACCAGCCCCATGCCCATCAGTTCCCGGGCCAGATGGGCCCGGCCTGTGCCGGGAACCAGCAGCCGCGCCCGGCGCTCCTCCGGCAGACGAACGTCCAGCGCCTCCAGCCGGTTCAGCATTTCCTCCATGCGGGTCAGGCGGCTTAGGCGGATGTCTTCCAGCGTGCGGCAAAGGGCCGCGTTTTCCGCATCGGCTCCGTAGCCCAGCACATGGGTGCTGCCGTCGCCGGTGCTCAATTCCAGAGAAGAAAAAAAGCGCATCCGTTCTCCGCCGGGCAGCAGGCTGGCGGCAACGGCGCGCTTCATGGGCTGGATTCCCTCCAGCGTATCGTGATCGCACAGGGCGATCCAGCCGATTCCGGCCCGGACGGCCCGTGCCGCCAGCTCCTCCGGGCTGAAAAGCCCGTCGGAAAACCGGCTGTGCACGTGCAGATCCACCGGGTAAGCGATCGTCTGGCTCATAGCCGGTTCCAATCCTCCGGCTGGACAAAGGGCTCGTCCGAGCTTCCAGCCTCTTCGGCGGCCTCCGGCTGCTCCTCTTCCCCGGCGGCTTCCTCCCCGGCGGGGGCGTTCTTTTCCTCCACGCTCAGGTTGGGCTTCAGCTTTTCCACCTCGCTCATGGGGGGCAGAGGCTCGCCCTTCATGACCGCCTCAAATTCCACCCGGCTCAGGGTATCCCGCTCCAGCAGGGCCTCGGCCACGCCCTTGAGCTGGTTGAAGTGCTCCTTCAGCAGGGAGACGGCCCGCTGATAGCAGCGATCCATCAGCTGCTTCACGGCGGCGTCGATGGCGGCGGCGCTCTGCTCGCTGTATTCGCGGCTCTGGCCGAATTCCATGCCCACGAATACCTCCTGATCGCTGCCCAGATACATGGTGCCCAGCTCGTCGCTCATGCCGAACTGGGTGATCATGCGGCGGCACAGGTCGGTGGCCCGCTTCAGGTCGCTGGAGGAGCCGGTGTAGATGTCGTCCAGCGCCACCTCCTCGGCGGCATGTCCGCCCAGCGCCATGGTGATCATGCCCAGCAGCGCCTTGCGGCTCAGGTTGTCATGCTCCTCCTCCGGCAGGCTGAGGGTATAGCCGCCCGCCTGTCCCCGGGGCACGATGGTGATCAGATGCACGTCGTCGCATTCCGGCAGCAGGTTGGCGATGACCGCGTGGCCCGCCTCGTGATAGGCCGTGACGTGACGGTCCTTGGGGTTGACCTTGTGGCTCTTCTTTTCCGGGCCCATCTGCACCCGGGCGATAGCGTCCACCATGTCCTGCTGGATGATCTGCTTCCGGTGACGGCGCACCGCCAGAATGGCGGCCTCGTTCATCACGTTTTCCAGATCCGCGCCGGTGGAGTAGGGCATCCGCTTGGCCACGTTGTCCAGATCCACGTCGGCGGACAGCGGCTTGCCCTTGGAGTGCACCTTCAGAATATCCACCCGGCCCTCCTGGTCGGGATAGTTCACCGTCACCTGACGGTCGAAGCGGCCCGGGCGAAGCAGCGCGGGGTCCAGAATATCCCGGCGGTTGGTGGCCGCCATGACGATAACGCCTTCATTGATGGAGAAGCCGTCCATTTCCACCAGCAGCTGGTTCAGGGTCTGCTCGCGCTCGTCGTGACCGCCGCCCAGACCCGCGCCGCGGTGACGGCCCACCGCGTCGATCTCATCGATGAAGATAATGGAAGGCGCGGCCTTCTTGGCCTGATCGAACAGGTCGCGGACGCGGCTGGCGCCTACGCCCACGAACATTTCCACAAAGTCGGAGCCGGAAATGGAGAAGAAGGGCGCGTTGGCTTCCCCTGCCACGGCCTTGGCCAGCAGGGTCTTACCGGTGCCCGGAGGGCCCACCAGCAGCACGCCCTTGGGAATGCGCGCGCCCATGGCGGTGTAGGCCTTGGGGTTCTTCAGGAAATCCACCATCTCCTGAAGCTCTTCTTTTTCTTCTTTAGCACCGGCTACGTCCTTGAAGGTGACCTTGTTTTTGGAAGGATCGCTGACCCGGGCACGGCTGCGGCCAAAGTTCATCACCTTGCTGTTGCCGCCGCCCTGACGCATCATGATGAAATACCACACGCCCACGATCAGGATCAGGCTGAGGAAGTAGGGCAGGTATTCCAGATACCAGGGCGTGATCACCGGCGCGCGGTATTCCACCGTGAAGGGCAGATCACTGACGCTGACGTCCTCCAGCGCCCTGCCGGTTTTGGCGGCGGTCATCTGGCGCACGGTCTCGATGAAATCCGCGCCGATGGTGGTTTCGAAATCGTAGCCCCGATCCGGGAAGTCCGCGTCGGCGATTTTGCCGTTGCGGTACAGGCCCACCAGCGACGTGCCGCGGATGGCCACGGCCTTCACATTATCCTCCCGGATGGAGGTCAGCAGCTGGGGGTATTCAATCCGTTTATTTTCCTGCTGGCCCAATCCGCCGTTGATCAGAATGGCGATCACGAGAAAGACCGCAATTAAGACCACATACCCCATCAAACCCTGTTGGTGCTTCTTCAAAGTAAAAGTCCTCCTTGATGCCGCCGGAATGGGGTCCGGTCGGACTTCGAATACACGAAAAACAGCCGTAATGCACGACTTTGACATTATAGCATAGCACCGCCCCAAAACACAAAGGTTTTCGGAAACTTTTGCATCCCGATTCAATTTTTACAAGATGGACAGTTTTGCAAAAGGCAAACCCCTTCAAAACCACTGTACGATGTGGTATGATACAGTAGATAAACCGATCCGCCCGGGGGAGCTGCGGCGGGGAAAGGAAGGAAACGATGCAAGGAAAACGCTTTTCCATGTTGAGCGCCCTGCTGACGGTGCTGATCCTGCTGACGGTCTGGTGCATTCCGGCGGCTGTGGCCGAAACAGTATCCGCCGATTCCGCCAATGAGGAAGGAGCGGACGATCCCAGCTCGAGCTATCTTTACGGCGGAATCGCCTGCCTGAAGGATCATTACTATTTCTTTTCCGAGGCAGAGGACCGTGTGCTGTTTGAAAAGCCCGTGTCCGGCGGGGCTTCCGTGGGGCTGGGGACGATCTCGTCCGAACAGCTCATGGGCGACGACGGCAGCGGCTATCATGTTTCCAGCTGCTTTCTGATCGTCTGGAGGGATCAGCTTTACCTGCTCAATCCCTACACGCAGAAGTGGTATTCCCTGCTGAACGAGCAGGGCGAGCTGGAAATGAAGGAACAGTCCGCTCAGCTGGATCTGGACGTGATGATGGAAAAGGACGGGGATTATTCCTATCCCATGAGCACCAACGCCCGCTTTGTGATGGGGGACTGGCTGTACTTTGTGGGCAACACCTACTCCGGCGGCACGAGCAATACCTGCTTTGGCCGCGTTTCGCTGACGGGCGAAGCCAGCCAGATGTTCGAGGTGGAAAATGTAACCAACGCCTGCGTCTATGAGGATGGGAAGCTGGCGCTGTTCCTGTGCGATAGGAGCGCCCTGTACACCGGCGAAGCCTCGGTGGATCAGCTGACCGCCACGCTGGCGATTTTCGACCCGGAGAGCGGCACTCTGGGCACGGAATGGCCGGTCACCAGCGATAATCAGATGGGCGTTTATAATCTGAGGGGCTTCTGCAGCGACGGGGACAAGGTTTATTATCAGGACGGCTCCCGGATCATGGGCATCGATCCGAAGAACGGGGAGATCAAGATCGCTGCCTACACCGGCGCGGGAATGTATGGGGGCGGCGGAACGACGGCGCTGTGCGAGAACGGCTACTATGTCACGGACGGCAATTCCGGGCTGAGCGCCTACCTGCTCAACAGCCCGTCGCTGGAAAAGGGCGCGCTGCGCATCTTCGGCGAAACGGGTTCGGAGGCGCATCAGAAGTTCGTGAAGGCGCACCCGGAAATTTCCGTGGAGGCGGCGGGGGATTATGCCAGTGATCTGGAAACCCTGACCCATGCCATGGTCAGCGATACCAACACCTATGACGTGCTGTTCCTGAGCCTGAACTACATGCCGGTGGACCGGCTTTTGCAGAAGGGCTACTGCGCCGACCTGACGGACGACGAGGCGCTGATGAAGGCGGCCAAAAGCATGTATCCCCAGTTCGGCGAGATCCTGATGAAGGACGGAAGGCTCTACGGCCTGCCGGTGGACGCCAACGCCTATACCTACAGCGTCAATATGAATGCGTGGGAAGCGCTGGGCCTGACGGAGGACGATCTGCCCAAGACCCTGCTGGATCTGATGGAGTTCACCGCCAACTGGGTTTATGATTACGCGGACGATTATTCCGAGTATTATCTGTTTGACTGGCTCGATCAAAACAGCTTCTTTTCCAGCATTCTGAGCCAGTATATGACCTACATCCAGAAAAAGGAAGGAAAGCTGGTCTTCAATACCCCGGAGTTTGAAGCGCTTCTGCAGGCCTTTGAGGACATCAACTTCAAGGAGCTGGGGAAGCTCTACAATGAAAACGAAGCCATGGATTATGAAAAGATCCTTTTCCAGAACTATACCACGGTGCTGCCGCTGAGCCAGATGCAGTATCTGGATGAAAACTTCAAGCCTCTGTATCTGTCCGTGACCGAAGACGAGGATCCGGCGCTGTCCGTCACCAGCACGGTGATGATCATCAACCCCAAGACCACCCGGATGGAAGAAGCCAGAACCTACATGGAGTATTACGTGACCCACCTGCCCAAGGACGAGGGCGCGATCACCTTCTTCCAGGGAACGCCGGAGCCGGTGGAAAGCCCCTATTACGCCGCCCAAAAGAAACAGACGGAAAAGTACCTGGCGGATGCGAAGGCGCGGCTGGAAAAGGCCAGCGAAGAAAACAAGGCCGCCATCCGGGATGAAATCAGCAGTCTGGAGGACGATCTGAATTACTGGGAGCAGAACCGCTACAGCATTACTGCCGAGCGGATCCAGTACTATCAGCAGACCATGCTGCCCATGCTGTACGTGGAGCGGCAGAACGTGCTCTACAGCGGCAACCGGACGGCCATGACCGAGATCAGTACCCTCATCAATCAGTACATCGAGGGCGCGATCCCCCGGGATCGGCTGATTCGGGAGCTGGAAGGACGTATCCGCCTGATGCAGCTGGAGGATGAAATCTGACATTTCCCTTCCCAAAAGGGGAAACAGGCAAAGGGAAAGAAAGGGACAAACGATATGTTTCACCGCAAATCCGTGTGGCTGTATCTGCTGCCGGGAATGATCGGCCTGCTGGCCTTCTATGTGGTGCCCTTCGTGTGGGGTATCTGGTTCAGCCTGACCGACGGAACCATCGACAATCGCTTCGTGGGCTTTTCCAATTACCTGCGGGTGTGGAAAAACCCGGTGTTCCAGCTGGGACTCAAAAACACGCTGGAACTGTCTCTCCTGTGCGCGCCCGCCATTTTTCTGCTGTCCTTCCTGCTGGCGGGCATGCTGCGCAAGCACGTGGCGGGGGACGCCTTCTTCCGCAATGCGCTGCTGCTGCCCTATCTGATGCCCTCTTCCGCCATTCTGATCATCTGGCTGCTGATCTTCGACTACGGCGGGGTCATCAACCGGCTGCTGGTCGCCGTAGGCGCGGAGCGGGTATTCTGGCTGGAAGGCGAAATGCTGCGCGTGCCGATCGTGCTGTTGTACATCTGGAAAAATCTGGGCTTCAGCGTGGTCATTTTCACGGCCGCTTTGCAGGCCGTGCCGGAGGCCATGTACGAGTATGCCAGTCTGGAGGGCGCGGGATGGCTCCGCCGGGAGCTGTCCATTACGCTGCCGCAGATTTTGCCCACCGCCTTTCTGGTGCTGGTGCTGGCCATCGTCAACGCCTTCAAAATCTTCAAGGAAGTGTACTTTATCGGCGGCTCCTATCCCAATGAGAGCATTTACACCCTGCAGCATTACATGAACAACAAGTTCTCCAAGCTGGATTATCAGGATGTGACCACCGCCGCCTATTCCTTTGCGCTGATCGTGATGGTCTTTATTTTCCTCCTGTACCGCACCAAATCCGTCCGGGGCGACAGCGCCGCCTGAAAGGAGAAGCGTTTATGCAGATTTCCAAAACCGCGAATCAGACGGCGGCGCGCCGGAAAAAGCCGCGCCGGTTCAGTTTCCGCCATTGGTGGAAAAAGAGCCGCCCGCTGACCTTTGTGCTGCTGTGCGTCATCGCTGCGGTGATGCTTATTCCCATCGTATTCACGTTCCTGTATTCGTTCTTCCCCAAGTCGGAGATCAGCGATTACCTGAACCAGCGCAGCAGCTACGACGTTTCCAAATGGCTGCCGGTGCTGTTTTCGCCCTCGCAGGTCAGCCTGCGGCAGTATTACAAGATTCTGATCGAGCAGCCCCAGTATTTGAAGCTGTTCCTGAACAGCGTCAAGTACAGCGTGGGCATTCTGCTGGGGCAGGCCGTCATCATTCCCATGACCGCCTACGGCCTGAGCCGGTTCCGCTTCAAGGGCCGGGACGCGCTGTTCTTTCTGGTGCTTGTCCTGATGCTTCTGCCCTTTCAGGTGACGATGGCCCCCAGCGTCATGACCCTGCGGGCGCTGGGCATTCTGAACACGCCCTGGGCGGTGATCCTGCCCATGTGGTTTTCTCCGTTTTATCTGTTTCTGGTGCGCCAGTTCATGCTGGGCCTGCCCAACGAGCTTCTGGAAGCCGGTCAGATGGACGGCGCGGGCACCTTCCGCTGCCTGTGGCAGGTGGTGCTGCCGGTCTGCCGGCCCATCATCGGCGCGTCGGTGGCGTTGAGCTTTGCCGACTGCTGGAATCTGGTGGAGCAGCCGCTCATCTATCTGACGGATTCCAGCCAGCAGCCATTGAGCGTGATGTTCAACCAGATCAACACCGACTCCACCGACGTGGCGTTTGCGGGCGCAGCCCTGTACATCCTGCCCATGCTGCTGGTGTATCTGTATTTCCAGGACGACATTCTGCTGGGCGTGCAGCTTAGCGAACTAAAATAACAGGAGAGACTCCCATGAGCAAGAAAAGCAAGGTTCTCAAGGCGTTCCTGATTCTGGCGGCGGCGATCGCCATCTGCATGTACTTCTCCCGCACCATCCAGACCATCACCACGCCCAAGGTCAAGCTGGTAACGGCGGATGTGGGGCGCATCGAGCAGAAAATATCGGTAGCGCTGACGCCGTATTTTCCCGTCAAGACGGAGATCACTCTGACCAAGGCCAAGGATTATCCCATAACGGTGGATAAGGTCTATGTGAAGACCGGCCTGTATGTGGAAAAGGGCGATACCATCCTGACGGCCGTTATCAACGACTATGATAAAAAGGAAAAGGAACTGACCGACAGCTACGCCAAAAAGGCGCAGGAGCTGATCGAGCTGGATATCACCAACCGCAAGAACAGCAAGCAGAGCATGCAGAACGACCTGTACGACGATATGCTCGCCAAGCAGGATGCCCTGTCCGATGCGGAAAGCAAAGCCCGTCTGGCCGCCGCCAAGGAAGGGCTGGAGCTGAGCTACGACCAGAGCACATGGCTGGCCAAAGCGCAGTCCGCCAAGGCCAGCGACGAAGTGACTGCGCTGATTAACGCCGCGGTGACGGCCAAGCAAAACTTCGATCAGGCCCGGCAGGATTTCTTCGACAGCTACGAAAACAAGCAGATCAAGGTGTCGGACGACGTTTTCAAGTACATCAAGAACCGCAATGCGCTGGTCAAGGAAATGGAGCAGCTTTCCGACAGCATGGTAGCCCTGCAGGAGGCCCAGCAGAGCCTGAGCGTGGTGACGGCCTCCAGCGCCGGATACGTGGTGGGGCTGGACCTGAAGAGCGGAGACGTCTATTCGGGCGACAAGGTGCTTTACACCATCGCCAAGGAAGGGGATAAGCCCGTGCTTCGGGCCGACGTGACCGACCTGAAGAAGGACGTGAGCGAGGGCGCCAAGGTGGAAGTGCAGGGCGATTACACCACCTACCGCACCAAGGTCAGTCAGGTGGTGGACGACACCGACGGCCGCAAATACGCGGAGATGGAAATGACCGACGATATTCTCTACGCGGCGGGCGGCATGAGCAAGCTGATGGAAAACGGCAGCATCGATGCGAAGATCGTCTTCCGCTCCCGGAAGAACGCCACCATTATTCCCGCATCGGCCCTGCGTTCCGAGGGCGGCACGGAGTACGTCTTTGTGGCTCAGTACAATTACGGCGGCGTGCTTTCCTCCTCCGGCATGACGGCGAAAAAGACCGCCGTGACCGTCATTGACCGCAGCGACACGGAAGTCAGCGTGGAAGAAGACCTGAACTGGCAGCAGATCATCGACAAGGCCGACCGTACTGTGGAAGACGGCAAGCCCGTGATGGAATATACGGAATGACCGGGGAGCGGACAGTGATGGCAATCAAAGCATTTTGGAAA
>ERZ857827.2925-NODE-2925-length-11172-cov-34.650265_pt1 | contig 11172 bp, 8 predicted proteins | sample MGYA00519761_ERZ857827 | MGnify/ENA primary metagenome ERZ857827 (study PRJEB31778, sample SAMEA3449370) | human gut metagenome | biome: human gut; feature: human-associated habitat; material: faeces | place: United Kingdom | collected 2010/2012 ... | reverse complement strand
ACTTCTTTGTGGAATCGCCCATCATCCTTTTCGCGGCTATCATCTGGTATCTTAAGTGCGCCCATAAGGCGGTGTAATAAATATCTATTTAGCAATAGATTAGGTTAGAGTTCTATGAAAATAAGACCTACTGTCATCCGACTTATCCCAGAGGGAAACCCGAGGGGGAGTGTAGCATGTCGGAGAAGCCATAAGTCAGCCAACTGCCACGCTGCGACTGAATGGCAAGACAGAAAGACGGACATGAGGATGAAGCCTGAACTGGTTGAACAACAATCCAGTGGCACATACCAGGGCTGTGGCGGAAGGCAGTTACCAACGCCATATCGCATGTACCCCAGCAAGTGTTTAGGTTGTATGGGGCAAAGAACTGACTGCGACACGTCTGCAATAAGCAGATTAACGGACGAACGTTGCATCCGACAGTCTGTCATGCTTGTTATTACACCCGCTAAATGGGGATTGCCTAAACCGAAACGCCGAAAGGCTATAGAAGTCGTTCTTGAATATTCGGCATGGCAACGGAGCTTCCGTAGTAGTCCGAGCAGGGTAATGCCCTGCACATGGCGAAGGGAAGCAGTTATATAATCAATATAATCAAAGGAAAATGTGAGAGACATTATGAGAAATCCAAAGAATGTATTGAACAACTTAGTGAAACACAGCAATGTATCGGGCTATAAGTTCGAACGGTTGTATCGTATTCTATTCAATGAACAGATGTTCTATACCGCCTACCAGCGAATCTATGCCAAACAGGGCAATATGACCGCTGGGACAGACGGCAAGACAGTTGACGAAATGAGCATTCAGAGAATAGAAAATCTAATCTCCAAGCTTAGAGACGAAAGTTACAAACCCAACCCAGCCAAAAGGGTCTATATCCCTAAGAAGAACGGAAAGAAACGCCCGTTGGGCATCCCGTCTTTTGAAGACAAGTTGGTGCAGGAAGTGGTACACATGATACTGGAAGCCATATACGAGGGAAGTTTTGAAAATACCTCACATGGATTCAGACCACGTAGGAGTTGCCAGACTGCATTAAACCAAATTCAAGATACGTTTCTCGGAACAAAATGGTTTATAGAGGGGGACATAAAAGGCTTCTTCGACAACATAGACCATAACGTTCTGATTGGCATACTCGAAGAACGCATAGCGGACGAGAGGTTCATAAGGCTCATCCGTAAATTTCTGAACGCTGGGTATATTGAAAATTGGAAATACAGACACACGTACAGTGGAACTCCGCAAGGCGGCATCATTAGTCCCATACTGGCTAATATTTACCTTGACAAGTTCGACAAGTACATGGAGGAATACGCCCAATCTTTCAATAAAGGCGCAAGCAGAAGATTGGATAAGGATTACCGTCGGATTAAAGACCGTAAGAACAAGCTGGAAAAGAAACTGAAATCCGAAACCGATACAAAGGTACGGAAAGACCTTATTGATAAAATCAAAGGGTATTACCGACAGATGCAACAAATGCCTTGTGTCATGGAAATGGATGAAGAGTACAGACGGTTGAAATATGTCAGATACGCAGACGATTTCTTGATTGGGGTTGTCGGCAGCCATGAAGAATGTGGGCAAATCAAAGCGAATATCACACAATTCATGAAAGATAAGCTAAAACTTGAACTGTCGGAAGAGAAAACGCTTATAACCCAAGCACAAGAAAAAGCTAAATTTCTGGGATATGAAATAACCGTACGCAACTCCAAAGCCACCAAGAGAGATAAGAATGGAGTGCTCAAAAGAATGTTCAACCGCAAGGTTGTGCTTCTACTCCCGAGAGAGGTGGTCAAGAACAAGTTGATTGACTACAAAGCCATGAGGGTTATACAAACCAATGGCAAGGAGGATTGGAAGCCAAAGGCACGCAGTTATATGATGAACTGCAAACCGGAGGATATTGTAGCCCAATTCAATAAGGAGATAAGAGGATTCTACAATTATTACTCGATAGCGAACAATGTATCTACTCTTTGCAAAAGGTTCGGTTATATTATGGAATACAGTATGTACAAAAGCATCGCCAAAAAGCAAAGCAGCAGTGTACGGAAGATTAAAAAGAAATACTCGAAAGACAAAGACTTTGTAATCAGTTACACGGATGCAAAAGGGCAATGCAAATGCCGTGTGTTCTATAATGAGGGTTTCAAGAGAAAAGACGCTCAATGTGATGCTAAATGCGACATAATGCCAAACACCAATTTTCTGCCAGCCTCAAGTCTTGTTGAGAGACTAAAGGCGGAACAGTGCGAGGTATGCGGAGCGCATGGCAAAACGGTGATGCACCATGTTCGTGCCTTGAAAGACTTGAAAGGCAAGAACGAATGGGAACGCATCATGCTCAAAATGCACCGTAAAACATTGGCAGTCTGTCCAGAATGTAATGCTAAAATACATGGCAATGTATAACACTAAGTTGAATTATAACGGAGAGCCGTGTACATGGAGACATGTAAGCACGGTTCGGGGGCAGGCTCTCGGAAACCTACCGCAGAAATGCGGCAAGGCGCCGAGTGCCGAGCCTACAATTTTTCAGAACGGCAAGTATTGCACGTTCCCCCATGCCATCGAGTTCCTGAACCGCCGCTATGAGGATATTTTCCCGATTCTGACCTCTTATCCCGAACTGGAGAACTATCTCTCACCGTTCATGGACGCATGGCTCGGAGGGGCTGCCGAGCAGTTGATGGGGCAGATCGCATCGGCGAAAATTCCACTGTCACGCATGATTTCCCCGCAGCTCTATTGGGTGATGTCGGACAGCGAGTTCACGCTGGACATCAACAATCCCGAAGAGCCGAAAATCCTCTGTGTGGGCAACAATCCGGACCGTCAGAACATTTACGGGGCGGCTCTCGGTCTGTATAATTCCCGTATCGTGAAGCTCATCAACAAGAAAGGGATGTTGAAGTCGTCAGTTATCATCGACGAGCTTCCGACGATATATTTCAAGGGGCTGGACAACCTTATCGCCACCGCACGAAGCAACAAGGTTGCCGTATGTCTGGGATTTCAGGATTTCAGCCAGTTGGTGCGTGACTATGGCGATAAAGAAGCCAAAGTCGTGATGAATACTGTCGGAAATATCTTCTCCGGTCAGGTGGTGGGCGAAACCGCCAAGACGCTTTCGGAGCGGTTCGGAAAGGTGTTGCAAAAACGGCAGTCTATCTCTATCAACCGGCAGGACGTTTCTACATCCATCAACACGCAGATGGACGCGCTTATCCCGCCGAGCAAGATTTCCGGATTGACGCAGGGCATGTTTGTCGGTTCGGTGTCCGACAACTTCAACGAGCGTATCGAGCAGAAGATTTTCCACTGTGAGATTGTCGTGGATGCCGAGAAGGTGAAACGCGAGGAGAAAGCCTACAAGCCGATACCCATCATTACCGACTTCACGGACGAGGATGGCAAAGACTGCATGAAGGAAACAGTGCAGGCGAATTACAGGCGCATCAAGGAGGAGGTGAAACAGATTGTTCAGGAAGAGTTGGAACGCATCGCTAATGACGAAAATCTGAAACATCTGTTGCAGCAGAAATAGCCGACAGGAGGCAGTCGGTAACGGAAACGGGCGGGACAAGTTTGATACCTTGTTCTGCCCCGTTATAAGCATATTATTACCAAGTAGTTAAATATAAAGCAAAAAACAGATGATGGCAAACAATATCGCATCATCTGTTTTTGCTTAGAACAATTTATTTCTCCAACAATCGATATCGTCTGATGGAACGGCTATCCATAACATTTTTTTAGGTCGTGTACATGCAACATACACAATGCGGAGTTCTTCATTATTGTCAACAGAATACTTTGCAGGATTATTCAAAATCGTTGCATAGTTCGTGCTGACAGCTTTTTTAGATAGAAATACTAAAATAGCCTCCAATGTCATGCCTTTTACCGAATGAATTGTTTTCAGGTAAGGTCGCTCTTGCCGAAAGAGATGATTTACTGTTCTAAAAAGCGATTCAATACGGACATTCGCCTTGCCCAAATCAACAGTTAGATTTATGCCCGTTTGTTGAAGTTCCGTAATCCAATTAGACAGTGTATTATTCGTTGAAGGTAATTTTTGAATAAACTCAACCATTTCTGCTCTATGTCTTCTAAACCCTACTTCCCCTATTTCTTTTCGTATTGTACTTGCGGGAACATACCGTACTCGCTTTGTTATTTTATAGCAACCTTTTTCTATAAGAGATAGTCCGTCAGTATATTTTCCATGATCAATCAAATATTTTCCATATACAATATCTCTAACGCCGTAGTGTCCGTTTATCCACGGACTATTCTGTCTTGATGAGCTATCATTGTTTACTAATCCAAAGTTTGTTTCGCCAAACTTTTGTCCTCGAAATACAACTGCATATTCAGATTCATCCAATCCCATCTCATTGCATTTTTCGATGAAATGATTCGTAATTTGATTGACAGATTCCGGCGTGTCGAGATGCCCTTTAATACATGGCTCGTCTGTGTAATCCTTGTCACTTGCTATTGAACACATTTCATTTCCTGAGAAACGATTAGCTAATTGACATATTTTTTCGGAGCTACGTCTATTTTCCGACAAATCCAATGAATGCCAATCTGGATTATTGTATTTTTCCATAAATAAATGTGGACTGGCAGTATTCCATTCAAAAATTGCTTGGTCAGGATCCCCAATCAACATAATAGATTCCGCTCCATATTGAGATAATTTATCAATTATAGCCATTTGCAACTCTGTTGTGTCTTGAGCTTCATCAATTATCAATATAGGAAATCTACGGACAAGATTTTGTGTTATTGAAGGATATTTATCTAATATTCTGAATGTAAAATATATCGCATCTGCCTGATTGAACTTGCCTGCATTGAAATGTTTCCATTTCATCTCTTTCAATTCAGATATAATCTTTTTAGGTGAACCATCTTTCTTATTGGGATTATCCCAATCCGCTTTTCCGAAATGATATGACTGATATGGGGCTAATCGCAATAATTGGTCATTAAGCCCAAATGATATGAGATCGAAATAGTAGTTGGTATCACGAGATGTAATTATTCGTTCACCGTGCTTACCCCTAATATATCTTGTTTGGGTCGGATCATAATCAAACCATTTATTAAATGCGGTTCCTACTATTTCAGGACGACAATCACATCCCATAACTAAATGGGCATAAGGCAGAAATATGTAAGTATTTATAAAACTATCAATCGTCCCTATAAATGAAGGATAACCTATATTTCGACAACCGAATGTCTCTTTAAGTTCTTTTTGTATAACCTCACATGCAGTGTTGGTAAAAGATATGGCTGCAATTCCTCGGTGTCTCGATAAATTATTCTCTCGTAAAAGTTTTGCCATACGCGCAGCCACAGAGAAAGTCTTTCCACTTCCCGGACAGGCTTTCACGACAATTCTCGGCTCGTTGCAACCTACAACAGCTTGTTGTTGTGCTGATAATTGAATATCCATACTTTTATTCTGAAGGGGCTATGAACAAAATAGCATCCTTTATATAATCAGGTACATCGAACGCTACTTCGGTTTCTAATCTATCACAAAGTTGTAATGCAAATTCCGCTTTATCTTTATTAGATTTGAGTTTTTTCATTAAAGTAGAGACATTAAAATCACCACTTAAATCATCTGTTTGAGCATGTATTTTTCGATATACATCTCGCATTATAGCTTTGTTACGCTCAGATTGTTCGAATAAATCATGCTCAAGAGTGTGTGTAGCCAAACATACTTTCAGGTTATGTTTCTCTAAATCCTTTGCTTTTTGCGCTCTGTCAGATATATCTCCATTGTCTTTGGGATCGCTGTCTGTAATGATCGCACATTTCGACAATAGTCGCTTTCTCTCATCATCATTGTTAAATAATAACCCAAAATGATTGAATGCGACACCTCCGATATTGACTAATTCAATGCCACTTTTACACAAGTCGATTTTTTCGGTCAAGAATTTCTTTGCGAGAATGGGTATAATAATCGCTTCTGCGACACCTTCTACCAACAACACTCCGTTAGCAAAAAATAATTGAGCTTTTGTCGTGTCCAAGAATTTTCGCAAATGTCGTTTACTTTCTTTCGGATAATCATCTTCCGATAATTCATCAAATGAAAATGACTGTATAATACTTTGTTTACGTTGCAAAATGGAAATATTATTGACATCCGATTTAGCCGTAATTGTCGGTGAGTGCGATGTTACAAATACTTGAAGTCCTTTGCTTTGTAATTCATTTAGATACTCGAAGAAAGTATTCTGATACTGTGGATGCAAGTGTGCTTCGGGCTCTTCCACAAGTAAAGCGTTGTAGATTTCCAAAGCATGGTCTTCGCATCTGTTGATAAGATCTCCTAAGACAACGGATGTGAAAATAAGATTGTTTTCACCTAAACCATTTTGAGATAGGGTAAAGTATTTCTGTTCTTGTCCGGCTTCGACTGTTTTATAAACCGGACATTTTAATTCGATACCACGTACAACATCCGAGAACTCTCGGCCTACATAGCGCATTTCTATATCAGGATGTTTTAGAGTTATTCCTGTACCTTCAAGATGCTCATTAACTTTGCTCTTTCCTGTAGTTAAAATATGTTTCCAATCATAAGCATCATTCTCGAAGATTTGGTATAGATTTTTTGCAAGTGATTTTTTCTTTTCTTCATTCAGAGGTATGCTTTCGTTGCCTTTGTCATATTTTGTAAGTTGGTTGAATAACTGCGATGTTTTATTGTCATATGAATAAGGTCGCAGACAACTTACGGCATCTCTTAGTGGACTTAAATAGGTATAAAAGATTTCTTGTAAAGATTCATAAGGTACTTGCTGCCCTTCGTTGTCTCCACCCCATATTATTCGTTTGAAATATTTTTTCTTCCCATTATTTTCTTGGATGAATTTCAAATGCAACTGTATCGTTTGCTTGTCAGGATTGTCTTTATCTTGTGATATGAAATCATAGAAACATTCCCTTTCAATTGACGCATCTCCAAATTCAAATATCAAGTCAAATTGTATGACTGTGTTGATTTCTGAAGGATTTTCCGGATTAACATGTAAATCTCCGTCTTGCACATAAATAAAGTTATCTGGTTTACCGCATCCGAGACATATACGTAAGGCATCTATAATTGCGGTTTTTCCCGAATTATTTTCTCCAATCAGTATATTTATACCATTCTTGAAATACAAGGTGATATCATCGAATACTCTAAACTTACTAATATGCAACCGGCTTAAATACATACTCTTATAAATTTTTACATTACACAAATTCTAAATAATTTTCCCTGTTCACCACATGAAACTCTACGTGTGGATATGCTTCTTGAAATACTTTTGGAACAGTCGGCATCTTGTTCCCCCATTTAAATTCCAATGCGGTCAGATTATTAGGATTCTCTTCGATAAGATCAATCTCTTGTTTATCGTAAGTACGCCAAAAATAGAACTCCTTATGCAGCCCTTCGTTGAAATTCGCCTTACGACGCTCTCCGATGATATAGTTCTCCCACAATGCACCAACATCCTGCCGAATAGCCAATGGTGAAAAAGCACCTATAATAGCATTTCGAATGCCATTATCATAGAAATACCACTTCCCAGCTTTCGTCACCTCCTTGCGAAGATTGCGCGAGTAAGCCCCAAGACGATATATAACGAATACTTTCTCCAAGAGGTCAAGATATTTTTCAACTGTTGTTTTGCTCATGCTGAGCTGTTTACCTAACTCATCGTAAGAAACTTCACTGCCCAACTGAAAAGCTATCAATCGAAGCAGATCGCGCATCTTGCTCGAATTTTTTAAGCCGTCAATTGCTAAGATATCTTTAAGCAGGTATGCACCTACAATATCGCGTAAATAGTCTGTTTTACGTTCATAGTTCTCCATCATTACTACTTCAGGATATGAACCGTAAATTAAACGGGCTTCAAGATTCTGACGAGTTTCAAAAGGGGTTTCTATTTGTGCTATTTCCCGTTGCGAAAAAGGAGTAAGTAAAAATTGCGTACTGCGACCTACCAACGGTTCACCAGTCTTATTCAGTAAATCGAATGATGAAGAACCACTTGCCAAGACGCTTATTCCCGGTATTTCATCAACTATCAACTTCAGAATACTACCGATTTGTGGTATGTTCTGTGCCTCATCAATAGCCAGCAAATCAATACCATCCAATAAATGCCGATAATTGGCTATTGAGCGATTCTCCAATAGTGCTAATGTGTCGTAGTCTTCGCCGTTGAGCATCATCGTCCTACCTGAATAGTTGTCCACAATTTTACGCATCATTACCGTTTTACCAACACGGCGGGCACCAAAAATTAATACTGCTTTATTGGGCGCGATTCGTGCAGTAATCTTCTCTTGAAGTATTCTATTTACTGTTTCCATACCTTTATGAATTATAGTGCAAAGATAATCATAATTTTTTAATTGGCGAATTTTACACAAAAAACAAACTGCAAAGTGGCGATTTTTATAGATCAATCTTAAAGTAGTTGTTTCATCGTTCGTAGTAATTATAAATGCTAATAGCACTAATTGTTCTATTATTTCCCAGACATAATGTTTTGCAGTTTATCTTTATCGGATTGAAAGGTTTCATATAGAACTAATTAGTATGTAATCAAATATAAACTAAAAAGACAGGAATACATGCATCCTGTCTTTTTATTTATAATGGATATTTTTTATCTTCTCATGCGCTCCATTTCTTCGTCGCGGAGCATTCTCTCGTTCAGTTTCTCCTGCATTCTGTTAAGGAAATAGGTGCGGCTTTCGTTCTTCCGGCGTTTGATGTCTATATAGAAGCGGTAGCAGTCCTTTGATTCAACCCCGAAAATCTTGTAGAGAAGCGGGGCCAGCTGTTTGAGCGGCATGTTGCCGTTGTTGATGCAGCCCATCTCGTTGATGCCGTAGATAAGTTCCACGAGGTCGATGGCGTTGCCCGTCCATTGCAGGGGTGAGGCGGGATTTTCGGTTGTGTTGTCGGAGGATGTACGGATGGGGATTAGTGGTGGCACTTGGGGAGCGGCAAGGAACTTCTGCATCTTCCTCACGAAAGAGAGTGCCTTGCTGATGTAGGCTGCAACCTCCCTCTTTTCTTCGGGAAGATTGCGCACGGGATGGTGCTGCAACTCGATTTCAATGTAAGCCAGCGCAATGATGGTGCGGTTGGTGTCCACATTGCCGCTGCATAGTTCGATCACTTGCGTGGCGAAAGCCGTGTATGCCGTTTCCATATTGCAGTCCCCGGCTTCGTTTATACGGCGGAAGAACTCGGTTTCCGCCAATAAGAAATAATTCATGTCCTGTCAATTTTGAAATTTTACACTCTGTTTTTCGGTATGCGCACATGAATATGATTGGCAAAAAGCGTGTACATAAAAGAAAAAATCCGGCACGCTCTCTGCAAGGTGCTGGATTTCAGTGTGATAATTTCTCAATTTATTTATCCGACAGGAATTGTATTCAGCTTAAAGTGTTCATTTACTGAACATTCGTCCACTTTCCGGACATCAAACGCACGCTTTATAGATATGGCGGACCACTCCGTTGCGGTACACCTTCTGTGAGGTCAGCGTCCATTGTCCCTGTGGCAAGGCGGACTGGAAGAAACGCTTTCCCGTTCCGGCAATGAAAGGAATCGTGTAAAGTATGATTTCATCCACCACACGCATACGCAGCAGCCCGTTGATGTAGTCCGCCTTTTCAGGAGTGACTTCTGCCAGATAGCAGATGTCTGTTGTGGATTTCCGCCATTCGTCAAGCATAGATATGGAATAATCCGGTGTGATATGATAAAGGGCGTTTTCCCTTATCTTATTGATGCCGCAATCTTCAAGGCGCAGTTCCTTATACGCTTTGCAACATAACTCGGAGCTTTGACAACCGTCCATCGTGAGGACGGCAAGAATCTGTACTTTACCCATTATCGTTTCCTTTCGTTGGGCAAGGACAAAAAAGTAGCGTGCAAATCACACTACTTTCGAGCGACGGCTCTGGTAAAGCCTTTTACGGAGAGTACGTGAATGCACGCTATGCGTAGGCATAGCATAAGCATCACGCAATCGTCTCCGTAGTGTCAATTTACCAGATTTTCGCTCGAAACGCCTTGCGGTCTTATGTTATATATAGGCGGCAAAAGGCTCTGCCAGTCGCCGTTACCTTCTAATATGTCATGCAAAGATAGCCATTTTCAGCGAATTGCGGGCTATGGTTGCTCAAATTTATACTTCAATCCATATTCTTCCAGTTTATTATAGAGTGTTGTCCTGCCTATTCCAAGCAATTCGGCAGCGACCTTCCGGTTCCCGTCAGCCTGCTTCAAAGCACGCAGAATCCGCTCTTTATCTTCCTCATCGTTGCGTAGGGAGAAGCCGGTAATAGAGGTTGTTTCGGTTATCCCAAGTTCCAGATGCTCTTTCGTGACAAGTCCCGTCTGTGCCTGCAACACCGCGCCCATGATTTTCTGCCGAAGCTCGCGCACGTTGCCCGGCCATGAATGGGTCAGCAACGCTTTCCGTGCTTCGGAGCTGAATCCGCTAACCTTGCACTCCAATTCATTATTGGCAATCTCGCGGAAAAACTCTGCCAGCGGCATGATGTCTTCCTGACAATCACGCAGCGGCGGAACGGTTATATCGAAGTCGTGCAGACGGTACAGCAAGTCCTGCCGGAAACGCTTTTCATTGACCGCCTTTTCCAGATTCTCGTTGGTGGCAGCGATAATACGGACATTGAAACTTCTATCCGTCCTGTCACCAACGGGGCGGTATCGCCGCTCCTGTATGGCACGCAGAAGCATCTGTTGGGTTTCCGGTGCGAGGTTGCCCACTTCGTCCAAAAACAGCGTGCCGCCTTCGGCTTCATGGAAATATCCTTTCTTGGCACTGTCCGCACCGGTGAATGCGCCTTTGACGTGTCCGAAAAATGCCGATGGAGCAAGCTCTTTGTTTAACGATCCGCAGTCCACAGCCACGAACGGCTTGCCGGAACGTTTGCTTTTATCATGCAGATGGTGGGCGATATGCTCCTTGCCCGTGCCGTTCTCTCCGAATATCAGTACGCTCATGTCGGTTGGTGCTACCAGCCTTATCCGGTGCATGATTTTCCGGAAGGCGGAACCGTCACGGGCAA